>Ga0100378_1000098_pt1 | contig 93736 bp, 75 predicted proteins | sample CryGeymeta201502_FD_81535 | JGI IMG/M metagenome (GOLD analysis project Ga0100378, IMG submission 81535) | Groundwater microbial communities from Crystal Geyser aquifers in Utah, USA - Crystal Geyser metaG 2015-02 | ecosystem: Environmental > Aquatic > Deep subsurface > Groundwater | place: USA... | reverse complement strand
CCCCCATTTGCGTTGCAACTAACTTAGCACTTGCTGCTCCTAATGAAGATCTCTCTTCTGGATGGATTTCAGAAGCGACTTGATAAACTAATGCCCTAGCAGCTGAAAGGTCAGCATAGGACTCAGCTATCATTCTTTGGATTTGACCAAATTCCGATAATTTTTTGCCGAAGGCTTCTCTATAACGCATAGAATAATCGCACATTATATCAATACATCTTCGAGCTATACCGAGTGATTGAGCTGCAAGTGTGACTCTTTCTATTTCAAGATTTCGCATCATATGAGTTAAAGCTCCATTTTCTAAACCAAGTAAATTAGCTTCTGGAACTTCACAATCTTCAAATATCAACTGTGTTGTTGGTGAGCCTCGCATGCCCATTTTTTCTTCTTTCTTTCCAACAGAAAAACCTTTGTAAGAAGATTCTACAATAAATGCTGTTGTCTTTCGATTCGAAACTGAATCTAGTTTTGCATAAACAACAAATACAGATGATGTATTTCCATTGGTTATGTATTGCTTAGTTCCATTAAGTATATATTTATTTCCAATTTTTTTGGCAACAGTAGACATTCCCAAAACATCTGTTCCTGCACCAGGCTCAGTCATACCCATTCCACCGATCCATTCTCCGCTTAGAACTTTTGAAAGATATTCTCTTCTTTGTTCATCATTGGAACTATAGTAGAAATTATTTACAAATAAAACTTCATGAGCTAAGTATGATAAAGTGAATGCAGGATCAAACCTTGACATTTCCTCATGAACAATAACAGAGGCGAGTGGGTCTAGACCATGCCCGCCTGCTTCTTCTGGAATTGTAATTCCAAATATTCCTAGTTCTGAACCAAGTCTTTTGAATAGTGAATGGTTAAAGCTTTCCTTTTCATCATGTTCTGTAGCTTGTAGATCCATTTCCTTTTCAGCAAAATGTGCCACTGACTCACGTAAGGATTTATGAGAATCTGTTGGATTGAATAAATCAAATCTATTATTTAGAGAGGTTGCGATCATATTTAGAATTATCCAAGTTAAGGAAAATTCGTCAATATTGTTTCAAAAGCTGTAAATTCAGGAAGCATAAAAAAAGGGACTCGAAAGTCCCTTTTTCTAAATCAGTTTTGCTTTAAGATTATTTCTTACAGCATTCTGGTCTTAGGTTTTGCGAAGGATAAAGTGGTGTTGCCGCTCCATCAAGCGCTAGTCCAGAAGTATTAATTCCTCTTGAATATACTTCATCAGCTTTAGCTTCAGAAACAGGTCCAAGGAACTTATATTTAACTGGGTGCCCTTTTACAGAAACTTTGTAAGTTCCATAAATAGCAAAGTATTTAGAAGGGAATACGAAAGATTCCACTTCAGTCTTTACTACTTGAAAAGAGTCAGATTTTGACTTTTGGATTGCATCATTGATTGCATCCAAAGTGTATGCATCATAACCTTCTTTTCCAAGAAGAGTAGGAGATACGAATCTGTTTTCGAAGAAAGAAATTCCAAAAAGTTCAGAACCTTCGTAAGAAACACCTTCTACCCAAGTATTAGTATCAACTAATAGAGTAGATTCAGTAGGTCTTACAACGATAGTCTGTGCAGTTGTATTTAATTCTGGGTGGAATGTAGCATTGTCTTTACCGGAAGAAACGCATCCAATGAGACCAACTACTGTTGATAAAATAACTAATGTTATGTATTTTTTCATCTTAGTTTTCCTCAGTGTATTTGTTTGCAGCTCTAAGAGTTTGGATTTTTGCTAATCTTGCATCACTCATAGGTCCGATATTTCTTACGATTACTGGCTTGCCAGTAACTTTTACTTTATAGTTTTTGAAGATTAAATATTCAATGCTAATTTCAGCTTCAACATTTGTTCTAACAATACCATCAATGTTATTAGCATAGATAGCTTTGTTTTCAGCTTCAGCCGATAGAGGAAGTAGGTAAGCGTTTGCTAGGATTGGTCCAAGGTTACTAACTGTGTTCGCACCGCCCGCAACTTTTTCACCTGCAGTCTTTCCAACATATGGGATAGCACTAACACCTGCTCCAACTCCGCCCATTACAGCTCCACCAATTTTTCCAACTAAGCCTACACCTGTTAGCGCAACGTCAAATACTAGTGGAATCCAAATGATCATAGCTTCTGCTTCGCCAGATACATTTGTTTCTCTAATTTCATGTGTGAACTCTACTGGTCTTGCGATGTTGCTATGAACGTCTGACTTTACAGCCAATTCATTTTTCATAGTAGCACCATGACCGATAGAAGTACAGTTTCCTACAACAAAAGTAGTTACAATCAGAGCTATTACTAACCCTTTTACTTTACTTGTCATCAATAATCTCCTTGAATAGTCTGCTCACCATCATTGCTCAGAAACTTGTTGTCAATATTTTTTTTAACATATAACCTTTTTTTTAAAAATTTTAACTCAACGTAATTACTTAAATAATTAATTGACTAAATCTGCCTATTCCCCTATTTTATATAGGTAAAAACATGCATCTAACAGGCGCTTATTTTTGCATTGCACAAAGTTTATTACTAGATTATTACAAAAAATAGAATAATTCTATTTTAATTTGTATTATATGAATAATTATTCTAACTATTCTAATTATAGAAAATTTTATAGAATGATTTTAATGGGAAGGTAAGTTAATCCTGTAAATTTAGGAATGCCTACTCTCTCTACTTCAAAGGAATGTAAACCCTCACCCCAAAAATAGCAATTCATAGTGTGGTTATCACCTTGGTGAAGGCTTAGTCCTATAGAATATTTACCTGGAGCTAAATTTATTGGAAATTGAAATCTTAACTTATACTCTTTATTGATCTCTAAATTATCTAAGAGAATATCATTTTGGAATGTATTGGTACCATATACTCGAATTCCGTTAGAATGATCTATATGAATTCCAATTGTTAATTGTGGAATAGGCTCATTTAAGAAATAAGTTATTTCCCAATCAACGAGATCTCCAACAAAAACTAAAGTAGGATTAATGATATCAGCCTTAATAAATTTACATTGAAATTGAATGGGAGATTGAACATCTTTATTAGGATCTAATTTTTTCTGCCAAGATGTATCTGCAATTTGCTTCATGTATTCCTGGATTGCCATCTGTGGTAATCCATCATAAATCAATTTCCCTTTGTCTAAGAGAATGATGCGATCACAAATTTGAGCAAGCAAGGTTAAATCATGGCTTACAATTAAAGTGGCTGATCCTGCTTCTTTGAATTCTCTAAATTTCTCTAGAGATTTCTGTTGGAAGATGGCATCTCCAACAGCCAAGGCCTCATCCACAATCAATACTTCAGGAACTGTAGCAGTCGCCAAAGCAAATCCCAATCGCATGATCATACCAGAGGAATAATTCTTAATTGGAGTTTTGCGAAACTCAATTAGGTTTGAAATCTCAAATACTCTTTCTGTGACTTCTTCAATTTCATCTAGACGAAATCCCCAGACTAGTCCGTTGTAATATACATTTTCTTCACCGGAGAGTTCTGGATTAAATCCAACACCAAGTTCCAAGATAGAACGGATATTTCCACTGATTGAGATAGAGCCTGAACTAGTCTGACTGACGCCTGTTAATAATTTCAATAAAGTAGATTTACCAGCACCATTTTGCCCTATGATACCAACTATCTCTCCTTTGCCACATCGGAAATTTATATTTTCAAGAGCCCTAAACCGAATCTTACCACCTAGCAAACCAAAACTTATACTCGAAAGCAATCTATCCATGACTCCCGAGAATCCAATATAATCCTTTGTTAAGTTCTTAATTTCTATCAAAGGTGATCCATAACTACTTTTTGAAATTTGTATTTTGAAAAATAGAAGATAAGAATGGAAAATGCAAGAAAAGGTAAGAATTCATAGAAATGAAACTGAGATTGATAATTCGTTATCAACAATGATCGAAAAATATCTAAAGGATAATTCAATGGATTAAGTTGGTTGAATTTTTCCAAAATACCAAAGGGATAGTAAAGAATTGGAAGTCCCCAAAATAAAATCTGAGAGAGCAAACGAACCAAGGGAGAAATGTCTTTCAATAGAATATTAACTCTACAAAGGTAATTGATCAGAAATAAAACATAGATTCCAATCAATGCCATCCAGAAATAAGAAATTACAAATCCCAACCAATTTACATCAGAATAAATAGAAAGAATAATTATTACCATAAATGATGTTAATGCATAGTGAATCAAATATTGTATGTATGGTATCCAAATAAATACAGATACTCCTAAAGAAGAACGTTTGATCAGCTGTCTATTATCAGTCAGAATAGATGTTCCTCGAATTAATAATTCTTGCAAAGGAATCCAAAACAATAATCCACTAAATACATAGCCGCTGTAATCATGCTGCGTAGTTGGATTCTTCAGGTTCAAGTAGAGAAAGACAAAGGCATAGAGTAAAATCAATGTGCCATTCTGAATCAACATCCATGCGATTCCAAAGGCAGATCCAGCATATTGCAAGGCATAGTCTCTACGAACAAGAATCCATATGATTTGAAATTGGGAAAAAAATTTATGAAAAAAATTCATACAACTAGCTTAAGTATCGGCTAGAAAATCGTACTCTTCTGGAATATTTTCCCGAGACCATAGTGTTGTCTCAAGGGATCGACTGAATCGGCACGAAAATAATCCATCCTCGCCTACAACCCAATGGTCTATGCAATCTATTTCTAATTCAGCTAGGATACGATTTAGTTCTTTATAAAGGTTCTCATCTTGAAAGGAAGATTGGCAACTCTGGCCAGGGTGATTGTGAGCGATAAGACAGTATTTAGTTGGATCACGCAGGAGAATTTGGATAATGTCTCGCTTATGGACACCTACTTCGTTTAAGGAGCCTTTTGCAATCTGTTCCCAAAAAAACAAACGACCATCTACTCCAAAACTAGCCAGGAAAAAAGATTCTCGAGTCTGACGGCGAGATTCTAACCAAAGATTTTGAAAGAGCTCATAAAATGGAAATATTTCAATTTGGTTCTTGAGGTTTTGCTTTTGGATACGAAGGGCTATCTGAGATATCGCAAGTAAACTGCCCGTCTTACTTTGGCCCAAGCCTGGCAATTTCAGCATCTCCGATGAAAAAAGAGTAGGTAAATTGGCTATTCCACCAATTCTTTCCAAAATCTTCTTAGAAAGCTCGTAGACTGACATAGTACGAGTTCCCGAACCTAGGACTAGACTGAGAAGCTCCCAATCCTCTAAGGAAGCAGGATCACACAGAACCCTAGACCGAGGATCCTTACCAGATACTCGGTCTGAGTTCGCAGAGAGAACCCTTGGCAACTAAATCTTCTTGAGATTTCGTCGGCTAAGTTCAGAGATCTGAGGTGCAAACCAGGTTCCTTCTTGAACCTTTTCGCCTTGAAATGCCTCAGTCAAATAATCTTCAAAAGTCTTGTTACCATCTTCAAATCTCGGTTTGGCCTGAGCAGCAGATACCGCTCCAGGAAGACCATTCTTTCTTTCTCGATGGTAGACGGGTTGATATAGAGATCGAATCACCATATTGTATTCCTCCTCGTCTATAGTTTAGACGACATAATTTATCAAAAGTACTTCAAAAAATACTACTAAACATTTGATACTACAACTATACAAATCAGTAGCAAATAAGCAAGTAGTTTTTATGAACATGAAATAAGAATACCCCAAAGCCCCGACAAATATTGCTATGAGATTGAATTTTCTAAAAAAAATTCTACAAAACTTCTGTTTTTTTGGAAAAAACCCGTAAATCCAGACATAGCTTTTCATGAGGCTAGATTTCTTAAAAATCTGTTGGATTTTTAGTATTTTTCTTATAAATTTCAAATTATTTAGCCAAGAAATTTTTGATAGCTCTCTAAATTCTCCTTTAAAGGCAAGAATTGGGGGAACTGGACAAATTTTCCAAACAAGGTTTATTGAAGAAAGAGATTCTAAGGCCTCTAATATATGGGCAGATACTAGCTGGAATGGACTTTCTCTGGCAGCCGAGCAAAGAAAGGATAGAAGCCTTGGTTCTGTTCGCTACCAATCTGAACTTTGGGAACTTACTTATGGGCATAGATATAAGTCGGTTCCAGGATTTTTTCTAGGTAAGGATCCGGAATTTTTTTCAGCATTAACTGCCGACCAACCGATCCAAAGATCCGCCTTCTTACAAGTTCTACCTTTTCATTATTCTCCAGGTTTGTTCTGGCTACCTGATCTCACAGGAGACGGCATGGGCTTTTCTTTTCTATCTTGGCAGAAAAAATTAGCAACTACCTACTCTCCTAAGACAAAAGTGAAATCATTGTATACGAATTTTTTCAGAGAGAAAATTTCTCTTGGAAATGGAAACCGAATCTACTGGACTTGGGTGAGCGAGGCGATTGGGACAAATCGCAATTACTATGGAACTGAGTTTGTCCGTTTAGATTTCTATCCAATAGATATTTTCATTGAGGCTGGCGTTTACAAAAATGCCTTCGGCAAATTGAACCAAGGTCGAGATAGTTTCCAAGATTCCATTTCCAGTTCGAATCCTCTTGTAAGTAATGCGGCTCTTGGCTATGGCAAATTCACTCGTATAGAAGCTATAGATTCCATTGATGGAGTTCTCAGAGAAACGATTACAGGAGGACAGATTCCTTTATGGATTTTTGGTAACATAGCACCTGTTTATCGTTATAGAGAATATCTAGTTACAGAAAGCACGGAAATTAATCGTTTGCAAAATTTCACACGTTCCAGTTCTGCACTTTTGCAAGGACATTATAGAAGATTATTCTACTCTTTTGGCAGAGAATTTCGAAGCAACAAGGACAGAACGACAGAATTCAATTTGTCCTGGAGAGATGATGGTTGGAATCTTGAGACAAGTATTTTATTCCAAGCAGAAGGAAATGAATTCAGAACACCCTTCCTTAGATACTACGGCGATGATAAATTACAAGCTACACTTACTGATAGAGCAAAAGTTATGCGATTTAGATTTAAGACGAATTTCATCGACTTCAACGTTTCTGCCTCAGAGAGATACGAAAAGAGAGGTACTTTATTCTACATGAATCTCCAATTCCTCTTGGAATTCTAATTATTCCTCTTCAGGAAGAAGTGGGCTGATGAAGTAAGAAATAAATTCCAGTTTGCCACGCATTCCAGACTTCTGGTAGATTGCAAAAGTTTGATTCTCTATAGTTCGAAGACTCTTGTCTCTTACACTAGCGATTTGCTGATTGCTAAATCCTCTGAGAATTAAAATAGCAATTTCAATTTCAGAGAGAGTGAATTTCCACTTTTCAAACTCAGCATTCATCAACTGTGAATATCCTTTTTCTGGATTATTGAGAAGTTTATTTTTTACTTTGTATTGTTGGATTTGATCCTGGGCTTGCTCCATCTCAATACTTGCTGAACGTAATTTATGGAATAATTGAAATAGCAGAACAAAAGAAGAAATAACAATAAGTGCTTCAATAGAAGCAATCCATAAACGGTAGCGATCAAATGCTTCAGGAGGTTGCAAAAGCATGTATATCTCTTCAATAATCCAAATAATTAAGCTACATGAATAAAAAATTAGAAAGAAAACCTGGTCTTTTTCTTTGCCAAAATTCATTCCTACCGTCCTTAATTAATTTTTTATTTTTGAGTAATTCCCGTAACTGTGGGAATCCCCTATTCCCATTTATATAAGTTCGTGCGAGAATATAATGATGGGGCTTTAGGTGAGAACATACTGCAAGCAAATTTTTAAAACTATTTATCGTCAGAACTTATTTTACCTTTTCTTAATAATATGCATTACAGCAGTATTAAGTAATTGCAAGGTAAAAAACACAAGGACTACTTGCCTGAATCAATGTGAATTAAATCAGAATCTTTGCTTCGTTCTAGGTCATAACCAATCAGCAAATGCATTCAATATTTTTTCGACTTGTTTTATAATTTCATCTATTTGCGAATCCAATTGTATACAAAAGACCACATCCACAAGAACATCAAGCTCTAGCTCCACAACAAGAAGAAGTTCTTCAAGTTCTAGCTCGAGTAGCAGTTCAAGTAGTTCCAGCTCGGGATCGAGTAGTAGTGACTAGATTTATTGATCGGGTGTCTGCATAAGGATAGCATCTGAATAGCTTTCATCATACACTTTCAATTTATAAATGGGGATAGCATTGCGGTCTTTCTTGGTTTTAAGATCTAAATCTTTTTTAGCTATGAACAAGGGTAGAATAGAATTTCTAGATTCCTGAACAGTTGGATAATAGTACATTCCCAAAAATTCAGCACTCACTTTATAAGATCTTCCTGATAATAAATTATGTACAGATTCTATCGCATCTCTATCCCATTTATTTCTACGGTATTGAAAGTGAACGGTTTGACCATCTAGATCGTAGAAAATCGCGTAATTTCCTCTCAATTCCTGAAAAAACAAATGATATTCTTCTGGTAATTCAAGATTAGTTTCATTTAGCTCTTGCTTATAATCTTTGATTCTTTTTTCTTTGGTTGAGATTGGCCCTTGGAATTTTTCAGAATAGATAGAGACTGAATTTGATATATTGAATATTATTATTGTAATTACAAGAACAATGAATCTCTTAAAATACATAAGCAAATAAATAAATGAACGTATTTTAGAAATAGCTGAGAATCTATTTCTAAAATGATTGTAGTCTTTCATGTTTAAATTCATCAATTCTAGTTTGGCTCTTTGCTAGACTCAGAAGAGTCCTCACTCTCTTGTTCTTCAGAGTTCGTATCAGAATCACCTTCATCTAATTTTTTAAGAGCATCTGCTGCAGCTTTCTGCACCTTTGGACTAGGATCACGTTTAGATTTGTATTCTAAAATCTCACGAACTTCGGGACGTTTGCTATCTAATAGAAATTGTATGGATCTTAGGCGGACAATTGAATCATCGTCTTTTGAAAATTCTACTATCTCATCAAATGCTGTTTCATCACCAAGCTCAATTAGGGCTCCCAGTGAATATATTTTAAGTAATTGATTTTTCTTATTATCCTTAGATGGATCCTTTCGTATTTCTTCGATCAATTCTTTTAATTTTGGTATAGATGTAGTCGATTTAATTTTGCCAAGACTATTGATAGAATAAGTTCTTAAAGTAGTAGTCTCACTCTCGTTAAATGCTATTTCTTGCAAAATAGTTTCAGCTGATAGAATCTTCTTTTTACCAAAATAAAGAGCTGTGTAGGAACGAATCTCAGGGCTATTGAATTTTTCTTTTAGCTTGGCTTCCAAGAATTCATGTGCATTCTCACCGCCTTCAATATCTGCCAAAGAGTTGATCAAAGAAACTGTAAGATTTGAATTCTTAGTTAAGTCTTCTGATTTTAATTTCTCCAAAATGGGTTTCCAAGAATTGGCATCGCCCACTTTCTTCAAGGCGCTTACTGCTGCACGAGAAACATCTTCATTCTCATCTGCTACAGCCTCTTCAATAGTTTCCTTTGCATCTTTGAGACCCAATTCACCTGCGCTTCGAATAAAAGCTTGCTTCATGGATAGATCTTTTTCTTTGTTAAGGGATTCTAAGAGTATAGTTTTAAATGGATCGCGTTTATCCTCAGGCAACTTTTCAATCTCAAAGAGAGCAGCTTTTCGTTCTAAGCTAGTTCCATATTTCAAAACTTTTAAGATAACTTCTGTTTTTCGTTGGATGGCATCCTCAGTTAAGGGTTTAGACTTTTTTTCTTTTGCCTGTAAAGAAAAAGAAAAGCTTGCCACTACTAACAAAGTTACAAGAGCAAGCTTACTTAATGAAAGGAAGGTATTAAAGTATGAATTTCTATGTGTCTTTCTTTTCGAGTTCTGCAATTCTTTGATTGAGACTTGCAATAAGTCTTTGGTTCTCCAAATTAGCGTGGAATTTATCCAAAAGTGTCTTAATATCATTTGCAAATTCTTCAATATTCCAAGGCTTCTCCACGTAACGGCTAAGACCGGCAGTGTTGATAGCGTTGATTGCGGAATCCAATCCTGCTTGGCCTGTGAGCATAATTTTAATAGCATCTGGAATTTTTTTATGAACCTCATGTAGAAATTCATCTCCTTTCATCCCTGGCATCACTTGATCCGAGATGATAAGTTCTACTACCTCTTGGCTACCGTGAATTTCATCAATAAGAGCCAGGGCATCCTCGGCACTGCTTGCAGCTTCAATTTCATGACTGCCACCAAACCGTGAACGGAGCTGCTCAGTAAGTGTTTCTAGAACTGATACTTCATCATCGACACAAATAATAAAACCTTTACCCATTCGTTAACCTTAACCTGCTAATCCTTAACTCAATCATCTTTGGAATTCTACCTTTTTGTCAAGGAAAGGTTGCCATAATTTTCATAAAATTTTCGTAATTGTCCTAGGTTTGATCGGGTTTTGCGACTTAACTTTCCAGATCTCATCTGCATACTCTTGGATAGTTCGATCGGAAGAAAATTTGCCCATCCTAGCAGTATTGAGTATCGATTTTTTCAACCATTGCTTCTTATCTAAATAATCCTTTGAGACCTTCATCTGCATTTTATCATAGCTATCATAATCTGCCATTAAGAGATAGTGATCGATTGTTGTAAGGTTCTGATAAATGGCTTGGAAGGTAGATGAATCTCCATGACTAAAGAAACCATCTCCAACCATTCTAAGAATCTTCTGTATTTCTGAATTATTATTAATAAAATCATTCGGATTATAACCTTTTGTTTTCAAATCCATAACTTCATGAGCAGTTAATCCAAATATATAAATATTTTCCTCGCCTACTTCTTCTTGGATCTCTACGTTGGCTCCATCCAAGGTTCCTATCGTCAAAGCTCCGTTTAATGCAAATTTCATATTTCCTGTTCCGCTCGCTTCCATTCCTGCAGTTGAAATCTGCTGGGAAAGATCAGTCGCGGGAATAATCTTTTCAGCCAGCGAAACTCTATAATTAGGCATAAAGACTACCTTTAATAGATCGCCAACTTCTGGATCACGGTTTACGACCTCGGCAACAGAATTGATTAATTTGATTATCAATTTCGCAATGTAGTATCCAGGAGCTGCCTTGCCACCAAAGATAACAACCCTTGGTGTAAAATCTGAATTAGGCGACTCTTTTATCCTGCGGTATTGACCTATAACGTTTAATATATTTAAAAGTTGCCTTTTGTATTCATGGAATCTTTTTATCTGGACATCGAAAATAGAATTCGGATTTACAAGAATTCCAGCTTCGGAGTGAATGATCTTCGATAGAAATATCTTATTATTATGCTTCACTTTCATCCAATCTTCTTGGAAGGCAGCATCATCTGCAAATTTTTCTAAACTTCTCAGTTCATCTAAATGTGCTGGGAAATTAGTTCCAGCCTTAGAAGCAATCAATTGAGTTAGGTCTTTATTGCATTGAACAAGCCATCTACGAGGCGTTATACCATTTGTTTTGTTGGTAAACTTCTCTGGCCATATTTTATAAAATGTTTTAAAAATTGTAGTCTTAATTAATTCAGAATGTAAGGCGGCAACTCCATTAACTTTATGAGATCCAATGATAGCTAGATTTGCCATACGAACTCTTTTGCTATTAGATTCTTCAAATATGGAAACCTCAGAAATTTCCTCATCTGAATATAGATTAGTCTCTTTAAGCATATTGATGAATCGAAAATTTATTTCGTTTATAATTTGAATATGACGAGGTAGTAAATATTCCATTAAGGCGACTGACCAAGTTTCTAAGGCCTCCGGAAGAACAGTATGGTTCGTATAAGAAAATATTTTTGTAGTTAGTATCCAAGACCTTTCCCAGGTCCAGCCTTCTTGATCTAATAATATTCTCATTAGCTCGGGTATCGCAATACTTGGATGTGTATCATTCAACTGAATGGCTACCTTCTCATGAAAATTATCAAATTCACTATGCTCTTTTTTAAATTTAGTAATGATATCCTGTAAGGATGCAGCTACCATAAAATACTGTTGCTTTAAGCGCAGAATCTTTCCTTGTTCGGTGGTATCATTAGGATAGAGAACTTTTGAAATATTTTCAGATATTTGTTTGTCTTCTACCGCCTTCATATAATCGCCGTGATTGAAATAATCAAAGTTAAATTCTTCCGATGACCTTGCTGTCCAAAGACGAAGATAATTGACCGTAGATGTATTATAACCTGGAATAGGGTAATCATGTGCTGCAGCAAGAACCGTTTCTCTTGGAATCCATTCAAAATGTAAATTCCCAATAGCATTAACCTTGGATTCAACATGTCCATAGAAATTAACTGTATAAACTTTATCAGGTCTTACAATTTCATATGGAATCCCATCAGCATCCCAATGGTCTGGCATCTCCAATTGATTACCGTCTGCGATAATTTGGTTAAAAATTCCATAATCATATCTTATGCCATAACCAAAACCAGGTATATTAAGAGTCGCCATTGAATCCAAAAAGCAAGCTGCGAGTCGACCTAAACCACCATTGCCAAGACCAGCATCCATTTCAAACTCAAGAATCTCTGTTAAATCATAACCAAAACCTTTAATTACTTTATCAACTACCTCGAACATCCCTAAGTTGATCAATGCATTATGCAAGGTTCTTCCTATTAGAAATTCTAAGGAAAAATAGTAAATTTCCTTAGGCTTTTTATTCTCATATAGTTCATGAGTTTCATTCAATCGATCAATTAAGAAATCACGAATTGTAAAACCGAGTGCCTTGTAGATATCTTCATTTTTTATATCGAATTTATTCTTTCCGATTGTATATTCCAAATGGTGGCAAAATTGACTTTCGATTGCAGAAGGATCAGCACTTTGTTCTCTAGCTAATAATTGTATGAGTCGGGAATTCTTAGGTGTCATGGTATTCTCTCTGGTTTTCCAGATTACAAAAATGAAAAAACCTTGTCACTTATAAAAGCTACAATAGATTGGAAGAGAGCTTGAGGATTTTATTGAAAAAAAGAGATTTAGTTCCTATAGATTCTACACCTATTCGAAAGAAAGCTGTAAAAGAATTAAAATCCACAATCAAGAAAGTTGATAAAGCGAAACTCGAAATAAACCAATACTATGAAATCTCTAAACCAGAATTTGCAAGTTGGTATGAATCCGAATTAAGTACAATTAATAAAAAAGTCGAAAAGGCAGAAGAAAAGTTATTCAAACTGAGCGATACTGTTCGCGAAATCTTTGCCTATGCTGAATTCCACCAGATCAATCCTGCACTTGCCTATCATTATATCAAAGAAAGAGAAAATACTGCGCCGGAAGATAGAGAATTTGATCCTTTCTTTGATGAGGAAGAACCAGGATATTGGGAAGAAGATGAGGATGAAAGTCCTAGAAACAAAGGAAAAAATAAATCTACGGAATCAGAAGAAGACAGCTGGGAAGACTTATTCGAAGATTTTAAATCACAAATGGGATCAGACTCTACTGAAGATCCAGAGACTCAAAACCACGCCAAGGAAATAGAAAAGACTAGGATTTTTCGAACAATTGCAAAGTATCTTCATCCAGATAAAAATAAAGAGCAGACTAAGGAAGAAAAAGAGAATTGGCTTACTGCGCTCAAGAACTATACCGACAATAATTTAACGGCACTTAAAGATGTATTAACTTGGATTCGTATATCTAAGGAAGAGTTATCAGACGAAGTATCTATTGGAGAACTAATCTCTCTACAGAAGAAACATAAGGCCGATCTTAAAGATGTCCAGAAGCAGATTCGTAAACTCAAATCATATCCTGATTGGGATTTCACTAAAGTAAGTAAAATGGAACGCAGAATATTAAAACGAGATTTTAAAGAAGAATTAGAATCTGATTTTGTAAGAATACATTATGAAACAGAGAAGATAGAATATCTATTGCAGTCTTGGCAGCAATATAGAAGATCTATCTCCCGTTTATAACTTTTTCCATAATGATTACAGAGCCAGGATGAATACCATTTCTTTGAAACCAACCCTGGTTGACTTCTAAGGCATAGATCGCCTTCTTTTTAGAATTATATATTTCATCTGTTTGGTTAGGCTTCATTTGATAGATTTCTAAAAGAATTCCATTCTCATCGAAATAACCAATGCTAAGTGGTATTAAAGTATTTTTCATCCAGAAGGATTGAAGGTCAGATTTTGGAAATGCAAAAAGCATTCCCTCATTTTTACCCAAGCTCGTTCTATGCATCAGACCTATGGATCGCTTCGAAGGACTATCTGCTATCTCAACAAGCAAGGTAGCTTTACCTAAGGTAACAGACATTTTATCATTGCTAAATCGCTTAGACTCAGAATACAGATTTGTATGTAGATTTAAACTGAGAGCTAAAAAAGTTATAGAAAATAAATAATTGAATATCTTGCGATTCATAAGATTAATTGAATTAGAATTGGGGTTTTCTTTTCTCGAGAAATGCACCCATACCTTCTTTTGACTCATCTTTCCCAAATAATGATGAAAATTTTTGTTCTTCTAATCTAAGTCCTTCTGAGAGAGTATGATTCAATCCAGACCGAATAGTTTTCTTGGCAGTCATAAGCGCAAGCCTTCCTCTGGAATTGATCGAAGCAGCAAGTCGCAGTCCTTCCTTTAGCAAATCCTCTGGTTCATAAACTTGATTTACAACTCCAAATGACTTGGCTTGCTCTGCTGTAAACATCTCACCAGAATATACCCATTCACTTGCCGCACCTACTCCAATCAATCGAGCCAATCTTTGGGTTCCACCAAAACCAGGAATTAAACCTAGACTAACTTCTGGTAGACCTAATTTTGCCTTTGTAGATGCATAGCGAATATCACAGGCAAGTGCCAGTTCAAGACCACCACCCAATGAGAAACCATTTACCAAAGCGATAGATATGTAATCTGCATTTTCTAATTTTTCAAAAACTCTATGCCCTAGTTGAGAAAACTCTAGAGCAGCTTTCTCATTGTAAGTAGACATACTTGCTATGTCAGCCCCTGCAACAAATGCCTTCCCATCACCAGTAATTAAGACTACCTTATGCTCTGAAGATTTTGATAATGAATCTAAAACTTCTTCTAGTTCTCGTAAGACTTCCGCACTTAAAGCATTCAAAGCTTCTGGCCTTTGAATAGTGATAGTCAAAATTCCTTCAGTTAATTCTTGTTTGATATATTTCATTTCTTATTCCTTGGAGTGATTTCAAATAGTAAAAACATTGTATCATCTGTAAATTTTTTAAGTCCATATTTATTCGATAGTTCATTCAGCATAATATTTTTCAAATCCTTTAGATCTGGGATATCCCGATTCTCATTCAAAATCGTCAACAGTTCCTTCTCAGTGATAGCCTCACCGCCAAGAGTAGGTGATTCAATTAAACCATCTGTATAAATCATAAATCTATCACCCACTTCGAAGTTCAATTCCACCTCAGATACTATAGGATTTTTAATTTGGAAACCAAGTATCGAACCTTCAGTCTTAATCTCTTGAAACTTTCCACCTTTTGAACAGTACAAAGGGTACGGATGACCCGCATTTCCAAGTAGCATCTTATTTGTTTGAAAATTTAAAAACATATAGATTGCAGATGCATGATAATGATCTAAATCTACTGCTAAACGTGTATCCAAATGTCCTAAGAATTTTTCAGGTTTTAATTTGAATTGGTAAGGTATGGTTGCAACTAATACTTTCATTATAGTTGCAACCATCGCTGAAGATATTCCATGGCCCGCAATATCTGTGATGAATATCCCAGCATTCCCTTCCCGAAGCATTACAAAGTCGTAAAAGTCTCCGCCGATATAATTATGACTCTGCCTAAAGACTTCGTAATTCAATCCACTGATTTTAATATCTTTTGGGAAGAGTGAGTCTTGGACTTTCTTAGCAAGTTCCAATTCTCTTGCTAGAACTGACTTCTCTTTATTTAGATTATGTATTTCTCGAAAATCTTCTCTACGATTAATTACAACACCCGTTCCAATAACAGCTGTAATAAAGTATAAAATATCTGGAATAAAGAGAAATGTATCTATTTCCCAATTTGATCTAATTGAAAAGCAATATAAACTAAGCAAATGGATTCCAATAAATAGAATTCCTGGAATTATACAGCTGAATTTTCTTAATCGAAATGCATGAACTAAAAGAAGAAATGATAATGATATATAAAGATTATTGACTCCTGATATACTTAAAGAATCAGAATAAAAAATAGCAATCTTGGCAATCGCATAGAATATTAAAAAATTTATAATTGTTGAGAAAGTATAAATAGCGACTGAAAATACTTTTTTATTTTTAGCAAAGAACAATAGTACAAAAGATAGCAAAGTGATAATTAAAACTTCTTTGAGTATTAAATTAGTAATATCCGCCGATATCAAAGAGAGAATAATATATTGAACAAACTGAGCTATAAATAAGAAATATACAAAAAGCAAATCTATCTTATCTTCAAAATAATTCTCTAGTTCATCAGTTTTAGACTCAGAAGAAAAAAATAATTTGTTACTATTTACAAAATAATCCTTAAACTCAAGGAAGCTTTTCATAAGGCTCATGAAATATTACTCCTTTAATTTCGGATCCGTCTAACTTAACGGTCATTTGCTGTCCTGATTCCAAGTATCGATCAATCTTATGCATCAACTGATTTGCTTCTTCAACTGTTGCTAATCGAAAGAAAAATGCGAATGAGCCTGTTTTAAAATTATAAGGATATCTTTCAGATGCAATCAAAACTAAACGAAATTCATCTACACGAGGATCAATTATAATTTGACTAATAGTTTTTCTATCGAGAACTCTTTGATCTATAGAAAGATCCCATGGGTTGAATTCTATCGAAAAAATTGAACTAACAATTAATAATGAACTTAGGATAAATATAGAATAAAGTTTGATTGTAAAATTCATAGATATTTTAGAAAGCATTCAATCTAATAAATGGAATCCATTGTTGGAAATAACAGAACCAATGATTGTTGACTTTAGTCCTTGCTTTTTCATAGAATGGAGAGTGGCTTCACTATCTTTTTTATCGACAATAATTACAAAACCTACACCCATATTGAATGTAGAATACATGGTTTCGTCTTCTAATTTATGTTCTTTTTGTAGTTTAGAAAAGAATTCATTGCTTGGAAATAATTTCTTACTTAATTCTATACCCTGGCCATTTTTAAGAACTCTAGGAATATTTTCCGGAAATCCACCACCAGTAATATGAACCATACCTTTTGGGCTTACAGAATTAAGTAATTCCATGATATATGGCACATAGATAGTTGTAGGCTTCATCGCAAAATTTCGAATAAAATCGATTTCAATTTGAGAATTCGGTAGCTTTCCCTCTTTTAAAAGCAATCTACGAAGAAGAGAGAAACCATTACTATGAGGCCCACTTGATTCAATTCCTATGACGATATCCCCAGGACGAATATCTGAACCAGTAATCATTTCATCCTTTTCAACGACACCGACAGCGAAACCAGCTAAATCATATTCATCCTCTTCCATAAGTCCAGGATGTTCTGCAGTCTCACCACCTACTAAACTAGCATTTGCTAACTTACAACCTTCTACTATACCTGATACAATAGCTTCCATTCTTGGGAGATTGAGAGCACCACAAGAAATATAGTCTTGAAAAAAAAGAGTCTTCCCACCAACAACCAAAAGGTCATTCACGCACATAGCCACTAAGTCAATGCCTACTGTCGAATGGAAATCAAGTAATCGAGCAATTTCTAATTTAGTTCCAACCCCATCAGTTCCTGAAAGCATAATAGGATGTTTATAATCTTTCAGAAAGCTAACATCATAACTAGCTGCAAAACCACCTAATCCACCTAAAACGTTTTTATCAAATGTCTCTTGAACTTTTCTATTAATATTTTGAACGAAAACTTGTCCTTTTTCTGTATCAACTCCTGAATCTTTATAAGTTAAAGGTTTTGTATTCATGTTGCCCTTGTGTATTTGTCGGTTTGTAGTTCTTGCATCCAATGTCGTGCAATTTGTACATTTTTGGATTGGTTTAAATTTGTAATAAATTTCCAGTTCTCTTGTTTATTAAATTGCTTATTTACCTGTTGAGATTTTTGGATTTGACAGGTATTTACAATATGATTGAGAGTTCCTTTATTTCCGTCAAAGAATGAGATTTCAGGAAATAAAATTTGAAGTCTTTCTTTTAAAAAAATATAATGAGTACAGCCTAACACTACTGAGTGAATGCCTTGTAAATCTTCCTTTAGGAGAATAGCTTGAACATATTCGATAGCTTCATCGATTTTCTCCTGATCAATTAATTCAGAAAGACCAGGACAATTAACAGAAATAATTCGATTCATAGGATCGATTTTATTCTTTAAGGAAAGAAAACGATCTTCCTTTAATGTAAGTGAAGTTGCTAAAACTGCAACTTTTTCATTCTCTGTTGCATTGAGTGCAGGCTTAATTGCAGGTTCCATTCCAAAAATTGGTATTGATAAATGATTACGAAGACTTTCCACAGCTACAGAAGTTGCTGTATTGCAGGCCAGTAAAATTGCTTTCACATCTTCTTGGATCAAAACATCACTGGCAGATTGAACCAAGGCTTGCACCTGAGATTTATCTTTCTCACCATAGGGCGCATTTTTCAAATCAGCAAAATAAATTATTTCAACATCAGGGTAGGACTTTTGGAACTCAGAAACCATACTTAGTCCACCAAAACCAGAATCAGTAATTCCGATCTTAAATGTTGAATTCTGCTCCAATTATGCTGACTCCAAATATTGCTTGATAGAATCCCTTAGAGTCTTGAAGATCCAATTGAATTTTTCTTCGTCTTCTTCGAGTAAGGTGACTCGAAATCCCGATTTATCACAGCAAAAAGAAGAAAGAGGAACTACACATATCCCTGTTGAAGCAAGTAGATACAGAACCAATCTTCGGTCAACTTTAGCCGTAGCTAAAAGAGGCTCCACAAATTCCTGAACTTTCTTATTTGGAATAGGAAGTTTCATCTGATCATTTAAACTTCCATCTGGGAAATAAACAGTCATGTAAAAAGCACCCTTGGGCTCGACAACTTGTACGCCCTCCATTCCTTCGAAGTACGAGGTTGCTGTTCTTGCTCTTTTCTTGAACTTTTCATTTCTCATCTTTAGGTGAGAAAGAAAATTAGGGTGGGAATAGACTTTTGGAATAGAAAGTTGAGGGAGAGTAGTGGAACAAACTTCCAACATTTTTGCATCTAATAGTGATTTGATGTATCTATCGAAGATAGGATCATTTTTTCTATTGAATACTTCTAACCAACCGCATCGAGCACCAGGCCATGGGAATTCTTTAGAAATAGACCTCAACGCCATACCACAGACTTTATCTCCGATAACTTCGGACAAATGGATAGAACCTGTTTCAGAATAATTAACATGTGCGTACGTTTCGTCACAAATCAATACACAATCGTATTTTTCACAGATCTTTACAATTTCAAGCATGACTTCCTTCGGATAAACAGCACCCGTTGGATTATCAGGATTGATCAAAAGAATTCCAGCAATGGAATCATTGTATCGAATTTTATTTTCTATATCTTGTAAATCTGGCATCCAACCTTGTTCTGGCAATAAATCATATGTTAGGTGTTCATAACCACTATGAGCAGCCTCAGCCGAAGAAAGAGTTGAGTAAGCAGGGCTTGGTCCAATGATCCTAGCTTCCCGTCTCATGAAGCCAAAAATTTTTGCAACAGCGTCTCCAAGACCATTGAAAAAGAAAATATCATCTCCTGTAATCTTTGCTCCACCTCTTTCATTAACACGATCTGCAAGAAATTTCCTTGTATCAATATCTCCCTGAGTTGCTGTGTAACCCCAAGATTTATCCTTATCTACAAGATCCTTGATAATTTCCTTCATCCAAGGGACAATTTGTTCGCCTTTCTGAACAGGATCACCAATATTTTCCCAAGTGATATTAACACCCAAGGATTCTATCGACTTCGCCAAACCAACTATTTGCCTAATCTCATAGATTAAGGCATCTGCACCAGAGTGAACTATATTTCTTCTCATTCGTAATACTGCTTATCTATTAATTTTATATCTAATTCCTGAACTTTAGAGCGCCTAATTATATTTAGACGTATTTTACCACCAAGACCAGCTAGGCTGACTTGCTCCCTAAGGTCATTGGTGTTTCTAATAACTGAGCCATTTGCCATGCGGATGAAATCAAATTTTTCCAAGCCGCCAAAATCCGCCGATGATTTAGGTTCAATATCATAAATCAATACTCCCGTTTCTTGAGTTGGTATACCCAAGGCTTCTCTGTGATGCGGTATAGGTATAGTTGCGACAACACCTAACATAGCAGGACGAATATTTACACCCACATTTGCTTCGATAGTTTTCAAAACCTTCTTAGCATAATTAATTGGAATTGCAAAACCAATTCCTGCGGATTCTCCAGATGCACTTCGTATCATTCGGTTTATACCAATCACTTCGCCGTAGATATTTAGAAGAGGTCCACCGCTTGACCCAGGATTGATGGCAGTATCCGTTTGGATATGAGTCTGACCCGTTTCGTCTAGGTCTTCTCTCGATCTTGCTGATACAACTCCTACTGTAAAAGTTTTCTCAAGTCCATATGGGGAACCAACTGCAATAGCCCAGTCACCAACTTCAACCTCATCTGAATCTCCTAAGAAAGCATATTCGTAATCTTCGGCTTCTTGGATCTTAAGTAATGCAATGTCGGCTCTTTCATGGCTTCCTACGAATCGAGCAGGAGCAACTCTTCCGTTGTGAAGTATAACTTCAATAATTTCAGCCGATCGTATAACATGATAATTTGTAACGATAAAACCCCTTGGGTCTATTAAAATACCACTACCGACAGAAGATATAGTCTCCTCTTTATTATTGAAATAATGATATGGATTGTGGATCATTTCCGTTTTTTTAGTGCGAATGGAGACTACAGATTTTTGCGCAATTTGATATACATTTCGAAAGGAGTTCTGTAAGTAAACAGCTTGCATCTGTTTACGAGGTGGAATGGGTCGGGAAGAGGCTGTAAAATGCCCTATGGCATCTTTCAATTCAGGAAAAAAAATTGCTGCCAAAACGACAAAAATAAGGATGAGATTTATATAGACTATCCGAGGTATTTTACTATTTTGGACCATCTACTGTTCCAGATTAGGAAAAGGGATATCGGTGTAAATTTTTTAAATTCGAATATGAAGATTTTTATTTTTATCTTATTTTTTACCTCAAATTGTGTGGGATACCTAAGTCATTTAGGAAATGAACAAATTCACCAAATTTGGTCACGCCAGAAAATCCTAGATATTATCCACAATCGCAGTGAGGATGAAGCTACTATACAATCCTTAGAATTGATCCAGCAACTAAAATCCTTCGGAGTACAAAATATTGCACTTTCCAGTGATTCAGGATTCGAGTATTACGTAAAATTAAATCGCAAGGAAGTTGGATGGAATGTAAGTGCCAGTTATCCACTTGAATTCAAATCTTATACTTGGTGGTTTCCAATAGCCGGCGAGGTTCCTTACAAAGGGTATTTCGACTTAGGATTAGCGCAAGAAGAAGAACAATATTTAAAAAATCTAGGTCTTGATACCCGACTTCGAATTACAGGAGGCTATTCTACCCTGGGTTGGTTATCTGATCCTGTCTTCTCCACACAAATCGAATGGAGCAAACCGGATATAGCAGGACTTGTTTTTCATGAAATGGCTCATGCAACTTATTATTTACCTGGAGATTCTACCTTTAATGAATCCTATGCAGAATTTGTAGAACGAAAAGCAGTTGAATTATATTTTAATGATAAATCTAACTCAGATTATAGAGATTGGCAGGACAAAAAATCTAAACGTATAAAATCATTTGCTTTGATTAAAGATACGGCAGATGAATTAAAAGCTGTCTACGAATCAGAACTACCCAACGAGAAAAAATTACAACTTAAACAAGAAATCATTTCTGCATTCAAACAAAAAGCCTTACGAGATAACTACGTTCCCAATAAATCTAGGCAAAAATTTATTGACAAAAATTGGAATAACGAAGATTTCATAGGTGCGATAAGATATAAATCTGGAGGAAAATATTTTAATGATAAATTTCTCCAAGCCAAAGGTGACTTTTCTGTATTTCATGAACTCGTCAAAGAGTATGACAGTTTATCAGATGATGAAAAAGAGAAAGTCTTAGATGAAGATTAACTACTAAATTTTTATTTAGAATCTTCCAAAACAAAACTAGATGTGTAAAGACGGTAGCCATGCCAATATTTATCAAATGGATATCGTATTCTTAGATTATCCCTCGCCTCTATCAATCTATACCTGAGTTCCATTTTTTCAGATTTAGGAGCAAGAAGATTCTTCAAGAAAAAAGAATTGGGGAAATCTGACTGATCTTCTATGGAAATAATTCCAGGCCCTTTATGAATAGAATCTAGAAAGTATAATGAATGATTTAAGGAATTAGATAAATAAAAATCCCTTCCAAGATAATTGGAACTTGTTACCCAAACAGATTTACGATCAGACTTTTGTCTGGATAAATTAAATATAGCTGAGCCTCCGAAAACTAACTCATGATTGCTGTTTATAAATAATTCTTCTTGAGAAAGGGCTATTTCATCACCAAGCGAAGATTCTATGGATTTAAGTTCCCAGTTCTCAATTTCTTTTAAGTCTTTGTACCAAAGCTCAGAGAAATTCGATTGAGTATACTTTTTCACTCTAGACTTCATAAAAGTAAATGATGACTTCTTGACAGGTGAATTCTGCAATAATGATCCAAGATTTTGGACTATATAATTCTGATTATCCAGCTTCTGCAATATAGGTGCTTTTAAATGATAAGCTGAGAGGTAGAGATAATTAATATTATCTTTCTGCATTCTTATTGAATTGCGATATTTATCATCTAAAATGTCTCTAAGCCTCGCTTCTTCCCCACCTTCTAAGGCAGAAGTATTGTATTTGCGAAGTGATTTACGAACTTCATTTCTATTTGGGAAGAGAACTCTACCATTATTTTTACCCTTGGATACAGTTACTAAAAATGTTTTATCTAGAAAATCAGAAACTACATGTAGATTCTGACCTATGGGAATTTCGTTCATCAATTGAGATGAAATAGATTTGAACTTAGGTAAATCTTTCACCAGTAACTTACGACCCAAAGAACGTTCATTATATGCACTTAAGGTATCCTGAAAATGAACCACATCCAGAAAACCTTCTGAGCTATCAAAGTCCATAGAAACTTGCGCCATGTATTGCAAAAGATCCTCAAGTTTATTTCTTTGGTATGGAGTAAATTTAGCAGTGGTCTTCGATAAATTCTGAAGATAGGTATTTAAAATTCTATCAAAATCTTCAGGCCCTTCTCTCTTGCTTTCACGGAATGCTTGTATTAACGATATTACATCTGGTTCCAAAAACTTTTCAGTATTCTTAAGGAACACAATATCATCCTTAAATCTGGACAATTTGAACACTAAATAGATATACTTTTTTTCAAGGAAAGGGTGGAAGCTTTGACTAGCATCGTATTTTTTTTCAAAGTCTTTTATATAATTTAAAGCTGAATTTATTTCTCCGTTTCGGATAAGTTGATCTGCATAATACAATTGATAGGCAAATGCTCTATTTTTAAAGCCTTCCTCATTCTCTTGTTGTATCAAAAGATCGATTAAAGAGTCAGACTCAGAGTCGAGTTGGTGCTTGGATGATTCTTGTAATAAATAGTAATACAAACTACGATTTAATTGACTCATCTTATAGAGAACAGAACCTCCTTCATACAATTCATCTGGAATCAATGAAATGGATTCAAATTCCTTTCCATACTCCCAATCTCGCCATCTGTTGTACAATCTCTTTCTATACTCATCATAGATACTATCTGAATCACCTAACTTTTTGAATGTTTTGGAATTTACTTTCTCTGTAAATCTATCCCAATTTCTGCCTAAACCAAGTGCATAAGAAGTTGTACTAGGAATTGTCTGGTAAGAAAAATCCATTTTCCCTTCTAAGAAAGCTCTATGGTATTGGATTTCCAAATACCTAGAATCTACATAAGCAGTTTCTTTAGACGAGGAGGCTACCTTACCTGCTTTCTCAGCAAACATTCGAGACTCTTCAAATAGAAAATTTTCCAAGTAAAGATCAGAGATCCTCATGAATCTCATATAGTCATCGTCATCTTTTTCTGCTAAGGCTAATTGCAAGGTAGCATCTAGATTCTTTATCTCTCCCTTGAACATTTTATAATAGAATTCTACACTATTTTTATTTTGTTTATTCTTATTCCAGTTAAGATAATACGATTCACAAACATTTCTTTGGTTCCGAATTGTTCTATCACTGAAACAATCTCTTAAGAATATTTTATAAATTTGGTTTATAGAATCTTGGTCAGATTTGTATTCTTCCAAAGAATTCTTATAAAAGAAGTCTGGTTCATAGTCAGTATAAAGACGCCTTTTGATTCGAGCTAAGTCTAATTTACTTTGGAGAATTTCATCTCTTTGGCTATCACCTAAGAAAGTACTTGCAATATAATAAGAATCATATGCCGATTCGTAATCTTTGACACTCTCCCACTCGATAGCTTGAGATCTTTTTTTATAATATTTTTCAATCGAACTCTTACTATCGAGTAAATCAGGAAGCACACCCAGAATAAAACCATTGGATTTAAAATCAGATCTCTCAAAATTTTTCATTTGGTTTACGTCTAGTTGTTTAGTCATTATCATATGAATAGGACGATTGCTATAAAATAAATCATGCAGATCATTCAAACGATCTATTAAGGCGTCGCTTCCTTCCTTAGATTGCAATGCTATAGCTGAGATTTCATTTTTGTTAGTAAATATTTCTCTAATATTCAAACCATTTTTATCTGAGTAACTAAATAAGGGGTAAAGAGATATGGATTCTTGATCTTGGCTAAAGAGTAAATCTGTATTTAAAAGTTTCGGTCCAAGATTTTCCTCTTGAGAAAATTGCAGACGGTCTGTGCTTTTTTCATCTTCTTCAGCAAAAACAGTTCGATATCTCCATTCTTGTCCTTCTTTCTGAGGGACATTCTGTATCATTCTTTCTGAAGTTATGAAATATGAATTATTTAAATTATTAGGATATTTATATATTTCAGAACAATTATCAGGATTGATAAAAATAGAACTAGAATTCTTGTAAGATTCTATATTTTGTTTCCAATATTTTTCTATTTGATTGAGCGGATATGCCTTATGGTCAGTTCGAAGAGAATCTCTGGAAATAATATGAACTAAATCATTGAATCTATGACAACGTAGCGATACTGCACCCTTAGGCAAGTTCTCATATCCTTGTTGATTACTACCTTGAAGAAAAAATGATTCCTGAGGGAAACTTCTAGAAAGATTACTTTCTAATCGTGTTAAATTTCTTTCTAAGGAAAGAACCCTAGTTTGAATCTTTTTAACATTTTCTCTTGCTAAAGCTTGATTTTCCCAATTTGATTTTGAAGCCATTAGATTTTTTAAATTCTGTTGCTGCTCTTTGTACAAAATGTCCAATTGCAAATCATTAAACTCTAAGGATGAGGTTATAACTTCTTTGTGCAATCTTAGAAATCTATACTCATCTCGAATTAAGGTAACAGTATTAGGGCGATTGAATAAATAGCTGAGTCCGATTCTTAAATCATAAAAATTATTTAAAGTAGAATCTTTTACTTGGTATTTTAGTAACTTGGATGATTTCCAGATAGCTTCCACTTGATTTAATTTCTTATTGATGCTTGGAAGAGATTTTTTATTGTAAGAACTCAAACGAATCTGCGACTCTAATTCGACTAATTCTGTCTGAAAGGATTCTCTTTCCAAATTAAATTCATAAGAATATTCTCTTGCTAGTTTTAAAGAATTAACAACCTCTTCTGAATCCCCCAAACGAAGTTGCAATCTTGCTAAATTTATAAAATTTCTAATTCTTTCCCTTCTAGTGTATATATCCTTTGATAGCATATAATAACGAGTATCAATATGCCCTGGATTCTTCAGGAAAGAATAAGACTTGGCCCAATTTTGGATTGCAGTTATCTGATCATTTTTAAAATTATCAATCTCACCTAAATAGTAATAATTCAAACCCATTAGTATATCATAATTCTTAAATCCCTTCGCATAGCGAAGATTACATATATTTGCATCCAGACTCTTGCGACAAGACTCTGTTTGTGAGATTCTATCTTTTTTCAATTGATCAATATTATTTAGTAAAAGATCGTATGCTAAGGTGGGATCATCTTCAGACTCTACCAATGAAAAGGAAGAATAATTTTTCCTAAGAATAGCAATTCGTTCTCCCTGCTGGATTTGTGATTTCTTATAACCTATTTCCATTTTCTCAAAAGATTTATAGGCCTCTAAATAATTTTTGGAATCATAATAAATCTGTCCAAGTAATGCATAAGATTGCTGGGTAACCAAGATTCCCATTTCCCAATTCTTTAAGTTTTCTGAACGAATGAATTCATCTCTTTCTTTTATGAGTTCTATTGCTTTTAAGAAGTCTCGTTCTTGAATTAAATTATTGATTCTTATACTTTTCGTTAAGAGTCTTTTAAAATCTAAGGGAAATTCACCAGGGAACCTTCCCTCTCCAGACACTCTTACACTATCAGGTAGTAAAAAATTCCAAAAAATCTTGGTAACGGAAATATCAAAGATAGAGAGAAGATTTTTCTCTTCTACATATTCTCTATCAGCAATATCAAGTATTCCTCTTGATTCTTTAAATCTACCTGTCTTCTGGTATGCAATAGCCAATGAATTCCACAAATTCAATTCATTGATTTCTTTGTTCAATCTGTTCTGCGAGATTGCTGATTGGAAATGAGCAATAGAACCTTCATGATCACCTAATTCCATTTTGCAGAGACCTATCATTGCGTTTAGAATGGCTAGCTTACGCTTTACTTCTCCAAAAGACTTGGAGTTAGATTTTGTATTCGCCTCAGAATAGGCTGTAAGTGACTGGTAGTATTCTTTTTTCTCATAAATATCCAAAGCCAATTGGAATTGTTCAATGGCTTTTTTATAATTTGCCCTATAAAGGGAAGATCTACCATAATTATAATGAAATATAGCTTCTTGTTGGTAATTTTCGAATTGTGATCTAGAAAGAATAAATTTACCATAGTCTTCTACTTTTGCGGAAGCTTCATTTGATTTTGGGTAGATACTTAATAAAAAATAATTATTTCCTAAGTTTAGATTTAGATCCGAAAGAACTTTCTTATTTTTATAATCCTTGCCAAGGAACTCTAAAATCTGGGAATAAAGTTCTACGTTTTCTTCGAAATTCTTTTCAGGAAAATGCTTTGCATACAAAGCTTCATATCTTTCTTCCTCTGTAATTCCATCTTTTTCAAGTTGTTTTGTTTTTATGATATCAATGTATTGGTAAAGCCAACCTAACAACTGATACGCATCAGGAAATGTTGGATCAGAAAATAAAATCCATCTGAGTTCATACTCTGCCTTTTTAAAATTCTCAAGGATCTGTTGTTTTTTACCTTGGGACATTGCATTGTTTTGGTATAATGAATTTTCATTAAGAACTGCACGGTTGATTAAATAATAAGCATATCCATAAACAACTGCTAGGTTAAGATAGGGCCGATTCTTCTCTAAATGAAAATTAAAATAAAGATCTGCTAATGAAGTAGCATTTTCATGCAAAACGTCTTTATTCTGAAGATCGCGAAAATCCCCAAGAAGTTTCAATCTGTCCAAAAAGGGGATGGGGACTTTATCAATTAAGGATACAGTGTCTGAAAGATTCCCGATGATATCGAGCTTCCCTTCCCCCAAGATATTCAATTGATTGAGAAATTCTGCTTCTTCCTTTTGTCTTAGCTCACGGCCATAACGAAAGATTGTCTCGAGCATTTTCCTTTGGTAGTATACTGCATAATTACCATAAAACTTTTCTACAGAAATATTTTTTGATTTAGCAAGTGACATTCCCAAATTATTAAAGTAATAATGAACAGCTGCTTGGCGTAAATCCCCAATTCTTTCATACTCAATTGCCTTATTCTCCCAATACAAAAATAATCTGGAGAATTCTTCCTCTTTTAATTCAGGACTAATGATAGGATCATAGAATTCCATGAAGATTCTTAAATTTCGAAGTGCGAGTGTGCCATTGCCGGAGTCTTGGGCGTTACTATAACGTGTTAGATGAATATAGCTTAGTGCAGGATTTTTATAAACCTTTATAAAATCTGGGTATTCGAAAATAGACTTCTGACCAGGTGGATCTAATTCAAGATTTTGCGGGATGGGAATGATAGTATCTAAGAGTGCAGAGCTTTCTGTGAGATTTCTCATTGAGCGCAAAGCTTTTGCTTTCAAATAAATGCAATAAGACTTAAAGATATTGGATTGCTGTGGATTCTCAGGATTCTGTTCCATCTTAGTAATCTGCTGGATTGCTTCAGAGAAAGTCTTGTCCTGGAATACTTTCTTATCCCAATCCGCCAGTAAATCTTTGATTTCCAATTTCATGAGAGAGTTGATTTTAGAATCACTTGCGATTGCATTTTCATAGGCAAGAAGAGATTCTATGTAATATTTAGGCAGGACAATTGATTCAGGAAGAAACTCATACTGGCCAGACTTATTTCGTATATCACGGATTAAATGATAATTTGGATAAAGGTTTTGGATATCCAATAGCGTCTTTCTTGCATCTTGCCCAGATTTATTTTTCTCTTGTAGTTCAGCTTTGAGGTGCAAAATGGCTGCTAATTCTTGAGAGTAATCTTTAGTATTAACTAGTGAATTTATTTTTTTTGTTAAATCATTTAGATCTCGGATCTGAGTACTTAAATTTATCTTAGAGTCTTCTGCAATAGAATATGCTATAGAAACAGAATCCGTTTCTATAGGTCTAGATTGCATTTGCTTTCTAATATTTTCAGCTTTGCTTCGAGAACCTTGCTTGTTTAAGAACTCAATTCTTTTGCTATCCATTCTTGCTTTATAAATTGGATATAAGGGATCGGAATCAAAGAATAATTCCACACTATCTAGAGCTAAGAAATACCTAGCTTCCGAATTTGATTTCGAGTAATCTAAGGCATAATTGTATTGGTCAATAATGTTAGATTGCTTGGGAATAGAACCAGTGTAAGGGATAAAATAGATATTAATAGAATTATAGAATGCCGCAGAGAATAGAATCGAGCCACCATTGAAATCTGAATAGCGTGTATCAAAAATAGAATTCTCACCTGAACTTAGAAATTTTTCTATACCTGTAGCTAACTCTCTTCGAACGATGAAAGAATTATCACGTTCATCTAATACCCCGTTTCCATTGGAATCCTTACGAATGGAAGTATAATACAGAAATCTCGCATCACTTGAAATAGATGGAGAATAATTTAAAAAACCATTCTTTGTTATCGCCTCAACTTTACCACTCTCTATATCCAGACGATAGATTTCTCCATTCGTACTATCCTGGTAAGAAAGAAAGTAGATCTGCTTACCGTCTTTGGAAACAAAAGGCGAGGTTCCACCTTGCACTGTCAACTGAGTCATCACATTATCATTGCTAAGGTCTAGAAGAATTAAATTCTGAGTGCCCGGCGAAAAACGATCTGATGAAAATACAATCTGTTCGCCACTGGGAAGCCAAGCTGGATCTGTATCTATTACCTTTTGCTGGCGGTTAGAATTTTCCCAATCGTTGTTTGTCAAAACCTGAAAATCATTGTCAATAAATCGTTTCCCTTTAAGAATTCCTTCAACCCATTCATTGGGATCCATCTCAAGTAGAACGATATCTCCTTCCGAATCATATTGCTCCGATACAAAAACAAGCTTAGTTCCATCTGGACTAATAGCAGGCTTTAATTCTTGTGAGGGATGTTCTGTTACAGGAACAACTATAGAACTGTTGAGATCACGAAACCAAATATCAAAATTCCCTTCCTTATTCGTTGCATAAAAGAGGAATCTACCATCAGCTGTTGTTGAATTATAAAGATTATTTCCTCTTTGGATGGTTAGTGGGAAGGGTTTATCGTTCTTGGGATTAAAGAAGTTCTTGCTAATTTCTTGGTAATGGAAAGGTATAGGTTTAATCTTAACAGATTTCTGGAATAGAACGCAGTTACTAAAAATTAAAACTAAGAAAACTAAGCCACGCATTCTTAATCCTTCTTCTCCCAAACTGATTTACTAGATTCAAAGTATTGACCTGGTTCAACATTCTGGAAATGAATTATAAGAAGTGAATTTTTTAGTTCAACTAAATCCACATTAGGTTGGCGTATTTTTTCTTTAGCCAATTTAGATTCTATAACTTGGGCTCTACTAGAATTAACTAAGTTTAAAAGTTCTTCCACTCGTGATTTCTCGCTAGCCGGTGAAAGAGGTATCTTAGGATTTTTCTTAAGATTCCCATCAAATGATTCACCTATCATCCCCTTATCTTTCCATTCTGCTATCTCTGGGCTTAAGTAGGCAAGTTTCTTCAATTGAATGATAAGATTTTTGTCACTTGCAGAATCGGAGGTATCGTCTTTTTCCCATAGATCCGATCCAGATGAGGAAGATTTAATAGAGGAAATCAACCAACCGTCTTTTTCAATTTCCTTATCTTCACCTATCATCTGCTTCTCGGAAGCAGTCTGCGTCTGAGTAAATGTGATAGCTGGAGCTTTCAAGATACATTGTGAGATAGAAGTATTTAGAATAGTCATGAGTAAAATAAATTTTATTTTAATATTTAGATTCTGGAAAAAATATATTTCCCCTTTATTAGAAGAAATTCCTTTAAGTTCTTGGAAATAATTGTAATTTAGATTTATATGTTTCATTTATTTATAGGTTGAGATCTCAGAACCTGCTCTCTTGAGAAAATTTGCCAATGGAATTCTTTGTTGTGAGATCTTACTGTCCTCCAAGCTAACTACATAAGAAAGAATAGACTTTTTAAAAAGCACATCAGCATAGACAAGTCCTTTGGAAAGCTCCACTTCAACTTTATCTACCGCATAACTATCAATAATAAAATCCATAATTGCACCCTTAGTCGAGATCACATTCATAGCACTTTTTCCAAAATCTCTACCGATCTGAAAAATACTAAAGTACAAATTGATATTTGGGATTGGATCATCTAAATTCACACCCGAAAGATTCAAGTCTGCTTTAATCTTACCATCATCAATTTTGTCCTGAGCATCCTTGGAAAGCAATTGACGTAAATCAATATCTCGCACCTGCAAGCTTCCCATGTATTCCATTTTTTCCAAGTCCCCAGAACCTACATTGATTATAAAATCCTTTCCATAGACCATCCCATCCAATAGAGATAATCGTATTCCATCAATAAATAAGTAATTTTCTTTGTATTGAATTCTCGAAGTCAAACCAGGATAGGATCCGGATGATTTAACATAAGCAAAAGGGGCACCTTCGATAGAAGGATGTGAACCTAGGACTTGTCGAATTGTTAAATTATCTTTAGGAATACGACCATAGGTTTTGATAAAACGAGATTTATCACCCTCAATGAGTTCACGAGTATTTTTAATAAAGAGGTCATGGTGAATAGGAATCTCAGCGTTTAAGGTGTCGATTAAGAAAATTTTGCAAGCATTGCCTGGGCAAGATCCATTGTTAAATACTATTTTTGAATTATTGGAAATTAAATCTCCCTTTACATCGTAGTCTTTTATATTTAGATCCATATACATTTCTCCTCGGTAGGAGAAACCTTTTGCGATATAACTCTCAAGCTTAGAGTTCAAAAATACTTTTAATTTCAAATCCCCAAAATAATCACCTAATGGTGGTTCTGCCTTGGTCTGTCTTGTTTCAAGGTTTCCCTTTGCATTCAAGCCAAGTGTAGATTTGTAAGCTCTGAATTGCAGATTATCTAAAAATATTTTTGAATTCTCGCCTGGAGGCATTCTTACTGCAAAATTACCAACTAAGTCATTGAGTTCAATTCCTGGAATAACGGAGGTTAAATTCCCTTTATAAGATCCTTCCCCAAGATCAAAATGACCATTTAATCCAAGTTTAATTATAGAGCCTAGGGCTGATTCAACTGGTATTACTTTTTCTTTGAGTGAAAGTGGGAGAATCAAACTTAGATTCGCAAGATTCGTGCTGAGATTCGTATGCTTAAGATCAATTTCAATAGCATCAGCAAGGGAAATACTTGCATCAGATTTAAGCGAGAGTGCTTCTGCATTTCGTGAGTTTCGAGTTCCAAGATTCAATTGATTCAAGTCTATTTTAGATAATTGGAAGGGTGCATTGAATTGTAGATTTGCCTTAGTTGAAATCTTGGAAAAAGAATTCCCAGAGCGTCCTCTATCCATTGTAAACCTGAAATAACTCAATACGCCATTTAAATCTGCATAGAGCTGGGAAAAATTATCCCCTGTAACTTTGAGATCCGCTTTCAAGAGCCCAGATAAATTGGAAACAAAAAGACCTAACTCTAGTTTATCTAAATACAGATTCAAATCTATAGGAATTTCTGAACCAAGACTTCCTGTCAAATGAGCAAAAATGCCATTGTAGTCAGCCTTTAAGGTATCAATGTAAATAGATTTTAAAATAGGAAGAGGCTTCTCAGCAGTCGGTTTTTCTTTTGTAACTAAATCTACATTTGCTCGAGTTGTTAATTGCAAATACTGCGATCTATGTGGCTTACCCGATGCTTGGAAAAATAAATCAGATGCTTTCAATTTCCAATCCAATTGTAAGTCTGCAAGATCACCCTCAACTTGAAGTGGACTCAGTTGAATTCTACCGCCTAGTTTCATTTTCGGGATGGGAAGTTCTTCCAAAACTCTCGATAGTGGTTCAAGATAAATATCAGAATCACTCAAGGTAAGATTTGCAGATCGCTTATCGGAAGTTACATTCTTTATTTCACCATTGATTCGAAACCAACTATCATTTTGAAATAGGCAACTAAAATCTTTTAGTAGAATGCGATCTTCCTCTGGGAAAAACTTTAAGTCATAGGCAAGCAGCATTTTTACAATTAGAGGTAATTTATTATTTCTTTGCAAAATAAGATTATCTCCGCCTAACTTTAGGCTAGATTCTAAAGTAAAAGGATTGGAATTATTGGAATGCAATATAAGACTGAGATCCAAAGGAGATTCGAAAGTAAGCTTAGAGTCTTTGTACCAAGAAAAAAGTGGGGACTTGGGATTCAATTCTAAGTGTAAAACATCAATTAGATCTAAAGCATCAAGACTATAAGGAATTTGAATAAATCGGTTGGTATCTAATTCGAAGTGTAAATTCAAATCTCTCCATCCTAGATCCATAGGTGAATTGGGAGATTGATCATCCATTCTAAAAGAAACATTTTTTAAGTTTAACTTTGCGTAAGCGCTAATGGGGACACCAAGAAATAGTGATTCAGAAGGCTCACTGGGACTTTCTTCTGGAACCTGTTCTTCAGTTGGAATGGATTCAGTTTTATTAGAGGGCGGAAACAATTCCTCATAGTTCCAAACTTCATCTATCTTTTTTAGCTGAATTTTAGTATCAAGTAAGGCAATTTCTGAAACCTTTGCGCGAAGAAAAATAAGTAAAGGAAGATTGTATCTTAGCCGCAATTCCTTGGCTGAAAAAATTTCTGCCTCTTGGAACTTAGCTCCTGATTGCAGTGAAATATCTTCTATTTCAATTCCATAGAACAGAGAGAAGGTAGTGACATTTGCATTCAGACTACCCGCTTTTGCCAAACTCCGAAAAGTTTGGTCCAAGATCAGTTGTCCTGTGAAGCTGTTAAATATGAGTTTATAGAAGAAAATTAAAAGTAGAGGAATATAGATTCTTTTCTTTCTTATCCAAAATTGGATCTTCGATACCATAGTGTTACCAAGACGAATTAGGAATCAGTCAGAAAAATCGAATATTAGTATTCGAAAGATTCTATAGCTTCCTCTAGAGTCTTATAAATTTCAAAAATACTAGCAAGTTTAGTGATTTCCATAAGATTTTCAATATCTGAATTCAAATTTGCAAAAACTATTCTTCCATTCAAGCCATCTATGTGCTTGAAAATATTTAAAAAAGTTCCTAGTCCAGCTGAGTTGATAAAAGGAACTTTTTTTAGATCAACGATAAACTTAGGGACTTCTCCCTTCTTAATGTACTGTTCAATTTTTTCACCCAATTCAAATTCATTTCCAGCTTTGATAGCGCCTTCAATTTTTATAATATGAACATCATTTTTACTAGTAACTTTTATTTTCATAACCCTATTTTTGTGTTTTGCGAGATTAATTTATCCGAAAGGACGACTGTGTAAACTATTTTTTAACGTCCTTTAAAAAAAACCTTTTTATTATTTCGGAAAGAAATTATCCAATTTTTTTTCCAATTTGCCTTCCTCTGAATTTTCCCAAGTTCTTTTCCACTTGGATGTCCTATATCTGAGACATCTTGCTAGGGATTCCGCTGTCATTTCCAATAAATTGCCCAACTCAGAGAAACTGTAAAGCCCAATCACCAAATGGTATTCCAGCGACTTGAGTCGGTTTTGCTTGTAGTGCTTCCATTTGAATATGCTTGGGGAATGGGGTTTATCCATAATTTTTTGATTTAGATGGTTGATTCGAGAAAGATGCTTTAGCTTGGTAGATTTCCAATTCATCCTTTTCTCTCTATGGGTTTCCCAAAATTTTCCCTGCAAAATTCCTAGAGACCCAAGTCTCTCATACAAGATAGATATCGGCTCTTCAGCCATGGGTAGATCAAATTTAAGACAAAAGGCAATTGCGATTTTTGGATCCTCCTCTTTTAGTGCATTCAATAGTATCCTCTTTCTTCCGCTAGGCAATAGGCTGAGGCTAGGACTAGTCTGGGAATATTCATCATCATAGATTACTGTTGGCAATTCTCGAACGAGCTTCAATTCAGCCTTTCTCACATTGAGGTATTGGTTGATTGCACATCTCTTCAAAAAGGGAAGAAGGTGGTTCGTCTCGCTTGCGTAAGAGTGAACATATTTCTGTAGAAAATGTTCTATTCTCTCGTAACAGCGAATATATGCTTCTGAAGAACGATCTTCATCATTATAAAGATTTTGGATGTACTCTCGCATAAAATATGGTGCCACTTCCTTAAATTTACTTTTGTCTCCTAAGTGAAGATAGGTTGAATATGCGTGCACAACTTGGTCTGCAATTTTTTTGAGCTGTAAATAGTTTTGTTTCATTCACGTAAATTGAATGAAAATATTTTTTGTCAAATGATAATTTTTGTTAGTTGTCTATGTTTTAGTCAGGGTACTTAGGCTATAACAGAAAAATTTCGCATTTTTTTGGTATTGATGATTGCAATAGCAAGATGGATCCAATGAAAAAAGCAAAATGGCAAATAGGCTATTGTTAGTATACCCAAGCTAGTGCTCATGAAAACCCCACAAGAATTCCATGGGATCAATACAGAAGTTATAGTTCCGCTATCTTCTAGTGCTCTAGAAAGATACCGCAAATCCATATTCATTTTTTCGTAAGATGGTTTGAGAGTCTTTCCTGGGATTACCACAGAAAGATATTGATCCGAAGTTGTTAGATTTGCAAAAACACAAAATCCCATCGTTGAATAAATTAACTTTCTCGGATTGGTTGCAAATTTAAGAATCTTAGCAATGATTCTATCCATTTTACCTGAGTATTCCATGCAGGCTCCGAAAACCATAGCCGACAAAATCAAAATTACAGTGGGAAGCATTGACAGTATTCCACCGCCCGAAAGCAATTCATCTAAATTCGAATCACCTAATATAGATTCGTATCCAAAAATAAGAGAGTCTATAACTATAGGAAAACTTTGTCCCCTAATACCAAAAGCTATCGCAACACCACCCATCACTCCAAAAACTAAACAAGGAATAGCAGGTAATCCAAATGATACAAAGAGAATTACGAAAAGAGGAACAAGAAAACTAGGATAGTAGAGAGGAAAGGCAGCCTCAATTCGAGATTCCAATTGAACAGTTTCCATAGTTGCTTGGTTAAAGCTAATTCCAATGATTGCATAGAGTAAAAGACTTAATAAAATAGAAAGTGAGGTTGTAGGAAGCATGAAGCGAATATGAGAAGCAAGTGGAATCTTACAAATTCCTGATGCCAAGTTTGTAGTATCAGACAAAGCGGACATTTTGTCCCCAAAGTATGCTCCCGATAGTATGGCTCCAGCTACTAGACCTGGGGGAAAATCCCAAACTTCTCCCAATCCCATAAGTGCAACTCCAATAGTTCCTACCGTAGACCAAGAACTTCCAGAGGCTAAGGAAACTATACCTGAGGCAAAGCAAGCTCCCACTAAGAATAGATCTGGTCGAATCGTTTTAAGTCCTACTAATATCATTCCTGGAAGTATGCCAGAAACGGACCAAGATCCTATCAAGGCTCCGACTAAAAATAAAATCCAGATTGCTATTTGAACATTTTTAATATTTTCTCGGATGGATTGAGTAAGGGCAGTCAGAAAATCATCTACTTTTTTCTTCCGCAATGAGTCTGTAAGCTGAGGAAATATCGCGACAAAACCTGCCAGTAAAAGTAAAAATTGACTAGGTCCTTTAATGGAATCTACACCCCAGACTTGAATACTTGCAACCAATCCTAATATGAGAACCACAACAGGAAAGATTGCATAGATAAAGTTCATTTTACAAGATTTTACTTATTTGAATGTAACAGTAGTATAAGGCAAAGGTACTTAAGAAAAAAAGTCCAATCCAAGAAATCAAATCAGTGAATTTGGAACTCGGATAGTTTTCTTGGATCGCCTTAGATTTGGATATTTTTATATGAATGAAGGCAATGATGGGAGCTGTTACAAAGGAAACTGTTGTTGCAAAATCAACCATGGTCTTCATATTTTCTTGGAAAAAGACCAAGATACTTACCGCACCTAATGCCACTAAAAGTATTAAAATCCAATATGCCTGGTTCAGATCCTTGATTTGATTGGGGTATAAAATCTTCCATGTTCTTGCAACCACTCTTGGGTAGGCATCGATACAGGTGATCGATGTGCTAAACATAGTCAAAAAAGCAGCGGTTGCGATGAAAGGATAGGCCCAAAGACCCAAGTTCTTACTGATCAACTGAACCAATTGGTCGGAGAAAACAACCGCCGATGTAGAGAATTCAGTTCCTGAGCCATTCATCATAATAGCACCTAAGGAAAGAAATGCGAGAGCAAGAACGGTCGTTCCCCAATACCCAACTTTGAAATCGATCAAAGCCATCTTCATACTTGGCATAGATCCTCTTTCCTCCTTGGCAGCCAGAGTCCAATCGGACTGCCAAACAGCGGCCTCAATCGGAATGGGCATCCAACCTAACAAAGCAACAAGAAATAAAATATCAATCGATGAAAATACATCAAAATGCTTGGTGGCAACTACCTTTTCTGGTGAGGCATATACAGCTAAACAAAGAGAGACAAAAGTTGAAATCGTAAGAAGTAAAATCACAATGCGAATAATTTGATCTAAGAATTTATATTTACCTGCTACTAAAACTACAATACAAAAGCCTAAGATAATTCCGCTCCATTGCCAGATTTCTAAGTCAATTCCAGTTAAGTTATGAATCAAACCTGCAGTAACCATAGTTACCACTGCAATGATAATAAACATTGTTCCTATGGAAATACCGAGGAAGACCCAAAGTGACCATCGACCTAGATCTTTGTAGCCTTCTAAAAGAACATTCCCAGTAGCAACCGTATACTTTGTACCTATTTCAAAGAATGGGTATTTTAATAAATTAACAAGTAAGACTGCTATTACTAAATCAAAGCCAAACATAGCCCCTGCCCTAGTGGATTGAACTAAATGGCTCACACCTACAGCAGCACCAGCATACAATAATCCAGGCCCAAGATTCTTTAGGATAGTTCGAAGTTTCATAGATTCAAAAAATTCCTAGTTGCTTATATCTTAAGAATTCATTGCAATTTCTACAGCTTTCTTAGATCCACTATAGACTTGCTTTTGGGCATTTGAAATCACGCATTCATTCATTCTCATAGATACTTCAGGACTCTTTAAGAAAAGCAACATGATGTCAAATGCATGGCTTGGCTCTCTGCATTCCACAGAGCCTTCTCCTAAATCAAGAGAATACAAGGCAGATTTTTCTTCATGGTCTCCCACTCTTCGAATAAAAACTTTTGGAATTGGATAGAAGGCAAGCTCAGAAGGTTTGGTTACTAAAACATCTGATATACGGATTAAACTATCTGTTGCAGAAAATCCTTCAGAGTGAGTCATAAAATAAAATAAAGTAATTGGTTTTAGTTTAGAGTCTTGCTTATCTGATAATTTATTTCTCGCTGTAAATTCTTTTAGATCATTCCAAGACCGAATAACTTCATATTCTATTCCTAATTTCTCAACAGACTCTAACAGGTGCTTATACACATGCTCATGATCGCCAGCATTTAGGAAAAATTTAAATTCGCCCGAATTCAATTGATCCTTAGATAGTTCAATGAGACTAGTAAGATAGGACTTTTGCGCTCCAGCGCCACCGATAGGAATAAGAAAGCGCTTCGCCGAACGATTCTTAGTTCGTTTCATTCTTTCGTCTGAGTCTTCCGAGACATTTCTCAAGATATCTTCTGTAATCCAATGACCTGCAAGTTCAAGATTCTCTCTGGGAACACCCATCTTTAGAAAGCCTTTGAGATTGTGCTCCGTTTGAACTAAATTTAAAGCACCAGGCACTAGTAGATAGTGCTGTGGATGGTTATCACATATTAGGTGAACAACTCGTTTGAAGCCTGATTCAACTGCAATCTGACCATTCAAAGGATAAGTTGTTACAATAGGATTGTCTTTGGGTATGTCAGCCATCAACCTTTTGTATTGGTTGGCAAGCAAGGTTGAAAAATAAAGTGAGGATTCATTCCCTGAATTGGTTATATTTCCCCAAAGCCATTCTACTGGTCCGCCCATATCAGAAGAAAGCCTGCTGAAGTAGCTATAAGCTCCATCTACATCACCTATTGCATTTGCCTCAGGCGATTCAATGGAAAGTAAATCATGAAGGTAAGAAGGAATCTTTTTTGCAAGTGAATGAGAGTATACAGAAAGAGCCATTCGATGATGACCGTAGCCCATTCTAACCGAACCTACGACCAAACCTTTTCCAATTTTTGGACCGTCTCCTCTATGAATCAATTTAAGACCTTTGTGGATACTGGAATCGACAGATGTTAGGGGAATTTCTTCATTTTTGTCGATTTTATACATCTTGGAGATTCCAAGGGAAACTAATTTAGATATTTGAGAGGAAAGTAAGGGCGGTTTCCATCCAAAAAAGGGTTCTTTACTATAATTCATGGCAAATTGTAGGAATAATGAGCGGAATATGGCAATTGATTTTTCTTTTCTTTTAAGAAAAATAATGCTATAGAGATCTTGATTCTTTAGTTTCTTTTTTCTACCATCCTAGAAACTAGGTTTTATGGAAAAAATTTTCATTCTCGACGGAGCTAGAACTGCTTTTGGAAGTTTTGGCGGAACAATCAAAGATCTTTCAGCTATCGACCTAGGGGTTTTGGCAGCAAATGAAGCCCTTTCACGCTCAGGTGTAAATCCGAGTGATATAGAAGAATCAATCTGGGGGAATGTTGTCCCTTCCAGTAAGGATGCCATCTACCTGGGTAGGCATATTGGTCTGAAAGTGGGAGCACCTATAAGCTCACCTGCGCTAACTCTCAACCGTTTGTGTGGATCAGGTATGGAAGCAATCATACAAGCTTATCGACGAATCATACTGAATGAGGCTGATTGCATTCTCGCTGGTGGAGCTGAATCCATGAGCCAAGCACCATACGTCGTACGAAATGCACGCTGGGGAGCAAAATACGGAAACACCGAATTTGAAGACTCTCTTGCACAAGGTTTAACAGACCTTTACGTAAATCTTCCTATGGGAAATACCGCTGAAAATTTGGCTGAACAATACAAAATTTCCCGAGAAGAACAAGATGAATGGGCTTTAACTTCACAGACGCGTGCAGAAGAAGCAACTAAGTCTGGTTTGCTCAAAGAAGAAATTATTTCTATCACCATTCCTGGCAAGAAGCCAGTTGTATTCGAACAAGATGAATTCATACGTGGAGCGGGAAGCAAGGATAAACTACCAAGTCTTAAACCAGCTTTCAAGAAAGACGGAACTGTCACAGCAGGGAATGCATCGGGAATCAACGATGGAGCTTCAGCTGTTATCGTTGCCTCAGAATCTTTTGCAAAAAAAACAGGCAAGGAACCAATTGCGATCATCAAAGGATTTGGGATCAGCGGCTGTGACCCAGCGAAAATGGGAATCGGTCCAGCTCATGCCATTCCCAAGGCTTTGAAAATGGCAGGCTTAACTTTAAAAGATATGGGACTTGTGGAAGTAAATGAAGCTTTTGCTGCTCAATATCTTGCCGTTCAGAAAGAACTTTCTTTAGATCCATCCATTACTAATGTTAATGGCGGAGCTATTGCGATTGGTCACCCTCTTGGAGCATCTGGCAATAGAGTTTCCTTAACTCTAGCCTATGAAATGAGAAGACGAAAAGTTCGTTACGGTGTTGCTTCGCTTTGTATCGGTGGAGGACAAGGGATTGCTCTTGTCTTGGAAAATCCTAAAGCGTAGATTTCTACATCTAGCGGCAGTCGCTTATCTAGCCATCCTTTTCCCTCTTGCTTCCGAAGAGAGGGTTAAGGATGGATTCTTTATTCTTGAAAATCAAGATAAGGCCTATCATCTCATTGGTGAGTGGTTAGGGCACAAAGAAACATCCCCGATCAGCTATCCCAATATTAAATCCGATTCATGGATTCCCATTGATGTTCCTGGAATCTGGCACCAAGTTGGAGTTACGCATCATGGAAATATCTGGTATAAATTAGAATTTCGAATCTATCGTGATCTCGCTGGTAAAGATTTAGGCCTTATGACGCCTAATATTGCTTTGGCGAATTCTGTATATATCAATGGAAAATACATTGATGGATCAGGAGAATTCAATTCCAAGGGAGATATTGAAGCACGATCCACACAAATGAAACTTCATACACTGCCCAAGGAATTGATTCTACCCAAGGGTAAAAATATTCTACTCATACGAGTTGGTAGCTACGGCGGTGTAGGCGGATTCAATCTAGATGATATTTATCTGGGAACTAAAGAAGTAGTCCAAGAAAAGTATCTTCGCAATCTTATGTGGAATACCATCCTGGTTGCTATTTTCGTTTTTGTTGGCATCTATCATATGATGATGTTTGTATCACGTAAAAAAGATAAAGAATATCTCTACTATTCTCTGCTTTGTTTCTCTTTAGCAATTTATAATTTAAGTTTCAGTACGCTTTCCTATTGGCTGCTTGATAGTTTTTGGTTTTATTATTTCGGAGTCTGCCTTTCGGTCACAATTTTTCCCATATGGCTTATTCAATTCTTTCATAAATTTTTGGAACTTCCCAAAGGCTTTCTTGCAAAATTCCTGATTGGCTGTTGCATCTTCATGATCTTCATCACTATAGGAATGAATCTTTGGGGACCAGCTCAATTCGGAAGATATAACTCTACCATACTTCCTAGTTTACTTGGATTAGTTGCAACTTCTATAATTTATCCTTTAATTCTTATCTTGCGAGGCATCAAAGAAAAAAGAAGCGGATCTCTAATCATTTTATTTGGCTATATCATATTCGCCCTTGCGATTATGAATGATATGGCAAATTATCTTAGAATCATTGATACTTATAAATTCGTCGAGACTGGATTTCTCGCTTTCATAGTATCCATATCTTTTGCATTGGCAGTAAAATTCGCTGAAGTTCACAATCAATTAGAATACCTTACTAAAAATCTCTCCGAAGAAGTCGGTATTCGAACTAAGGAATTGTCAGAGACTAATGCAAGACTTCTAGAAATTGACAAACTAAAAACTTCCTTTTTCGCAAATGTAACTCATGAACTTAGGACTCCGCTTACTTTAAGTCTATTGCCTTTAGAAAAAGCAATAGAAAATACTTCTGATCCAGCTACCTTAACTCTTCTTGAAACTTCGCAGCGTAATAATATTCGTTTGCTTCGCCTAATCAATGATTTATTAGACTTTGCAAAAATTGAAGCGGGCTTAATGAGCCTACGACTAGCACCAACTAATATTTCATCTTTACTTTCAGGCTTAGTCTCTACTTTTAAAATTTCTGCTGAATCAAAAGATATAGAAATCATAATCAACATTGATGAGTCCATAGAAACAATATTGGATCCAGAGAAAACAGAGAAAATAATCTCCAACCTTTTATCCAATGCCTTTAAATTTACACCGCGCAAGGGTAATATAACAATAAGTCTAAAAGAAATTCATTATAATGAACAACTCTATGTTAGAATTCAAGTTAAAGACAGTGGTGTTGGAATCCCAGAAGATAAACTCAATATAATTTTTGAGAGATTCCAACAACTCGATATGGGAAAGGAAAGAATCTTTGAAGGAACGGGAATCGGCTTATCCTTAGTAAAAGAACTCACTGAATTACAAAGCGGTTTTGTTGAAGTAAAAAGCGAGTTAGGTGTCGGATCAGAATTTAGTATCTATTTACCTTTGCTAAATGTGAAAAAAGAAGGTTTCGAGATCGAAGGAAAAGAAACGATTGATACTGAAAATCATGATTTGGATGCATCTTTTTCTGATCAAGTTTTACGAAGTCTTGCATTGGGTCCCAATACAGAAGATTTAAAAGTGGAAGACCCGTCCAAGAAAACGATCCTCCTAGTTGAAGATAATTCTGACATGCTCTACCTTCTTAAGAATTTACTAGGAAATGAATACAATTTAATTTCTGCTAACAATGGTCAGGAAGGAATACAAAAGGCTGAAAATTTTAGACCTTCATTGATTCTCTCAGATGTCATGATGCCTATAATGACTGGATTTGAAATGACTAAGGCTTTAAAGTCCCATAGAATTCTTAAGAATACTCCCGTTGTTCTTCTGACTGCTATGAATGACCTTGATGGTAAATTAGAAGGATTCACACAGGGCGCTGATGATTACATTTCTAAACCATTCCAACCATTAGAACTGCAAGCTCGACTTAGAAATTTATTAACAAAATCAGAACTTCAAAAAGAAAGAAACCACCGACTGTCTCAACTACAAAAAGAGCTTATTTTAGCTAGAGATATACAAAGTAAATTACTTCCCACGGAACTTCCCGCCATTCCTGGTTATTCTTTTGCATCTCTTTACATTCCTCTGGATGAAGTAGGTGGAGATTTCTATGATATTTATGAAAAGAATGGGAAGGTCTATTTCTTCTTATGTGACGTCTCTGGTCATGGTGTTCCAGCCTGCCTCATTGCTTCTATGGTAAAGATGGCATTCCAAAGTGAAATCCAAAGAGAGAAATCGATTACGAAAATCATGCAAGGCATTAACAAATCTTTGTATTCAATAATTGGAAATAATTTTGTGACTGCGATGATAGCAGAGCTCAATACTAAAGATAAATCAATCCAATATACAACAGCAGGTCATCCTCCCTTCTACCATGTAACTAAGAATGATATCTTTGAATTAAGCACTAAAGGTAAACCTTTGGGTGTTTTCCCTGATGCGGAATTCAAATCCAAAAAGGTCCATCCAACTGAAGGCGATCTTCTATTCTTATACACTGATGGAATAGTTGAATCTGCTAATAAAGAAAAAGAATTTTATGGAGAAGAGAGATTAGAAAACTATCTCAAAAAATCCAAACATCTAGAACCCCAAGATATTATTGATGCATTGAAAGAGGAAGTGAAAGGGTTTCTAGGTGGGGAAAAGTTCGAAGATGATATTACTGCATTGGTACTAAGATACCAATCGCAGTAAAATCTTCATTTTAAATAGAAAAATTAATCTAAAGTATTCTCTTCAAGTTTTTGGTTACTTAAAATTAAACCACCAGAATCTCTAGAGTGATCCTTACAGACACCAACTACATTAATTGAAATTTCTTTCGCTTGGAAATTGTATTCTTCAAAATCCCCATCGCCTTCCAACTTCAATGCAGGAATATCAATGATCTTACCACAATCTGAACAAATTAAATGCGAATGAGCATCTAAAATAGCATCATACCTAGCAGAGTCAGAGTCAATATTCAATTTCTTGACTAGTCCCCTTTCCACCAAGTATTCTAGTGAATTGTAGACTGTGGCGAAACTGATTTTTTTTACGGAGTCTTTGGTGCCATCAAATACCATTTTAGCAGTAGGATGGTCTCGTCTATCTTGCAAATTTTGTAAAATCAGTTCTCTATGCTTTGTCAATGTTTTCATATCCAATCAATCTCCTAAATCAATTGACTGTTATTTTCTAAACTTAGTCAATAGAGAAATGAAAGAAATATACGGTTTGAGTGTTGATATTTATCAATATTTATTCTAATTCCAAAAATATAGAAAAAGGTAAGGAAATTGTGAGACTCAGAAAATAGTTAAAATTTGATTCTTCTATACGGATTTTTCTACTTTCTAGCTACAAATCATTCTAAAATGATGTTATCAGAGGTTGTATGAGCTTTTCACAGGATGATTTTAAAAAAGCCCTGTCTCTTTACGGATCAGGCGTCACAATTGTTACATATGAAAAAGATAATGTCGCATCAGGAATTACGGTCAGTGCGTTTAGTTCTGTTTCCTTGGATCCTGCTTTGGTAATGGTCTGTCTAAACCAAAGCTCAAATGCGCTAGAAGCCATTCAAGAGACTAAAGCTTTTTCCATACATTTATTAAATTCTGAACAGAAGGATATTTCTGCTATCTTCGCCAAAAATGATTCCTCACGAATTGATTTCTTAAAAAATACTACAGATAAAGGTCTAACAGGAGCTAAACATATAATTGGCTCCCTTTGTATTCTTGATTGTGAACTTTATGCCATCCACCAAGCTGGAGATCATAGCTTGGTTATAGGGGAAGTCAAACATTCTCATTTAAATGAGAATACTGAAATTTTACCGCTACTCTACTACAATAGAAATTATAGAACAATAAAGGATTTATAAATATTTCATGGAAAAGCAAACAGTCAACGTCCAAGATGCAAAAGAGCATGGCCTAACAGAAGATGAATTTAACGATATTCAAAAGATTCTTGGAAGATTACCTAATTCAACTGAGTTGGGGATATTCTCTGCTATGTGGTCAGAGCATTGTTCTTATAAAAATTCGATTTTAAAATTAAAAACTCTCCCCACTCAATCGGATAAATTAATCGCTAAAGCAGGTGAAGAGAACGCTGGAGCTATGGACATCGGTGACGGGCTTGCTGTAGTATTCAAAATCGAAAGCCATAACCACCCAACTGCTGTTGAACCGTACCAAGGAGCTGCCACAGGAGTGGGAGGTATCATGCGTGATATTTTTACAATGGGAGCAAGACCTATTGTATCATTAAATTCATTGAGATTCGGAAATCCTGATGAGGATAGAAATAAGTACCTTTTGTCCCGTGCTGTAAAAGGCATAGGTGATTATGGAAACTCTCTAGGTATTGCTGTAGGCGGTGGTGAATTATTTATTGATCCATCATTTAACAAGAATCCTTTGGTAAATGCAATGACAGTTGGAATTGCTAACATAGGCAAGACCGCCTCAGCCACAACAGGTGGAATCAAGGGTGCAAATGTATTTATTGTAGGAGCAACAACTGGTCGAGATGGAATCCATGGTGCATCCTTTGCTTCTCAAGATCTAACTAAGGAAACCGAGTCCAAAAGATCTGCTGTACAAGTGGGGGATCCTTTCATGGAGAAACTTCTAATGGAAGCAAGTCTAGAAGCAATCAATGCGAATGTCTTGATCGGTATCCAAGACATGGGGGCTGCTGGTATATCCTGTGCAACTTCTGAGATGAGTGCTAAGGGCGAGTCAGGTATGGATATTGATCTAGACTTGGTCCCCTTTCGTGAAACTGATATGAATGCTTACGAAGCAATGCTTTCAGAAAGCCAAGAAAGAATGCTCATAGTTGCCATCCCAGGCAAAGAGAAAGAACTTATTTCAATTTTTGAAAAATGGGAATTACACATTGTACAAATCGGAAAGGTCACAGATGATAAAATGCTTAGAATACGAAAAGGTGGAGAACTAAAAGCAGAGATCCCTGCCGAATCCCTCGTATTAGGCGGTGGTGCCCCAAGATATGAAAGAGCAGTCAAAAGACCTAAGTATCTAGATGATGTTAAAACTCTAGACCTATCAAAGATAAAAGATATTTCTAATAGTGAAATAATCCCATCCATCTCTAAACTACTCAAGTCTTGGAATATCTCTAGCAGACTTCCGCTCTACCAACAATACGACCAAGAAGTAGGACTAGTAAAGGTCATCCCACCAGGCCAAGACGGTGGCTTAATCAGAATCCCAGGAACTAAGAAAGGTCTAGGTGTTGCAACGGATTGTAATTCAAGGTATACATATTTAGATCCCTACCAAGGAGCCATTTGGGCGGTCTGCGAATCAGCTCGAAATGTTGCCGTAACAGGGGCTAGTCCTTATGGGGTGACAAACAATTTAAATTTTGGAAATCCATATATTCCAGAGAACTACTATGTATTCTCAGAATGCGTAAGAGGTCTTGGTGATGCTTGTCGTTTTCTCGGGCTACCTGTAACTGGTGGGAATGTTTCCTTTTACAATGAATCTCCTGAAGGACCAGTCTTCCCTACTCCTACAATAGGAATGGTCGGTTATCTAGCTAATGTTGAAAAAGCGCTCCATTCTGCACCAAAGAAAGTTGGAACCAAACTAGCATTAATTGGAAAATTTAGACCAAGCTTAGGTGGAACTGAATACCTTTCTCTTTTCCATAAAATGACAAAAGGATCAATACCTGAAATCAATCTAGATGAAGAAAAAAAGCTGATGGATTGGGTATTAAAATGCAATGATGAGTCTATCCTTGAATCAGCTAAAGATCTTTCCTTAGGTGGCTTAGCGATTGCCTTAACAAAAATAGCCTTCCAAGCCAAGCAAGGTATTCGAATCAATCAACTTCCTCAAAATGAAAGATTAGACCAAATGCTTTTTGGAGAAACGTCTTGTTCCATAATCATTGGATATTCTGAATCTAACTCGTCTAAAATTGAAAAATCTCTTAATGAGCTTGGTCTCGATTTTATAGAATTAGGGGAAACTATAGAAGATTATACAATAGAAATGAAAGAACCCAAACTAATTATAGATTTAGAAAATGCAGAAAATAATTGGCAACAAGGATTGGTAGAAGTATTTAATTAAGCAATAATTTATTAATTAAATTGCAGAATTGAAACTAATGGAGAATGTATTTTAATTGGTATTGTATACCCTTACTTTTATCTAGTATTTCTAATTTAGTTTTAGCAATTTTAGTTTTTAAAAAGAAGAACTTCAATGGCTATAGATATTTCTTCATAGCACTAATAATTACTTCATGGTATAGCTTCTTTTATGCCATGGAGATATCTACAACAGAATTATCCCAAGCAATGCTATTTTACAAAATAGAATTTCTAGGTTCTCCATTTTTATCCTTATTCTTTTTTCTCTTTACCCTTTCTTATACAGGTTGGATAAATAAAGTTCGACCTTTTCTTTTCCTATTACTTGCAAGTATACCCAGTGTTTCTTTAGTTTTAAATTTAACAAATGAATGGCATGGGATTTACTATTTAAATCCAAAGATAGATTATACAGGCATCTATCCATTTTTTTCTATTCAACCTAATCAGTGGTATTTTGTTCAGCAAGCTTATGAAGTTATTCTAATGATACTGTCATTCATACTGCTGTTTAGAATGTGGATGAATACTAAGGGAACCTTTCGTATTCAATTATCAGTTCTATTGCTAGGATTGTTATTTGCATTCAGCTCATTTATGATTACTCCACTTAGAATAATACCTTATGGATTAGATGGGGTACCTTATGGTCTTGGAATCAATATGATCTTATCTTATTTGGGGCTTAATTATTTAGGTCTATTTGACTTAGTTCCCCAAGCACGAGCCTTACTGCTCGATCAAATGAAAGAGGGAATTATCGTTATAGATAAGCAAGATCGAATCATTGATTACAATCATTCGGTGGTTGATTTACTATCAGAAGTTGAGAATTCTATAGGCAAAAAATTAGATAATATTCTTGGACCTGGGAAAAATAACCTTCAAGAAATTATTCAATCTGGTAAAGACTCAATTCTAGAATTAGAAAAGAGTAATACAGGAGAGACAATTTGGCTTAGTATTAGCACGAAAGGATTTACAAATAATAAAAATAAAATAGAGCAAGGTAAAATTATAACTTTTAGAGATATCAGTGAACTCAAAAAAGTGGAAGAGAAAATCAAAGAACAAAATTTTGAACTTCTAAAATTGAATATTGAAAAAGATAAATTTTTCTCAATACTTGCTCACGATCTTCGTAGCCCGCTCAATGGAATCCTTGGCTTAACGCAAATTATTTCAAATGAAATTGAAGAACTAGAACCACACCAAATTAAAGACATGGTTGGTGGGATGAGAAAAGCATCTCTTCACCTTTACGAACTTTTAGAAAATCTTTTAGAATGGGGAAATCTTCAAAATAATAGCGTAATTTTTGAACCGGAAGAACTAGATATTAAAGAGATCATAGAAGAAGCAGTATACACTCTAACTCTTATGATTTCGAATAAATCTATAAATATTAAATATAATATTGAGAAGGAACTGAATGTATTTGCTGACCAAAAAATGATAGCTTCTGTATTCAGAAATTTAATCTCAAATGCGGTAAAATTTTCCCACAGAGGCAGCGAAGTAATTATCTCGGCTATTAGAAAAAATGACTTTGTTGAGATCTCTATTCAAGATTTTGGAATTGGTATCCCACCAAATTATATCGATAAGTTATTTCTAAATTATGAGAAAACTAGTCAACTAGGAACAGAAGGAGAACCGAGTACAGGGATAGGACTTATTATCATTAAAGAATTTATTGACAGACACAAAGGTAAACTTCTCTGTGAGAGTAAAGTAGGCGAAGGTAGTTTATTTACTGTTATATTACCTATTCATTGATTGGTTTTATAGTTAAATTTGTACTAGAAAAAATGCTAAATCTTGTATGTTCCTCTTATTCAATTAAGAGTATAACATATATTATCATATATTATCTTGAAATATTATAAATTTCTATCTATCCTTCCCTAAGAATCCGCCCAAGGCTAATTTCAAATAATCCAAACCTTTTATTTCAGTCTGAAATCTAGGGACTAAATGAAAATGTATATGGGGAACTGCTTCCGATATTGTTACTGTATAAATTTTCAATGGATGGAAGTGCTCATCAATCCAACGCATTCCTAATTCAAGCATTATTCCTAATTCCTTATAAGCTTCGGGTGGAATGCTACTAAAAGATTCACAGTGCATTCTTGGCTCTAAATATAAATATCCATGGCAGGACTTTTCTGGTTCAGCTTCTCTGAGTATCCAATGATCTGTAATTTTTTGGAATGAGTCTTGATTGGATCCATTATGATTATTTTCAATAAGAATTGATTCATGGTGATTACAAATTTTACACATTGGTGCTTTTTGATTTATAGTTTCCAATATTAAATACCAATCAACTTTCGATTTCCTATGTCTTTTAATTCTTTAGGAGTCACAGAAAGTATAGTTTTAGAAATAGTTTGCAGTATTTTTTTCTTATAGAAACCATTTTTATAAACTAAACTAACTTCTCTTACAGGTTCAGGAACTTTGAATCTTCCAAATTTGTCTTTGTCTGGATTCATAGAAAGTAGAGGCAAAAGAGTCATACCGACACCTAAGTCTACCATGTTTCTGATTGTCTCTAGACTTCCACACTCAATCTTTCCTAAGGTTTTTTGACCACAGATTTTTAATGATTGGTGCCTAAGACAATGTTCTTCTCCTAGTAGAATAATTTCTTGGGAATTTAAATCATCCAGTTCCAAGTCGACTAACTTTCCTGAATAATTTTTGGGATAGTAAGTTACAAATGGTTCATAGTATAAAGGTTGTTCAATGATAGTTTTATTATTTAAGGGAGTTGCAAGAATTCCCACTTCCAATTCATCCGCCTCCAACTTTTGAATTATCTGGCTCGTTGGCAGTTCAAAGAAGCGAAAGGAAATCTTCGGATAATCGGTGTTTAAGATCTGAAAAATGCGAGGAAGAAGATAGGCGGAAATTGTAGGAATGATTCCAACCGTGATTTCACCACTTGCCTCTTCCTTACCTTCCCGAAACATTTCCTCTAAGACATCTGATTCATGTAAAATCTTTTTGGCCTGGTCTATAATTTCATGACCAAAACTAGTCGTAGCAATTGGATTTTTCGTTCTATCAAAAATATCAGAACCTATTTCTTGTTCGAGCTTTTGAACTTGGAGACTTAAAGTCGGTTGGGCGACCAAACATGATTCTGCAGCTCTTGCGAAATTTTTAAATTTGTCTAGAGCTACAAGATATCTTAATTGAGTGAGAGTCATATCTCAAAAAATAAGAAATTTTGCCCAAGGTCAAGTGAAATCATTTTGTGAGTGACAGATTTTTGTACTTGCAGGTTTTTAATAAAAATTCATATTAATAACACAGAAAAAAAAGAATTTAAGAGGTTCTTGATTATGTCTATAAAAACGATTTTAGAGCAAAAGCCTTCCGGGATTCTCTCCCTTAGCGAGAATGAAACAGTTCTTTCAGCTGTAAAGAAAATGGCTGCAGAAGGTGTTGGCTCCATTATCGTCCTAGATGGTGAAGAATTATCTGGTATTTTCACAGAACGAGATCTCTTGAAGGTCTGCGCAAAAGACCCTAGCAAGTTAGATTCCATTCCTCTCAAAGACGTTATGTCCAAGAACTTAATTGTTGCTAACTCAGAAGATAGTGTGGATGACGTATTAGGTATGATGATCTCCAAGAAGTTTCGCCATATGCCAGTGATGGATGGTGAAAAAGTAGTTGGACTTATTTCTATTGGTGATGCAGTTAAGGACAAAATGGATAAGGCGATAGAAGAAGCGAATATGCTACGTCAGTACATTCATGGTGCTTAAGAGTAAATGACCTAAGGACAAAGTTGGGATTTTCTTTAATTGGATACGCTGAAATGAAGAACAACTTTGGAATACAAAGATAGTTTCTTTACCAATATTTCATCTTTCAAAAATTCACGTTATAAATTTCAATTAATATTAGTATGAACGAATTGCGCGAGTTCGATATTACTCTAATTATAGATGAATGTTTTTCTAAAATTAAAATTATATTCTATCAATAAAGTTAAAAGCTTTTAAAGAGAAAACAATTATACTTGCTGCATAAAATGATTTAGAAAATAAGTAAGTAAGTTAAGATAATAAAAATTAAAATCTCACTATTTAGAATTATACTCAATCTAACTTCGATAAGGAAATAAAAAATGAATTGGAAAGACTACTACAATGATCATCTTGTAAAAGCAGATGAAGCCATTCTTAACATTAAATCAGGGGATAGAGTTTTCTTAAGCGGAAATGTTACGACTCCCAATCATCTGGTTCAAGCTTTGGCATCAAGAGCAGATCATCTTTCGAATATTGAACTCAATCATTTATTGACATTTGGTGAAGATCCATTTATCGATAAACCTCAGATATTCAACAACGCATGGTTTCTCGGTCCATCTATCCGCAAAGCCGTGAATACAGGAAAGTCTTTCTATATCCCGATTTTTCTTGGACAGATTGCAACCTTAGTTAGAATGGGAAATTGGAACATTGATGTTGCTCTAATAAACGTTAGCCCTCCTGATAAATATGGGTTCATGTCTTATGGAGCTGAGATTTCTATTACAAAGCCCTGTGCAGAAGCTGCGAAGATTGTTATAGCTCAGGTGAATTCGAAAATGCCTCGAACCTATGGCGATAGTTTTATCCATGTAAATGATGTTGATTTTTTCGTCGAAAAGGATGAGGCCCTGGTTGAGCTTCCTCAGAAAGAATCCTCAGAAGTAGAGCTAGAAATAGGAAAGCACATAGCAGCTATTATAGAAGATGGCTCTACACTTCAGATGGGAATTGGTGGGATACCCAATGCTGTCTTAAAATGTCTGGGAAGCAAAAAGGATCTTGGAATTCATACAGAGATGTTCTCAGATGGCATCCTACCTTTGATTGAACAAGGTGTGATTACTAACCAGAAAAAAGGATTACACCGTGGCAAAGTTGTATCAGGTTTTGCAATGGGAACTCAAAATCTTTATGACGAGATTGATAACAATCCTTTCTTTGAATTCCATCCAAGTCATTTTACTAACGACCCTTATCTTATTTCACAAAATAATAAAATGGTCGCGCTCAACTCTGCCATCGAAATTGATCTTACCGGACAGGTTGTAGCTGATTCAATAGGTAACCAAATCTATAGTGGAATTGGTGGACAATTGGATTTCATAAGAGGTTCAGCAAGGTCACGTGGACAAGGTGCTAAACCAATTATAGCCCTTCCCTCTACAGCCAAATCAGGGAAGGAAACTCGAATCGTTCCTTATATCAAAGAAGGAGCTGGAGTTGTTACCTCTCGTGGAGATATACATTTTGTTGCAACTGAATATGGGATAGTGGATCTTTTTGGAAAAAATTTAAAGCAAAGAGCAGAAGCACTTATCTCAATAGCCCATCCAGATTTCAGAGAACAACTTCGCAAAGAATCTCATTGGTTAAATCTTTAATCTAGAATAGTAGAACCATCACCATTATGTATGGCTCTGTAATGAGGTGAGAGAATTTCTATTCCCGCCTCTTTACATTTATCCTGTATATTCTGATGTAAGTCTGAATAGATTTTAGCCATTAAGTCGGGACGATTTGAATAATAATTCAACTCATAGCTTATAAAAAAATCATCCAAACTTGTCTGCAATATAAAAGCCTTAGATGATTGATTCATATTCTCTGTAGCACTTGCAGCCTCAAGCAGAACTTTATGAACATTTCTCCAAGGAATATCATATCCTAATGTAACAGCCGTATTAAGGATCAAAACTTCGCCCAGTTTAGAGGAAGTCGTATAATTTATTATATGGCTCCCATAACTATTGAGTTAGGAAAGGAAATAAAAATGTTCTGAATTAATTTAATCCTCGTTACTAGAAGATTTTTTCTAAGACATCTCGTACAGTATCAGCAATTTTAACTCGATCTCCGATTTTAAATGCCTCTGACAGTGATCCTGGAAGATAAGGGAATACAATAATTATAGAAAAAATGAAAACCAAAATTCTTACGATTTTGAAAGTTGGTTCTGCCCATTCATGTGAATTCAAAATAACTAAAGAGTATCGTAATGAACAAATATAGTAAAGTAAAATTAAGAAGTAGATGAATGATGCTTAGGCTTCTAGTTACTATATTTAACATTTGTGAAATTGCTTCTGCTCTTTGCTGAATTGTAAATGAACCTATACCAGAATAGATTCGAAAGACCTCCTCTCCCTCAACTTGGATTGGCTCGCCAAGAATTAGAATTGGTTCAGTAGCATCAATTAGGCTACGAGGAGTGTTGCTCTCTTTGTAGATCTCTTCTTCCGATAAATCCTGTGCATAAATGTAGTAAAATGCAAAATGAGGAATCGAATAATATATTTTCATGTAAGTAATTCCTTAAAATACAAAACCTAGTTCAAACTTCTTCGTATCGTAGATTATCCTTAGAATTTTATGTAAGTTCACTGTGTCCTCTTGGTTGTATTGAACGAGAAGATCAAGATATTCCGTTATATCAGTCTCAACATATTGATTCCATAATCGTACAGCTTGAAATCCGTCTATACCCTGGAGGCTTTTTTGTCGAGTGATACCCAATTTAATTTCTGAACCTTTCAGGCCGCCTTTGATCCCCATCTTGTGGAGAACATGCATGAGGTCTAAATGAGGAAAGGGATTCTTCCATTGCATAGACTTGGCAAGAAAAGGGATATCGAATTTATATCCATTGTAACTCACTACAATTGGATTCTTCCTATCTATCCAAAAATCATGAAAATCATCTAAGTTCCTAGATCTCGTAAATTGGAAAATTTCACTACCATCGTAGACACAAACGGATGTTACCTTATGTGGGTAATCCAATCCTGTAGTCTCAATATCTAAAGCATAGAAAGATTGGGAGAGATCATCATACAACCTCCAAGCTTCTTCGTAGGGAAGCTTATTCCAAAAGAAATGAGAATCTTCTTCTTCTAAGGCTTTTTCAGAATGATCCAATTCCCATAATACCTCATCTGGGAAAAATCTTTCATCACCTAAGTCCCTTAATACTGTCGGATTGGATCTGAATTTGTCCCAAGAAGTGATGCCCTTTTCCCAGAGTGCTCGTTCTAGTTTCTTATCGATACCTGTTATATGTTGGAAAGTATTTCTTATCAATTGTATAAAACCTACTTACTTTCCCAGGCGACCCAACGGTTTATTCCTTCACGAAATCTTTCTGTAACTTCTCCAAATCCAATTCTGATATAACCCTCTGTTTCGAAATTAATTCCAGGCAAAACAAAGACTCCTGTATTCTCGTACAATCTGTCCGCATACTCCTCTGAAAGTATACCTCCTTTTAATTTAGGAAAACTCACTAAGCCAGAATCGGGTGCAAGGAAATGTTCAATGCTTTTTAAACTGCTAAGTTTGGATTGAAAATAGTGAATATTGTCTTGGATTCTTTCTTTGATAGGCGCAATGATAGTTTGGCGGTTTTGGAGAATTTTGCAGGCAAGAAATTCTGAAATGGGATTCACTGTATGAGTAAGGTAATCTTTGAAAGATCTAGCCTTTTGGATTAAGTCTTCCCGTGCAATCAACCAACCTATCTTTAGACCAACTACTCCGAAGCATTTCGTAATTGATCCTGTTGCCGAACAATTTGCACAAAGTAAGGCTCCTGACCTTGTCATATCAGCGGCGAAATCCAAAAAGCGGTAGTGCTCATCAAAAAGAAATTCTAATGAGTTATTATTCTTACAAAAGGATTCTATCAATTCCCAATCACTATCAAGCAAATTAGTTCCGCTAGGATTATGAGGATGGTTTATAATTGCTAAGCGATTTGATTTTTCGAAAAGATCTGCAAAGCCAGATTCAACTTTGTGAATTCTTGCACCTAACATCATCGGAATTTCATAAAGTGCTTGGAAGGCAGGCCAAAGAAGTGAAACCTGATCATTCTTTTTCAATAGCAAATGGAAATAAATATACAAGGCTTCTGAAGTTCCTGTTGTCACAAGAACATTGGATGAACTGACTTCCTGCCCATAAAGCTTAGCGATTTCGTTTCGAAGTTCTTCTGAACCCTGGTTGGGAGAGTCATCTAATGGAATTTTGCTTAGTTCAGATGGAGAAATTGAAAGTTGATCCAATATTTCGCCCAAAGTATAATTGCTTAGACCCGATTCGCCTAAATTGCAAAATGAATTGGTTCTGTATTTTTCCAATCGGTCTTCTATGAAAAATTCTCTGGGTTGCACTGGAACTATTTTTCAAAATACTGCTTTGGTATCCAATCGAATTTCACTTGATCCCCGCTTAGAAAAACAGTCTCTGGAAGTATGAATGCAAAAGAACTCATCACATCCTGGACTACAGAACCATTTTCCGAAAGCATACAATCCGAAGCAAGAATTGCCCTTACAGAGCTAGATTCCAATCCCAAATCAGATTTAGTAGAAGCTTACTCCATTCCTCTGGAATTCGGAACAGGTGGCATCCGAGGAAAAATGGGAAATGGAATTGGAAGGATGAATGCTTACACTGTTGGAAGAGCAGCCCTTGGTCTTTCTCAATACCTTGTAAAGAAATCTAAGAAACCAATTCTTGTAATTGCTTTTGATTCAAGAAACAATAGTAAACTATTCTGTGAAATTACCGCTGGTATTGCGGCTAGTCTAGGAATCAAGGTTTACTTTTTCCCTGAGGTTGCACCAACGCCTATGTTGTCTTATGCGGTAAGGTACTTTAAAGCTACAGGTGGAGTTGTAATTACTGCATCTCATAATCCACCTGCCTACAATGGCTTCAAGGCTTACCTTGCTGATGGCGGACAATTAGTACCACCTGATGATGCAAAAATCATTAAAAATATAGAGTCCATACTTGATTGGAATAAAATCAAATTCCTTTCTACGAAAGATCCACTTTATAAAAAGAATGTAAAGAAAGTATCCAAAGATTGCTTCAAAGCATATCTCAAAGATCTAAAGAAAGCTAAAATCCAAAGTGAAATCGCTAGCGCAAAAGACAGAAAGAATCTTAAAATCGTCTATTCCCCCTTACATGGAACAGGCGGAGTCTACATGAAAAAGGCTCTGAACAACTTTGGTTATAAAAATGTATTCCTAGTTCCTGAACAAGCTGAACCCGATGGCAACTTCCCAACTGTAAAATACCCCAACCCTGAAGAAAAAGAAGCACTTGCGCTCTGCGACAAATGGGCAAGAGAAACCAAGTCTAGCGTATTCATTGCAACTGACCCAGATGCAGATCGTTTAGGAATCGGAGTATTCAATGCAAAAAATGAAACAGTTCTTTTGAATGGCAATCAGATTGGAAGTATTTTGGCTGCCTATGTTGCAGAAAGAATCAATAGTAAACCAGGTAAAAGAAAGAAAGACTACTATATTGTAAAAACTATAGTTACTACTGATCTTCAACTCAGCATAGCCAAGAAGAACAAAATCAAAATGAAAAATGTTCTAACTGGATTTAAATACATTGCTGAGGTAATGAAAGATATTGACAAAAAGAAAAATGCTAAGTTCCTATTCGGCGGAGAAGAATCCTATGGCTACCTTCCCGTCGACTTCGTTCGAGACAAGGACTCCATTTCATCCGCCTTATTACTATTAGAGGTAATAGCTGAGAAAAAAGACATCCTAACTTACCTTGATGAAATCTATTTAAATTATGGATTGTATCTCGAATCACTGAAATCACTTACCCTAGAAGGCTCAGCAGGTAAGGAAAAAATCAACAAATCACTCAACCTACTTAGAACCCAAGACATCATTGGCAAGAAGATAGGCGGTCGAGAAATTGTTTCTTTTATAGATTACAAGGAAAAATTGGTAAAAGGACAAGCAAAATCTAATATATTTCAAGGGATGCCTTCTTCCAATGTGATTCAGGTAGAACTTTCTGGAAATGCGAAGTTAACAATTCGACCCTCCGGAACGGAACCAAAGGTAAAAGTCTATTCTTCTTTTGCCAGTTTGAACCAACCAACAAACAAAGGTGAAATCCCCGCTGCAATGGAAGAGCTTAAGAAAGAAATTGAATTTGCAGAATCCGAATTTTGCAAGATGGCTGGTTTAATATGACTTTAACTGTAAATATAAGTTTCAAAGAAATTCAAGAACTCACTGATAAATATATTGTTGGAACTTATAACCGCTATCCTGTAGCTTTTCGATACGGAGTCGGGGAAACCCTTTACGATACGAATAACAAGTCTTATATTGACTTCCAATGTGGGATCTCTGTAACAAATCTTGGACACGGTGAAGCGGACATCATTGAGATGCTACGCAACCAATCCGACCGACTCTTTCATACTTCTAATCTTTATTATTCTGAAGAACAGGCTAAATTGGCAGAGACTATTGTAGCAAATGCTTTTCCAAGTAAGGTATTTTTCTGCAATTCAGGCACCGAGGCTATTGAAGCTGCATTCAAGCTGATGAGAAAGCATGCAACGGATAGAGGCATTGCTTCCCCTGTGGTTCTTGCCTTAAGTTCGAGCTTTCATGGAAGGTCCGCTGCTGGTATGTCTATGACTGGCAATTCTTCTATCCGAGAGGGATTTGGAGATCTTTTGCCTGATGTTCATTTTGTTAAAGAAAATAATGAAGACTCACTTATTGCAGCCTTTGACCAATATGGAGACCGACTAGCAGGCATTATAATGGAACCAATTATTGGAGAGGGAGGCATAATTCCCCTTACCCAAGAATTTGTTAATATGGCGAGAAAGCTTACAACTGAGACTAACTCATTACTTATCTTCGATGAAATACAGACTGGAATGGGTAGAACTGGTAAAATGTTTTGCTTCGAACATTTTGGTTTTCGACCAGATGCCTTTACCTTAGCTAAGGCTCTTGGTTCAGGCTTCCCAATAGGCGCCCTAGTTGTTGCAGAAGAATTTGCAAATGTATTAAGCAAAGGTGTTCATGGCTCTACTTTTGGAGGCAATCACCTAGCTTGTGCTATTGCTTTTGAAACTTTTCGTGTGATTCTGTCTAGAGATTTATTGGATCATACAGTGAACGTATCTCAATATGCAATGGAAAGATTGAAGTCTATTCAGAAAAGCAATCCTATCATCAAAGAAGTGAGAGGGAGAGGACTTCACATTGGAGTTGTTCTTACTCAAGCTTCAAGACCTGTTGCTGAAGCCTGCCTACGGTATGGACTAGTGATCAATGCAACAGCAAATAATGTAATTCGAGTTATGCCACCTATCAATATAAGCCAAGAGAAAATGGAAGAAGGCTTAACTATTTTAGAAAACACTTTAAAGGAATTCAAATGAAACAAATAGCAGTTCTCGCAGGAGACGGAATCGGTCCAGAAGTAATGTCAGTTGCACTAGATGTAGTTAAGAAGGCGCTTGGCAGCAAAAGTTCAGACTTCCAATTTACAGAAGCATTAGTAGGCGGTGCCGCGATAGATGCGACTGGTTCACCACTACCAGCAGAGACACTTAAGCTTTGTGAATCTTCAGCTGCAATTTTATTTGGATCAGTTGGTGGACCAAAATGGGAGAATCTTCCGCCTGCCAACCAACCCGAACGTGGAGCACTTCTTCCCTTAAGGAAACATTTTGATTTATTTGCCAATCTAAGACCTGCAATCATCTATTCAGAATTAAAGAAAGCATCACCGCTCAGAGCAGATATTGTTGGAGATGGCTTGGACATTTTAATTATGCGAGAGCTTACTTCTGGAATCTACTTTGGTCAACCTAAAGGTCGTGAGGGAACTGGTGCAGAAGAATTCGCATACGATACAATGAAGTATTCCAGAAGAGAAATCGAACGAATTGCACGCAAAGCATTTGAAGCTGCTCGCAAAAGAAATAAAAAAGTGACCTCCATTGATAAAGCGAATGTTCTCACTACTTCTGTATTTTGGAGAGAGGTAGTTGTCAATCTCCATAAAACTGAATTTTCAGATTGCACACTCAATCATATGTATGTCGACAATGGGGCTATGCAATTGGTGGTCAACCCTTCTCAATTTGATGTTGTTCTTTGTGAAAATATGTTTGGTGATATTCTATCCGATGAGGCATCTGTAATCACAGGCTCAATAGGAATGCTTCCATCTGCATCCATTTCAGAATCAGGTTTTGGTTTGTATGAACCTTCTGGTGGCTCTGCTCCAGACATCGCAGGTCAAGGCATCGCTAATCCTATAGCACAAATACTAAGTGGAGCTTTGATGCTTAGATATTCATTCTCTATGGAAGAAGAAGCAGTCAAAATTGAAAATGCGATTCGTGCTGTTTTGAAAAAAGGTTTTCGAACTAAAGATATAGCAGAGAAGGATGCAAAAGTCCTTGGAACTAAAGAAATCGGCGCAGAAATTCTAAAAGAATTGTGATAGCCAACAATCTAAGAAATCATTTATAAAGGAAGAACACATGCAGACAGGTATTTCCCCATCAGGCCGACCCTATTCAGTAATAATTGCAGAGAATTCTAAATTTCAATCCAAACAACTCCAACAGATTTTAGAATCTGATGGCTACCAAGTTGTTGGAATTGCAGAAACAGGCAAAGAATTATTAGAACTCTATAAGAATAACAAACAAATAGATTTAATCACAATTGAAATTTTCTTGCCAGTTATGGATGGTTATGCAGCTTTTTGGGAGATAAAAGAGCAAGGTGTTTTACCAAGGGTGCTATTTATATCTGAAGAAAATACTCCAGCAGTAATTAAAAGTCTTCTAGATGGTGGAGCTATGGAATATATCGTTAAACCTATCAAACGTGAAAAAATTCTCGAAAAAGTAAAAGAAGTTATTTCTAAAGTTCCTAAAGTTTAATCTAATCTGATTCTGCTTATAATTTTTCGAATTTTTAAGAATTATGAGCAGTTACTAATATCTAATCATTATTTCTAAGATTCTATTCTAACAGTATTTAAATTTCTACCAACGTCTTTATATCTGTGGCTAAACCAATCTTCAGATCCATAGGTTGATTCAGAAAAGTCTACTATTACAGGATTCATTGCTATATCTCTAATTTTTGCTTGGATAATGCTACCTAGGTCTAATTGAAATTTATTATTTCCAAGTTCACTGAGACCATTTTGTCCCTTAAAAAACTCAGCAACATCTTGCCCTATCTCATAATCTTTCCCAGCTATTCTAGGCCCTATCGCAAAACCAAATTTTGGATTTGTGAAACCCTTTGAAAAAAGTATTTCTTTCATATGGAAAAATGTTTTTTTAAGAATACCCATCTGAGTACCCTTCCAACCAGAATGTATATTAGCAATCAGTGGAATGTCATAAGACCAAATAGCTATTGGAACACAGTCGGCTGTTCTAATGACTAGAAGTTCATTCATTTCATCTGAAATCATTGCATCTGCTTCCATTGTAATATTATCATTCAGTGAAATTTCTGAACTTCGTAAAAATGTATCACCATGAACTTGATTCAAAGAAAAAATCTTATTTTTACTAATTTGGAACATGGAATGAAAAGTATTCTGAATATAATTCTTCCAATTATCTTGCTGTTGATTGGGTAAGAATTTTTTTCCTAAATAATTAAGAACAATATTTCCGTAGTTTGTAGAAATTTTAATTTCCATTATTTTCCTTTCAAGCTAAAGTGTGGATTCTGAATTAGATCAGAAATATCATGAGAGTATTGTGAATTTTCCTTCTCAAAGTCAGTATATTTAGTATTATCTAGAATCTTCCATGGAAGTGTATTTCCATTCCATGTATATATTAAATCTGGATAGCTAGATAACTCAGGATAGTGATTAGAAAGAACTAGATCAATATTTCTTTCAAGTAGCAATTCAAAGCTTGCGGTTTTCTCATGTCCGATCTTCCCACGATTTTGTAATTTAGTTCTTGCTAGTTGGTAATCAGTCAAGCCAGTAGCTGATTCTAAGGCATACTTAGGTCTTAGATAGTAGATAAAATGAGCCTGCGCTCCGAAGAAAGCTACTCTAAAATTTTGTAGAGCATCAATATCATAGACTAACTTTCTGCTTCCTAAATTTTTATAGAAATTTCTTTCCTCTGCAATTCCAGTATCTTTCCAGATCCTCATTCCATCTTTAGCCAGTATTCCAGAACGATAGATCGGACTTATGGTAAACAGAACTATAACAAATATGCTTACTAATTTTCCCCAATTCTTAAATCTCTGGCTCCAGGTTATCTTTGATTCTTTCAGTAAATCAAAAGTTAGTTGAATGGCGATGGGAATGATAGGAACGATAAATCGTGCAAACATAAAATCGCCTCCTACATACAAAACGTAAAGAAGGTAGGAAATTAGCAACCAGCTGAATTTCGATTTAGAAAAGATAATTCCTACTAAGAGAAATAGAGAAAATATAATGTATTCTTTATGAAACAGATAAAAGTATTGGAAGCCCTGTTCGAAATATTCACCTGAACCTGCCTTAGCATAGAAGGTATTTGGTAAGATATTTCCGTAGTAGATTGCTTTAGCAATATAAACTAAGCCGATAAAAGTTGAGAAGATAAATGAGGGAAAAATTGAAATAATATATTTCTTAAATTTTAAAATAGGAGAATTTAAAATTAAATCGGAATTTGAATTTGAATTTTTTACAAAAAGATTTTGCGACTCGACCTTTTCTGAAGTAGACAGATTTGAATCATATACCTTTTTTAATAATTTAGCTTTCTCCCAATAATAAGTTAATGAAAGTAAGACTGCTCCTAGGAAAAATATTATTCCATCTGGTCGAACTATCACACTCAAAGAAGCTAATGCAATCATTGCATTCCAATTTTTCTTAGTAAATGAGCGGTATAGAGCAGCAAGTAGGAATGTATAAAGCGATGTTTCTAGCCCGCTTGTTGCAAATACGGCTCCGTGGTAAAAGAATACAAAGCAAATCATTGAATAAACGGTCGGCAAAGTTAAAATCGTTAAACAATAAAAAATAATTCCTAGATAATTTGCCAAATCTTCTATTCTTATTCCCAAAGGGAAACTAAGACTTAGTAGAATCGTCCAAAGGAAATTTGTATAGCCTTCAACTTTTTCTCCAAGATTGAAGACAAGACCATTACCCTCCCAAAGATTCCTAGAATATACAAATGAAATATAGGAATCATCCGCTATCCAAGATAATTGAAATGCTTGGTAGATTCCAAACACCAATGGAATCCAAAATAATAAGATAAAATTCTTATCTATATAATATGATATATTCCTAATTGCTGGTAAAATATAGTTTTGTATAATTTTTTGCAAACGCATAAAAAAATAAAACCTTAGTTAAAGTTCAAATGAACGAATGAATTCTTCTATCATGTGTATATGATCTAATTCAGGGCTTGGGTTTTCTAGGCTTGGTTCATACAAATGTTCATCGAACAAATGAAAATCAAATAATTTCAATGTAAAATCAGGATAGGTAATAATAATATTCTCAGAATGAACATCAAAAATAAGTTTCTCTTCCTTAGCCAAGTATTTAGTAACTTCTATAATCCTATGAAAATCAAAAGCTATTCTCTTTAAATGAGCTCTTCCTATCACTCCGAATTGATGTGTATCAAAATTAAGCTTCCATTTTGGGAACAAAGTGTCCGCTATTGGGTTTTGTGGAATCTTTTCACGAAGATTCATAAACTCTTTCATATGCTTGCCTGGAAGGAGTTTCTGATTGTCGCATGGAGTTAAAGTTACCAATGGTACACCCCAAGGAGTTGTACGAACCTTCCAACCCATATAAAATCTAGTGGGTAGAACTAAATCAGGGATTAATGTCTTCAACTTCCAATACTGCAATCGTTCTAAGCCTAGTCGTCTAAAACGAAACTCCAAATCATCCTTAGTTGATCTTGTATTTGATTTAGATTGCAAGTAAGTCTTAAGATTTAATTCTTCTGGTTTTAAATATTTCTCCATGTTACGTGAGACTTCTTTGTAAAGGGAACCAAAGATTGGATCGGAAGGAAATTTTGACTTACCAACTTTAACAACTTGGTTCCAAGGTAGCTTGTAGACAAATTTATAAGAGCCTCTACCAATATAATCTCCGTTAGATATTGGCATGAAATTATCGAGAAATTCTCTTCCATAACGAAAAGTTATACGAAAAATATGAGATGTTGGAAATATTTTCTCATATGACTTTCGCATCCAGCCTGAATCACGAAGCTTGGCATCAATTGGAATCTGCCCAAGTGGAATTGGGTTACTTTCTTCTTCTCCAGGCTCAAGAGGAAGTTCTTTCTCTAAGCCTTTTTCAAGAAGGTCCAAGAAGTTAGGAATTTTATTTAAGGAAAGATTATTGCTCCAGAAATCTACAAATTTCTCTTTCCATGTATTCCAATCATTCCCTCCTTGGTTCTCATTTTCAGACATAAAATTCTACTTCCATTTTAGAACTGGTAAGTAGGAAGGAAGTTCCTTATTTGACTTAGTAGCATCTTTTAAAGATTCTGCAGCTTTGACATCATAATACCAATAGTCAGAAGCAAAACTTTCATCACCATATCTACCTAAGGAATTTTCAGGCATTCCAAACTTTCTCCAATAGAGAAGTCTTGTATTATCCAAATGCCATAACAAAACGTACGGATACTCTTTATATACGATCTGATCTAGTTCTTTTAAAATTGAGTTTCTTTTGCTAACGTTAAACCCTGTTTTAAGTTTAGTGATCATTGCATCTACTTTTGGATTTTTGAATCCTGCTAGATTGGGTTGCCCTTTTTCATCTGCGTATTTGCTACTCCACTGAGCTTCTGGATCTTTGAATATTCCTGAACCCCAAGCAGCCCAGGTCATATCAAATTCATAATTATCTATTTTCGCGGACCAAGCAGCGAGGTCGGTTGTTTCTATTCTAGCATCTATTCCTACATACTTAGCTTTTTCTAAGAACACAGTGAAGTATTTTTCAGTTTTTTTATCGCGGTCGAGTATTGTGAATTTGAATTCTTTTCCATCTTTTTCAAGAATGCCTTTTTCATTGGCAATCCATCCTGCTTGTTTGAGAAGATCTCTAGCTTTCTCCACATCAAGATCTATCTTTTCATTAGGATTTTTCTCACCTAATAAATAAAAATCAGGAAAATAAGAATTTGTCGCAGAGTATTCGTTATATGCTAATTTCTCGATCATTAGCTTTCTATCAACAAGATAGTTTATTGCCTTACGAACTTTCACATCAGCAAATAAGTCACGTCTCATATTCATAGCCCAACCTTGGAAACCAATAGGCTTTTGATTAAAAATTCGTTGCTTAACTATCCAATTATTATCGAAGGCTTCTCCTTTAGCTTGGTCAACCCAGACTGATGCGGTATAAACTGGATAGAAATCTATATCACCTTTTTTAAATGCTTGTAAGGCGATAGATTCATCGCTATAAACTTTGTGAACGATTTGATCAAAATTATATCGGCCCTTATTGAATGGATAAGCTCTCTGCCACCAATCACCTCTTCTTTCTAATTTTACATATCTACCTTTTTTTGATTCAACTAATTTATAAGGACCGGAAACAATAGGAAATTCAAAATGTTCTTTATTGAAGTCTTTCCCTTCATAATAATGCTTGGGTAAGATCCAAAGTCCAGATGCAATTTCATTAAAATTATTCCAATGTGTATCCGTTACTTCGAATTCGATTGTTAGCTCATCGATTACTTTAGGAACCTTGAATCGGGATAATCCTATTCGGAATACAGCTGTTTGGTTATTTTTGTCCATGATGGTATTGTAGGTAAATAAAACATCATGTGCAGTAACTGGTTTACCATCCGACCATTTCGCATTTGAATCTATTGTAAAAGTAAATTTCTTCTTATCTGCAGAAATTTTCCATTCACGAGCGAGATTTGGTATTGTCTCTAAGGTAAGTGGATGGTAGGAAGTCAAGGGTTCATACAAAGATGTAAATATTCTAGCAGTTGTAGTGAATTGATCTAGATAATAATTTAATGACTTTGGAAATTGATTGCTATAGATTGCAAATTTTCCACCTTTAGTAGCTTCGGAACTCGCAACTGGATTAGTTCCACGCATGAGAGTTGGAATAGAAGATGGATCCCCTTGCCATGGAATGTTGTCAACTTTTTGCAAAGGTCCTCTTGAAGGATCTTCTTCTGTGCAGAAAATAAAATTTAGAACAATAAATACACCAAGTGAAATAGAAATCACTTGGCGAAAAATGGAAAGGGAATAAGGTTGAATGACTGTATGACTCTTCATCCCTTTCATCAAACTTCGATATTCGAGTCGAACACAAGACTTTTTTGTAAAGAATGGAATTTAAAGATTGGAAAAGATTTGGCAAAAGCCTATCTATCACTTCCAGAAGTTCAAGATTGCGATATTCTATGGACAATGGGAATTTGGGAATCCTCTCCTGCTTCCATTTCTATAGCAAAATCTCATGAAGGATTAAAGACTGATTTCTATAAATATTTATCCGATTACGAAGAGAAAGATGTAATCGGATCACCCTACGCTATTTATGATTATACACCTAATACTACATTGTGTGATTCATGGGAAGATCTACTTGAATTTAAAACAACTCTCAATACAGCAGGCAAGAAATTAATTTTAGATTTTGTTCCCAACCATCTCTCTGTTGATAGTATCTGGATTGATAAAAATCCTAAAGCATTTTTAGAGATTATAGATTCATCAAGCAGCATTGAACTGGATCCAAATTTTTTTCGACATACAAGCGGAAAAGTATATGCTCATGGAAGAGATCCATATTTTTCTGGCTGGACAGATACGGTTCAATTTGATTTTTCCCAAGAGGAAAGTTTAGATCTAGCAGTTTCTTTTCTGCTTAAAATTGCTAAGTATTCTGATGGAGTACGTTGTGACATGGCAATGCTTCCTCTCAAAGATGTATTCCTCAAGACTCATGGAAAGAAGGCTCTGCCTTATTGGGAGAAAATAATTACTGAAGTTAATAATAAATTTCCATATTTTATTTGGATTGCAGAAGTTTACTGGAACAGAGAATACGAACTGCAAAAGAAAGGATTCCATTTAACCTATGATAAAACTTTATATGATAGGTTAAAGACTAAGCAAGCGAGTCCTATCCTAGGACATTTAAAAGCAGAGCGTAATTTTCAAAGGCATAGTTTAAGATTTTTGGAAAACCATGATGAAGAACGTTCTGCATTCATTTTTAAAGATAACATTAGAAATTACTGGTCATTATTGAATTTCTTGGAAGGTGGAATCTTAATTCATGAGAAACAAAGTCTTGGATTGGTAAGCAAAATTCCCGTTCAATTAGGTCGCTACAATGAAGAAGCACCCAAACAAGACATTGTAAATTTCTATAAAAGAGCACATTCAGCTCTTAAACTTCGCAAAACTACTTCAAAGCATATTCAATCTCTCTACATTCCAACAGAAAATCCGAATACTACATCAGAAGTAATTGAATTAGATACTCCTTATTACTCAGACCCAAAATATTTTAGTTACGAAAATAATAAGGTAAAACTTTTTATTCGAATCATCGCCACAGCTCCATCTCTTTGGGAAATATATATTTGGAATCCGAATGATTTTATAGTTACTGGCAGAGTTTTAGTCTCAGATACAATTCCAGAAATTTGTAAAACACTAAAAAGCTGTATGTATCATGATATAATCAATGATAGCTATTATTAGCATAACATGAAAGAACTCTTAGAACAGGGTCTTTATTTTAAATTACATCCGAGCCAAGCTCATTGGTTGGTCTTAGATTATAGAAATCTTAATCTTTAATAAATAATTCTTGGCTTCTTGCTCGAAATGATTGAAATTCTGCATGAGAATATATTTTACAATGCTGCAATACTTCTATAGGAATTTCCGAAGCTTTAGATTCTTGGAGATTGATTCTTATCATCATATCACTCAAATATATAGGATAGACAATATTTTTATATGTATCTTCTACAAGCAGTGGTCTATGGTGGTATTCCATAGCCTTTGTAAATAGATCAGGGAATGCCCATTTTTCGGATACCATGGATCCTAACTTTGTATGTGTAACACCAAAAGCTGATTCTTCCATAGATAAGGCAGAAGATAATTCCTTTGAGTTAGAGTAATTTTGTATACTTCCCATTTTTTCCTTTTCGATGGAAAGTAAAATAATCTCACCAATATCATGGAGTAAGGCAGCAGAAACTAAAGAGTTCATAGTTTCCTTGGAAAGGTTCATTTTTTGACCGACTAACTTAGCATAAAAGGCAGATTCGTTCGACTTATCCCAAATGTATTGGAAGGAAGGAAATTTATCTTCCAGAATTTGCTTAGTTCCAAGAGAATAAAGTATGGATTGTAATTCTTTCAAACCAATCAGTTGAATAGCACGATCCAATGTTTCAACACGATTCCCTCGTCGAAAAGAAGCAGAATTAGATAGCTTAAGAATATTTGCAGAAAGGGAAATATCTTTCTTTATCATCTCAGCAATATCTTGAATGCTGGAGTTAGGTTTGTCTATAGCTGATTGAATATCCTTGATAGCTTTAGGAAACGTTGGAAGATTATCAATTTCTTTAAGAATCGAGTCGGCCTTTTGCAATTGAAAATTGGATTGGGTAACCTTCAAAGGAATATCAAAAGTAATCATAGTCTTATTCTCAGCACTTTCAAAACGAAAAGGACTGAGTCCTAAACCATCATTTTTCAACATCAGAAAAGTCATAATTAATCCAAGACCGGCTCCTTCTGTATCATCAGCTGAATCCATAAAGGCTTCACTGAGATCGTTATAGGATTTAGATTTTTCAATACGAGATTTAATACGATTCGCTTCTTCCTTGGCTATAGAAGAATTATTTAATACCCGTATTTTTAGAAAGTCTTTACTATGAATAAATGAAACAATTACATGATAATTATTTTGTTCCAACTGACCTTCAAAATCTTTTCGATTCTTCAGGTAATCAGATTTGAATGAGTTCATTTTCTCTTTATATTCTATTTCATTATTAATATTCGCATTAGATAATTTAAAATACAAACGCTTAGAATTTGCCTTAACTGCATTTGTAATTGATTCTCTTAATGCTGCTAAAAGGGAATCTCTTAGAAATATTATATCAAGATGCAAAAGAAACCTATCTAAAACTTGGACTAATGTCGATTCCAGCTCTTCGTCGTGCTTGAAGAATTTAAAATGATAAGGAGCATTCGCTTGAATGGCGAATTGGATATCAGATATATTTGTTATCAAATTCAATTTCTGATTAAAAGCTAATTCTGTGACTTTTTCGGCTGCCATAATATTTAATTAATTACCTTAGATTTTAGAATATATTTGTAAATGCAAAATATTTATTTTGCCGCTAAACATTAATTTTTTGTTACCTTTACCCTATCAGCTGTAACTACTTCTGGTAATAATTTTAAATTATCTAAAATTTCCTTTAACTGATCTAAATGCTCCACTTCGATCATGAATTTTGCAACTAAATGTCCAGTTCCAACTGAAGAAGCACCTGCTTCAATGATATTTGTTTGGGTCCCAGAAATAGTTTCAACCATTGAAAGATATATACCTTGTACATCTCTTGCCTTTACTTCGATTTGAACAGGGACAGGATCTGCGATACCATCCCATCGCACAGGAATAACTTTCATTTTATCCATTTGAGAATTAGCAGTCGGGCAGTTCAATTTATGTACACTTACTCCACGCCCCCTAGTGATAAATCCTATGATTTCATCCCCTGGAAGGGGAGAACAACATGATGCTCGCCTAACTAATATATCTTTAATACCCGCTACAATTATACTTGCTTCTGTTGGATTAAGTTTATCAGATTTGGATAGTGGTCGTTTGCGACTTTTCTTTTGTATCTCGTGAATGACTTTTTCATTTGCAGGCGATTCTTCTACTTCAGCAGCAATTTTACCATCAGATTCTTCTTGGATTTTTCTAAAATATTGTCTTAGCTTCTGTTTAGCTGATGCAGTTCTTACAATCCTAAGCCAAATCGGAGAAGGTTTGGACTTTTTGTCCGTCTGGATTTCTACTTGGTCACCTGACTTTAATTCAGTTCGTAGTGGCACCATTCTACCATTGACTTTTGCACCCCTTGCGTGAATTCCTATATCAGTGTGTATTCGAAAAGCATAATCGAGAACTGTAGCACCCTTGCCAATCTCGACAATTTCTCCCTTTGGAGTAAAAACGAAAACTTCATCCTCGTGAAGATCAAATTTTAAATCTTCCAAGAATTCTCTAGAATCTAAACTAGAATCTTGCCAAGTATTGAGGATCTCTAACCATTTGAGACGGAATGGATTTTCCTTTATAATTTCAGCCTCTGCTCCTGGGGACAGATTTACTTTAACATCCGTTCCTTCCTTATATGCCCAATGAGCAGCAACCCCATCTTCAGCAATACGATTCATATCCTTAGTTCGGATTTGAACTTCTAAGGGTTTCCCATCTGGCCCGATTACTGTAGTATGTAAAGACTGGTAAAAGTTGGTCTTAGGTGTTGCGATGTAATCCTTGAAGCGTCCTGGGATAGGAGGCCAAAGTGTATGAACAATTCCTAGGACTCCATAACAATCTTTGATCTCACTTGTAATGATACGAATCGCACGCAAGTCAAAGATTTCTTCAATGGACTTATCCTTAGTTGTCATCTTTTTAAAGATAGAAAAGAAATGTTTAGCGCGGCCTTCTACTTTAGCATCGATATGAATTTCTGATAATCTTTGTTTGAGTATGATTTTTAATTTGTCAATGTATTCTTCTCTCTCTGATTTTTTGAGAGATACACTTTCTTTAATTGTCTTAAATTCTTTGGGATTCACAATTTGAAAAGCAAGATCTTCTAATTCGACCTTCACATTATACATACCCAATCTTCCCGCTATAGGTGCATACAAAGCTAAGGCTTCATTTGCAATTCTTTGTCCCTTTTCTGGAGGCTGAAACTTTAAAGTACGCATATTATGCGTCTTATCAGCGAGCTTTATAAGAATAACTCGTGCATCTTGTATTGTAGCAACAAGCATCTTACGAATATTTTCAGCTGCTTCCGTCTCCTTGGATTGTGATTTAAGTTCAGAAATCTTAGTAACACCCTCGACAAGATTCGCGATTTCCGCTCCGAAGTCCTTGGTCATATCTTGCTTAGTGTATTGAGTATCTTCTACTACATCATGTAAAAGTCCAGCAGCGATCACCCTTTCATCTAAGCCTAGTTCTTCGAGAATTCCTGCTACATTTAAAGGATGTATGATATAAGGTTCACCCGACAATCGCTTCTGACCTTCATGCATTGTCTCTGAAACAGCATATGCTCTTTGGATTAAAATTAATGCTGAATCACCGAGTCGTCCTTTAACGCGGCTAAATAATTCTTCTTTTGTTATAGTTTTCTGTCTAAGACCCATGATTATTGAACCATATCTAAGCCAATATCTAAGAACTTTGTAGTATGAGTTAGATATCCCATACTTACACCAATTCCACCTATTTCCGATAATGCGCTTAATTTATCGGGAGTGATATTACCAGAAGCTTCAATCATAATAGACTTGTTAGAAGACAATGAATTTATAATATCAACAGCAGATTTAGTATCCCTTAAGGAAAAATTATCTAATAAAATTATATTAGGATTATTGGAAATGGCTTCCTCTAATTGATCAAGTCGATCAATTTCAATTTCAATTCCTATTTTTGGATAGGATGATCGAATAGAATCAACAGCCTTAGTAATAGAACCAATTGCTGCTATGTGATTGTCTTTTATCATCGCCATATCCGAGAGATTAATTCTATGATTCCAGCCACCACCTGTATGCACTGCATATTTAGCTAAGGTTCTGTAGGCTGGTAGAGTTTTGCGAGTATCTAAGATTTTCAAATTTGGATATTGAGTAACTATAGCGTGAGTACTCGAGGCTATACCTGAAAGATATTGTATCAAATTTAAAAGAATCCGTTCTATCCGAAATAATACCCTAGTATTCGAATGAATTTCAGCAATCACTCTATTTGGGAATAACTCAGACCCATCGGCAACTTCAATTTGGAAAGTAAATTGATTCTTAAATTTAAAAGCTAATGCTTCTAAAACGCCTATTCCACAAAGAATACCTGCATCCCTAGCAATCAGACTAGCCTTACTTTGGTGGTCTTTTGGAAAAATTGAATCAGAAGTAACATCTCCCATGGGAGCATCTTCTTCTAAGGCGAGGTCAAGAATGGGAAAAAAATCTCCTGCTTCCAATACAGAAATAGGGGTCGTATAACCCCTATTTTCTTCAAAAGGCACGGAAATGAATTTCTCCCTTATTCCTCGGTTGGCTCTTCTTCTAATATTTCTTCTTCGGTTCCAGTCTTACTTGAATCATCCTCAGGACCATTCACTGGCTTACCGACTTCTTCTTTTTCCATTGTTCCAGATTCTTCCATATTAGTTGAATCTTCATCTACGGTAGGCTCTTCCATAGACTCTTCTGAATCTTTTTTGAATGGAGATCCTATAGGTCCAGTCTTAGGTGGAATGTAAAGGACTTGGTTTGGATAGATTAGATTTTTATTCTTAATCTTAGATTTGTTCGCTTCATAAATTCTTGGCCAAAGTCTTGGGTTTCCATAATTGGATTTGCTTTTTGCAATTCTCCACAAGCAATCTTCTGGATCTTGCTTTCGAACTTTGTATTTAGACCAACCAGCTGCAAGTTGAGCATCATCCGAAGAAGTTGAACTCTTGTAAGTAGGATTACTTTTTGCAGAAGCCTCTTTGTTCATTGCAGATCTATTAGCTAGCGATTGTGGAGTAATTTTTGCAGTCTGCTCAACTACTATTTCGCCTAGACGAATCGCTTCTTCTGACTGACGGATAGAATCTTCGTATTTTTCTTGAGAATATAAATTTCCAGCAGAAGCTAAAGATTCATTGGCAGCACCTAGATTTTCTCTAGAGTTCTCATAAGATTTTCTTGCCGTTTCATCTGATTTGGTTGCTTCTTCGTTAATTTCTTCGAATCTAGCATTCGCATCTTCTACTACTTCCGTAGCAGTCATATTGCGCTCTCTTGCATAATTCTGAATAGATTCTGAAAGCAATACTCTACTTTGTGCTTTAGAAGCTTCTATTCTTTCGTAAGCAGATTTCAAATTCCCATTATCAATATCTGTATAAGCCTGAGCTAGGTTCTCACGTTCTTTGCGAGTCTTAGGATTTGGCCCACCCATGTAGCTATCAACTGTATTTAAGTCTTCTTCCACATAACGACCACTTTGCTTTAATTCAGATTTGCTGCTGATTGCAATATCTTTGGCCTGGGTTGCTGTCTTTTTAGATTCCAAGAATTTAGTATAAGCTGTTTCATAATCATCGAAGGAAGCTTGTCTGAAATTAGATTTCTTGGTTTCATCTTTTTCTTGGATGTAATCTCCAAGATTTTTATCTGCAGTTTCTATAGCTGCATCACCCTCTTTACGAAGTTGGATCGCTCTATCAAATTGCTCCGGAGCTAAACCAGTTGCAAATGCTGCGTCTGCTGCATCTATTTCTTTTGTAGCTTCTTCTCTAGTTTTAGTAGCAAGTTTAGGAAGGGTTTTTTCTAAGGCATCATTTGCTTTGGAAGCTGCGTATTCTGAGTTCTTCTTTGCCTCTTTGCTATTTTCTTCAGCTGCTTCTTCATGAGCTTTGAAAAGGGATTTTTTAGCTTCAGCAAGCTCATCGGGAGCATAATCACTAGCTTGCAAACTCTCTGCACGTGCAATTTGTCCGCGAGCATTTGCCATCTCTTGGATAGGCAATTCACTTTTACAAGCTACAAAGGTAGTGAGAACCAATAGGGAAACTACCAAACTTAAAGTTTTGTTATTTTTTTTCATAGAAACTGACTCCAACAAACCCCCAGAGGATGGGGGTGGTATAAGAAATGTTATTTATTTAAATGCAGAAACTGCATCGTCTTCATTATCAAAAATTTCAAAGAAAGAAGTAAGTTTTGTTAGCTCAAACACTTTTCGAACAGAACCAGAAACATTAATGATCTTCAATCCACCTTGGTATTTCTTCAAATTAGATAAACTGGAGATAAGTGCCCCAATACCTGATGAATCAATATAAGATACTTTCTCAAGATTGATGATAATACAATATTTTTGTTCTTCGATTAGCTTGGCTATTACGTCCTTAATTTCGGGAGCGTTATAAAGGTCTATTTCCCCGTTAATGTCTAGGAGGATGATATTGTTTTTTTCCCTTCTGGTGATCTCCATGCGTCTTTAGAAACTCCTGTATGAATAAATGATATGCTAAGCCTATCCTTAACAATTAGAATCAGTTAAGGATATTGAGTCAACGATTTAATTGGAAGAATTGTATAAATTTTTCCATTCTGTGGAAAATTGGGGAAATTCATCTGTAATGATGGAATTTCGTATCATTTCCATAAAATCTTTCATGAATTGTAGATTATGAAAGGTAGAAAGTTGTAGTGCAAGGATTTCTTTTGCCTTGTGTAGATGGCGTAGATATCCAAGGCTATAGTTTTGGCAAACCTTGCAATTGCATTCCTCATCGATTTTGGAATCAGAGAGTTTGAATTTTTCATTTCGTAGATTCAACTTCCCTTTTCTTGTAAATACCTGAGCATTTCTTGCATTTCGAGTAGGAAGCACACAATCAAACATATCAATTCCATTACGAACTCCATCTAAAATATCCGGAACAGTTCCTACTCCCATTAAATAATGAGGTCGAAGTGGATCCATAAATGGCGCCAAACTTTCTATCACCTTTATAAACCACTCTCTAGGCTCACCGACTGATAGCCCGCCGATGGCAACTCCTGAAAAAGGAAGAGATTGTATTTTTTCTAAGGAAAATTTTCTGGAGTCAAGATCAAAAGCACCTTGCGAGATTCCAAATAATTGAGAAGTAAAAGCTTTTTCCTGCCAATGACGTATTGAGTTTTCTGCCCATCTATGCGTTCTATCCAATGAATCTTTAATTCTCTTGGTGTTACTGTCATAAGGAGCGCAATCATCCAAAACCATCCAAATGTCAGATCCAATGGAATTTTGAATGTCTAAAACTTTGGAAGGTGTAAAAGTATGGTGAGAGCCATCTATATGAGATTGGAATTTTACACCATCATGAAAGAACTTAAATAAACTAGCTAAGGAAAATACTTGGTATCCACCACTATCAGTTAACATGGCTTTGGGATAGCCCATCATTTTTTTTATCCCAGCAAAATGATCAAGAACTTCTGTGCCTGGCCGTAGGTAGAGATGATAGGTATTGGAAAGTATGAGTTGGTAACCTAACTCGGATATGTCGTCAGTTGAAAGTGCCTTAATCGTTCCTTGGGTTCCTACTGGCATGAAAATGGGAGTCTCTATAGTCTGCCCCGCTACCTGCAAGGTACCAGTTCTGGCAAAACCAGAAGAAACCCTTTTCTTTTCTTGGAAGATCACTGAGAATTTTTCTTATTATGGACACAGGTGGGAGGACTGTCGCAGATCCCAAAGATATTCAAATCATGCCCTGTAATAGAAAAGCCTTTTTCACGAGCAGCTTTTCTTTGTAATTCTTCAATTTTTTCATCCATGAACTCTACAATTCTTCCACATTCAACACAGATGATATGATCATGGTGTTCATGACCGATTATATGTTCATAGTATTTGTAGTCCTTGCCAAAATTATGCTCTTGCAAGAGACCAGCTTCTACCATAATCGAAAGAATTCTATAAATAGTTGCTTTTGATATCTCATCTCTACGATCCTTCAACTCTTCTTGTAAGGACTCTGCTGTGAAATGATTGTGGATTGAAAATATTTTCTCAGCAACAAGCATTCTTTGGTTGGTAATCTTGAGACCTTTCTTCTTGAGATAATTCGAGAAAGTCGTCATCTCCATGGATGTGTCTTCGTGGATTTCGTAAGTGCTTTCTTCCGACATAATCTACTTCTTTTTCTTATTCTTATTCTTCAATATTCTTAGCAATCGAAAAATACCAAGCTCTCTCTAATTCTTCTGCCATTTTGACTGCCATGACTCTAGCCATACGATCTTGAGCTTGGGATTCTGATTCTCGGTATCCCAATTGTCTTGAGAAAAATACCCGACCAGGAACCTCATCTCTTTCTAGGGCAATCTTCTCTCCCGTGTCCGCTCTTTGCAATTCCATCTTGCAAACAGAAAACATTTCTGATGTTAGATGTTGGTCTCCTGTATCCATTAAATCTCCCACCAATTGGTAGTGAATGACTTCCCCATAGATTCGGTAGGCTGCTTTAAATTTATCTCTTGTCTGGATAAATCTTCCTCGGCGATCTATTTCTGCCTTAAGATACTGGCCGATTTTGGTGTGTAGAGCAGGAGCATAACTTGCATTTCTAAGATTTTGGATATAAACTGTTCGTTGGCTATCAGGGATAGGTACACCCTCAATCTTAGGAGGTCTTCCTGGTTCTCTGGTGAAATAAGAACACTGTAGAATGGGGAATAGGAAAAATACTATGAGTATACCAAATCTGCCCCATTCCTGTGCTTTCCGAAAAAAATTCATAAGACTAAGCTCTTCTATTGCTTAGCATTGTCAACTAGCTGAACAAAGACTTGACCTTTTTTAAATACAGTACGCAATCAATCCAATGGCCTTACTGCAAAATTTTTCAATACTAAAACTCAGATTCTGCCTAGAAAAACTAGTTTCCCCAAGACTTTCCTTTAATCTTCCCAGCATTGTTTTACTGATTTTTATTATTTTTTTTGCACCAAAACTTTCCTCCCAAGAAGTTCAGTATGAAGAAATACGAAAAAATATGGGATGGCCGCTCTCATTCTTCTCACCCATTTCTGGAACATTTTGCGAATATAGAAATTACAATATGCATATGGGAGCCGACTTCAAATCCTATGGTCTTAATGGTCACCCCATACTTGCAACCTACGATGGTTACATTGAGCATATTTCTCAATCGAAGAAAGGTTATGGAGTCTCACTCAATATTAAATCACCATCGATTGGAATCAAAACTAAATATGCACATTTACATTCTTATTTAGGAGCTGATGGACGATTAGAACTTCTTAGGCAATCTATTCTTTTGCTTCTTGGAAAAGATGAATACTACTTCAACCTTCCTAATAATACTTTCCCTGTCAAAAAAGGAGAATGGATTGGGCTAACAGGTGAATCGGGAACAGGAGTTCCTCACCTTCATTTGGAATTTCGAGATGATAAAGGATTTATCAATCCTTTGTATTTTTCTGCTTACCATCATGAAGATAGGACTCATCCAGAAATTTTAAAATTAATTTGGGAGGACTCAGCTAGATCCTCTGCTCTCGAAATAAAACCAATCAAAAATAAAAATGGAAAGTTCATACTACCAGAACCAATCATATCCCGTGGAAAAATACGAATCAAACTCGGTGGATATGATATGATCCGTTCCCGAAATAAAAACAATGTCTTCGCTTTTGGACTTCTCCAAGAATCCAAATCAGATGACGGAAAGGAAAACACATCCCTTTACAGAAACCAGTTTCTCTTTGTGCCCTACTCACAATCTTCCAATAGGCAAGCCTTTTATGACACGAATCGATCCTCTCTTTCACCTCCTGTATACTATTACAATATTTATGATTTAAACCAAGACTTCAGCATCGATACGAGTAAAATGAAGTTAGGTGAGAAACAGGAATACATAGCCTACTTAGAAGATGCCAGTGGGAATCGATCAGAATTGAGAATTCCCATTGAAGTGGGAGAGATTGTAGAAACTGAATCGATAGAAAAGCCTCCTATCAAAACCGGCACTATCTATATGACCCCAGACAAACAATTGCAATTGGACTTTCGCAAGAATGAAACCTATGGCAATGGATTTCCTGTTCTTAGTAAAACAAGCTGGGAGGATGAAGGGATCAAAATTCCAAGTGGATTAACTCCGATAAGTGAACCTTATAAAATTTCTGTGCAGAATTTCAATTGGAAGGGCGAGGTCGAGGGTTTCATTAAGACAAGCAATAAGCCAACGGTAAAAGAAACTTTGTATTTCTATGACTCCTCGATTAAGCGATTTTCATATGCTTGGTCGAAGCGAACAGCTGATGGATTTCAATTTCGAACCGCCAAACTAGGAATTGTTGGAGTGCTAGCGGATAATTCCCCACCCTATGTTTCGTATTCTTATGCCTTTTCCAAAAATATCAAGCTACCCAAGGCATCCAATCCTAGGCTACTAGAAAGAACTTATTACCTAGGTGATTCAGGATCAGGTTATACGAGTTCCCCAGAGGTTTATTTGGATGGGGAAAAGTATCCATTTACTTATGATAGTGATAGAAAAGCAATTCACATCTCTATAGCTAAAAAAGCATTCCGCATGAAAAAATTTCTCTTACTGGAGATCAAACCCAGAGATTGGGCAGGCAACATTGGTAAAACCTTTACTGAACTACTAAAAGCAGAAGATTAACAATAAACAATAGTTTATAAGAAATAAAATCCAATAAAAAAGGCATCTTCGAAAAGATGCCTTTTAGTAATCAATTTCACTAACTCACATTAGCATAAGATCTATCTCTCGACTGAGGTAAACCTTGTGATCTCTAGAACTGTATAAACTGATTCTTGAGAGCTTAAATTCAAGAGAGCTGAATCGCCAACTGCCTTACCAATTAAAGTTTTGGCGAGAGGCGCAAGATAAGAAATAATATTCTTACTAGTATCCGCATCCCAAGTTCCTAAGATAGAGTAGCTAATTACTTCCTCTGTATCATTAGATTTTAACTTAGCAGTGCAACCAACTCCGATCTTATCAGCTTTGAAGTTAGAAACATAGTCTTCAAGAACCAAGGCATTTTTCAATTCTTGGTCTAGCCTCTTTATAGCTGCTTGGATCTGAACTTGTTTCTCCATAGCTGCCTTGTATTCAGCGTTCTCTCGTAAGTCCCCTTTCTCTTGGGCTTCTCCGATATCACGTGAATTCTCAGCCATTTCAACATTGATCATATGCTCAAGCTCAGCTTTCTTCTGGTTGATAGCCTTACGAGTAACCAAGAAATGGTTAGGTGGAATCTTGGAGACGATATCATCTTCGTCTTCTTCTTCCATACTTTCATCTTCCCACTGAATGTTGGTGTTGATTTCAGAAATGATTTCTAGCATTCTTTCTTTCTCTGCATCAGAGATGTAAGGAATCTCTTTGTAAAGCGCATACAACTTTCTAGCGTATTCATCATCGCCAGTGTCAATTGCTTCTTTGAGAACGTCTTGTGCATTGCCCTTCTCAATTAAAATTCCCTGAGCTTGGTTCTTTAGTTTATTACCTTTTGTCTCAATTTTATTAAGCGGTTTCAAAATCCTAAGAACACGAAGAACTAGATCACTCAATTTAAAATTAAGATAAGAATAAGACTCTGGAGAATTTAAAATCGCTTTCATAATCCAAATGAATACTTCTGGAAAGGATTTTGCTTTCTGGCAGATCGTATCTAGAAAATGGTTAAGCTCATTGATCTTCCCTTTTTCGTGCAGTAAACTCCAAACATATTTGTTTACTTTAACAGGAACTTCAAAGAGTATCGACATGAAAATATCAATAGAATCAGGATGATACTGAGCGATTAAATCAACCCAACCCTTCTTCACTTCTAACATAGGAATTGCAGAAGAAAGCTGAACACATTCATCCTTAGATAATGACTTTATAATTGCTTCAACATCTTCTGGCTTTAGCTTACGAACTACTTCCACTTCTGGAATCGCATCTGGGTTATTTGCTTTTTCTCTAAGAAAAGGCTTAGTAAAAGTATCATCTAACTGATCTAAGTATAAATACGCAAGAATCTTTCTAGTATTATCCTTAGATATTTCTTCTTGGTTGTATTTCGTATTAAAATGTTCCGCAGCACCTATCGCTTCTTCTGGATCTTTAATCACCTGAAGTGCGATATCTAGTTTCTTAAAAATATCTTGTTGGGCTTCATATTTTGCAATGAGTTCGTCAGAAAAAGTGATTTGTTGTTCATGGTAGTTCAACTCATCTTTCTTCTTAGGATTCATTCCAATATTAGGGTCTTGCTTTAATGCTTGTTTAGCTTTCTGCCACCACTTAGACCATTCTTCCGCTTTGATAAATTCACCAATCAGCTCTTGCTTAAGATCGCCAGTAGTCATTACATTGTCATAAGACTTCAACATATCTCTAATAAAGCCTGCTAGATCATTTTGGAAAAGTTCTTGGATCTCTTCCTTATTCTCATAGTAGCGAACCCAAATATGCTCTTGTTTAAGAGGTTTGAGGGAAGTAATCGCCATTTGGATAGAGAGCTTGTGATTTTTCTTATCACGGAAATCTACGTAGATTGAATCTCCATTTTCAGAAATAGAAACAATCTTACCAACTCCCCAGTTCCTATGCATAACATAGTTGCCAGTATCAAATACAATATTTCTTTCAAAATTCGTTAGACAAACTTTAACAGGCTTTCTGTTATTTCCTAAGTCAGAAATTTTGAGAAAGTGTTCCAAAAGGGAGTGGTCGTTGTATTTCTTGCGGTAAACTCGGATTAGTTCTGTTCTTGCTTTTTGAGCAGTTGGCTCATGATCAAGAATCTTCTTTAAGAAAAGAATAACCTTATCCCAATCTTCTAAACCTTTGTAAGGCTCAAGGATAGGATAAAGAAGAGTAGCTAGCCTTTGCTTTTCACGGTGGCCAAGAAAAATTCTTTCTATCTTCTCTATGAAAAGAATATCGTCATAGCTATTGGTAATGATGATTGGCCAAATTTCTTCTAAAGCTTGGAAGTTTTTAGATTTTGCAAATTCTTCTATCGCTTTCTTTAAATAAATGATCGCTTCGTCTTTATCTTCGTCTAAGATCGAGAGAGCGTATTTCTTTTGTATTTCTGGGTTTTTACGATCTAGTTTGGCAAGCTTTTCTAGGACAACTTTAAGCTCTTTGTTTTTCTTGAGTTTTTCTAGAGCTTCTGCTTTATAACGTAATGCAATTTTATTGTTTGGATCGTATTTTGCAATGTTGTCCGTGATATATTCAATGATCACCCATTTGCCGTGGCTTCTGAACTGCTCCAATAAACTCTTCAATTGAGGAGTTTCTTGCAGAGAATTCACGTCCTTGATTAAGGAAATAATCATGAGCAGGTATTTTGCAGAGATGCTTTCTGGGTGCTCTGTTAAATGTTCTTCTATTTTCTCTTTGGCTGAATCAAGACGATCAGAGGTTTTGTAACCTTCGAGAATATCATCGTAAATTTTAAATTTAGAAGCAGGAATAGAACCTGCATCCATTCTAATATAAATTTCTTCATTGAATAATGAGGTAAGTTTGTCGGCTTCTTGAACCGATTTTTCAGTATCTACAGTAGTAACATCAGACATTTATGTCAGTCTCCCGTCTTTTCTCGAGGTTCCTCGAGTTTTGTTTATTGATTTATCCATGAAGGCCAGTTAATTGCGAGGGCGTGCCTTATCTAATAGCTCTTCTTCCTATAGTAAATCCTTAAGTTCTTTTGTAAAGAATAAAAAAACCCCTAGATTTCTAGGGGTTTCAACCAAATCCTCGGGAAGTTGAGAGGATTTAAGGGTTCAGGATAAAAATTTTGTCAATTCTAGTGATTGAAAACTTAGGCTTATTGGCCGTTGTTTCCACCACCGTTGCCACCACAATCGCGGATTTTTGATCCAGTATTGAGTGCCCCTGATTTTTCGAGCATTTTCTCTAATTTTAACTTATTGTTACAATCTTCTTGGTCAAAATCAAGAGTTGCGCCATCGAAGTGAACTTCGAAAGTATCTGAGAGAACTCTAAGTTCATCAAAGAAAATATATACTAATTCTTGTGAAGTAGTTGGTTTCGATCTTAGTTTGAACTGTTCGAATACCAATGTCTTGATTTGAGGATAGGAATCTACACCCTGTGGAACTCCGACTGGAATTTGCACAGAAAGAGGTCTCCAACCTACGAAATCAACTGATCCAAACTGGAAAATATGGCTATCGCCCTTCCAGTCTTTGAACCAACCTTCTAGATTGTATTCATTTCCACGTCCACAGACCCAAACCGAAACTGCCTTGGAAGAACCAGGAAGCTCTAAACCATACAGTTTTTCTTGTTTTCTCTCGTTGTTGGAGTCAAGATACGGTTTACTTCGAATAATTTCATATTCTTTGGTTCTGGGAGGTCGAATGGATACAACATTATGACCAGGATACATGAACTGGAATTTTACACCCAGAATCTTGGCATTTCCCGCTTCGACATTTTTCACATCGCCTGGCTTTCCTGGGATTAATTTCACCTCACGGATCACCTGTGGTGCCGCTTTTGGATCATTGAGGACAGGATTATATGGTGCATTTTCATCATATTTCATGTCACCATTTCCATCACGATTCTCACCATCTTTGTCAGTGAATACCTGCCAGCCGTAGGGAGCCTCTCCAGCCGGATTATCCCAGCTTTCGATTGTGATAGCACGTAGTTCCATGGATGAAATATCTGATCCAGTAGCTGTTTGAACACCCTTAGAGACATTGTAACCTGCAGATGCAAAGCCAATGAGTCCTAGAGAAATTATGGTAGCAGATGAAATTATGCTAAGTTTCAAATTTTCTTTCATAATACGACCTCTTACCAATTGTCCTTGATTTCAGAACCAGGGTATTTAGCTTCGCTACGATCTGTTCTTAGTTCAAGATCATCCACGTAGAAATAGAAATCTCCCCCTACTTCATGGACATCACTTGTAACAAAAAGAGAAACAAAGTGAAGATTTTTATCCAAAAGCGCAAATCTTGTGCTCTGTGGAATAAATCCTGGAATAGTCGCTGTCATTTTTCTCCAACCGAAGAAATCTAAGCGACCTAATCGAACATTATGAGTATTTTGCTTGTAGTCTCGAAATTTTGCAAATAAAGTATGTCTGTACTTGCGACCGAGAACCCAAACGGACACTTGTCTCGCCTTACCTTTGATGATATATTCATGTGGTGGAGACAGTTCAACACGGTCAAATCCTCTTACATTGAAGTAAGATTTGACACCCAAGAAATGGTTTTTATCTATTTGATCGCCACCATTGTCTGGAACTGTATTATCATCGAATACATCTTTGATTAAGCCTCTTTGAACCATTTTTAAAGTTTTAGTTTCGCCTAGAGGTGTTGTTGATTTCACCCTCCAATCTTCTGCTTCTTCAAAATCATCCAAAATCAGCCTTTTTAACGGACCATCATCTGGATTTTGCGTACCAGCTTGACCGCCACCTGTTGGACCACCTTGGTCACCAGCTGCTTGAGCAAATAAAATATTTGCAGCCAACAACATAACCAAGATCACGAATAAAGATTTGAACTTCCCCATGAGACTTTCTCCCATCTATGATTTTCCTGAACCACTTCATCAGCGATTCTATTTTTATTTTTTTTATACGAATCAATCTTACGATCAATTCCTTTTTTAGAGGAAAAACCTAGCCTATTTACTACCCAAGCATTCTCAGATGAATCAGTAAATCTGTTTTGACTTTTCTTCTGCTTACTAGCTAATATCGGAGAAAAATGAGGGAAAATTAGGGATTTAAAAAAAAATCCTTCAATGCTCAGAAAAAGGGAAAAAATCTAAGAATTGACTAGCTTAAATATTTTTTATAAGATTCAAATAAATAATCCCCTAAAACTGAACTGCGTTCTTTTATTTTTCCTCCAAATATAGTAAGGAAAAGCCTTAATGCTTATTTTATAAGCAAAATAGTACTAATCTGTCTATAGAATCAGCAAAAGATTGGCATTCCAAGGCATCCCAAGATCCATTTTTTTGGCACGAAACTTGCAGTATAATAGGTAACTCAGAATGAGGAGTTAAATATGAATACGAAAGAAAGAAATAGAGAAAGAGTCTCAGCGAGTGAGATGAGAGAATTCCAAATTAAAGTTTATCAAAAAAACGGAGAAGCAGAATTCATTCAATGTTTTATCAAGAATATTTCAGAATCAGGGATGGCTGGTTTTGTTACAGGAACTCTAGACTTAAAAGAGTCCGATTTAATCTCAGGAGTGATCGAAGGCGAAGACTTTAATATCAAAATTCGATACGAAGGAACTATCTCTTGGGTAAAAGCAGGAGTTGATTCGATACAATTTGGAGTGACTTTCGCAAAAGAAATCATGCTACCAGATGTGTTAATAGCAAGACTTATGGCTGTAGCATAAGTTTTAAGTATAAAGTTTTTTCAATCCTACAATACTCCATCCGAGAATCTTTGGGCCCGTCCATAAGGACGGGCTATCTTTTTTATAAACAACAACCGATAATCAAATCATGGCAATACGTCATCTTATATCATGGAAAGACTGGTCTGATTCTGAAATAGAATCTTTATTGGATTTTGCAATTTATGTAAAAAAACACCGTGTCTTCTTCGCGGGTCATATGCATGGACGCTCCCTTGCTATGCTCTTTCAGAAAACATCTACTCGAACTCGAGTTTCCTTTGAAGCAGGAATGACGGAATTAGGTGGACATGCAATCTTTCTAGATTGGATTGCATCCAACTTTCAATTGTCAGACATAGACTTCGAAGCAGAATACTTGTCTCGAAATGTCTCTATCATCATGGCTCGTTTGAAAAAGCATGAAGATCTCTTAACTCTACTTAGAGGTTCCAAAGTTCCGCTGATCAATGGCTGTGACAATTTGTATCATCCCTGCCAATCTTTAGCCGATATACTTACCATTTATCTAGACACTGATAAGAAGCCGAAGGATCTAAAGATTGTATATATAGGAGTTCACAACAATGTGGCAAACTCTCTCGTAGAAATCACTGCTGCTCTTGGAATTCACCTCACTTTAGTTACTCCCATTGCCAAAAAAGATTCCATAGCCGTCCAAGCGATTGAAAGAGCAGAGAAAAAAAAAACCATCTCTTGGGAAAAAGAACTTACTCCAGCTATCAAAGATGCGGACTATATCTATACAGATACCTGGGTTGATATGGAATTTTTCAATGATCCAAACTATTCAGAAGAAAAAGAATCACGTATAGAAACTATGATGCCTTTCCAGATCAATGCAGAACTTCTCAAACATACAAAGGCAAAAGTTATGCATGACATGCCCATCCATGCAGGCTATGAAATCACAAGAGAAGTTGTGGAATCAGGAAGATCAATCATATTCAGCCAAGCTGAGAATAGACTCGATGCTCAGAAAGCAATTATATTGGAACTGTTGGAGAAATCAGAATAGCGAAGTGCCTGCCTTCCTCGCGCCCGGTGGCCAGTTGGGTCTGCCAAAGTCGCTGCGGAGGAAGTCAATCGCAGAGGGTTGTGGTTTAATGATTTTTTTTTAGTTTAGAGCAGAACAATCCGTCCTCGAACGGGTTAGTAAGTTAATAATAATAGTTAAATACATTGGCCAGCGATGTCTATCAAAGTCGCTGCGGTGGCAGGCGCGCAGCTTCGTTGTTGTGATCTTATGATTTAGCTTTGCTCTATAAGCTTGCCAGAAGAGCTCGCCAGTCTTCGCTTTCGGGTGATCCTGGTTTTCTTTTACCAAAAAATTGGACAATCAGTTCATCTTCCTCATCATAGACTTCTATAGATTGGACATCACCGTCTATAGTAGGTTTGTTGACCCACCATACTTGAGATATTTTATCCTCACGAAGATGAAGATTGAATTCTTCATCCATTATATTGACCCAAGGGCCTAAAATTTTTATATTGTGGACTAGCCCTGTATGGATTTGAACTATTCCTGGATTGTAGTTAAAAACCATTATAGAAACTTCCTTTTCAGATGCTTTTTCAAGTAGAATTCGAATATCCTCTACTTTCATTCGTTTGGTAAATTTACCTTCTGCAAGCTTCATTGATTGCAATCGATTGATATTGTATTTACGAAGCAAACCAAAGAACTCATGGGTATCTTTTAATTCAGACCAGGCTTGCAGAAATCCATCTACTTCAGTTTGTATTGGATTATTTAGAATAATTTCTTGCTTTATTTTTTGTTCAACAACAAGTTTGATTTTACTTGTAAAACGAAAATTTTCAACAAGATCATCAAAAGCATTGATGTCACTTTTATTATTTAAATGTATTTTGTGGATTGCTGTGCCATACTTATTGAAAAATTGTAAACTTCTCTTGGTATTCCCATCTGTATTAGCCTCAATAATTGCCAAAGAATATTTCCATTCTGAGAAAAAAATTCTAAGATCGATATCTTCCCCTGCGATAAGACCCATCTGACCCATTAAGGAAAGTTCACCATAAACACCTTTTCTTTCATGAACACAAAATTCATTTCTAGAGAGTGCCATTACATAACCCAGATTTTTTACTTGTGCAATAATATCAGATGGTTTCTCTTTTAAAATGATTACCTGTGGATCTTCCGAGTCAATATCAGTTAATATTAGTTCCAACTCAGAGACTTTTAACAATTCTGCGCAATCTTTGATGCGAAGTTTTTGGTTTTCTAACTTTAATTCATTCCATCTTTCTTTGAGGCTTAATTCCCTTTCTTGTTCTTTATTCATTTTTAACTCCTTAAAATTTTAAATCTTTTATAATTTCTTATCTTATTCACAAAGAAATGCTTTCTGAATAACCACCTACACGAGCAGAACTATGTTGGAAAATATTTGCTTGAATTCCAAACACATCCTCTAATATATCTTTCCTAATCACTTCCTTAGGAGTTCCATCACTATGGATCTTCCCATTCTGTAAGACAAGGACGCGATCTGAATAAAGCCCTGCTAAATTCCAATCATGAAGTATGCAAAAAATGGAATATCCAATATCTGCTAGATGACGGAGTATTTTCATTATCTTGTGTTGAAGTAGAACATCTAGGGCATTCACTGGTTCATCTAAGAATAGAGCGCCTTTATTAAATTCTAAATTCCTTTTCGTGGAATGCTTTCTAATAATATCATTGTCATAATCTTTTTGTAACTGGCAAAGGACTCGTGCAATCTGAACTCTTTTTTTTTCACCACCTGATAATTCTGAATAAAATCGATATTCAAGATGAGTAATGTCCGTCAGCTGCATTGATTGATAGATGTGTTGTTTATCTTCGAATTTATTCTTTTTATAAGGTGATCTTCCCATTTCTACTACTTCAAAAACACGAAGCGGGAAATTAATAAGCGATTCCTGGGGGAGAACTGATCGATTCTGGGCAAGTTCAATTCCAGTCATTGCATGAATTTCTTTCTTCTTTAAAAGAACCACTCCAGAATCAGGTCGCATTTCACCTGTCAGTATTTTAAAAAGAGTAGATTTCCCTTCCCCATTACGACCTAATAGAGTAATCAATTCACCTGAACTTAGATTTAAATTAATATTTTCTAAAATTTTACGCTTTCCATATTGAAATGAAATATCTGAGGCTTGAATCATCCTTCCTCCTTTATTCTTCTGGACAAAATGTAGATAAAAAGAGGAGCACCTATACCTGCTGTTAGTATTCCTATTGGTAACTCACTTGGAGTGACTAATATGCGTGCAAAAAAATCACTCAATAAGAGTAAAAATCCACCTAAAATTGCTGAAGCAGGCAGCAGAAAGAAATGATTAGCTCGACCCCAAATTCTAACAATATGCGGTACAACAAGACCAATGAATCCAATAATACCTGTTACTGAAACAATAGCCCCTATTGCAAGGCAGACTATCAACAATACGAGAATTTTTAACCTTTCCGTGTTGAAACCTAGATGGAAGGCCTCTTTCTCTCCCAATAAAAATGCATTCAATCCCTTGGCCAGAATTGGAATAGAAATATACAATAATAAAACAAATGGAAAAATTACCAAAACAACTTCCCAGCTCGCTCCAGAAAGTGATCCAAGTCCCCAAAATGTAATTGCTCTTAGCTGAGAATCTGAGGCTAGATAATGCATTAGTCCCATTAGTGAACCAATACCTGCATTGATACCAATCCCCATTAATAGCAATGTCAAAACAGATATTTTACCACTACGCCTAGAGAGAAAGTAAACTAGTATTGAGGTAAATAAAGCTCCAAGAAAAGAAAAAATCTGCAAAAGGAATAATTGATTTATCCATTCTTCCATAACTACAATAGCAAAGCTTGCAAAAAGGGCTGCTCCAGATGAAATACCAATTAATCCTGGTTCGACCAACGGATTTCGAAAGATTCCTTGAACAAAAGCCCCTGCGAGCGCCAAGCCACTCCCACATACCAAGGATAATACCAATCTTGGGAGTCTTACCTTCCAAAATATTTGGGCGCCCCAGTCCGCAGATTCAGAATTCGTTCTAGCAAATTCTCCCATTACATCCATCAGGTGAATGTCTACAGCACCTTGAGTGAGGTATAAAGGAATCATTAAGATTAATAGAGTTAATATTATTATATAGAAGATCAGCTCTTTCATTTCGAAGATTTTTTAATCTTTATTTGCAACTCTTCTAAAGCTGAATCCAATCTGCTTGAAAATCCTAATAGTAAAAGATCATCCATTGTAATTATATTAGGTCTTTTTGATTCAGGAATTGCTTGAAAGCCGGGCAGTTTCCAAAATTCTTTTTTTCCTCCCAATGCTTTAAGAGACATGTCCGTTAGTAAAATAACATCCATTTTGTTCTTTAATAGTATTTCAGGTGTTAAAGGTTTAAATCCAGAGAATTCTGAAATATAGTTTTCAGCACCAGCTAACTCAATCATCGCAGATCCAGATGTTTCCTTTCCAGCAACCACTATCATATTTCTGCCACGAGAAAACACCATTAGCACTTTTGGTTTAATTTTCCATGGAGTATTTTTTTGTAGAGTGATCACATTTTTATGTATGCGATCTATAATTTCTTGAGCTACCTTAGTTTCACCGATTGTTTCACCTATTAGTTGAATTCTATCCAATGTAGATTGCAAACCTGGTTTAGAATCATGGATCAATACTTTAATTCCCAACTTCTTCAATCTATCTAAGGTTTCAGGTGGCCCTGCTTCTTCGGTTCCTAATACAAGATCTGGTTTCAAAGATAGAATTCCCTCTAAAGAAAGAGATCTTTGGTAACCTACTTTTGGTAATTGATTAGCTTGTTCAGGAAAATACGAGGTTGTATCTGTACCTACTAATAGGTTCTGAGCACCCAGTGAATAAATTATTTCAGTTAAAGAACCGCTCAGACTGACTATCCTTTTCGTGTTTTCCTTAGCTCCCAAAGGAATGATAGAAAAAAGTAAGCCAGCTATTAATAAACTATAGCATCTGTAGTTAAAATTACCTAAAGGCAGAAAAGGATTCGATCTCATTTTTAAAATATGCATGTATCCATAGAGAATAAATGGCATTTTCTGTCAAATCATTATTGATATTGATTCTCATTTGCATTTATTGATTGACAGATTCAGCAATCTTCAGACATGGTTCTATTGAGAATCGTTCTCAATTAATCAAAGGAAACCTATCATGAAATTTAATCGAATACTCAGCTTAACGTTCTTACTAACCTTAAGTTTTTGCGGCAAACCATCATCCAATTCTGATGAAATGAACCTTTTTGCCCTTTTAGCCTTGGATGCTTCAATTAAGCAATGTGAAACACAAATTGCCAGTAGCAGCAATTATTCTAAAGAAGAGCCTATTGAACTTTGTAAACCAGCAGCTGGAGAAGGGAAACATTTTCGTTTCGAGAATGTAGGTATGACATCTAATAATGGGTATCTGAATCTTCTAATTGGATATGGAACCCCTACTCCATCTTCAAGTACAAGCACCTGGCCTCAAGCTGCAGGTTTTGGTGGTGCCCTATCCCCTACAACAACAACGGATGATGGAAGATGGAGGGTATTTTTTGGAACAAGTTCAAGCTGCAATCGATCTTGGATAGTCTCACGATTTAGCGGAGATAATGGGAGTAGCAATTTAACCACTCAAGATCTATTTACTACAACTGCTATTTCAACACCTACTTTTTCAGCTGCTTCTTGCCCTGGAGGTGCGAATCAAGCCACAGGTATCTTTGGACCATCAACAATTTGCATGGACATAACAAAGGGTTTGGTGGGCTCTTCCCCTAGAATAACAATTTGGGCTACAGGAATTAATAGTGCAAACTGTAACGACATTAGTACTTTAACAAATGAGACAAAGATCTACGAGAAAAATAATTGGACTAGCCTAGTTCCAACAAAATCCGATCGAAATTTCATCTACAGAGACAATGACGGAACTTCCTTAACGAAAGTTGTAATTCGATCAGAAACTGCAATCAAAGATTAATTAATCTATTAACAATTATAAAATCAAAAATTGGGCAAGGAAATTTCTTTGCCCTGAATTAGGAAAAAGAGAATTCATGGAAAAAGTAAAATATATAAATATTTTAAAGTTAGTATCAATTTATTTTTTAATATTGGGGTGTAATTCACAAACTACATCTTCTGATGAGGATGTAGCACTTGCCTTACTGCTGCTAAATACTGATGCGACTCAATCTGAAAGCGGGAACTGCTCATTACGTGAAAATGGTGTAGTAACATCTGGCTCTCCACTAAGAACTCAAGTCAATGCTAGTTCAACTAGATGTTGGATGCTAATTAGTTTAGAGAATAATGGTATCCAAATAGCTGGAAATGAAGCTAATTGGGACCTTCGTTTTCGTAGATTCGTAATAGGAACGAATAGCGGAACGAGTGGATCAGGACAAAGTGCAGCCTGTGACACTGGCTTAACAGATTTTAACGTTGTGAATGCTGGCAATAAAGGTAATTGCTCATCCAATTCAGAATTCATTATTGACTCTATACAAACACAGGAAGGCGCAGGTTTTGCTGATGTAAATGACAGTGCTAATTCAGTTCTATTCAATTGGTATTCGTATAACAATACTGTTTTAACTGCTAAAACAAATGTGTATATTATACGTGGATCCAATGGAATTACACTCTTCAAATTGCAAATGTTAGATTATTATAGTGCTGCAGGGACTAGTGGTTATCCTCAATTTCGTTGGTCTCGGTTATAGACTTAACGCTAGAATTAAGGAAAAAAATATGTCAACATTTTTAATAGAAAGAAAGCTCTGGTTAATTTGTTTTTTGTTTATTTTGCCATATTCCATGGTAACAGAATCATTAATTTCTCAAACAAAAAAGGAACCTAATAAAGACCCAAACTTATCTAAAAATACAATAGAAGAAAATATAGAGGAGGATGAAGCATGGAAATTCAAAGAGGAAATGATTACAGTAACGGGATCTCGGAGGAAGAAATTACTCAAGGACAGCATAGTGAAGACAGAAGTTCTCACGAGAGACGATTTGAATGCGATGGGTGCAAGAACCGTTGCGGACAGCTTAGGAAATGTTCCGGGAATCGAAGTAAGACCAGCCCAACCAGGACAGAGAGGTGAATCAATACGTTTGCAGGGATTAAGTGCTCAAAATGTTTTAATCCTAATTGATGGTCAAAGAGTAACGGGAAGATTTAATGGATCTATTGATCTAACAAGATTTAAGGTAGAGGATATCGAAAGAATTGAAGTAATTAAAGGTGCATCTTCTGCCTTATATGGATCTGATGCAATAGCTGGGGTGATTAATATAATCACTCGTGAAGCAAAGTCAGCATACCAATCTGATTTCCGTTCACTTTACGGAAAAGGAAGAGAGCTTTACTATGGGTCAGGTGGAGAGTTTAGAAATTCTGGTTCAGTAGGCATCAAAGAAGATTTTTATTCCACTCATTTTACAGCAGGTTGGCATCGAGGAGAAGGCTATGATCTTACTCCTGATTCTAGCCCTGGTGCAAAAAATAATAGATTCCAGTCTCAAAAAGATGGATATGACCCTAGTCCTGTTAATCTTTCCAATCTGAACAAAGCAGCTTTAATCAGAACAGGAAGAACTATAGATCTTCCTTTAGAAAGTACAACAGGAAACAAATTCCAAGATCTAAATGTTATAAATCGAAGTATATTTAATTTAACAGATGATACATCATTATCTTTAAATGGTATATATAGATTTTTAGACCAGGAAGCAGTGGATGCATCTCCTCCTAGAAGAGTTTTTGATAGGAGAAACCAAACTCATGATTTTATGGGAGCAGTTGGTCTAGAATCTGCATTAAATTCAAATACACATTTGAGTTTAAATACTAACTATTCTAGATTTGAAGATAAATTTACATATGACCAAAGGAATTCAGATGAACTGGATAATATCGAATCGCTACTAAGTAATGTTTATGAATTTAGATCTCGAATTGATCTTAGTCATATGAAGGATCATACACTTTCTATTGGTGCAGAAGCCTTAGCAGAAGATATTCGATCTCCTCGTATACAAGCAGATTGTTCTAGAAATTTTCCAAACTTTTGCATTAATGAATTAATCGATCTTCCTGTCGCAAGAGATAGTGGAACGGCAGCTCGACAAAGAAATGCAATTTTTATCCAAGATGAGTGGAAGGTATCTAACAAATACAATTTCAGTTTAGTTCCAGGCTTAAGGTATGAGAATGATAGTATTTTCGGCAACCAAACAATGCCTAAACTATCATTTCGCTGGGATCCAACAACCAATCATATTATACGTGGAAGTACTGGATTAGGTTATAGAGCTCCAAGCTTTGTTGATCTTTATTATAATTTCCAGAATCCTGGTGCGGGGTATCGTGTTACGGGAAATGAAAACTTAAGACCTGAAATTTCACGAAGCTATAATTTGGGAGGTGAATGGATTCAAGGAAAGTCTTTTTGGATTTCTTGGAATCTATTCTATAATAATATAGATAACTTAATAGGTTTTAGATTGCAACCCGCAAGAGATTTATCTGGGTTGCAGGTATTTCAAACTTCTAATTTTGAAAAGGCTGCAACACAAGGATTGGAATCAGCAATGAATTATAGAATCACTTCAAGATGGACATCTTCCCTTGGCTATACATATACTGATTCTAGAGATAAAATAACAAAATTACCCATTGAGGGAGTTGTATTTCATCGAATCAATGCTAGCTTACGATATTTTCATGAGAAGATTCGAACTGGATTTTCCATTTTTGCAATCGGGTTTGGAAAACAGCCATTCTATTGTGAGCTGGATGATTTGTACTGTTCTCCCGAACTGGGGACTCTTAAAAATGAAATCTTTAATCTTCTTCCCAGAAACAATTCTATCCAAGAATTTAAATCTACTCTACCACTTCCATTACAGGAATTCTGTACTGAAAAGAATATTCCCCTTTGCAATAATGAACCAGTCTATGGTTATCGGATGGTAAATTCTTATACGAATCTAAACCTTAGAATTCATAAAAAAGTAGGTGAGCATATGGAACTATTTGCTGGTGTTGATAATATTTTTGAGGAATATGATTTAGTGTACAATCCACAAAGACCAAGGTTTTTCTATTTTGGTGTAAATGGAAGTTTTGTAAGTGAGAAGTAGAATTGCTTTCGGTAGCATTCCAAATAATTTTACTCGTAAGATCTTGAGATTTTAAAATCTCTGAGAAAGGTAGAGCTAACATTAAAATGAAAATGAATGCAAATTTCTTCATGACAGAAAAGATCATGAATTATATATTTGAAAATACTTTCACTATAAAATAAATCAAAAATAACTTACTGGTAATATCCACGGTGAAATTATGTTAGAGCATTATCTATTCGAATTTTAGCATGATCCAAGAAAAGTCTACGCTTCATTGTAAAGGCAAGTCCTTTTACTGAAACTTCTGCTTCGACATATTTAGATTTCTTCCAGAGATCTACTCCTCCGTGCTTTTTGTGCTGTCTTAGTTAACATTACTCGCCTCTTGAGGAAATTTTTTAATGATAAAACTAGCTAAATTGGAATCCAGTAAACTTAACGGAATTGCATAGAGCAAAATTGCAATAGGAAGTACATTCATATTCCATGTTACAATCCACATCAAAACAAAACCAACAAACCAAGAAATAAAAGTAGTCTGAAGTAAAGAAAACTTTGTCGAGATAATGAAAATTGAAATGGCAAAGCAAAGAGACCATAGACCCCAGACAGCGCCATTGATAGGCTCTGAGGGAAATACAAGTCCAAGTGTATCATAATGTCCTATCCAATAGGATTTAAGAAAGTATTCATTGCGCACAAATTCAGATATACTGATCCAAATAGTTGCCAAAAGAATTGATAGAATTGTTTTTTTCATTTTTTAGGATCAACCTTTTATAGTTTTTACAAATTGATGAAATCTTATTTTTTGGCAAATACAATTTACT
>Ga0100378_1000078_pt1 | contig 101982 bp, 104 predicted proteins | sample CryGeymeta201502_FD_81535 | JGI IMG/M metagenome (GOLD analysis project Ga0100378, IMG submission 81535) | Groundwater microbial communities from Crystal Geyser aquifers in Utah, USA - Crystal Geyser metaG 2015-02 | ecosystem: Environmental > Aquatic > Deep subsurface > Groundwater | place... | reverse complement strand
GCCTGCATGGCATGGGCGAGGCGCTGCACGAGATCCTGCACAGGCGCAACGACACCCGCTGCCGCATCTATGCGCCGGTCGGCGCGCATCGGGATCTGTTGGCCTATCTTGTGCGGCGGCTTCTGGAAAACGGCGCCAACAGCAGTTTCGTCAACCAGATCGTGGACGAGGACGTGCCGGCGGAAGTGGTCGGCGCCGATCCGTTCGCGCAGATGGAAAAGGCGATGCAGCAGCCCGCGCCGGGCGTCACCGACCCGCCCGACCTCTACGCGCCGCGCCGCAATTCAAAGGGGTTCGACCTGCATGACCGGGCGGACATGGCCCGCATCGAGGCCGCCCGCGCGCCCTTCGCGGATCATGGGTGGCAGGCCGCGCCGGTCCTTGCCGGGCCGGTGGCGGGCGATGCGCCGCAAGAGGTGCGCAACCCTGCAAGGCCGGGCGACCTCGTCGGCCATGTGCGCGAGGCGACCGAGGCGGACGCGGAAACCGCCCTTTCGACGGCCCGCATATGGGACGCGCCAGCGACCGAGCGCCGCGCCGCATTGCTGAAAGCAGCCGATCTTTACGAGGTGAATTTCGGCGAGATCTTCGCCGTGCTGTCGCGCGAGGCGGGCAAGACGCTGTTCGATGGCGTGGCGGAGTTGCGCGAGGCGGTGGATTTCCTGCGCTACTATGCCGATCAGGCCACCGACGAGGCCCCGCGCGGCATCTTCACCTGTATATCCCCGTGGAACTTCCCGCTGGCGATCTTCACCGGGCAGATCGCGGCGGCGCTTGCCGCCGGCAACGCGGTGCTGGCGAAGCCGGCCGAGGCGACCAGCCTGATCGCTTCCATCGGGGTGCGCTTGATGCACGAGGCCGGGGTGCCAGTCCATTCGCTGCAACTCCTGCCGGGGCGGGGCGGACGGATCGGCGGGCTTCTGACCGGTGACGCGCGGCTGGCGGGCGTGTGCTTTACCGGCTCCACCGCAACGGCGCAGCGCATCAACCGGACGATGGCCGGCGCGCTCGACCCGGATGCGCCGCTGATCGCGGAAACCGGTGGCTTGAACGCGATGATCGTGGACAGCACCGCGCTGCCTGAACAGGCGGTGCGCGACATCCTCGCCTCCGCCTTCCAGTCCGCCGGGCAGCGCTGCTCGGCCTTGCGCTGCCTTTACGTGCAGGAGGATATCGCCGACAGCTTCCTTGCGATGCTCAGCGGCGCGATGGATGAGCTTGCCGTTACCGACCCCTGGGATCCGGCCAGCGACTTTGGCCCGATCATCTCCGTTCCGGCACGGGACGAGATCGCGGCTTACGTGGCAAAGGCCCGTCGAGAGGGCCGCGTGCTGCACGAGATCACCGCGCCGGGTGAAGGTGCGTTCCTTGCCCCGGTAGCGATCCGGGTGCGCGGCATCGAGGATCTGGAGCGCGAGGTGTTCGGCCCCGTCCTGCATGTCGCCACCTTCAAGGCTGACGAGATCGACAAGGTTGTCCGGTCGGTGAACGCCAAGGGCTACGGGTTGACCTTCGGGCTGCACACCCGGATCGACGACCGCGTGCAACACATCACCGAGGCCGTGAAAGCCGGCAACCTTTACGTCAACCGCAACCAGATCGGCGCCATCGTGGGCAGCCAGCCCTTCGGGGGCGAGGGGTTGTCAGGCACCGGGCCGAAGGCGGGCGGGCCGTCCTACGTGGCGCGCTTCCGGGCGCGGGCGGCGGTGGCGGCGGCGCGGGCGGCGACGGCCGCGGCGACGGTGTCGATGCCTGTCGGGTCTGCCGGGCGCGTCGCGGATGCGGGCGCGGTTCAGGCCGCGCTCGACGCGGCGGTCACCGACACGCTGGCGCGCCGCGCGGTCGAGAGCCTGCCGGGGCCGACCGGCGAGTCGAACCGATTGTCAGTTTTCGCGCGCGGAACGGTGTTGTGCCTCGGGCCAAGCGCCGCCGCGGCGCAAGAGCAGGCGCGCATTGCCGAGGCCGCCGGGTGCAAGGCAGTCTGCGTGGCATCCGAGGCGCGTGTCGGTGGGGGGCTGGCGCCGGAGGCGCTGGGCGATCTGACGGGCTTCGCCCTTGTCGCGTTCGACGGGCCCGGGGGCGTGGCCCGCGCGATGCGGGTGGCGCTTGCGGGACGTGACGGGCGTCTGATCCCGCTGACCTCGAGCGGCGATCTGGCCGGGCTCTGCCGGTTGGAGCGCCACGTCTGCATCGATACCACAGCGGCGGGTGGCAATGCGTCGCTTCTGGCTGCGGCCAGCTGACGGGTTGCCCTCTTCCCGCCCTTTGCGGGGCGGTCATCGGCCGATGAGCCCCCGTCAAACGGGGTGCGAAGAGGCATTTGGTGGCTGGGGGTTGCCTGTACCCGGATATCCCGCGATGTAGGAGTGACGATGAATGGAACCCGCGACGGGAGGAATGAGACAATGGCGAAGGTGGCGTTTCTGGGTCTGGGCGTGATGGGATATCCGATGGCCGGGCACCTGGCAGCGGCCGGCCACGAGGTGACGGTCTACAACCGCACCGCGGCCAAGGCCGAAAAGTGGATGGCCGAGCATGGCGGATCGCGGGCGGCGACCCCGCGCGAGGCCGCCCGAGGCTGCGATTTCGTGATGGCCTGCGTCGGCAACGACGACGACTTGAGATCGGTGGTGCAGGGCGCCGACGGCGCCTTTTCCGGGATGGCCGAAGGTGCGGTTTTCGTCGATCACACCACGGTGTCGGCCATCGTCACAAGGGATCTGGCCGCGAGCGGCGCTGAACAGGGCATCGGCTGGGTCGATGCGCCGGTTTCCGGCGGGCAGGCGGGCGCGGAAAATGGCCAACTTGCGATCATGTGCGGCGGCGCGGAGGCGGCTTTCGACGCCGCGCTGCCGGTGATGCAGGCCTATTCCAAGGCGGTGGAGCATTTCGGGCCGGTGGGCGCCGGCCAGATCACCAAGATGGTCAACCAGGTCTGCATCGCGGGCGCGGTGCAGAGTATCTCCGAGGGGCTCTATTTCGCCATGAAGGCCGGGCTTGACGCAAGGAAGGTGGCCAAGCTGGTCAGCCAGGGCGCCGGCGGCTCGTGGCAGCTTGCCAACCGGGCCGACACGATGGTCGACAACCGGTTCGACCATGGTTTTGCCGTCGACTGGATGCGCAAGGATCTCGGTATTGCACTGGAGCAGGGCAAGGAGATGGGTCTGTCTCTGCCGGTCACCGCGCTTGTCGACCAGTTCTATGGCGAAGTGCAGCAGCTTGGCGGTGGTCGCTGGGACACGTCGAGACTGATCCAGCGGTTTCGCAAGATGAACGGCGAGGATATTTGACGGTGATCGTGTCCGGCGGGCGGTCCGCAGCAGCAAAGCGCCCGGCCTCAGCCCCCTTGAAAGGGGGCCTCGCCCGGGCGCTGCCTGCGGCGCGAGTATTTGAACCAAGAAGAAGGACACAGGTGGCGTGAGCGTCGAAATCGGGGATATCCGGGACGCGGTGTGGCGTGGCTTCGATGAAGTGATCGACGTGCGCGCGCCGGCGGAATATGCCGAGGATCACGTTCCTGGCGCGATCTCGCTACCGGTGCTGTCGGATGCCGAGCGTGCGCGCGTCGGGACCATCTACAAGCAGGACAGCCCATTCGACGCGCGCAAGATCGGTGCGGCGCTTGTTGCGCGCAATACCGCGCGCCACATCGAAGAACACCTGATGGATCGGGGTGGCGGTTGGCGCCCGCTGGTCTATTGCTGGCGCGGCGGGCAGCGGTCGGGATCTTTCGCCACCATCCTGCGCCAGATCGGCTGGCGGGTGGAGGTTCTGGAAGGCGGCTATCGCAGCTATCGCCGGGCGGTGGTGGACAGCTTTTACGACGCGGTGTTGCCGTTCCGGCTGATCCGTCTCGACGGCAATACCGGTACCGCGAAGACGGAGCTTCTGCCGCTGCTCGCGGCGCGTGGGGTGCAGGTGGTGGACCTCGAAGGGCTGGCCGGGCACCGCGGGTCGATCCTCGGCGCGCGCGCGGCCGGGCAGCCCTCACAAAAGGGGTTCGAGACAGCGTTGGCCGAGGCGCTGCGCCTGCTCGACCCGGCGTGGCCCGTGGTCGTGGAGGCGGAATCCTCGCGGATCGGGGCGTTGCGCCTGCCACCGGCGTTGTGGACTGCGATGACCGTCGCACCGCGCGTCGTGGTGCGCGCGCCGGTGGCCGCGCGCGCCGCCTACCTTGCCCGGGCCTATGCCGATCTGCTGGCTGAACCGGAGCAATTGATGGCGTTGCTGGCGCATCTGCGCCCGCATGTGGGCAGTGACCGTGTTACGCAGTTGCAGGCCCTTGCCGCGGCCAGCGACTGGCAGACGCTGGCCGCCGATCTCGTCCAGCACCACTATGACCCGGCCTATGCCCGGGCCCGCAACCGCGATGACGCGCCGGTTGCGGGGCAGATTGCCGCTGACGGCCTGGACGAGGCCGACCTGCCCGGTCTCGCCGACCGATTGGCGTTGGTGATCGCCGAGGTGCGGCTGCCCGTCAGCGCAGCTTGATCCGTGCGGGGCCTGCGGTGATCTCTCCGATCTGCACCGCGTCGATGCCAGCCGCGCGCAGCCTGTCAAGCAGCGCCCCGGCCTCCGCCGCCGGAACCGTGGCCAGCAACCCGCCCGCTGTTTGCGGATCGTAGAGGATATCGTCGCCCTTGGCGCGATCTGCTCGGCCTTCCAGCGCTGCCCGGTTCGGGGCATGAACGGAGGACAGGACCGCTGCGGCCAGCAAATCCTGCGCGCCGGGCAGAACCGGCAGCGCCCCGAGCGACAGGCGGGCGCCGACGCCGGAGGCATCGCAGATATTCATCAGGTGCCCGGCAAGGCCGAACCCCGTCACATCCGTCATCGCCGTCGCGTGGGGGGCAAGCAGCGTCGCCGCCGGGCCGGAGCTTTCGGCCATATGCGTCCAGGCCCCTGCCACCACCGCACCCTGTGCCGACAATTGCATCTCGGCGGCGAGGATCGTGCCGGTTCCCAGCGGCTTGGTCAGGATCAGCCGGTCACCGGGCCGTGCACCGGCCAGCGTGATCGGGTCGTGGTCCAGCAGCCCGGTTACGGTAAACCCGATGGTCAATTCGTCGCCCATGGAACTGTGCCCGCCCACGATCTCGGCCCCCTCGGCGGCGAAGACCGCTGCGGCCTCCGCCATGATTTCCTGCGTCCAACGGCGTTGCAGCGCCGGCGACAGCCGCGGCAGGATCAGGCTTGCAAGCGCCGCCTGTGGTCTCGCCCCCATGGCCCAGCAATCGCCGAGCGCGTGAACCGCCGCGATGCGGGCCTGCATCCCGTGATCGGCGGTGAAGGCGCGCAGGTGGTCGGTCGTCATCACTTGTCGTGTGTCGCCCATGCGCAGCACCGCAGCGTCATCGCCGGGGCAGCTTTCGACATCTGCGCGCGTGCCTCGGGGCAATACCGCCAAAGCCTGCGCCAGCGTGCCGGGGCCAAGCTTGGCGCCGCAGCCACCGCAGAGCGGCTTGTCGCCCAAAGCGCCCTGAACGCCCTCAGCCACCTCGCGCGGCAGCGGATCGGGCGCCATCGGCACCAGGTCGCGAAACTGCCGCATGAAGCGCTGGTCGATCCGGTTCTTCCAGTGCCACAGCACCGCCCCCGCCCCGACAAGCCCGCGCTTTTCGGCCAGCGCCCGCTTGTCGCCAAGCGAGATGAGCTTGAGGTAATCGCGTTGTGGCCGGAACCGGCACAGGCGGTCTGTGCGTCCCATGGCCATGGCCCGCAGGTTGTGCAACAGGATGGGCGCGGCGCGGACCGCGTAGACCCCGGCCTTGGGGCGCGGATCGGGGCCAAGATCGGCGCAATCGCCGACTGCGAACACCTCCGGGTGAGAGATAGATCGCAAGTGCCCGTCCACCGTGATGAATCCGTGTTTGAGCGTCAGTCCCGAGGCCTCAAGCCAGCGATGCGGCCGCGCTCCGGCGACACCAAGCACAAAGCCTGCCGCGATGTCCTCTCCGGTCGCCAACCGCACATGGTCATGTGCGACCTCGACCACGTCCGCATCGGGGCAAAGCCGCACGCTTGCACCCGCCAGTTCGGCCAGCAGCCGCGCGCGCGCCGCCGGATGCACCTCGCCCAGCACCGTACCCCGGTCAATCAGGCTGACATCGGAACGGCCTGTCGCGGCCCGCAACCGGTGGCTTGCCGCCATGGCAAGCTCAACCCCCGCGACGCCGCCGCCGATCACCGCGACCGGCCCGCCGCCGGCCTCGACGAACCGCGCCCAGCCATCTGCAAAGGCATCGAGCGGCTTGGCTGCGACGCCGTGCGCCGCGAAACCGGGGATCTCGGGCATCTGAGAGTGAATTCCGACATCGATTGAAAGAAGGTCATAACCGATGGGCGCCCGCCCCGGCACGCTGATCCTGCGCGCCACCGGGTCGATCGCCTCTACCGCTCCGATCACCAGTCGTGCCCCGGCGAACCGGGTCAGCCGAACCAGGTCGATATCGAGCTCATCGCGGTCGTAATGCCCTGCGACATGGCCCGGCAGCATCCCGGAATAGGGCGCGGTCGGACCGGGATTGACCAGCGTCAGACGCACCCCCGGCAAGGGCTGCATCGCCCACATGCGCAGCACGAGCGCATGGCTGTGGCCGCCGCCGACCAGCACGATATCCTTCACGATGGGCAGTTCTTGCCGCATGGCGTTCCCCCTGTCATCGCGCCCCGGTTACAGATCACGAACTATGGCCGCCAGTCCCCAAACCGACGCACGGCGATAAACAAACCGTCATCGCGCGGTCTTCATGAGCCCCCCTCCGCCGCCGCCGCCGCCACCGCGCCCGGTCTTTCATCTTGGCCCAAATATCTCGGGCGGTCGCCACCAGGCGACGGAGGCAGGGCCAAAAAACGTCCTTCTCACAAGATTGAGCACCCCCGTGGTCTGGAAATTCTGCTTCGCGCGGGTCACGCATGCCGGGCGTCCCCCCGTCACGCAGGCCTTGGTGTCGAAAAGATCTGACTGTCCATCGGGCAAGTGCCGGCCTCGGCCCCGCGACGGACGGATTGCAGGACCGGCCAGAAATCGGTCGCCGGGGCTGGTGCGGGGCGCTTGTCCTCGCCGGGCTGATCCGGCGGAACGGCGGCCGCGCGGTCTTCGCGGGGAAAGACGATGTTGCGACGCGCTATCTTGCCGTGGGGATCGACCGCAGACCCGGTCTTTTCTGTTGCCGGGCCGGCATGAGGACGCAGGATGGAGTTTCCCATATCTGCCGCCACAGCAGCAATCCCCGCGCAGCACGGCGAAATATCCGCCAGGGCTCAGGCGGCGGTCCTTCCGGCCCCGAACCGGCCTTCGGTTCGCGGGAACGGCACCAGCTTGCCCTGCTGCTCGTCCCAGAGCTTCAGGGCGAAACTGCGAATCGCCTCGGGCCAGTTGATTGTTGGCAGATCGAACGCGTCCCGGATTTCCCGGTGGCAGGCGCGCAGCCGGTAACTTGGGATATTGGCATTGAAATGGTGAATGTCGTGATAGGCAATATTGCCGGTCGCCAGATCGAACCACCAGCCGAGGTCCAGCGCCGAGGAGCCTTGCAGCGCGGCAAGATCGTGGCGCAAATCGGGGCGATGGTCCCAGTAGGTATCCTCGAAATTATGTTGCAGGTAGACAAGGAACACGCCGGTAAAGGCCGCGATCATCACCGTCGCGCCATAGACCGCAAGTGCAGCGACCCCGCCAAGCACCCACAACAGCGCGATCCACGCGACAAGCAGCGCGTCATGCACCAGCACACCCGTTGGCCCGACCTTCATCGTGTTCTTGGGCCAGCGGTAGCGGATCACGTAGACGAACAGCCCGCCGATCGGGATCAGGATAAGCGGATTGCGATAGAGGCGGTATAACAGGCGCGTTTTCCAGTCCGCTGCCTGCCATTCGCGCAGCGTCATGGTGTGGATCTCGCCGGCGCGCCTCGCGTCCAGATCACCGAGGAACCGGTGATGTTCATTATGGTTGTACTGCATCGCCCGGTACGGCGTCAGCGTGAAGGTGGACAGGGCATACCCCGCCCAGTCGTTCATCCAGCGTCTGCTGAAAAGCGAATGATGCCCGCAATCGTGTTGCAACACGTAAAGTCGCACGCCGGCCATGGCGTTGATCACGACAAGCGGTGCCGCAAGCGCCCAGGTGCCATGGAATTGAACAGCCGCATAGAGGGTCAGGAAATATACGGCAAAGGTGCCGAAATAGCTGACCGAGGCGAGCGCATCGTTGCGCTGACAATACCCCCGTGTGACTTCTCGGATCGTTGACATCTTGTTGATCTTTCGTTGGTCTCCGGCGGAGCGGGTGGTTGCCCTACACGGAGATATGGTCCTCAGGCGTCCTTTTCAAATTGTTGTGACACGATGATAACGCGCATGCGGGGTTTGGTCGATACCGAGGCGCCCTGTACGACTTTCGCGGGTGTCAGGCCGCCTCGGCCGTTCGTCCGCTCAGGCGCGACCGGCTCAGGATCAGCAGCATGATGGCGATGTTGACCGTATTGAATCCGATCCCGTTCAGGAAGGCCCATTGATAGCTGCCGGTGAGGTCGTAGATCCAGCCCGACAGCCAGCCGCCGATGGCCATGCCCGCGACGGTCGACATCAGCACCAAGCCCACCCGCTCGCCCGCGATGCGAGGGGGCAGGTATTCGCGCACGATGATCGCGTAGCTCGGCACGATGCCGCCCTGGCTGAGTCCGAAGACGAGGCTGACGATGTAGAGCGGCGTCAGCCCGGTGGTCGGCAGGTAGAGCATCAGCGCGAGCCATTGCAGCGACGAGCCGATCAGCAGCGTCCAGACCCCGCCGAGCCAGTCGGCGAGGGCGCCCGAGACCAGCCGCGAGGCAACGCCGCCAAGCAGCATCAGCGACAGCATCTCCGCGCCGACGGCGGGCCCGTAGCCCAGATCGGTGCAGAAGGCGACGATATGGACCTGCGGCATCGACATCGCCACGCAACAGCCGATCCCGGCGATCGACAGCAGGATCGTCAGACTGCGCGGCGAAAAACTGGTGGCGCGGGCGCGCAGGGTCGCGGCGTGCTCGGCCTCGGCGCGGGCAGCCTCGGGCACGCCGGCGCGCAGGAGCAGCGACAGCGGGAGCATCACCACCACGGCAGTGACCGCGAGGACCAGATAGGCCGCGCGCCAGCCCTGACCGGCTAGGATATCGGCCAGGATCAGCGGCCAGATCGCGCCCGACAGGTAATTGGACGAAGCCGCGATCGCCACTGCAATGCCCCAATGCCCCGGCGCCTCAGGAACCAGTGCGAGATATCGGCGATCAGCGGGCCGAAACAGGTCGCGGTGGCGATCCCGATGATGAATTGCAGCGCCGACAGCGTGGCCAGGTTGGGCGCCATCGCCGCCCCCGCAAAGCCCGCGCCAAGGCCAAGCGCCGCCCCGATCATCGCAATGGTGATGCCCCAGCGGTCCACCGCCCGCCCGATGACATAGTTGCCAAGCGCGAAGCCCACCATGGTCAGCGTGTAGGGCAGCGCGGCATCGGCCCGGCCGGCGCCGAATTCCGCCTGCACCGCCGGCAGGATCACGATGATCGACCACATGCCGACATTGCCAACCAGCCCGATACAGAGCGAAATGGCCAGCCGCATCCAAGCGGCGCGCGACTCGAGGGCGGAAATCGTGGTCATGGGCGCGACGTTAAGGGCGGGGCGTGACGAGGAAAAGCGGAACGCTGCAATCGGGACGGCTCGCGATGTGCCGGGGTGGCCAAGCGGCCACGCTTGCACCATCTATACAGCACGACGGGTTGCAAGGATCGAATGAAGGAGAGACGCGATGTTCGGGTTTGCCCGCAAGAAAACCGAAATGGTATCGCCCGGCGAGGCGCTGCCAGGGCGCGAGGCGCCGATTGCCACAGCCGAGAGGCACCAGCTGAACGGGCGGCCGCTGACCCGGGAGGTGCCGGAGGGCATGGAAGCGGCGATGGTCGGCATGGGCTGTTTCTGGGGGGTGGAACGGATGTTCTGGCCGCTCGACGGCGTCTGGCTGACCATGGTGGGCTATGCCGGCGGCTACACGCCGAACCCGACCTATGAAGAGGTCTGCACCGGGCGCACCGGTCATAACGAGGTCGTGCGATTGGTCTATGACCCCAGGGTGACCGGCTACGAGGCGCTGCTCAAGGTGTTCTGGGAAGGCCATGACCCGACGCAGGGCATGCGGCAGGGCAATGATATGGGCACCCAGTACCGGTCCGGCATCTATTGCTACGGCGACGCCCAGAAAGCGGTGGCGGAGGCGAGCAGGTCGGCGATGCAGGCGCGCCTGACCGAGGCCGGGTTCGGGGCGATCACCACCGAGATCCTGCCCGCGCCCACGTTCTATTTCGCCGAGGCGTATCACCAGCAATACCTCGCCAAGAACCCGGCCGGGTATTGCGGGCTCGGCGGCACCGGCGTGAGCTGCCCCATCGGCCTCGGCGCCTGACGGCGCCGACCGGCAAACGCCCCTTCTCAGGCCCCTGCGGGGCCCTCGGCGGGGCGTCGCTGCCGCGCGATATCGGGCGGGTCGGCGCCCCGTATGGACGGCGACCTGGCTGGACCGGCGGGTTTCGAGTATTTTGACCAAGAAGAAGGCGCATTGTGTTTTGCGTGACCCCGGCCTAAGGCGGGAAGGATCGTGAGGAGTTGACCGATGCCGACCTATACTGCCCTGACCACGCTGGCCGATCGTGAAAAGGCCGAGGCACTTGGCCTTGCTCTGGAAGAGGTCGAGCCGGAGGCAACAGGGGTTGGCGTGTTCGAAATGGAAGATAGATCGGGCCTGTGGGAGGTCGGTGCCTATTTCACCCAAGCCCCCGACGAGGTGGCGCTGGCGCTGTTGGCGGCGGCGCATGGCGCGCGGCCCTTCGCGGTGTCCGAGCTGCCCGAGACCGACTGGGTGGCGCATGTGCGGCGCGAGTTGCACCCGGTCGAGGCAGGGCGCTTTTTCGTCTACGGCAGCCATGACGCGGACAAGGTGCCTTCAGGCAGGGTGGCGCTGCTGATCGAGGCGGCGATGGCCTTCGGCACCGGGCATCACGGCACCACGCAAGGCTGTCTGGAGGCGCTTGAGCGCTTGATCGTGGCAGGCGCGATCAAGCGCAACGTTGTCGATATCGGCTGCGGCACCGCGGTTCTGGCGTTGGCCGCCGCCAAGGTCTGGCCGGGTCCGGTGCTGGCTTCCGACATCGACGCGGTGGCGGTGGAGGTGGCCGAGGCCAATGTCGCCGCCAATGGCGAGGCGGGCCGGGTGCGCTGCCTTGAGGCCGCCGGGTTCGATCATGCCGATCTGCGGTCCGCTGCGCCCTTCGACCTGATCTTTGCCAATATCCTCAAGGGACCCCTGGTGGAGCTTGCGCCGGACGTGGCGGCGCATTGTGCGCAAGGGGGCCATGTCATCCTGTCGGGGCTGCTGACCCCGCAGGCCGAGGAGGTGATCGCGGCCTATGCGGCAGAAGGCCTGTCGCTGCAGCATCGTGCCGAGATCGGCGAGTGGAGCACGCTGACCCTGCGCCGGTGAACGGCGCGCTTCCCGCCTCCCGGAACGAAAGAAGCCGCCCCGCACGGGACGGCCTCTGATATCAAGGGAGCGAAAAGGGAGGTCTCTTAGCGATAGGCGCCCGTGGCGATCGTTTCGATATCTCCGCGGTTCAGACCCAGATCGTCCAATTCACGATCGGAGAGAGCCTCAAGCGCGTTGCGGGTAATCCGGGCGTCGTTCCAGGCTGCAAACCGACCCACGAAGGCGGACAGGATGTGGGCGACGCTGAAGCCGGCGCCGACGGCACGGTTGGTGACAATGGCCATCTGTTTGATCCTTCCAGAATGGGTGGATTGCGTTTGTTGTTGATCTTGTCGGACAGCACCTAGGGGGCGTCTTGACACCGATCAACGGGTATTTTTCGCATGGGTCCCATGCGATTTCCGCATGGGTTTTTTCCGTCATGACAGCATGAAAAAACGACAGGGATTCGGCGTGCATCCTGTCGGGAGCCGACACCGAAACTGTCTGAAATCGAGGTCTTTCCCGGTTCTTGTCGGTTCCGGATCGAAAGATGACGAAAACTGATCCTGCTGGTCAGTGTTCTTGTTTCGTGCTAGCGATGCAAAAAAGGTCATACAATTTTCTGTGGCAGGTCTGACATGCGCATCATCGGGATAGATCCGGGGCTGAGGAACATGGGGTGGGGGGTGATCGAATCGCGCGGGTCGCGCCTGACCCACCTTGCCAGCGGCACCTGTCGCAGCACTGGTGCGGATCTTGCCGCGCGGCTTTTGTCGCTGCACCGGCAGTTGTCGGATGTGCTGGCGGAGTGGCGGCCGGATCAGGCGGCGGTGGAACAGACCTTCGTCAACCGCGATGCCGTGGCAACCCTGAAGCTGGGGCAGGCCCGCGCGATCGCGCTTCTGGTGCCCGCGCAGGTGGGGTTGGTGGTGGCGGAATACGCGCCCAATGCGGTCAAGAAGGCGGTAGTGGGCGTGGGACACGCGGAAAAGCGGCAGGTCGAGCATATGGTGAGAATGCAACTGCCCGGCGCCAACCCGGCCGGTCCCGATGCCGCCGACGCGCTTGCCATTGCGCTCTGCCACGCGTTTCATGCTCAAAGCGCGGGCCGCCTTGCTGCGGCGGTGGAGGCGGGGCGATGATCGGCAAGCTGACGGGGGTGGTGGATTACAAGGGCTCGGATCACGTTCTGCTGGACGTGAACGGGGTCGGTTATGTCGTGCATTGCTCCGACCGGACGCTGGCCGCGTTACCGGCGCGCGGCGCGGCGGCAGCGCTCTTCACCGAATTGCTGGTGCGCGAGGATCTGTTGCAGCTATTCGGCTTCCCGACGCTTTACGATCGGGAATGGCACCGGTTGCTGACTTCCGTGCAAGGGGTGGGCGCCAAGGCCGCGATGGCCATTCTCGGCACGCTCGGGGCCGAGGGAGTGGCGCGCGCGATCTCGCTGGGCGATGCGGGGGCGGTGAAGGCGGCGCCGGGCGTGGGACCGAAACTGGCGCAGCGGGTGGTGCACGAGTTGAAGGACAAGGCGCCCGGCGTGATGGCCATGGGCGGCGAGGTGGTGGCGGCGATGGGGGATGCGCCTGCTGCTGCCGTCTCTGTCACGGCCGGCGAGACCCCCGCCCCGGCTGCGCCGTGGCCGTCATCGTCATCGCAGGCCGAGGCGCTTTCGGCGCTGAAGAACCTCGGCTATGCCCCGGCGGAGGCCGCGCAGGCCGTGTCGCAAGCCGCCGGCGACGCGCCCGAGTCTGAAACCCCGGCCCTGATCCGCACCGCGCTGAAGCTGCTGGCGCCGAGGGAGTGAGATGACCTTCGCCTCCTTTTTGCGCGAGGCCGGGTTCGTGGCGGAGGATGTCGCGCTGTGCCTGCACAAGCCCGGCGATCCGACGGCGCGCCGGGCGATGCTTGTCATGGCGGAGGATCGGCCCGACCTGTTCGAAGCCTATCAATCGACGCATTCCGCCATACAGGAGGCAACCGTCCGCAACCGTCCGGTCTTTGCCTCCTTTGTCATGACCGCCCCCGGTGAGCTGACCTTTATCGGTCTCTATGAGCGCCATGAAATCGGGCACCTTTCCGAGGCTGATATCGTCGGGGATGCTGGCTTCCTTGAAATGCTGGGTCGTGTCGACGGCCAAGGCGCTGATCTGACCGACCTTATACGCCCGCTCGTCGGCCGCACCCGCTTCGACTTCAGGCCGCTCGCCGCGTTGTCGGATCTGTCCAAACGCCTCGTCGTGGCGGATCCCGGCGGACGCAATTACGTCCGCCTTGCGGAGACGACGCCGCTGCCCATCGTCGAGATCAAGCGCCGCGCCTCTGTCGTGCCGCCGATGCCGCCCTGGGATGAGCTGACACTGACGAAAGCGGAGCTTGCGACGATCCCGCGCGACTGGGCGTTGCGCCTTGCGGAGTGGTGCGGGATCTACCTGATCGTTGATGAAGCGGACGGCGTGCGCTATGTCCGCGCGGCCTATGGCGTGGACAACCTGCTTGGTCGCTGGCGCGCGCATGTCGCGGGCGAGGTCGGGGTGACGGTCGATCTGCAACACCGCAGGACGGACGGGTTCAGAGTCTCGATCCTGGAACTGGTGTCGCCAACCGCATTGATCGAGGATGTCACCCGGCGCGAACAGACGTGGATACGCCGCCTGCACACCCGTGATTTCGGATTGAACGCATGACTGACCCGGACCCCACCCTGCGCGCGGCGCCGCTGCCAGAGGATCAAAGCCCCGACCGCGCCCTGCGCCCGCAGAACCTGACCGAATTCATCGGGCAGGAAGAGGCGCGCGCCAATTTGCGGGTGTTCATCGAGAGCGCCCGGCGACGCGGCGAGGCGATGGATCACGTCCTGTTCCACGGCCCCCCCGGTCTGGGCAAGACGACGCTGGCGCAGATCATGGCGCGCGAATTGGGGGTGAGTTTCCGCATGACCTCCGGCCCGGTGCTGGCCAAGGCGGGCGACCTGGCCGCGATCCTGACCAACCTGGAGGCGCGCGATGTCCTCTTTATCGACGAGATTCACCGCCTGAACCCGGCTGTGGAGGAAGTGCTCTACCCCGCGCTGGAGGATTTCGAACTCGATCTGGTGATTGGCGAAGGCCCCGCCGCGCGCACCGTGCGCATCGAGTTGCAGCCTTTCACGCTGGTGGGCGCGACCACGCGGCTCGGCCTCTTGACGACACCGCTGCGCGACCGGTTCGGTATTCCCACCCGGTTGCAATTCTACACGGTTCCTGAACTGCACGAGATCGTGACGCGCGGCGCGCGGATGCTGGGCATCCCGTCGGACCCCGAGGGCGCGCTGGAGATCGCCCACCGCGCCCGTGGCACGCCGCGCATTGCCGGGCGGCTGTTGCGCCGGGTGGTGGATTTCGCTCTGGTCGAGGGCGACGGGCGGCTGACGCAGGCGATTGCCGACAGCGCACTGACCCGGCTGGGGGTGGATCACCTCGGGCTTGACGGGGCGGACCGGCGCTACATGCGGTTCATGGCGGAGAACTACGGCGGCGGGCCGGTCGGGGTGGAAACCATGTCCGCCGCCCTTTCAGAAAGCCGGGACGCGATCGAGGAGGTGATCGAACCCTTCCTTTTGCAACAGGGGCTGGTCGCGCGCACGCCAAGGGGCAGAATGCTTGCGCAGAAGGGCTGGTCGCACCTCGGGCTTGCGCCGCCGCAAACGCCCGATCAGGGCAAGCTTCTGTAAAGCATGCCGCCCGAAAGTGGGAACTGGGTTTGTGCTTCTCGAACATGCGAAATCAAGCGTCGCGGTGCGCCTCGTCTTACCGCATGCCCGTGCCGCCGGGTCTGCGCAGTGCCGCCTCAAGCCTGTCCTCGTATCCAAGCCCGAGGATCTGGCCCTCCTCGTCCGTGTGCACCGCCAGCATAGCTGCGAGGTCCGCCCCGGGCAGCGACGCGATTGCGCACGCCAACAGCCGGACCTGCGCGGCATCCCGTATCTCGCCGGTTTTGGCGCAATACGCTCTCACCGCCCCGTTGATCAGCGAGGGCCAGATTTCCGCGAAGACGAGGCCCCCCTCCGGTGCCTCGAACGGCCAGACGCATGCGCCGAAGCGACGCCGGAGCCGCGCCAGAACCGGAAGACCCATCAGGGTCTGCGACCCGACCGCGCCCGCGCCCGCCAGTTGCCAGACGCTGAAGCTGCCCCTTGCCGCGCGTTCCATCTGCCGCCAGTCCTGTGCGCCATGCCCTTGCCGTGACCGGCCCTTTCGCGGTAGGCCGTCCACGTCGGTCTTGGTGCCATTGCCCCAGAACGGTCCGACGCCGGGGAAAAGCGCGTTCATGTCCGCCGCCACCTGCCAGCGGTTGTTGCGTTTCGGGCTGTCCTCTATCCGCGCCTCCAGCCAGTGCCACAGCGCGAACGGATCGGCCCGGTCGGTAATCCGTTCAGCAACGCCCGAAGGATATCCGAACGGAAAGTCGAAGCCTGCCAGAACCTTTCGGCCCTTTGCGCGCTCTGCGCCGAACCGGTCCGCCAACCATGCCTCTGCCACCTGCCGATTGCGCAGGTAGACGGGGTCCTCCACCACGCCATCCCGCGCCACGCCGGCCCAGATCGCATCCTTGCAGGGTGTCGCGCCGCGATCGTTGCCGCCGGACCAGTCGACCATGACGACCGTGTCGAACGGCCCGCTCATGCCATCAGGGCTTCGGCCCGATCCAGATCCTCGGGCGTGTTGATGTTGAAGAAGGGATCGACCCGATCCACGGCAAAGGGCGCAAGCGCTGCGCCCTGATCCGCCGCCCATTGCCCCACCTTGCGCACCCCGCCCGCAAGCGCGGCGCGCAGATCCTCGCGCAACGCCACCGGCCAGAGCCCGAATGCAGGTTGGCGGATCAGTCGCCCGTCAACCGTGCTCGCCGCCAGCACGACGGGCGCTGCGCCCGTCCCCGTCAGCAACAGGCGCGCAACCAGGTCCTCCGGCAGAAAGGGCGTATCGGCGGCAACGCTGACCACGTGGGTCGCGTCCTGCGATGCGGCCCAGTCCATCCCTGCCAGGACGCCGGCCAAAGGCCCCGGATAACCGGCCACGGGATCGGCGATCACCGGCAGGCCAAGGTCGGCAAAGCGCGCCGCATCGCCGTTCGCGCTCAGCGCGAGGGCCGCGACCTGCGGCGCGATCCGCCCGATCACATGCGCGAAAAGCGACCGCCGCGCCAGCATCAGCCGTCCCTTGTCGCCGCCGCCCATCCGCGTCGCCTGTCCACCGGCCAGGATCACGCCAACGGGCTGTCGCATCGCATCCCCCCGATCACGCAACCCGATCACGCAACGTGATGGTTCTGGTTCATGATCCGTCATTTGCATCCACCTTTCGCCGGGTCTAAGCCATTGATACGCGAAACCTCCAGAGTATCCAAATGACCGATCCCACCACCGCCTACTGGCGCGGCATCCGCGTCTCTCTGCCCTTTCTTCTGGTTGTGTTGCCGTTCGGCGCGCTTTTCGGCGTGGTGGGGACAGAGGCGGGGCTGAGCCTTGCGCAGGTGATGGGGTTTTCCATCGTCATCATCGCGGGGGCCGCGCAATTCACCGCGGTTCAGCTGATGCAGGAACAGGCGCCCACGGTGATCGTTCTGGCCTCCGCGCTTGCGGTGAACCTGCGCATGGCGATGTACGCCGCCAGCCTTGCGCCGCACCTGGGCCACGCCCCCGGCTGGCAGCGCGTGCTGATCGCCTATTTCAACGTCGATGCCACCTACGCGCTGTCGCATATGGAATACGAGTCGAATCCCGAGATGCCGCTGAATGAAAAGGTGGCCTTCTACATGGGCACTGCCACGGTGATCTGCCTGCCTTGGTATGGCGTCACATGGTTGGGTGCGGTGCTTGGGCAGGCGATCCCGCCGGGCATCCCCATAGACTTTGCGATCCCGATTGCCTTCATTTCGTTCTTCGCACCGGCGCTGCGCACATTTGCGCATCTCGCTGCGGCGGCCGCCGCGGTGGTCCTCGCGGTGTCCCTGCAATGGGTGCCCCATAACCTGTGGATCCTGATCGCGGGTGCGGGCGGCATGGCCGCGGGGGCCGAGGTCGAGCGCAGGCAGGCCATGAAATGACCGGTTGGGATTCTGTCACGATCTGGATGGTGATTGCCGTTCTCGGGATCGGAACTCTGGCGATCCGCTGGTCGTTCCTCGGGCTTCTCGGCAACCGGGATCTGCCCGGATGGGCGTTGCGCCACCTGCGCTATACCGCCGTCGCAATCCTGCCCGCGCTGATCACGCCGCGCGTTCTGTGGCCCGCCGCGACGGGGGGCGAGACTGACCCCGCCCGCCTTGCCGCCGCCGCTCTGGCGCTTGCTGTCGGCTATGTCACACGAAATGCGCTTGCCACCATCGCCGCCGGTCTTGCGGCGCTTCTGTTGCTTCAGGCACTCGGACTGTGATCGCACCTGCTACGCTTTGTGCCCTTGCGCCGCTTTCCACAAATGCGACAACCATGCGCAGCAGCCGTGCCAGAACCAGAGGCCCCATGACCGACCTGTCCGCCTTCCCGATCACGTATCGCTGGCCCGCCACCAACCCCGACGCGATCCAGCTTTATGCCTTTCCGACGCCGAACGGGGTCAAGATCTCCATCGCGCTGGAAGAACTGGGCCTCGCCTATGAGGCGCATAAGGTCACATTGGCCCGCGAGGATGTGAAAAGCCCTGAATTCCTGTCGCTCAACCCGAACGGCAAGATCCCGGCGATCATTGACCCAGACGGGCCGCAGGGCAAGCCGATCGGCCTGTTTGAGAGTGCCGCGATCCTGATCTACCTTGCCGAGAAGACGGGAAAGCTGATCGGCGAAACCGCAGTGGACCGGCTGGAGATCCTGCAATGGCTGATGGTTCAGATCGGGGGCATCGGCCCGATGTTCGGCCAGCTGGAGTTTTTCTACCGGGGCGCGGGAAAGAACGTTGCCGACCGACGCCCAAAGGATCACTACCTCGCCGAGGTGCGGCGCCTTCTGTCGGTGCTTGAGGTGCGGCTTGACGGGCGCGACTGGCTTTGCGGCGACTATTCCATCGCCGATATTGCCACGGCGCCCTGGCTGCGGGCGCTGGATATCTTCGGCGCGCGGCAGGCGGTGGCTTGGGATGACTGCCCCAACGCCGCCGCCTACCTGGAGCGTTTCCTTGCCAGACCGGCCGTGCAGACCGGCCTCGTCACACCGCCCCGCGACTGATCCCAACCGATCGCGCGTGCCCGTCGCGGTTCAGCCCGGTAGCGTCCCGCTCAGCACGTAGCGCAGGATATCGACCACCTGCTCGGGCTTCTCCGCGACGGCAAGGGCCGCGGCGTGGACCTCTTTCAACGCGTGCTGGTGTTCGGGCATCGACAGCACGACAAGGGATTTACCAAGCGCCACGGCATAGCCTGCGTCGAAGGCCGCGTTCCACTGCTTGTATTTCTCGCCAAAGCGCACGACGACCACGTCGGCCTGCTCGATCCCGCGCCGTGTGCGGATCGCGTTCAGCCTGGCGCCCTTGTGGTCATGCCAGACCTTGCTGTCCTCGGCCCCGAGGATCGCCACACCGCAATCGTCGCTGGCCGCGTGGTCCGTGACCGGCGCCGAGAAGGCCACCTCCAGCCGCTTCGCGCCTTGCGTGATCTGCTGCCGCCAATCGGTATGGATCTCGCCGGACAGATAAACCTTCAGCATCATCATCTTCCTTTCAGGACGGTTTCATCTTGGCATAAATACCTCGGGGCGGGGGGGCCGCAAGGCGACCGGTGCAGCGCCGCCTTCCCACCTCCCCACCCCTCACCGTCCGGGATGTGACGCGGATCCCGGCCGATGAGCGGACGCGAAGAGGCCGCCCGGATCGGCGCGCGGCAGCGCGGCGAAACCGCTGTCACGGGCGCTCTTGCTTCAACACCATCGGCAGCCCCGCCATCACCGCGATCACCAGGTCGGCCCCGGCGGCAAGGCGTTGGTTCAACTCCCCCTGCGCTTGCCGGAACGCGCGCGCCAGCTTGTTCTCTGGAACGATACCCTGACCGGTTTCATTGCTGACCACGACCACCGGCGCGCGGCGCGTGGCAAGCGCCGCCAGCAACCGGTCGGCCTCTTCCTGCCAGTCGCGCTCTGCCAGCATCAGGTTGGACAACCAGAAAGTCGCACAATCGAACAACGCCACCTCGCCTTCGCGCAGTGCCCCGACCGCGCCCGCGACATCATAGGGCGCCTCGACCGTGCGCCAGCCATCGCCCGCGCGTGCCGCCCGGTGCGCCGCGATCTTTGCCCGCATCTCGTCATCGAAGGCTTGTGCGCTTGCGATGTAGACTCGCTGTCCCGTCTGCGCGCGCACCAGGGCCTCCGCATGGGCAGACTTGCCCGAGGCCGCGCCGCCGATCACCAGCGTCAGGGGGGGGAGCGTCATTTTTCCCTCGTCGAGAATGATCCGGTCCATCGGCCTTGACGTAACATCAGCAAACGCAAGCAAACAGGAGAGCGTTATGGCACTCGACCTTGACCCTGGCCAGTCCCTTTCCCGCCACGCCCGCGCGGCGGAACTGCTGGACGCGGAAACGGAGCGCGATCTCGCTATTGCATGGCGCGATCGAAGGGATGAGGCGGCCCTGCATCGCCTGATCACCGCCTATATGCGGCTGGCGATTTCCATTGCGTGGAAATTCAAGGGCTACGGTGCGTCGATGAACGACCTCATCCAGGAGGCAGGGCTTGGCCTGATGAAGGCAGCCGACCGGTTCGATCCGGATCGTGGCGTGCGCTTTTCCACCTATGCCGTCTGGTGGATTCGCGCCGGGATGCAGGATTTCGTGATGCGCAACTGGTCGATGGTGCGCACCGGGTCCACGTCTTCGCAGAAAAGCCTGTTTTTCAACATGCGCCGTGTCCGCGCCAGGCTTGAGGCGGAGGCCGCATCAGAAGGCATGGATCTCGACAGGCATCAGCTGCGCGAGAGGATTGCCACCGAGATCGGCGTATCGCTGAAAGACGTGGAAATGATGGAAGGGCGCCTGGCCGGAACCGACTTTTCGCTCAACGCCGTTCAATCCGATGGCGAGGACGGGCGCGAATGGATCGAGCTTCTGGAAGACGAGGGCGAACAGGCCAGCGATCGGCTTGAGCGCGAAAAGGATGGCATCCAGTTGCGCGCATGGCTGGCCGAGTCGATGGCGTCGCTGACCGAGCGCGAGAAGCGGATTATCGTGGCGCGCAAGCTGGAAACCCCGTCCCGCACGCTGGAAAGCCTCGGCGAGGAACTTGGCCTGTCGAAAGAGCGTGTGCGTCAGATCGAGGCAGCGGCACTGGTCAAGATGCGGCGCAAGCTGGAGCCGCAGGAGGATGAGCTGCGCGCCCTGATGGCCTGAGACGCATTGCCCGCTTGCCGAACGATGCGCGATACGGTCCTTTTCATGCCATGATCCGTGCCCTCGCCTTTTGCTTGTTCTTCCTGCCCGGTGTCGCGCTTGGGCAGGAGCCATCGTTCGTCGCCTTGTCCGGGGCTGACGTGGTCGTGCTCGGCGAGGTTCACGACAACCCCGCGCATCACACCTGGCAGGGTGAGGCATTGCGCGCCTTGTCGCCAGCCGCAGTTGTGTTCGAGATGCTCACGCCCGATCAGGCGGCAATGGTTACCCCCGCTTCGCGAATTGATCTCGATGCGCTTGGCGTCGCGATTGGATGGGCAGAGTCGGGCTGGCCGGAATTCGCGCTCTACCGCCCGGTATTCGCTGCTCTGGGCGCGGCGGCAGTTTACGGGGCAGCGCTTCCCTACGACGCGGTGCGCGGCGCGATCGAAGATGGCGCGGCGGCGCGGTTTGACGGGGACGCGGTACGGTTCGGACTGGACGAACCGCTGCCCGGAGACCAGCAGGCCCGACGCGAACGCCTGCAGGCCGGGGCGCATTGCGATGCGCTGCCCGAAGCGCTGCTGCCCGGCATGGTCGAGGCGCAACGCCTGCGTGATGCGAGCTTCGCGGCGACGGTGCTTGAGGCGTTGTCAGAAACGGGCGGGCCGGTTGTGCTGATCACCGGCAACGGCCACGCGCGCATGGATTGGGGAGTGCCAGGGGTGATTGCGCGGGCCGCGCCGGGGGTCACGGTGATTTCGGTCGGTCAGGTCGAGGCACAGCCCGAAGCGCAGGCGCCTTTCGACGTTTGGCGCGTGACACCGTCCGTCGACCGCGAGGATCCCTGCGCCGGGTTCGGGACCGGATAGGCGTCCCGCCTCTTCCGCGCTTTGAGGCGCGTCATCGGCCGAAGAGCGTCCGGGGCAGTGACCCGGACAGCGATGAGGCGGCGTGCCACTGCTTGCCGCTGGCGCTCGGGCGGCATAGGCTCGGGCGCGAACCACCAGACACGGGCGGAGGCCCCACCACCATGCTTGCGGACCGGCGCATCCTTCTGATCATTTGCGGTGGCATCGCCGCGTTCAAGGCGCTGGACGTGATCCGCCGCCTGCGAGAGGCGGGCGCAACCGTCGTGCCGGTGCTAACCCGCGCGGGCGAGGAATTCGTCACGCCGCTTTCGGTCTCTGCGCTCGCCGCGCAGACGGTTTACCGCGACCTCTTCGACCTGACCGACGAGGCCGAAATGGGGCATATCGAACTCAGCCGCGCCGCCGATCTGGTGGTGGTGGCGCCGGCCACGGCGGACCTTATGGCGAAGATGGCGAACGGGCTGGCCAATGATCTGGCCTCGACGCTGCTGATGGCGACCGACAAACGGGTGCTGATCGCGCCGGCGATGAACGTCCGCATGTGGCAGCACCCGGCAATGCAGCGCAACCTGGCAGCGCTGCGCGGTGACGGCGTGCTGCTGGTCGGCCCGGAAGACGGCACAATGGCCTGCGGTGAATTCGGGCCGGGGCGGATGGCGGACGTGCCGGATATCGTTGCGGCGGTGGCGGCAGCGCTGTCGGACGGGGCGCTTGCCGGGCGGCATGTGCTGGTGACCTCTGGCCCCACGCACGAACCCATTGATCCGGTGCGCTACATCGCCAACCGGTCCTCCGGCGCACAGGGGGCGGCGATTGCCGCAGCGCTGCGCGAGCTCGGCGCGCGGGTCAGCTTCGTCACCGGTCCGGCACGGGTGCCGCCGCCCGAAGGCGTCGAGGTGATCCGGGTGGAGACGGCGCGCGAGATGCTGGAGGCGGTCTTGGCAGCGTTACCTGCGGACGCTGCGGTCTTTGCCGCCGCTGTTGCCGATTGGCGGGTTGCAAACGCGACCGACCGCAAGATGAAGAAGACGGAGGGCGCGGGCGCGCCCACGCTCGACTTCGCGGAGAACCCCGACATCTTGAAAACCGTTTCGCAACTGGACGCGGGGCGGCCCGGGCTGGTCGTTGGCTTTGCCGCAGAAACGCATGACGTGGCCACCAATGCGACAGCCAAGCGCGCCCGCAAGGGTTGCGACTGGATCGTGGCCAACGATGTCTCGCCTGAGACGGGCATCATGGGCGGGGAGGAAAACAAGGTCTCCATTGTTTCGGCCGAGGGGGTCGAGGACTGGCCGAGGCTGTCGAAGGTGGAGACCGCGCGGCGACTGGCGGCGCGGATTGCCGAGGCTATCTCTGGCTGAGGGCGGGGCCTCCGGCGGGAGTATTTTTGCCAAGAAGAAGGGGCAGGGGATGGCGCTGACCATCAGGGTGATGCGAGAGGACTGGGCCGACCCGGAGGTCGCCTTGCCAGGCTACGCGACGGCGGGCGCGGCGGGGGCGGATCTGCGCGCCAACCTGGGCCCCGAGGACCGGGCGGAAGGGATCGTGCTGGCGCCGATGGACCGGCGCATCGTGGCGACAGGGCTGCGCGTGGAGATCCCCGAAGGGTACGAGATGCAGTTGCGGCCCCGGTCGGGGCTGGCGCTGGAACACGGGGTGACGCTGATCAATACGCCGGCGACGATCGACAGCGATTATCGCGGGCCGCTCGGCGTGCTGATGGTCAATCTCGGGGCGGAGCCGTTCCGGGTGGAGCACGGGGAACGGATCGCGCAGGCGGTGATCGCGCCGGTGGTGCGGGGCGGGTTCGATCTTGTCGAGGTGCTATCGGGGACCGGTCGCGGGGATGGCGGCTTCGGGTCCACGGGGCGCAGCTGATGGCGGTGGTTCTGGCGATGGCGGCGGCGCTTTGGGGTGTCGGCTGGCTGATGGGCGCGCCTTTTCGGGTAAGGGTGGCGATGCTGGGGCTTCTTTACGTCGCCCTGCTCGGCTTGCATGTGGCGCTGCCGGAGGGGCATCCGCTGCGGGACAGCACCGGCGGATCCGCCGCGCCGTGGCTGTTGCTGGGGGGCGTCGTGGTGTTGGTGCTGGTCTACCGCGAGGGGCTGTCGCGTCTACGGGCGCGGGCGGTGGAGCGGAAGGAGGCGACAGAGGCGCCGGCGCCCGGCGCGGTGTTCTCCGGCGAGGAGCTTGAACGCTACGCCCGCCACATCACCCTGCGCGAGATCGGCGGGCCGGGGCAGAAGAAGCTGAAGGCGGCGCGCGTGCTGGTGGTGGGCGCGGGCGGGCTTGGGTCGCCGCTGCTCATGTATCTGGCGGCGGCGGGGGTCGGGCGCATCGGAGTGATCGACCACGACGCCGTGGACCTGAGCAACCTGCAACGCCAGATCATTCACACCGATGCGGGTCAGGGCATGCCCAAGGTGTTTTCGGCGCAGGAACGAATGACTGCGCTCAACCCTCATATCGAGGTCCGCCCTTACAGTCGCGAGTTGACCGAGGAGATCGCGGGGACGCTGTTTGCCGAGTATGACCTGATCGTCGACGGCACCGATGCGTGGCCGATCCGCGACCTGATCAACCGGGCTGCCGTGGCTGCGGGCAAACCGGTGGTGTCGGGCGCGATCTCGGCCTGGGAGGGGCAGGTGACGATCTATGACCCCGCGCGTGGCGCGCCCTGCATGTCCTGCGTTTTTCCGGAGCGGCCCGCGCCGGGCATGGCGGCGACCTGTTCAGAAACCGGGGTCATCGGCGCCCTGCCGGGTGTGATCGGGGCGATGATGGCGGGCGAGGTCATCAAGGAGATCGCCGGCGCGGGGCAGGGCCTGCGCGGGCGGATGCTGATCTTCGACGCGCTCTACGCCGAAACGCGGCTGATCACGCTGAAGCGGGATCCGTCCTGCCAAGTCTGCGGGTCGGGTACCGGCGTGGCGGGTGGGTAAGGCCCTGCCACCGCGGCGCGGGGTCACGTCCTGGCGCCGCGGCGCCTGAGCAGCCAGATGAAGAACGCCCCGCCGACAAGGCCGGTGATGACGCCGATGGGGATATCCTCGGGCCGCATCAGGGTGCGCGCGGCGATATCAGCCCAGATCAGGAAGATCGCACCGGTCAGCATCGCCACCGGGATCACGCGCGCGTTGTCGCCGCCGACCATGAGCCGCACGATATGCGGGATCATCAGGCCGACGAAGCCGATCACACCGGAATAGGCGACCATGACGCCAGTCACGAGGGCGGCCACCACGAAGACCGCGAGCCGGAACCGCGCCACCGGGATACCCAGCGTCGCGGCGGTCTCGTCGCCGATGGTCATCGCGTTGAGGCTGCTTGCCACGCCGCGCAGCCAGCCTGCCGAGATCAGCAGTACCACGCCGGGAAACAGCAGATAAGACCATTGCGCCAGTCCCAGCCCGCCCAGCATCCAGAACACCACCATGTGCGAGGCGCGCGGATCGCCGAGGAAGATCAGAGCGTTGGCCATCGACATCAGGATGAAGGAGACGGCGACTCCGGTCAGCACCAGCCGGTCGGCACTGGTGGCCTGTGCGAAACTGGCAAGCGCCAGCACGATTACCGTTGCCGCCAGAGCGCCGAGAAAGGCCATCACCGGCACGGTTGCCGGGCCAAGGAACATGCCGGTGTGCAGCAGCGCCAGTATGGCGCCGAACGCCCCGCCCGAGGAGATACCCAGAAGGTGCGGATCGGCCAGCGGGTTGCGGGTGACCGATTGCAGAACCGCGCCCACCAGCGCCAGCCCCGCCCCGACGAGGGCCGCGAGCAAAGCGCGCGGCAGGCGGATGTCCCAGACGATTGCCGCGCGCCCCGCCGACCAGTCGGCCTCGATCAGGCCCGGTGCCACCCGGTCCAGAATCACGCCCCAGACCGTTGCCAGCGGCACCGGCACCGCGCCGATGCCGACCGCCGCCGAGATCGACAGCAACAGCGCCCCCAGCCCGACGGCCCAACCCACCGACCGAACCGGCCGTGACAGCATCGACAGGCGCGCGCCGGTGGCGAGGGCAGGGGCGGCGGTTTCCGGGCCGGGAACGCTGCGCATGTCCGATTACTCGCCGTGGAAGGCGGCGGCGAGCGCGCGGATTGCGTCGATGTTGCGCGGGCCGGGGGTTGCCTCGACGTATTCGAGCACCACGAAGCGGTCGTTCACCACCGCGTCGATATCCGAGAAGGCGGGGTTGGAGCGCAGGAACGCGATCTTTTCGTCGGCCGTGACCTCGCCGTAATCCACGATCACGATGACCTCGGGGTTGCGTTCGACCACCGGTTCCCAGGCGACGCGGGTCCAGCTGCTTTCGACGTCGTCCATGATGTTGTGCCCGCCCGCGGCCTCGATCATCGCGGTCGGCATGGCGTAGCGCCCGGCGGTAAACGGCGTATCCTCGCCGCTGTCATAGACGAAGACGCGCAGCGGGTCGCCGCCGGGGAGGGTTTCGGCGATCTCGGCCAGGTCCGCCTGCCAGCCCGCGATCAGCGCCTCGGCACGATCCGGCACGCCGAAGATGGTGGCGAGGTTACGGATGTCGGTGAACATGTCGTCGATGGCGATGCGCTCTCGGTCCATGATGTGGATGCAGCTTTCGGTCAACTCATAGACCTCGATGCCGAACGGGGCGAGCGTGTCCGGCGTCACCTCTCCGCCGACGCGCATGCCGTAGTTCCAGCCGGCAAACCAGAAATCGAGGTCGGCGCCGATCAGTACCTCGCGCGACGGGTAGCGTTCCGACAGTTCCGGCAATTCGGCGACGCCTTCGCGCATCTCTTCGTCAAGCTTGTTCCAGCCGGATATGCCGGTGTAACCGACCATGCGGTCGGTCAGGCCGAGGGTCAGCATCATTTCCGTCAGGTTCACGTCGTTCGACGCGGCCCGCTCGGGCGGCGCGTTGAAGGTGATCTCGCGGTCGCAGCTTTGCACCGTGACCGGGAAGGCAAGGGCCGGGGCCGCAAGCGCCGTAAGGCCGAGGCCGAGGGATAGGGATAGGGATAGGGTTTTCACGCTGAATGGTCCTGTTGCATGTCGTCCGGAAGGGAAAAGTCGAAGCGCGCCGGGCCGCGCGGCGTTGCCGTCACGCCGAAGGCCTCGGCGATCAGATCGGGGGTCAGCACCGTGGCGGCCGGGCCGACGGCAAGCGGGTGGCCATCGCGCAGCACCAGCAGATCGTCGGCAAAGCCATGCACGAGGTTGAGGTCATGCAGCGAGGCGACAACGGTGATGCCAAGGCCCCTGACCAGCCGCAGCACCTGCAACTGGTGTCGGATATCGAGGTGGTTGGTCGGTTCATCCAGCACGATCAGCGCCGGTTCCTGCGCAAGCGCGCGGGCGACCATGACGCGCTGCCGCTCACCGCCCGAAAGTGTGCCCATGGACCTGTGGGCAAACGCGCGCAGATCAAGCCTGTCGAGCGCATGGTCAACAAGGTGATGGTCCCGGTCCGACAGCCCCGACAAGCCGCGCCGGTGCGGCGCGCGGCCAAGCGCCACGATCTCGGCCACGGTCAGGGCGAAATCGGTCGGCTGTTCCTGCAACACCGCCGCCACCCGCCTCGCCACCTGTCGGGGCGCCATTGCGTGGATGTTGTCTCCGTCGATCAGGACGCGGCCGGATTGCGGTGTGTGAAAGCGGTAGATCAGCCGCAGCAGCGTCGATTTGCCCGCGCCGTTGGCGCCGAGCACGCCAAGCACGCGCCCCGGCTGCACCGTGAAGCTGACCGGGTGCAGGATGCCGTTGCCCCACGCGACCTCTTCGAACGCCAGACCGGCAGGGGACGGGGGTGGGCAGCTCATCTCGGGGGCTCCGGCCTCGGGGCCACGCAGATCGACCGGGTCGGCCGCTCCGGATCACGGTCCTCAAGGCGGGTCAGGCAGATCGACAAGACGGGATCAGTCGCATTTCGCATGCTGGCACCCTGCCCGTTCGGAAAGGGGGCATGACATGTTCGGCGCACATCGCGCGGCGTGGTCTATCGTCATGGCGTCCTCGTCCGGGGCACCCCGCCCGGGTTGGTGTTTCGGTCATGATGGCAGGTCTCCTGGCTCGCGGGTGTCGCGTCACTCCCCCTGACCGAGCCTTTCGGCCCGGTGGCTTTGTCGAAGCGCACACCGCTTACAGTTGCGGGGGCAGCACCGGAATTGGGGGCAGGCCCCGCACCGGTTTCCCTATTCTCCCGAATATTCCGGGCACCATCGTTGTCGTCGGTAGCGGTCTTTTCCCGCTCGGTCAATCGGTCGTGTCATGCAACTGCACCGCGAAACCGCGTTGTCGGTCAAAACGGCATCTTGATGGTCTGGACCGACATGCCGTCGGTGGAGCCAGTCTCCTCAGTCTCCTCAGTCTCCTCAGTCCCCTCAGTCTCCTCTTACGGGCGCATCGGGGGTGATCCTCGCCTTCAGATCGTGTCTAGCGCGACCCGGCGCTCAGCCTGCTTGTGCCAGGGCGGCGGGCACGGCGGCGGTTTCGTTCAGGATGGTGGCGAGGTTGGGGTTGCTGCGCCCGTCGCTGTTGTCCTGCCCTTCGAAAATCATCGCGCCAAGGCGACGGGCGGTCTCCACCGCCAATCGGCCAGCGGGCTGACGTTCGGACGAATAGGCTGCAAGCGCCTCCGCGATCGGTGTTCCTTGCGACAGGTGGCGCGCGAGGGCCGCCGCGTCGCAGGCGGCCTTGGTGACGCCCATGCCGACATGCGGCCGCGCAACCGATGCCGCATCGCCGGTCAGTGCCACCCGACCGCGGGCGAAATCCGGCGCGATGTGATCGTAGATCGGCGTGAAGAAGGGCCTCTCCGACCGGTCGAGGATCTCGACGAAGGGCGGCGGCAGCACCGCGCGCGCAAGCGCCACGCCCTCTGCCACCACCGCGTCGCGCACCAGTGGCGGCGGGATGGAGACATCGTGACACCGCCCGGTTTCGTCGGTCAGCATCGCGGTCAGCGCCTCGGGTGCGACTGGGACATACCAGACGAAATTGTAGCGCCGGTGGCCGGAGCGAAGGTCATTCCCCGGCCCGGCGATCGGGTAGCCCACCACCTGCGTGCCACGCGGCGCGTAGAGGCCGAAATGCGGGAACAGGTCGGCCCGCACCTTTGGCGAAAGGTCCGCCTCAGGTGCCAAAGCGCGCCAGACGACATAGCCCGAATAGCGCGGCTGCACCTCGGGCTGCATCTGCCCGCGCACCGCAGAGCGGAACCCGTCGGCCCCGACCAGCAGATCGGCCTCCAGCACTGCCCCGTCGGTCAGCCGTACCGCAGCGCCATCGGGGCCGTCGTCATAGCCAGCAACGCTTTGCCCCAGCCGGTAGCTGCCTTGCGGCATCTGCTGGCGCAACAGGCTGTGCACCCGGTCCCACGAGGTTACCACCTGCGGATACCCGGCGCGCGTGACAATGCTGCCTGCGCGGTCATAGACCACCCGTTCGGATACCGCGACGCCCAGGTCGCGGGTCGAGGCGCCGGCCGTCTCTATCAGCCGGTTCAGCTGGTCATGGGTGACGATCCCGGCACCGCGCCCCGACAGTTCGCTGCGCGCGCGTTCCAGCAGGATCACCTCCCAGCCCGCCTGACGCAGGAACAGTGCTGCGAACAGACCGCCGATGGAGCCGCCGCAGACGATGGCACGCCGTGTCATCCCGCCTGTCATCGCCCTATCCTTCCCCGCCGACCCGTCCGAGCGCGCGCAGGATGCGCTGCGGCGTCATCGGCATCTGCGACAGGCGCGGCGCACCGAGCGGACGAAGCGCATCGTTGATCGCGTTCATCACCGCGCCGGGGGCACCTGCCGTGCCGGCCTCGCCGGCGCCCTTGGCCCCAAGCTGCGAGGTTCGGGTGGGCGTGCTGACATGACCGATGGTGATATCGGGCATCTCGCTTGCCATCGGCACGAGGTAGTCGGCCATGGTCGTGTTCAGCATCTGGCCGTCCTCGTCGTAGGCGCATTCCTCGTAGAGCGCACCGCCGATCCCCTGCACCACGCCGCCGCGGATCTGCTCTTCGACCAGCTTGGGGTTCAGCATCGTGCCCACGTCCTCGACCACCCAGTGCCCCAGAAGCGTGACCATGCCGGTCTCGGCGTCGACCTCGACATACGATGCCATTGCGCCGTTGGTGAAGACGAAGGGGTAATCCTCGACCCGCGCATGGCGGGTGGCGATCAGCTCCGGGCGGCTGCCCGCCGGCAGTTCGTGGGCGCGGTAATAGACCGTGCGTGCAAGGTCCGACAGGCTGATGCGCACCCGACCGCCGTTTGCGTCGACGACATGGCCCTGCGACAGGTCCAGCGCGTCCGGTGCGGCCTGAAGGATCTGGCCCGCCACCTCCAGCACCTGCGCGCGCAGCGCGCGGGCGGCCTGCAACATCGCCTCGCCGCCGATCCCGGCGCCGCGCGAAGCCCATGTGCCGCCGCCGTAGGGCACCGTCGCGGTGTCGCCGGTGGTGACATGGACCTGCGCAAGGTCCACCCCCATCACCTCGGCGGCGATCTGGGCAAGGATCGTGTCGGTGCCCTGTCCCTGCTCGGTGATCGAGTTGGCCACATGCACGGCCCCCGACGCATCCAGCCGCGCCGTCGCCCCGTCCTGCGCCGAGATCGGCGCGCCGCCAGCGCCATAGAACATCGGCGAGGGGTTGGTGACCTCGACCATGCTGACCAGACCGATGCCGCGATGGATGCCTTTCGCGCGCAGCCGCGCCTGTTCGGCGCGCAAACCGTCGTAATCCATCAGGGCCTTCAGCTTTTCGAGACAGGCCTCGTGCGACAGGTCGGCAAAGCGCATGCCCTGTGGCGAGGCGCTGGGGTAGCTGTCGTCGCGGCGCAGGTTCAGCGCCCTGAGGTCGGCCGGATCGCGCCCGGTGGCGGTGGCCAGATCGTCGATCAGCCCCTCCATCACCGCCATGGCGATGGGATGGCCGACGGCGCGATACTGGCTCATCGGCGCCTTGTTCTGGAACACCACGCGCAGCCGGGCGCGGTAGTTTGCCAACTCGTAAGGGGCGCCGATCAGGTTGATGACCTGATTGCCCTCGATCCCGGAAGACCTCGGATAGACCGAGTAGGGTCCGATCCCGGTGATGTCATCGACCTCGACCGCGACCAGCCGTCCCTCGTCATCGACACCCGCCCGCGCGGTGATGCGGTGCCCCCGTGCATGAATGTCGGACACGAAGCTTTCCATTCGGTCGGCGGCGAACTTGACCGGACGTTTCAGCAGCCGGGATGCCGCCAGCGTGGCCATCTCGTCGCCATATGTGTGGATCTTGACCCCGAAGGAGCCGCCCACATCCTCGGCCACGACCCGCACCTGTGCCTCGGGCAGGCCAAGGTGCTTTGCGACAACCGCCTGCATCATGTGCGGCGCTTGCCCGGAATAATGCACGGTCAGGCGATCCTCCGCAGCGTCGTAATCGCCGATGATCGCGCGCGGTTCCAGAGTGACGCCGGTGTGGCGGGCAAAGTCGAATGTGCGCTCCACCACCGTGACGCCGGGCGCGGAAAGCGCCGCATCCACGTCGCCCACATCCACAGACCGGTCCCAGCACAGGTTGGAATCGAGATCGGGGTGAACGCGTGCCGCCGCCGGGTCGAGCGCGCCTTCCATGTCGGTGACGGCGGGCTGCGGGTCATACTCGACCTCGATCACGGCAAGGGCATCCTCGGCCTCGGCCCGGCTTTGCGCGACGACCATGACCACCGGCTCGCCCACCCAGCGGGCGACATCGAGCGCCAACGCCGGTTGCGGCGGTGAGCGCATGCCGGAAAGATGTGTCAGAACGCCGACCCAGGGGGTGATCTCGCGCGCCATGTCGGCACCGGTGTAGACCGCAACGACGCCCGCCATGGCGCGGGCGGCTGCGGTGTCGATGCCAAGCACACGGGCATGTGCGTAGGGGGAGCGGTGAAAGGCCGCGTGCAGCATGCGCGGCAATGTCTTGTCGTCGACATAGCGACCCCGGCCCTGCAACAACCGCCGGGCGTTGGGGCGCGGCACCGAGCTGCCGATATAGCTGTTCGGGCGGTCTTCTGCGATCAGGCTCATGCGTTGGCCTCCGCTTGCTGCGCGTTTGCCGCGATCACCTCTTCGACGGCGTCGATGATGGCCTGATAGCCGGTGCAGCGGCAATAATTGCCCGACAGGTGTTCGCGGATCGCGGCCCGGTCGGGGCTGCCCCCGGCGGCGACCAGATCGGCGGCGCTGACCAGCATGCCGGGGGTGCAATAGCCGCATTGCGCCGCATTGTGGCGGTGAAACGCATCCTGCAACGTGGCAAGCGCGCCGCTCTCGGTCAGCCCCTCGACGGTTTCCACGTCGGTGCCGTCGGCCTGCGCGGCCAGCATCAGGCAGGATCGCACCGCCACCCCGTCGACCCGGATCGTGCAGGCGCCGCAGACACCGTGGGCGCAGCCCACATGGGTGCCCGTCAGGCCCAGCCGTTCGCGCAGGAAATCGGCCAACAGCGTGCGCGCGGGCACGGTTTGCGATACCGTTTCGCCGTTCACCGTCATCGTTACCGCGATCCCTGTCATGCTTGCCCCCTGTGTGCGATCCTGACCAGCGCCCGGCGCGTCAGCACCGCCGCGTAGTGGCGTTTCGTGTCCTCGTCGGCGTTCGGATCGCCGAAGATATCGAGCCCCTCCGTCGCCCTTGCCGCCACCTCTTGCAAGGGCGCCCCCGCGATGATCGCGGCCTCGGCTGCCGGGCTGCGCACCGGGCATTCCGAGATGCCGAAGAACGCCACCCGCGCCGCACCCGGCGTCAGCATCATGGCGACCCCGGCCATCGCGTAATCGCCATGGCGCCGCGCCAGTTCGCCGAACCCGTGCCGGGCCTGTGCCGCGGGCAGCGGGATTTCGACGGCTGTCAGCAACTCACCGGGTTCCAGTGCGGTTTCATACATTCCGAGGAAAAAATCGTCGGCGGCCACGCGCCGCGTGCCCCCGACCCCTTCGATCACCATTTCGGCGGACAGCGCAAGGCAGCAGGCCGGCATTTCCGCCGCCGGATCGGCCAGCGCAACCGAGCCGCCAAAGGTACCGCGATTGCGGATCGCGGCGTGGGCGACGTGGGGCATGGCCTCGGCGATCAGCGGCAGATGGTGCGCGATCAGCGGGCTGGCCAGCACGTCCGCATGGCGCGTCAGGGCACCGATACGCAGCCGGTCACCGATAAGGGTCAGGCCGCGCAGATCCGCGATGCCGCCGATGTCGATCAGCGACGGCGGCTCGTCGAGCCGGAAGTTCAGCGCCGCCAGAAGGCTTTGACCGCCGGCGATGAATTTCGCGCCCTCGCCCGCTTCGGCATGAAGGTGCAGCGCATCTTCGATGCTCGTGGCGCGCGCGAAGGCAAAGGCCGTGCTTTTCATCCGGTTCGTCCCCTTCCTGACAGGATCGTCGGTCGAGGATCCTGTTTGCGTTGTTGCAGAAACTTATCTATCAGTCGATAATTAGCAAGTCCAAATTGCCCGGCGAGCCGCTTGGCACCGGGCGGGATGCAAACAGGAAAGGACAGGTTCTCATGGCCATTCGCCCCAAGACTCACGTCGAAATGAAAATGACCGGCACCGCCGTCAGCCACGCGCGCACCGATATCGCGGCGCGCGATGTCACCGGAATCGTCGATGAACCCGAGGCGCGCGGCGGCACCAACAAGGGCCTGACGCCGACTGAAACGCTGATTTCGGCGCTTGTCGGCTGCACCAACGTGATCAGCCAGCGGTTGGCGCATCGTGACGGTGTCACCTTCGGCGAGATGACGATCGACGCGAAAGCATCCTTCGATCGTCGCGGCGCCAGCCTGGAGGCGGAGATCGATGTTCCGTTTCCGACAATTGCGCTGGATATCCGCGTCAAGACCGATGCCACCCCCGACCAGCTGGAGGTGATCAAGGCCGATCTGGGCCGCTATTGCCCGATCGCCAAGGTGATCCGCGCCGCCGGCAGCGAGATCACCGAGACCTGGACCGCCCTGCCGCTGTAAGCGGCACACCCAACCTGCGAGGATATTCATGACCCAGACAACAACGCGCCCGATGCCGGGCACGCCGGCGCCCGACCTGACGGTAACAACCGCCGCCGGCCCTTGGTCCCTGAAGGACAGTTCGCCGAAGACCTACACGGTGGTGGTGTTCTACCGTGGCCTGCATTGCCCGGTCTGCAAAGGCTTTCTGACGGAGCTGAACAGCCTTGTCCCGGACTTCAAGGAGGCCGGCGCCGAGGTCATCGCCGTGTCGATGGATGGCGCGGATCGCGCCGCGCAGACCGCCGCCGACTGGGGTCTGGACCGGCTGACCCTCGGCCATGGCCTGACGGAAGATCAGGCGCGCGACTGGGGGCTTTACCTGACCGAGGCGATCAATGACCGCGAGACACCGGTTTTCTGCGAACCGGGGCTGTTCCTGATCGACACCGAGGGGCGGTTCTACCTGATCAACGTCGCCTCGATGCCCTTCGCGCGGCCCGATATCGCCAGTCTGCCCGGCAAGATCGCCTTTGCCACCGAAAAAGCCTACCCGGCGCGCGGCACTCGCGCCTGACCCTCCCGGTGGGGGCGCCGGTCAGGCGCCCCCGTCATCCAGAGGCAACGGCGGGTTGGCGCTGCGCTTGTCCTCGACGGTGGTGAAGCTGAGCACCGTATCGCCGATGTTCTCAAGGTCATGCGTCATCCGTTCGCCTTGCGCGAAGTGGAAATGCCGGGTCGTTCCGAGGTCGTAGACCGGTTCCTCGACCCGCCCGTCGGCATAGCGCGACCGGGCGCGGCCGGGGCTGGTGGCGGTCCAGAAGTAATCCATCACATGGGTATGGAAGGGCAGCCGGGCGCCCGGTTCCAGGCTGAGCAGCCAGACCCGGTAGGTCTCGGTCTCGCTGACAAGGCGGCTGCCGACGCGCGCGTTGCCGCCGCCGGGGGCCAGTTCAGCGGCCAGTTCGGCGACAAGGTCGGGCGACCAGTGGGGCCGGTCCGCAAGGTTGTCGGGAAGGGGGAAATCACGCATGGTTATGCTCCTTCTGAATGGGTTGGGGCGCGCAACTCCTCGAAGGATGTTGCGACATGGCGCTGCCAGCCGGGCCGTTCGGACAGGGCTGCGGCCCAGCGATCCAAAGCCGGGCAATCGTCGGGCATCAGGTCCAGCGCCGCGATCCGGTGCAAAAGTGCCCCAACCGCGATGTCGGGCAGGCCAAGCGTCGGGCCCGCCAGGTAGTCCTGCCTTGCAAGCTGCCCGTCGAGCACGCGCAGCGCCGCCGTCAGATCCCGCCTCGCCGCAGCCGCGACCCCGGCATCGCGCCGGCCAGGGGCAAGGCGCACATGCTGCCAGAAAAGTGTCAGGAAGGGCGGTTGAACGGCGGTCGCCCCGAAGGCCAGCCATTGATCGGCCTGCGCCCGGGCGGGCAGAGTTTGCGGCACAAACCGCCATTCGCGGGCGGACAGGTAGCGCAGGATCGCTTCCGATTCCCACAAGGTCAGGTCGCCATCCTGCAACACCGGCACCCGCCGCGTCGGGTTCATCACGGCGAAAGCGTCGCTGTCGACCACGCCGTATCGCCCGCCCGCGTCGATCCGGGTGCAGGGCAGATCCAGTTCATCCAGCGCCCAGAGCACCTTTTGCACGTTCACCGAACTTGCCCTGCCCCAAAGTGTCAGCATCACTTGATCGCTTGCGGATTCGCCGGCGATCCGCAGCCGCCCGGCAGGTGCAAGGGAGGGGCGCAGAAAAAGAACTCATAGACCCCGTCGGCGGCACAATCCTCGGCCAGTTCCCTGACGTAGTAGATCTCGCCCATGGCGATGCCGATGGCCGGGATCACCACCCAGTGCCAGGGCTGATTGGCTTCGTCGGTCTCATTAGGGCGCACCTCGCAGCCCCATGTATCGGCGCAGATCGCGGCGATGTCGTGTTCGCGGATCCAGTAGCAGGTTTCGAACGCAAGGCCCGGCGCATCGCCGCCGGCATAGCCCGACCAGTCGCCGGTTTTCAGGCACTGTTCCTGGTGGCCGGTGCGCAGGATGACGAAATCGCCCTTGCGGATTTCCACGCCTTGCGCTGCGGCGCAACCGTCCAGATCGGCGCTTGTGACCGGATATCCGAGGTCGAGCATCTCGACCCCCTTCCATCGCGCGACGTCCAGCAGCACTCCGCGCCCGACGCACTTGTCACGGTAATGCTCGATCCCGTTCTTGTGGGCGCCGCGCGCATCCACCAGCGACGCCGGATAGCCGTTCCACATCTTGTCATCGAGGAAGATATGCGCCAGCCCATCCCACTGGGTGGATCCCTGGCACGGCATGTTCAGCGCGTCGTCGGCATAGCGCAGATAGGCCGGCCCCTCGTCCTGCACCCCGGCGGCAGCGTCGGTGCCGGTGGCCAGCATGGAATGGATCGGGTTCCAGCGCCCGCCGAACAGCCCGGACTGGATCTTCTCGTCCAGCGCCAGCCCCAGCGCGAAGCTGCGCCCCTTTCGGATCAGCCCTGCGGCGGCGACCACGTCTTCGGGAGCGACGTTGTTGAGTGTGCCCAGCTGGTCCTCCGGCCCCCATCGGCCCCAGTTCGACAGTTTCTCGGCGGCCTCGTAGATCGCGGCCCTGTTGACGGTCATCGGCATGCGGCGTCCCCTCCTTTGCGCGGCAATTCTGTTGCGATATTATTTATCACTCGATAAAGATCAAGAGAAAGAACGACCCGAAACCGCAAGCGAAAGGGATATCCATGGACCAAGGCAACAGTTTCCCGATCCGGTTCCTCGCCTGCGGCGTCGCGTGCGGCAAGATGCGCAACGAGGTGCATGTCGGCTGGCCCGGCATGAAACAGTCCTGGGATCTTGCCACCGACGAGGCGCCGATCCTTGGCGGTGAGGATACTGCGCCGCCGCCGCTGGCCTATCTCGCGGTGGCGCTTGTGGGCTGCGCGATGACCAACATCCGCATGATGGCGCGCCATTTCGACATCACGCTGAACGCGCTGTCGGTGGACCTGGTCGCCGATTGGCGGCGCACCGTGCCTGAGCGGGGGATTCACATCGCGGGCACCGATGGCTTCGCGCTCGAGATCGAGATAGACAGCCCGTCTCCGCCCGATGCTGTGCGCCGTCTGGTGCAGGCCGCGCGGGCGGGATGCTTCGTGGAACACTCGCTGTCGCGCGCGGTGCCTGTGACCGGGCGCCTCAGGCATGGGTGTGGTGACTGGATTATCATGCCCGATCCGGAGTATGACAGCGGGACAGACACCTTTGGCCGCTAGCCGACACCGAGGAGACTGCGCGTGAGCACCCCGAAGATGCCAGAGACCGGCCTGGAAACGCCGCCAGACCGCAAGCCGGCGCGGGCCGCGCGCATGAACCCCGAGGCCCGCCGCGAACAACTGGTCGAACAAGCGGCGGAGTTCTTTTCCGAGAATGGCTTCGATGCGGGCACGCGGCAACTGGCCAGTCAGCTTGGCGTGACGCAGCCGCTGATCTACCGCTATTTCAAGTCCAAGGAAGACCTGATCAACGAGGTTTACCGCATGGTCTATGTCGGCCAGTGGCAGGATGAATGGACCAGCCGGCTACGCGACCGCAGCCTGCCGATGCAGGATCGGCTGATCGCTTTCTACCGCTCCTATTGTCCGGCGATCTTCAACCGGCGCTGGATGCGGATCTTCTTCTTCGCGGCGCTCAAGGGGCTGGATATCAACGCCCGATACGTCGCCCGCGTGGCGGAACGCATCCTGCACCCGATTGCCGACGAGATGCGCGCGGAACTGGGCATCGACAGCGCCGCACCAATCACCCGCACCGAGGAAGAACTGGTCTGGCTGATGCACGGTGCGGTGTTCTACCAGGGTATCCGCGAACACGTCTACCGCACGGTCGATGACATGGACTACGATTTCGGCCTGCGCATGGCGGTCGACCTCTACCTTGTAAAGGCGCGGGATCTGGTGGCGCGCGCGGTTGCCAACGCGGAAGACGGCAAACCCGACCCGTCGCTGGTGCATCCCCCCTGTCAGGCCACCCGCAAGCCGCCCAGCCGCCCCTGGCAATAGACCAGCGGCACATGTCCTGCTTGGGTGCACGCGATCACCTCGCCCAGCATGATCTCGTGATCGCCGCCGGGGTGGCGCTGCCAGAAGCGGCATTCCAGAACCGCCGCCGCACCGGGCAGAACCGGCAGGCCGTCAAGGCCCGGTGTCCAGTCGATACCGGCGAAGCGATCCTCGGCGTCGCTTGCGAAGCGGCGGCACAGGTCGCCCTGATCCTCGGACAGGATATTGACCGCAAAGCCCGCCGCCGCGCGCCAGATCGGCAGGCTGTAGGCCGACAGCGCGATCGACCACAGAACCAGCGGCGGCGACAACGAGACCGAGTTGAAGGAATTGACCGTCATCCCGAAGGGCCGCCCGCCGGGATCGCGCGTGGTGATCACGGTCACACCGGTTGCGAAATTGGCCAGCGTGGCGCGCAAGGTTTCGGGCGCCGTGCCGGGTGTCTGCGACTGCGGTACGGTCATGTCTGCGGCACACCAAGAAATGCGGCCAGGGCCGCATTGAACGCGGCGGGCTGGTTGATGTTCGACACATGCGCCGCGGCGTCGATCATCCGGTAGCGCGCGCCCGGTGTCGCGGCGGCCATGGCGCGCATCATCTCGGGTGCGGCCCCCATGTCCTGCGCCCCACCCAGATACAGGACCGGCGCCGCGATCCGGTCCAGATCCTTGCGGTAGTCGAGCCCTTGCAGCGCCGCGCAGCAGGCGATGTAGCCGCCCGGATCGGTGCCGAGGATCATCTGCCGCACCGCCTCCGCCCGGTCGGGATGGGCGGCGCGCCAATCGGCGGTGAACCAGCTGTCCAGCGTGCTCTCGGCCACCGCAGCCATGCCGCCGGCGCGCACCTTGTCCATGCGCGTGGCGAAGTTCTGTCGGAATGGCTCGGGCGCATCGGCGCGGGCATCGGCGCAGATCAGCCGGTTCAGCCGCTCGGGATGGGACAGCGCAAGGCCAAGCCCGGTCATACCCCCCAGCGACAGGCCCAGCACATCGGCGCGCGCAACCCCGTGCGCATCCATCGCCGCGACCATGTCGGCCACCAGATCGTCGAAGCTGTATGGCCCCGACGGCGCGTCCGACGCACCGTGCCCGCGGGTGTCGTAGCGCAGCACGCGGAACTGCGCCGACAAGAGCGGCATTTGTGCCTCCCACATCCTCAGATCCGCGCCCAGCGAATGCGACAACACGATCCACGGCGCGCCCTCAGGTCCGTCAACGCGGGTGTTGAGCGCGCCCGCCGATCCCTCTATCCGCGCGCCGCTCATTGTGCTGCCACCGAGGTGCCAATCGCGGCGTTCACCGCCGGCATGACCTTTTCGGCCGCAAGGATCATCGAGCGGCGACCGATCTCCGGGTCGGCCCAGTCCTTGCCGGCATAAAGCAGCGTGCCGAAATCGCCCACCTCATCGCGGAAGGCAAGGATATCGTCGGCTACCTTGTCGGGCGTGCCCCAGATGATCAGCCGGTCGCAGATCATGTCGAGCGTCACCTCGTCATCGGCCATCGACTGGTCGGGCTTGAACAGGTTCAGCCGCCCATGCTTGCGCATCTTGGTCAGAAGCTGGCTGTAGTAGAAGCGGTAGGGGCTGTCGGGATCGGTCGCATAGGCGCGCGCGGTCGCCATATCGTCGGCGACCAGAACGCTTTTCGCAACACGCCAGTTGGCCGGATCGGCAGGCCGGCCCACCCGGTTGCAGCCCTCGGCGTATTTCGGCCAGTGGCTTGCCACCCATTCCGGCATCAGGAAATTGGCGCTGATCGGATCCCAGCCGCGCGCCGCCGCCTCGGTCACGCCCTTGGAGAATGGCGCCACAGCGGTCACGACGATGGGCGGATGCGGGCGTTGCAGGGGCTTGGTCATGATGCCCTGCCCGATCTCGGTCATCTGGGTGCGTGCGGTCGAGATGTCCCAGAACCTGCCCTTGATGTCGTAGGGCGCGTCGCGCTGCCAGATCTCCAGCACCATGTCGATGCATTCGAGGAACATTGCCTGGCGGTCGGCGTCGAGATTGCCGAAGACTTCGGCATCCGAGGCAAGCCCGCCCGGCGAAATGCCGAAGATGAACCGCCCGTCGAGCATGTGATCGAGCATCGCCGCCTGCGCCGCGATCGCGGCGGGGTGGCCATTGGGCATGTTCACGGTGCCGGTGCCCAGCCGGATCTGCTTCGTCGCCGCCGCGATCCAGGCGATGAAGGTTCCGCAATTGGTGATGTTCTCGGCGGCATCGGTGACATGCTCGCCGACATAGGCCTCGTTGAAGCCAAGATCGTCGGCCAGCAGGAACGCCTCGCGGTCCTCGGCAAGGCTCTTGCGCCAATCCTTGTCCACGGGGTGGATGGGCATGGTGAAAAAACCGATCTTCATGTGCGCCTCCGGCATGTCTGTTTCCGTTGAAACGAGAGGGTGCCGCCTGACAGCATATCCCGATGACGGCCGGGAGACCTTTGCGGCCATTGGCGCGCGCCGCCCGGAAGACGGCTCGGCCCGGTCGCCCTGACCTTTGTGACTGTCGCTGTTCGACGCAAACCGGACCCTTTCGTCATATTCGAAAGATCTAGACCGCCCCGACCTGCCCGTAAAATAATTGCATTTTGCATTAGCTATCAATTAACTTGATGGCATGTTCAATATGCGCCAGATCCGGGCCTTTGTCGCGGCCTACGAAGAGGGCAGCTTTACCCATGCCGCCGCGCGCGAAAACGCCACGCAATCGGGTATTTCGCAGCATGTCGCGGCGCTGGAGGCGTCGCTTGGGGCGGCCCTGTTCGCGCGCGGCCCGCAGGGCATTGCCGCCACGCCCGAGGGATGCCTGTTCTATCCCCGTGCGGTCGAGGCCCTTGCCGCGCTGTCCGCCGGGCGTGCCGAGGTGGAGGGCGCGCGCGCGGCGCTGTCGGGGCCGGTGCGCGCCGGATTGATGCCGGCCTTCACGCGCGCCGCGCTTGCGCCGGTGTTGCAGCGGTTCGTCGCAGCGCATCCGCTGGTGCGCCCCGAGGTGGTGGAAGGTTACAGCGGTACGCTGTCGGACATGGTGCGGGCCGGACAGCTTGATTTCGCGATGGTTCCTGCCGGTGGCGCGGCGGCGGGCCTGCGCGTCACCCCGCTGGCGCGCGACCGCGAAATGCTGGTCTGCGCCCCCGGAGCGACCGGCGTGCCGCACACGCACCCGATCCGGCTGTCCGCGGGCGGGCCGTGGCGGTTCGCGGTCCCCGGCCACGCCAATATCCGGCGCGCGCGGCTCGACACCTATTTTGCCGCCAACGGGGTGCCGGTCGCCGATCTTCTGGAACTCGATTCGATGCTGGCCACGCTGGAGCTTGTGGCCCAGTCGGACTGGGTGGCGGTGCTGCCCGGCGTCATTTGCGCCGGTGACGCCGACGGGGTGCTGCGCCATGTTCATCCACTGGCAGGGCCTGACCTGATGTCCGACTTCGTCACCATCGAACCAGCCCGCGCCGCGCCCTCTGCCGCCGCCGCCGCGTTGCGCGACATGCTCGGTGCCGAGATCAACCGGCTGGTGCGATTCGGCCCGCCGACGCCGGGCTGACCGGCATCGGCGGGCAGGAGGTCGTCAGATCCCGATCGAGGGCAGCCAGGTGGCAAGCTGTGGCACCATGATGACCGCCGTGGCGGCAACAAGGATCATGATCCAGTAGGGCACCGCACCGCGGAAGATCGTGCTCAGCTTGACATCCGGGTCGGGGATCGCACCCTTGACCGTGTAGACCAGCAGACCGAAGGGGGGCGTCAGCAGCCCCGCCTCGATGACGAGAATCCCGAAGATCGCGAAAGCCACCGGGTCGACCCCCAGCGACGCGGCGATGGGTGCGAAGATCGGCACCGTCAGCAGGATGATAGAGACCGAATCGATAATCATCCCCAGAAGCATCCAGACCAGCATCATCAGCGCGACGACCACCACGACCCCGCCGCCAATGCCAAGGAAAAAGTCCTGAATGGTGTTGATTACCCCACCGAAGGCCAGCAACCTTGAATACATCGAGGCCGTGATCAGCAGGATCATGATCGGCGCCGTGGTGCGTCCGGCAGCATAGATCGCCTGCATCAGCGCCCGGCCCCGCATGCCCTTCAGGACACCGATCGCCAGCGCGAAGACAGCGCCGAAGCCAGCCGCCTCGGTCGGGTTGAAAACGCCGCCCCAAAGCCCGCCGATGACCAGCAACACAAGCGCGAGGATGCCAAGCCCGCCGAGGATTTCCGACCGCGTGTAGCGCGGCCCCTCTCCGTGCGGGGCGGGTGTCGGGGCGTCCTCGGGCTTCAGGATTGCGATGCCGACGCAATAGGCGGAAAACAGCACCGCCAGCAGGACACCCGGCACCACCCCGGCAAGGAACAGCGCGCCCACCGACATCTCGGTCAGCACGGCCCAGACGATCAGCAACACCGAGGGCGGGATCAGCATGCCAAGGCAGGCGCTGCCCGCCACGGTTCCGACGGCCAGTTCCTTGCGGTAGCCCAGCTTGCGCATTTCCGGGTAGGCAATGCGCGAGAACGCCGCCGCCGAAGCGACCGATACGCCGGTGACGGCGGCGAAGATCGCGTTGCCCGCGACCGTGGCAACGGCAAGCCGCCCCGGCAATCGACGCAGCGCCTTGTTGCAGATCTGGTAGAGATCACCCGCCGCACCGCATCGGGACACGAATTCCCCCATCAGCACGAAAAGCGGAATGACGATGAAGGTCTGGCTGCGGATCGCCTCGTAGCTGACCTGTTCCAGAAGCGATATGGCGATGCCGAAATTGCCCAGCATCAGCCAGATGCCAAGCGCGCTTGTCAGCGCAAGTCCAACCGCGATGTGGATGCCGAAGATCACCATCAGCACCAGAAGCGCCATCATGTAAAGAACGATAGCTGTGGCCATGTCAGCGCCCCCCCTGTTGGCGGGGGGCAGGGTCGGCGAAGCTGAGCGCGCCGGGGTAATGGCTTTCGGCTTCCAACTGGCCGGTCCAGTCCAGCCAGATCATCCCCAGATAGGCAATGGCGGTGTAGATCGAGGTGCCGATCAGCACGAAGCGCACGGGCCATGTCGGAACCCGCAACGCGCCTTCGCCCTCGTATTCGCCGATATTGTAGGCGGTCACGGCCGAGTCCCATGATGACCATGCGATCAGGCCAAACAGGACGGCGCCGAGAACGAAGGCCAATGCGCGCATCAGCCTGCGTGCCGTCACCCCGACTGCGGCCGACATCAGATCGGTGCGCAGCATGGAGCCTGAAAAGATCGCCAGCGGCAATTGCATGAAGGTGATCGCAACCACCGAATTGCGGATCACCTCGGACGTGCCACGGATTGGGCTGGACAGAACTGCCCGGCCCAGAACATCGCCCACGATCCAGAAGGCAAGTATCAGCACCCAGAGCGCGGACAGCACATGCAACCCACGCGCCAGGGACACAAGGACCCTGAACACCATCTCGCCTATCTCCTCCCTCTTGGCGACATTGTGCGGCCCTTCCCGCTGTCGCCCGTTCGCTTATGTCAGGCCGCGCGATGCGACCGCTCACTCCCCGGTTTTTGCCTGTCCCCGCCTTGGGTGGGGGCAGGCCATTGCGCCACCGCGATCAGACCTCTTTCAGATCGCCGGTGGAGTCGACCGTCATCCGCGTTTCCTTCGAAGCTTGCAGGATCTGCGGCGCGCAGACCATCCGCCCGCCGTCGCAAGTCGCCTCTTTCGAGACGATGATCGCCATCCCGTTCGCGTGACTGTCGCCGGTGTTGCGAAAATCCGCGACAGATGTTCCTGTCCGATACTCCAAACGCCGCCGTCGTGCAGGCCGCCGTCGTGCAGGCCGCCGTCGTGCAGTGCACCGCGCCGGTCGTAGCCATCTCCACAGGCTGTGTGAAAAGCATGTGCCGACCCCACCAGCCGTATCCGATTACTGAACGATCAAGCATGTCACGCCGTTCGATCCCTCCGCCCTGTTTCGCGGGCCGTATGATGCGACCGTTGACAGGATGCCAATTATCAGTTGATAAACAAAGTCACGCGACGGGGCAACACCCCACTCGGATCGCGAGTGTCATCAACCTGGGGAGGAGCATGACGACATGACCAAGAAACACCATTCAGGCCGGGCCGGTTCGGCAGCGGCGCTTGGCGCGGTAGCGGGGCTTGCGCTTGCATTCCCGGCCATGGCGGACAATTTCACCTTTCGCATCGGGTCCGGGCACCCGTCGGGACCGGCGGTTTACGTCGGTCTGGTCGAAACGGTCTTTGTGCCCGAGGTGACCCGCCGGGTGGCCGAGGAGACCGAACACACGGTCAACTTCATCGAGGCCTATGGCGGCGCCATCGCCGGTGTGGCCGACACGCTGGAGGCGGTCGAATCGGGCCTTCTCGATTTCGGGGCCTATTGCTTCTGTTTCGAACCGGCCAAGCTGTTCCTGCACAATTTCCCGTATTACGCCCCCTTCGGTCCGCAGGGGTCGGCCACGGCGATGGAGATCACCCGCACCGTCTATGACGAGAACCCGTGGCTGACCGAAACCTTCGAACGCGACTACGGCCAGACGCTTCTGGGCCTGTCGGGCTGGGACAACTACCACCTTGGCACGACCGATCCGTGGACCTCGGTCGAAGACCTTCAGGGCGTGCGCGTGGGCGGTGCCGGGCCGAACCTGCCGTGGCTGGAATATGCCGGTGCGGTGCCGGTGCAGTCGACCCTGCCCGACGGCTACATGAGCCTTCAGACCGGCATCTATAACGGCTGGCTGATGTTCCCGTCCTCCTATCTCGGCTTCCGCTTCTACGAGCCGGCGCCCTATTACACACTGATCGGGTTCGGCCCGATGATGGTCAACGGGCTGACCGCCAACATGAACACCATGGCCCGTCTGCCCGAGGATGTGCAGCAGATCATCCGTGAGGTCGGCGCCGAGTATGAACGGCGGTCCGGTGTCGAACTGGATGCAGCGCAGGTTCGGGGCCTTGCCGGTCTGCGCGAGGCCGGGGCGATCTTGACCGAACTGCCCGCAGAGTCGCGGCAGCAATGGGCCGAATCGCTGGCTGAATTCCCTGGTGTTCAGGCGCGTGACGCCGACGGCCGGGGCATGCCGGGAACCGATGTGCTGAACAGCTACCTTCAGGCCGTTGCCGCCACGGGCTATGACTGGCCGCACGCCTACAGCCTCGAATGATCCCGAAGCCGGGCGGCGCGACGGGTGCCGCCCGGTTCTGCCGATACGCAAAACGCGCGCGATCCGCGCCGGTCACAAGATATGCGATGACGGCCACGAGTCCGTCGCGGATTTTCGTGCAAAGAGCCTGCGCTGACTCATAAGCGCCTGCGCTGAGTCAAAGCTGCGCCCCGCCATGAATCGTCATGCCCGAGGCGTGCGGGACGAATGCGTCAGGGGGCGCCATCAACAGGCGCCCACCCGCGTCCGCTTACAGGCTGGCGCTCAACTTGGCGACGATGGCATCGCCCATTTCGCCGGTAGAAACGGGGGTCACGCCCTCTTCGCCCAGAAGGTCGGCGGTGCGCACACCGTCACCCAGCACGCCCTCCACGGCCTTTTCCAGCCGGTCGGCCTCCGCCCCCATGTCGAAGGAATAGCGCAGCGCCATGGCAAAGCTGAGGATGCTGGCGATCGGGTTGGCCTTGCCCTGCCCGGCGATATCTGGGGCCGAGCCGTGGACCGGTTCATAGAGCGCCTTGGGTCGGCCGTTGGCCATCGGCGAACCGAGCGAGGCCGAGGGCAGCATGCCGAGCGAGCCGGTCAGCATCGCGGCGGCATCCGACAGCAGGTCGCCAAAGAGGTTGTCGGTCACGATCACGTCGAACTGCTTGGGCCAGCGGCACAGCTGCATGGCGCCGGCATCGGCATACATGTGTGACAGCTCCACGTCCGGGTATTCCGCAGCGTGCACCTCCGTCACCACGTCGCGCCACAGGATGCCCGATTCCATCACATTGGCCTTTTCCATCGAGCAGACCTTGTTTCCGCGCTTGCGGGCAAGCTCGAAGGCCGACCGGGCGACGCGGGCGATCTCGGATTCGGTGTAGCGCTGGGTGTTGATGCCGACGCGTTCATTACCCTCCTCAAAGATACCACGCGGTTCGCCGTAATAGATGCCGGAGGTCAGTTCGCGCACGATCATGATGTCGAGCCCGGCAACCACATCCTTTTTCAGCGACGAGAAATCGGCCAGTGCATCGAAACACTGCGCCGGGCGCAGGTTGGCGAAGAGGTCCATCTCCTTGCGCAGACGCAGAAGGCCGCGCTCCGGCTTGACGCTGAAATCCAGATCGTCGTATTTCGGCCCGCCCACGGCCCCCAGCAAGACGGCATCGACCGCCTGTGCCTTGTCCATCGTGGCGTCAGCCAGCGGTGTGCCATGCACATCATAGGCCGCACCGCCGACGAGATCCTCGCTTACATCGAAGGCAATGCCACGGCTGGTGCGATACCAGTCGATGATCTTGCGCACCTCGGCCATGACCTCGGGGCCGATGCCGTCGCCGGGCAGGATAAGAAGCGATGGGTTGCTCATGAGGGGATCCGTCCTTGTGATGGGGTTGTCTTCGCCTAGCCCCTGCGCGCTTGAGGGTCAAGAAAGGAGCGGTGCCAGCCTCGGTAATCGCCATGCCCCGGTGCAGTCTGTTTGCCCGTTTGCCGCGCCCGAGGTCGCCCGCCAGCGTTAAACGACGATTTATCCGCACGATGAGGGTCGGTTGATCGGGCCTGGCGGGGTGATGCTCGACAAGGCGCCGGCCAGCGAGAATTCCGCCACCCAGTCGGGCCGCGTGGCGATCCAGAAATGCCCCTTGGCGCGGACGATATTCGGCATCGTGCCCTGCAACACAATCGGACCGGGACACAAGCGCGCACGTGACCTGCCCGGTACGGCCCGTCGGCCGTGGCGCTGCGACGTGCGAATGGTCCAGGTGAAAACGAAAAACGCCCGCTCGGGGACCGGGCGGGCGTTCGGGACGTTTGGTTGCTGCGCTTAGCGGCGGATGCCGAGACGCTTGATGAGGTCGCGGTAGCGGCCTTCATCCTTGCCCTTGAGGTAGTCCAGCAGCTTGCGGCGCAGTGCCACCATTTTCAGAAGGCCACGGCGGCCGTGGTTGTCCTTCTTGTGGATCTTGAAATGTTCGGTAAGCGTGGCGATCCGGCTGGTCAGGATCGCAACCTGAACCTCTGGCGAACCGGTGTCGCCTTCTTTTGTGGCGAATTCCGCAATGAGGCGGTTTTTCTCTTCGGCAGTGATCGACATCGGGGTCTCCTTTACAAGTTGGAGGAATGGCACAAGCCGGGATGTCGTCCAGCAGGGCCCATGGAGAGCTGTCGCCCATAACAGGCGACCCGGTGGCTATAGGATAGAATCCGCTCCGTGAAAAGCCCTGAATCTGGCTCGGATTGTGGCAAATCGGACAGCAGTGGGGCGACCGGTTGTTAACCATATGGTAACGAATTCATTGAGCTTTTCCTAAAATCCGTCGAAAGTATTCCTCGGAATTCGGGGGGTCATACACCATCCGGAAACAGCGCCACATTTATTCCACAGGAAAACCTTGTGGCGGTCGGTAAAAGACCCGATGGTCGGCGCAAGGTCATCCGCAGATCGTTTTGAAGGTCCTCACCCCGGGGCCGAACGTGGAAATGTAGAGGGAAGCTAATGTTTGCAGCGGGTGGCGTATTGTTGCTGATGCTCGTCGGGTTCGCGCTCGAAGGGGTGTTCTCGGGCAACGAGGAGGAATCCGGCTCCGGTGATGGCAGTGACGCGTCGTCGAATGGGCGCGACTCCGCTGAATACGACGCCTCCGTCTATACCTCCGATCTGCACGACCTGCTTTTCGGCGACGATGGCATGGGCAATCCCGGCGATCCGGCGAGCGATGATCGGGGGTCCAGCGGCAGTATCCTCGATGACCTCGACATGTCAGACGGTGATGCCGAAGACGCAGCTGCCGGGAATGACGGGGAAGACACCCAGGATAACACCGACCCCTCGGATGATGACGGGCCGTTGATCCTGGACGATTCGGTGGCCATCGACCCTGCCGACGATACCGAAGACTCCTTCACGGAGGAGGGTCGCATCGTCTTCGGAACCGCCGCCGCCGACGCCCTTGAAGGCGGGGCAGGGGATGACGCGCTGTTCGGCGATGACGGTGACGATATCCTGTTCGGTGGGGCCGGCGAAGACACGCTAGAAGGGGACGAAGGCGCCGATACGCTGGACGGCGGTGACGGCGACGACACCCTGATCCTTGGCGACGGGGACGAAGCGGCGGGTGGCGACGGTGCTGACCTGTTCAGCATCCGCGATGACATCCCCGAAGATGTGCCCATCCTGACCGACTTCATGCCGGGCATCGATTCGATTCTCGTGCGCTATGAAGGCGAGACGCCGCCCGAGATCACCTTTGAAACCGATGACGAAACCGAAAGCACCGCCGTCTTTTCCGATGGCGCGCAGATCCTGCAACTCGATGGCACAACCGGCCTGACGCTTGATGACGTGGTGCTGGAACAGGACGTGGCAGACCCGACCGACGGCAATGATGTGCTGACCGGCAGCGGCGATGACGACACGATCGCCGGCGGCGCCGGCGACGATCGGATCGACGGGCTGGACGGCGACGACCTGCTGAACGGTGGCACCGGCGACGATATCCTGCGCGGACGCGCCGGGATGGACGAACTGTTCGGCCAGCAAGGCAATGACGCACTGACCGGAGGCTATGGCGACGATCTTGTTTCCGGCGGCAGCGAAAATGACCTCGCCTTCGGCAACGAGGGTAATGATACCGTGATCGGTGGCGACGGGAATGACGAACTTTACGGTGATAGTGGCGATGATACGGTCGCGGGCAATGACGGGCACGACCTGCTGCATGGCGGCGAGGGTCACGATTCACTCGATGGCGGCGAAGGGGATGATCTGCTCTACGGTGCCGAAGGGGATGACAGGCTGAGCGGTGGCGCGGGCGACGACTACCTGATCGGCGGCCTCGGGTCCGACGAAATGGCGGGCGGTGAGGGCCACGACACGCTCGACGGAACCTTTACCGGCGGCGACGATGCCTTCGGTCCCTACGATGAGGATGAGTCGGACACCCTGTCTGGCGGCGATGGGGACGATCACCTGTTCCTCGGGCAGGGCGATGTGGGCATCGGCGGCGCGGGCACGGATACCTTCGAATCCGGCAGCTACATTGTAGATGCGGCCAATGCCCCCGTCGTCACCGATTTCGATCCGGTAGAAGACCGTGTGCAGATCAGCGTCGATCTTCAGGCAACCCCCGACCCCGAGATTGCGGTTGTCGATTTTGCCGATGGCACCGGCGCCGATGTTGTCGTGGACGGCACTGTCGTTCTCAGGATCAGCGGCGCGCAGGGGCTGGACCCGGATTCCATTCTGGTGCGCGACATGCGCCTCGACGATCTCGCCGAAACCGGCTGAGCTCGTCAGTCGCCCGCCAGAAAATGCGCGCGCAGCCCTGCCAATATCGCCTCGGGCGCCTCTTCCGGGGCGAAATGGCCGGTTCCGTGCAATTCCTGCCCGGTCACCTCGCCTGTGCACCAAGCTTGCCACAGGGCTTTGGGGTCGCCGGTCTTGGCCGGAAATCCGGCACTCGCCCACAGGAAACACAGCGGTGCGGCGATCCTGTTTCCGGCCAGCCGGTCGGCCTCGTCCAACGCCCGGTCCACGGTTGCCCCCGCCCGGTAATCGGCACACATCGCGTGCACCCGGTCCGGGTCCGCCCATTGTCGCCGATAGCTTTCCAACCCGGCAATCGAGAACGGCGACAGGTCGCGGCATTGCGTCCAGCAGCCCAGCGTCCATTCGAAAAAGGCCAGCGGATCGGCGTTGATCATGCGTTCCGGCACCGGCGCGGGTTGCGCGAGGAAGGTCCAGTGATAGGCCTTCATCGCCAGTTCCGCGTCCCAAGCAGCCCAGAAATCTGCTGTCGGAACCACCTCGATGATGCCGAGCCGATCGACGCGGTCGGGATGGTCGAGCGCCAGCCGGTAGGCGACCCGCGCGCCTCGGTCATGGCCGACGACATGCGCGCGCGCCAGCCCCATGAAATCCATCAGCCCGACGACATCGCCAGCCATCGCGCGCTTGGAATAGACGTGGTGATCGGCATCGTCTTGCGGTGCGTCGCTGTCGCCGTAGCCGCGCAGGTCGGGGATGATGACGTGAAAATTGCGCGCGAGGGCGGGCGCGACCCGTTCCCAGCACATGTGGTTTTGTGGAAATCCGTGCATCAGGATCACTGGTCGTCCCTCGCCGCCCCGATGGACCGAGAGGCGCAGGCCGCCAACCTCGATGAAACTCTGCGTGAACCCCTCAATATCCGACATGTCCGGCCCTCCTGCCGGTCAGACTGCGCCGGTGTCGCCGCTTGGTCAACCGGCAGCCCAGACCTGCGGCGGCGTGGTATGGGCGACATACAGCGGATGGCGCGGATGCCCCGCCTTGCTGAGGCCGAGGTGATGCAGGGTTGCCCCCGCCCCGCGCAGCATCGCCGCCACCTGCGGACCCCGGTTCCGGTGTGCCCCATGCACACCCCAGCCCGCTATGACGCAATCAACCCATGGCAGCGCGTCCAGCAGCAGCCGGTCGTTGTCTGGTCCGATGGGGTGGGCGGCGGCGCGCAGGCGTTTCGGGTCGGTCTCTCGCCAGGCAAAGATGTTCATGACCCGCAACGCACCGAACCCCAGCCGCCGCGCCCTGCGTTCGCAGCGTTCGACGGTGGGGTCGTTCTGAATTTCCGTCGCTTTCGACGGATTGAGCATGATGAACAGCACGTGCGGCGCATCCGCATCCCAGATCCGAGTGAGAGCATAGCGATAAAGCTCGCAACCGGAATAGACCGCCTCGCTTTCGGTGTCGCCTTGCCGGTGCCTGCGCGTGATCATAAGCCGCTTTTGACGCGGGGCCGATCAGGGTGCAAGCCGTGCGTCAGGCGACGGCGCGACGATAGAAATGCCAGCTTGCATGGCCCAGCACCGGCATCACGAGGATCAGGCCCAGCAGGAAGGGCACCGCCGCCAGAGCCAGCGACACGGCGACGATCGCGCCCCAGACGCCAACGGTGACCGGGTTGCGCCGCACCAGCGCCAGCGAGGTGCCGATCGCCGCCGCAAGGCCGATATCGCGGTCAAGCAACAGTGGCACCGTCACGATCCCGATGGCCAGCGCGATGGCGGCAAAGACACCGCCGACCGGAACCCCGATGGCGATCATCGTCAGCCCCTCTTGCGTGGTCAGGACGTTGCGGAAGAACTCGACCGGGCTGCCCGTATCAATCGCGCCCATGGTCTGCGCGTGGATGATTCCGGCGACCGCCAGCCAGAGACCGAAGATCACCAGCAGCAAAGCCCCGAAGACAAGCATCGCGCCGACCGAGGGTGCGCGCAGCACCGCAAGCGCATCGGACCAAGAGGCGTCCTGCCCGGCCTCGCGCCGGCGGCTCATCTCGTAGAGGCCAACCGCCGCGATCGGCCCGAGAATGGCAAAACCCGACAGCAGCGGGAAGGCGAAGGGCGCCATGTCGGCGCGGAAGCTGATCGCCACCAGAAGCAGCCCGATCACCGGGTAAAGCAGGCACAGGATCATCACGTCGCTGCGGAACGCGCCAAGATCCTCGACGCCTTTTCGCACGGCATAGTGGATATCCTCGATGCCGATCTTGTTGACCACGGGCAGTTCTTTCGACCGGTCGCTGCCGACATGTTGGGTCAGTTCGACTGCTTTTTCACCGCCGCTGATCGCTGTTTTCGCGGCCCAGGACAGCGGATTTCCGATTGTATTGACCATGGTGACCTCCTGCATCCTTGTGGTCGGGATGACGCGGGCAGGTGACCGGCGCGCCGCGCGTCGACGGGTGACCTTGGTGCACCCCTCCCATACAAGGCTAGCACAGGACGCCGCTGAAGCGGCTTCACGCCCCCGAGATCGCGGATCAGAAATCGGTGATCACAAGTTGAAAACGCGCGACGGGTGCACTTCGCCACCGCGATATATCCCGACGGCAACCGGCTGGCCCTTGTAAGACACCCAGACTTCTTCGCCGTAGTCCGCAGTGCCAAGAACCTGCCCCGGATTGCCGTTCCTGAGCCGCGTGAAGCCGGTCTCGTTGGCGCGCAGCTCCGGCAAGTCCTCCAGCCCGACCTGCAATGGCAACAGGTGCGCGTCAAGCGCCGGGTTTTTCGCCAGGTCCTCGATCAGCGTGAACGGCACCCCATCCTCGACGTCGAACGGCCCGGACCAGATGCGGCGCAGCCGGTCAACATGGCCGAGGCACCCGAGCCGCTCACCAAGGTCGCGGGCAATGGCGCGCACGTAGCCCCCCTTGCCGCAGACCATCTCCAACTGAGCATGATCGGCATCGGGACGAGACAGCAGGGTCAGGCTTTCGACGTAGAGGGGCCGCGCGGCGATCTCGAACGCCTCGTTGTCGCGGGCCAGCTTGTAGGCACGTTCGCCGTCGATCTTCACGGCGGAGAACTTTGGCGGCACCTGCATGATATTGCCGGTGAACCGCTTCAGTGCCGCGATGATGTTCTCATCCGCAGGGCGCAGGTCGCTTGTGGCGATCACTTCGCCCTCGGCGTCGTCGGTATTGGTCGTGGCCCCGAACCGCACGGTGAAGACATAGGCCTTCATCGCGTCGGTTATGAAAGGCACGGTCTTGGTCGCCTCGCCCAATGCCACCGCCAGAACGCCGGTCGCCGCCGGGTCCAGCGTGCCGGCATGGCCCGCCTTCTTCGCATCCAGCGCCCAGCGCACCTTGTTCACCACGGCGGTCGAGGTCAGCCCGGCTGGCTTGTCCACCACCAGCCAGCCATGAATATCGCGTCCCTTGCGCTTGCGGCCCATTCCGGCGTCTCCGTGCAAAAGCGGTCTTGAAAGGCAGCGGTGCTAGCGCCCTGCTGCGTCCGCGTCAACAACCGTCCCGAGGATCGGCCCGAGCGGGAACCCGAAATCGGTCCGGCCCAGCGACGGCGCATAAAGCCGCGACACCCGGCCATCGAGGTAGAGCGCGTTCGGCGTGCCAAGGTGATCACGAAAGAGCCGCCCGAAATGGTGGAAGTTCACCGCCCGGTTCGAGATTGCAAAGACCGCGCGACTGCCGGTCGTGTCCACCCCGACCCCGTTGCGGATGTTGAGAGAGTCGCTTTCCGGAAAGAACCGGGGATGCAGCGCCCCGTCGATCACCAGCATCGGCCCCGATTGCGTCGCATGGCGGCAGGCAGGCGGGTTCGCCGCGTAGGCCCGGCTCTCGATCACGGCGGCACGACCGTCAAGTATGCAGAACACCCCGTTGGGCAGCAGCCCGAAATTGCCCGGCCCGTCCGAGGTGATGACGCGCATTTCCTGCTGCCCGTTCTCGATATAAAGCCCGACCGGGCTGCGATCGTCGTGAAACATGCCCGCATTGACCGCAAAGCCAAGTCTTTCGCCTTCGTCAAGGCTTTCCTCCACGCGGGCAAAAGACCCCATGACCCGGCCCCGGTCGTCGCGCAGGAACAGGCGCAGGTCATCTTGCGTCAGGTCCACCTCGCAGATCGTGAAGGGGACGTTTTCGAACGCCTCGACCCGGCAGGCGGAGGCCTCGGCCGCGCCTGCCAGCAACATCAGGCCAAGCAAGAGGACCGCCCTAATCATCGTTCCCGCCAGAAAGGTCCCGGCGCACCTTGTCCTGCTGCAACAGGGCGCGCGTCTCGTCCATCTTGTCAAAGCTCTCGTCGATCAGAAACCGCAGGTCCGGCGCGTATTTCAGGTTCATCTGTTTGGTGATCAGGCGCCGCAATTCGCCCTTGTTGCGTGCCAGAGCCTGGATCGCCTCAGGCCGCTTGTTCCCGCCTAGTGGCAACACGAAAACCGTGGCGATCTTCAGGTCGGGCGACATGCGCACCTCGCCCACGGTGATCGACATCGCGTTGAGTTCGGTGTCGTGCACATCGCCATGGATCAGGACATCCGACAGGGTCCGCCGGATCAATTCGCCCACCCGAAGCTGACGCTGCGACGGACCGGGGCCATCGTGAGACTTTTTCTTTGCCATGGATCCTATCCTTTCCGCTTCCCATATGGGATCATCCCGCGCCCCGCAAGCAACCGCTTTCGCACCGTTCAAGGGTGCGCTAGGGAAGGGGCAAATGTCAGCCGGAGGGGTTTGGTCATGCCGGGAAGCGTTTCAATCGCGGTGATGGGGGCGTCGGGCCGGATGGGCCAGATGCTGATCAGGCTGGTCAACGAAAGCGATGCCGCGCATCTGGTGGCGGTGACGGAACGCGCCGGTCATGACTGGATCGGGCGCGATCTGGGCGACTGCATGGGCGGGGTCGCAACCGGTGTGACGGTCCACGCCGACCCGATCGACGCTATCGTCAATGCGCAGGCGGTGATCGACTTCACCGCGCCCGAGGCGACTTTGGCGCACGCGGAACTGACGGCGCAAGCGCGCGCCGTGCACGTGATCGGCACCACCGGTTTCAGCGAAGACCAACTGGCGCAACTGACCCACGCTGCGTGCCATGCCACCATCGTCCGCGCCGGCAACATGAGCCTCGGGGTCAACCTGCTGGTGCAGATCACGAAACAGGTCGCCGCCGCCCTCGATGAGGATTTCGACATAGAGGTGATCGAGGCGCATCACCGCCACAAGGTCGATGCCCCCTCCGGCACCGCGCTGATGCTGGGGCAGGCGGCGGCGGAGGGGCGCGGCATCGACCTCGACGTCGCGCGCGTGTCTGGCCGTGATGGTATCACCGGTCCGCGCGAACGGGGCGATATCGGCTTTTCGGCCATCCGCGGCGGCGATATCGTCGGCGAACATGACGTGCTTTTCGCAGGTCAGGGAGAGCGAATCGTGCTGCGTCACGTCGCCACCGACCGCGCGATCTTCGGGCGCGGCGCGCTCAAGGCCGCGCTCTGGGGGCAGGGCAAGGGCCCCGGCGAGTTCGACATGCTCGACGTGCTCGGCCTGCGCTGAGCCTGTTGGGCCTTGTCGCCGACCGGCCTTTCATCTTGGCAAAAACACCTCCATCGGAGGCGTCCCGACCATGCAGTCAGCGCGCCTTTCAGAACTCAGCGCGCCTTTCAGAACAATGCGTCATGCCACCCGATATCCCGTGGCAACGCGCCCCGAGGAGGGCCCCGAAGGGGCTTGACGAGGGGCGCCCGTGGATCGCCGCGCATGCGCGGCGAAACCGCTTCAGAAATCGATTGCGATGCCCTTCTTTTCCCAATCGCCATAGCGCACCGGTTCCGGCCCGTCGCGCCCGCCAAGCTCTGGCGGCAGGTCCATTGCCGGCGCTGCCTTGCGCCGCGCCTCTGCCTCGGCGAGCGCGCGCTTTGCCGCCTCGGGCAGGTCGTCTTGCTTGGGATCATCCCTCATCGGTCACGCTCCTTGTCTGGGTCCTGTCTTTGATATACCCCGCGAAGGCCCCACAGCAAGAGGATGCCCCATGCCCAAGCCCGGCTTTGACACCGGTCTTCCCGCCCGCCGCGCGGCGCTGGAAATGCTGCGCAGCACCCTCATGGACAAGCGCCTCCTCTCACACCAGCCTGCCCCAGGCGGCCTCGACCCCGAGGACGCGGCACGCGCCCGACGCCTCGCGCTTACCTTGCTGCGCCACCTTGGCCGGCTTGACAATGTGCTGCGTCCTCATCTGCAAAAACGCCCGACGCTCGCGGTGCAGAGCCTGCTTCGGCTTGGTGCGGCGGAACTGCTGGTCGACGGGTCCGAGCCGCATGGCGTCATCGCGTCGCTGGTCGAAATCGCCAAGCGCGGTGCCCGCACGACGCGCGCCGCGGGCTTGGTGAACGCCGTCTTGCGCAAGGTCGATGCCGACGATCGCGGCAGGTGGGCCGCGCTGCCACCGCAACCCCTGCCGGTCTGGCTGCGCAAGCCACTGCACAAGGCTTACGGGGTCGACGCGGTCGCGGCCATCGAGGCGGCGCATGAACGCGGTGCGGCGCTCGACCTGACGCCGAAAGCGGGCGGCGTGATCGCGGGCGGCGTGCCCCTGCCCACCGGGTCCGTCCGCTTTTCGCAGGCGCAGGTCACCGCCATTCCCGGCTACGCGGAAGGCGACTGGTGGGTGCAGGACACGGCCGCCGCGCTGCCCGCCCGGCTGCTTGGCGATCTCGTTGGGCTGCGGGTGCTCGATCTGTGCGCCGCGCCGGGTGGCAAGACCCTGCAACTGGCCGCTGCCGGGGCCGATGTGACTGCGCTCGACCTGTCCGAGACGCGCCTGGAACGCGTCACCGAGAACCTCGCGCGCACCGGCCTTGTCGCGCGCCTTGTCGTTGCCGACGCGCTCACTTACGCGGCCGATCCCTTCGACGCCATCCTGCTCGACGCCCCCTGTTCGGCCACCGGCACCATCCGCCGCCACCCCGACCTGCCCTTCGTCAAGACGGCGGGCGAAGTCGAAAGCCTCACCCGGCTGCAAATGCAGATGCTCGACCATGCGCGCACTCTGCTCAAACCGGGCGGCAGGCTTGTCTTCTGCACCTGTTCGCTGCTGCCCAACGAGGGCGAGAACCAGGTCAAGGCGGCGCTGAAGCGTCATGACGACCTGTCCGTCCTGCCGATCGACCCGACGCAACTCGGCGGCAATCCTCATTGGGCCAGCCCCGAGGGGGGTCTGCGCCTGCGCCCGGATTTCTGGCCCGAGCTGGGTGGGATGGACGGATTTTACATGGCCCTTTTGAAACGGGGCTGAACCCTGCTATCGTGCCGGCCAGAAGACAAAGAGCAGCCGCCCATGTCAGAAGCCCTTTCCCCCGCCCCGGTCTCGCAAAGGGCGCGTCCGGGACGCTTGCGCCGGGCCAGCAATCGCTGGGCGGCGTGGCGCGCGGGCTTCGGTCCGACCCCCAAGGGCTTCACCTCGCGGCCAGAGCCGCGGCTGATCGGGTCGGATGCGCGCGGCCGGCAATTGATGGCCGGCAACCTGTTGTTCGCGGGCGTCCTGGTGCAGATGCAGGAGGCGCTGCCGTGGACCCTTGCCGCACCGTCGGATGCCTTCGAGGACGAGTTGCACGGTTTCGAATGGCTCGATCACCTGGCCGCGGTGGCCGATGGCTCCGCCCGGCCGATCGCGCAGGCATGGCTCGCCGGCTGGCTGCGCCGTTACGCCACCGGCAAGGGGCCGGGCTGGGTGCCCGACCTTGTCGGGCGGCGCCAGATCCGCTGGATCAGCCACGCGCTCTTCTTGATGAGCGGGCAGGACGCCCACGAGACCCGCGCCTTCTACACCACGCTCGGGCGGCAAGCCGAATTCCTGGCGCGTCGCTGGCGCACCACGTCGCACGGGCTGCCCCGGTTCGAGGCGCTGACCGGCCTGATCTATTCGGCCTGTTCCCTTATTGGGGTCGCGCATCACCTGAAACCGGCGCTGAAGGCGCTGGCACAGGAATGCGCGCGCGAAATTGACGCCTCGGGCGGCATTGTCACCCGCAATCCCGAGGAACTGCTGCACGTCTTTACCCTGCTGACATGGACTGCCGCGGTTCTGGCAGAGGCGGGCAAGACCGCCGATCCAGCCGTGGACACCGCGATCATGCGTATCGCGCCGACCCTGCGCAGCCTGCGCCACGCCGATGGCGGGCTGGCGCGGTTTCATGGCGGCGGGCGCGGACAGGTCGGGCGGCTGGATCACGCGTTGGCGCAATCGGGGGTGCGGCCGGCGACCCTGTCGGGGCTGGCGATGGGCTACGCGCGGCTGTCGGCCGGGCGCGCATCCATCGTGATCGACGCCGCCCCGCCGATGATGGGGCCGCAAGCGTTCAATTCGCACGCCTCCACGCTGGCCTTCGAGCTGACATCGGGCCGGCATCCGTTGATCGTCAATTGCGGCTCCGGCGCCGGTTTCGGGGCCGATTGGCGCCGCGCGGGCCGCGCCACGCCCTCGCATTCCACGCTGGCGCTTGAAGGCTATTCCTCGGCCCGGCTCGGGCCACGGTCAGCGGTGCATGGGGTGGTCAAACAGCCGTTGCTGGAAGGCCCCGGAACCATCGAAGTGCAGGAAAGCGACAGCGGCGCCGCCCGCGCCATCGCCTTTTCGCATGACGGCTACCGCCGCACCCACGGGCTCATCCATCTGCGCAGCCTCAGCCTCGAGGCCGACGGTCGGCTCTTGCGGGGGGAGGACGGGCTGGCCGCGATTACCGGCACCGACCGCGAGATACTCGACCGGGTCATCGCCCGCCTGCCCACCGATGGCATCCCCTACACTGTCCGCTTTCACCTGCACCCGGATGTGGAGGCGGAGATCGACCTTGGCGGCGCGGCGGTTTCTCTGACGCTGCACGGTGGCGAGACGTGGGTGTTTCGCCATGGTGGCGAGGCGTCGCTGACATTGGAAAACAGCGTCTACCTCGACTCCGGCCGGCTAAAACCGCGCGCGACAAAACAGATCGTTCTCTCTTCGCGCCTGACGGAGTATGGCAGCGCGGTAAGCTGGACCCTGGCCAAACCCACCGACGCGCTCCGCGCGCCCCGGCCATGATGAAACAGGAGACCCCATGACTGACCTCGCCCCGCTCAAACGCGCGCTTCTTTCCGTATCCGACAAGACCGGGCTGGTCGACCTTGCCCGCGCCCTCGCAGGGCGCGGGGTGGAATTGCTGTCCACCGGTGGCAGCGCGAAGGCGATGCGCGAGGCCGGGCTGACGGTAACAGACGTGGCCGAAGTGACGGGATTCCCCGAGATGATGGGTGGCCGCGTCAAGACGCTGCACCCCAAGGTGCACGGCGGGCTTCTTGCGCTGCGCGACGACCCGGCCCATGTCGCGGCGATGGACGCGCACGGGATCGTTGGCATCGACCTTCTGGTGGTCAACCTCTACCCGTTCGAGGATACCGTGGCCAAGGGCGCTGACTATGCCACCTGTATCGAGAATATCGACATCGGCGGCCCCGCGATGATCCGCGCCGCCGCCAAGAACCATGCCTTCGTCAACGTCGTCACCGACCCCGAGGATTACGCCGCCCTGCTGGCAGAGCTTGACGAGAACGATGGCGCAACCTCGCTGGGCTTCCGCCAGCAACTGGCGCTGACCGCCTATTCCCGCACCGCCGCCTACGACGCCGCCGTGTCAGGCTGGATGGTGCACGCGCTTGACACCGATACCCCGCGACGCCGCGCCTTCGCGGGCACCCTGGCGCAAGGCCTGCGCTACGGCGAGAACCCGCACCAGAAAGCGGCGTTCTACGTGGATGGGTCGGGCCGCGAGGGCGTCGCCACCGCAAGGCAGCACCAGGGCAAGGCGCTCAGCTACAACAATATCAACGATACCGACGCGGCCTTCGAACTGGTGGCAGAGTTCGACCCCGCCGATGGCCCCGCCTGCGCCATTATCAAGCACGCCAACCCCTGTGGCGTGGCGCGTGGCGAGACGCTGCTCGGCGCTTACAAGGCGGCCTTCGACTGCGACCGGACCTCGGCCTTCGGCGGCATCGTGGCGCTGAACCAGCCGCTCGACGCAGAGACAGCGCGCGAAATCACAGGCATTTTCACCGAGGTGGTGATCGCCCCCGGCGCATCCGACGATGCAAGGGAAATCTTCGCAGCCAAGAAGAACCTGCGCCTGCTGACCACAGGCGGCCTGCCCGATCCGCGCGCGGGCGGCCTCACCTTCCGCCAGGTCGCGGGCGGCTTCCTCGTCCAGGACAAGGACACCGGCCATGTCGGCATGGATGACCTCAAGGTGGTGACGAAAAAGGCCCCGACCGAGGCCCAGTTGCGCGACCTGCTCTTTGCCTCGAAAGTCGCCAAGCACGTCAAGTCCAACGCCATCGTCTACGTTAAGGATGGCGCGACCGTCGGCGTCGGTGCCGGCCAGATGAGCCGCGTGGACTCTGCCCTCATTGCTGCGAAAAAGGCCGACCGCATGGCTGAGGCGCTCGGCCTTCCGCAGCCCCTCACCATCGGGTCCGCGGTCGCTTCGGACGCCTTCTTCCCCTTCCCCGACGGCCTTCTGGAAGCCGCCGCCGCCGGCGCCACCTGCGTGATCCAGCCCGGCGGTTCGATGCGCGACGACGCGGTGATCGCAGCGGCGGACGAGGCCGGCCTTGCCATGGTGTTCACCGGAATGCGCCACTTCCGCCACTGACAGCACTTGCAAACTGCCCCGCGCCCCTTTCATCTTGGCCCAAATACTTCCGGGGTTTGGGGGCGACCCCCAAGCGGCCCGGCGCGGCCCCCGCTTCAGCGGGGGGTAAGACGGGCCGCCGCCTGTATCGACGCGCATCGCGCGGCGACCCTGATCGGACCAGCAACAAGGACATCGCCATGCGCCTCACCCTGCTTTCCGCTCTGTTCTGGTTTTCACTTGACCAGATCGGAAAATGGCTGGTCCTCTACCGGATGGACCTTCTGAGCTTGCGCGAACTCGAGCTTTGGCCCCCATACATCACGTTCCGCATGGGCTGGAACACGGGCATCAATTTCGGCCTCCTGTCAGGCAGCGCCGAAGCCACACGCTGGCTTCTTGTGGCCCTGGCCTTCGTGATTTCCGCCTGGATCCTGGCCTGGTCGCGCAAGATGGAACGGCGCATCTCGATGTTGTCCGCGGGGGCAATCGTCGGCGGCGCCATCGCCAATGCGTTTGACCGGGTGATCTACGGCGCTGTCGCGGATTTCCTCAACATCACCTGCTGCGGTTTCGACAACCCCTATGCCTTCAACCCCGCCGATATCGGCATCTTCGTTGGCGCGTTCGGCCTGCTGATCTTCGCCGACGCAAACAAGATCACCCCGTGACGCGCCGAAAAACATGCGCTAAACCCACCTGCGAAGGAGAGACCGGATGATCAGGCTTCGCGCGGCAATCGGATTGGGACTGGTGATTTTGGCACTCGCGGCCTGCGGTCGAAGCGATCCGACGCTGCTCAACCTGCGCGCCGATGGCGAGGGGCCGGATGAATTTGGCGTCCTGCCCAGCCGACCGCTTGAAATGCCCGCGGATCTGACCACGCTGCCGCCGCCGGCGCCGGGCACCGCCAACCGCGCCGATCCCGACCCGGAGGCGGAACTTGCCGAGGCGCTCGGCGGCAACGTTGACCGTGCGCAGTCGGGCAGCCAGAGCCTTGTCAGCCATGTTACCCGCTACGGCGTAGCGCAGGATATCCGTGCAACCCTCGCTGCCGAGGATCTCGAATTCCGCCGCCGCAACGATGGCCGCCTCCTGGAACGCGTTGCCGCAGTCAACGTCTACCACCGCGCCTATCGCGTGATGTCGCTGGATCGCTATGCCGAACTCGAACGCCTGCGCGCCGCCGGAATCTGGACACCCGCCGCGCCGCCTGCTGATCTTCCTCGTGACAATTGATCCCGTCGGATCACGGCGTTGCCTGCTCACATCACCGTCACCGTGCTTGATACGCGCGACAATGCCCGTATCTGTTACGCCATGCGCTGTTTAACCGAGGTTGCAAATGCTGCGAATCCTGCTGGCCGCCTGCCTGGCCCTCATGCCCGTCACCCAAGTCTCGGCCGCTGCCGATGTGACCGAGTTCACCCTGGACAACGGTTTGCAGGCTGTGGTGATCGAGGATCACCGCGCCCCGGTCGTGGTGCACATGCTGTGGTATCGCGTTGGCGCGGCGGACGAGCCGCCCGGCCAGTCCGGCATAGCGCATTTCCTTGAGCATCTGATGTTCAAGGCGACCGAGACGCTGGAAAGCGGCGAATTCAGTCGAATCGTCGAGGCCAATGGCGGGTCCGACAACGCCTTTACCAGTTGGGATTACACCGGCTACTTCCAGCGTGTCGCCGCCGACCGGCTTGGCCTGATGATGCAGATGGAGGCCGACCGCATGCGCAACCTGCGCCTCGCCGAGGACGAGGTCGCCACGGAACGCAGCGTGATCCTTGAGGAGCGTGCGCAGCGCACCGACTCAAGCCCCGGCGCGTTGTTCAACGAACAGATGCGCGCCGCGCTCTATCTCAATCACCCCTACGGTATCCCGATCGTCGGCTGGCGGCATGAAATGGAAACGCTCGACCGGGAAGCGGCCCTTGCCTTCTATCACCGGTATTATGCCCCCGATAACGCGATCCTGATCGTGGCGGGCGACGTGACGCCCGACGAGGTCAGGACGTTGGCAGAGCAATATTACGGCCCGCTGTCGGCATCCGGGATCGCGCCGCGCGGACGCCCGACCGAGCCGCCCCATATCGCGGAGCGCCGCATTTCCTACGAGGATCGCCGCGTCTCCGACCCCTATGTGGTGCGCAATTACCTCGCGCCCGAACGCGATCCCGGCGACCAGCGTCAGGCTGCGGCGCTGACGCTGCTGGCCAACATCCTCGGCGGGGCGGGGGCAACGGCGGTTCTGCCCCGCACCTTGCAGGTGGACGAGGAACGCGCGCTCTATGCCTCGGCCAGCTACAGCGGCACCACTCTCGACGACACGGTGTTTTCCCTCTTCAACGTGCCGGTCCCCGGCGTGTCGCTGGAGGAGGCGGAGGCCGATCTCGACCGTGTCATCGCCGATTTTCTCGAAGAGGGCATCGATTCCGAACAGTTCGACCGCATCAAGTTCCAGTGGCAGGCAGGGATGATCTACACACAGGACGATGCGGGGGAGCTTGCGCGCATGTATGGTGCGGCGCTGACCTCCGGCCTGACGGTCGAGGACGTGCAGGACTGGCCCGAGATCATCGCCTCGATCACGCAAGAAGACGTGATGCGAGCCGCCCGACAGATATTTACCGAAACGCCGTCCGTCACCGGCTACCTGACGGCCCCCGACCTGTAAGGAAACTGCCCATGGTTCGCGCCCTTCTTGTCGCCCTCACGCTTTTGGCGGCGCTGCCCGCCCGCGCGCAGGTGGACATCCGCGAAGTCACCTCCCCCGGCGGCATCACCGCCTGGCTGGTGGAGGATCACTCGATCCCGTTCGTGGCGCTCGACATCCTGTTCGCAGGCGGAACCTCGCTTGACCCGGCCAATGCCCGCGGCGCCACCTACATGATGACCGGTCTCCTGGAAGAGGGCGCCGCCGACATGGACAATGCCGAGTTTGCCGCGCGGTCCGAATCGCTTGCCGCGTATTTCGGTTTCGATACCGGCCGCGATTCGATCAACGTCACCGCCCGGATGCTGACCGAGAACCGGGATGAAGCTGTGGATCTGCTTCGCGCCGCGCTGGTTGAGCCGACATTCGCGCCGCGCGCGATCGAACGTATTCGCGCTCAGGTGGTTTCGATCATCGACAGCAACGCCAACGATCCCGGCGAAATCGCCTCTTCCACCTTCTATGCCCGCGCTTTCGGCGATCACCCCTATGGCAGCGCGCAGGAGGGAACGACCGACAGCGTCAATGCCCTGACCCGCGACGACATCCTCGCCGCGCATCGCGGCGCGCTTGCCCGCGACCGGGTGCATGTCGGAGTGGCCGGCGACATCTCTGCGGAGGCGCTTGGCCTGCTGCTGGACCGCCTGCTCGGTGATCTGCCCGAAACCGGCGCGCCGATGCCCGAGGACGCGCCCTACGCGCTTGAGGGTGGCGTCACCGTTGTCGACTACCCGACGCCGCAAAGCACTGCTTTCTTCGGCCATCGCGGTCTGGAACGTCACGATCCCGATTTCTTCGCCGCCTACGTGATGAACCAGATTCTTGGCGGCGGCGGTTTCCGCTCGCGCCTGATGGAGGAGGTGCGCGTCAACCGGGGGTTGACCTACGGCATTTCGACCTTCCTCGTCCTCTTCGATCACGGGCCGATGATGCTGGGGCAGTTTGCCTCCTCCAACGACCTTGTGGCCGACGCGGTGGAGGTGCTGCGCGCTGAATGGGCGGACATGGCCGAAAACGGCGTCACGGCAGACGAGCTTGCGGCCGCCCAAACCTACCTGACCGGTGCCTATCCGCTGCGGTTCACCGGCAACGGCACAATCGCCGGAATCCTTGCGGGGATGCAGATCGACGACATGCCGATCACCTATATCAACACCCGCAACGACAATATCCGCGCCGTCACGCAAGAAGACATCGCCCGCGTCGCCGCCCGCCTGCTGGACCCCGAGGGACTGCATGTTGTGGTGGTCGGGCAACCCGAGGGACTGGACGGCGGGAACTGACAGCGCTGCGACAGCATAGGCGCTTTCCCGCCCGATCCGCCGCCGCTATAGACAACGTCATGACTGACACCCTGCCTCCGTGCCCCGCCTGTTCCTCGGCCTTCACCTATCAGGTGGATGCGTTGTTCAATTGTCCCGAATGCGGCCATGAATGGGCACCTGGCGAGGCGGAGGAAGACGTGATCCGCGACAGCGTCGGCAACGCCTTGGCGGATGGCGATACCGTGACCGTGATCAAGGACCTCAAGCTCAAGGGGTCGTCCACGGTGGTCAAGGTCGGCACCAAGGTGCGCAACATCCGGCTGGTGCCCGGCGATCATGACATCGACTGCAAGATCCCCGGCGTGGGCCAGATCGGGCTCAAGTCGCAATTCGTGAAGAAGGTTGCGGACTGACCCCGCAGCCGCGCTTGCGTGCTGCCCGTGACGGGTGACAGGCTGTTCTGCAGCTTTTGCCAACGCCCAAGCTTTCCTCGCGTGGCGTTTCAGGCTATACACAGTCGAGAGTGTGCCGGACACCTTGCGCAAAGACGGGGCCGGGCGAAGTGAGCATTGAGCAGGCGAAATGGCGAAGTTTTCTATCTGGATGTTGGGTGAATCCAACATCTCCGTCAGTGGCGGCAAGACGCTGGATGGCATCACCCAAGGCGACGGCAGTCACTTGGTGGGTGAGACTGTCACCCTGAATACGCGCGACTGGGTGCAGGTCGATATCCGCGACGGCGACACCGATTTTGATGATAACGACGGCAATCAGCGGCTCGATGGCAGCCAGACGATCGACGGCGCCAGCTATTCCGACGGCACGAAGATCGAGGCGGAATACCGCATCACGGTGCAGGACGGGGATGGCAACACCTACGAGGTGATTGCCGTCAACGTGAACAATTCCTCCCCCGCCTACGCCACCAACGAAGGGCTTGCCTTCGTCGGCCCGCCGCAGGGCTGGCCGCCGGTGGGCGAACCGCTGACCGTGATCGAGGCGAGCGAGGGGCCGGGCAGCATGGGGCAGCCCAACCTGCCGGCAACCGACCTTGTGGTGCCCTGCTTCACCCCCGGCACGCGTGTCGACACGCCCCAGGGCCCGGTGCCGGTCGAGACGCTGGCGCCGGGCGATCTGGTCGAGACTCTGGACGCTGGCGCCCGACCGGTGCGTTGGGTCGGGCAGGTCACGCTTGGCCCCGCCGAACTTGCCGCCGATCCCTCGCTGCGCCCGGTCCTGATCCGGGCAGATGCCTTCGGGCCTGGCCGCCCGCTGCGCGACATGCGCGTGTCGCCGCAGCACCGGCTTTTGCTGTCGGACGCGCGGGTGACGCTTTTGTTCGGCGAGGCGGAGGTGCTGGTCGCGGCGCGCGACCTGATCGACGATCACCGCATCCTGCGCGATCATCGCGCAGAGAGCGTGACCTATATCCACTTCGTCTTCGACCGTCACGAGATCGTGCGCGCCGACGGGCTTGCCGCCGAAAGCTACCGCCCCGGTCCGCAGACCCTGCCCGCGCTGTCCGAGGCAAGCCGCGCGGAACTTCTGCGCCTGTTTCCAGAACTGTCCAGTCCCGTGCCCGGTGGCCTTTTTGCCGCGCGGCCCATGCTCAGGCAATGGGAAGCGCAGCTTTTGACCCCGGCGGCCTGATAAAAAGGCCCGGCGGGGGTGCCGCCGGGCCCGAAATCCAAGGGATTCGTCAGTAAAATATGCTTGCGCGGGTCGGGATCAACCGACCAGCGCGTTGTCGTCGCGCCGGACCGCGATGATCGTGGAACGCGGCAGCATGCCCTCGCCCTCGGGGAACGGCGCATCCGGGTGCTGGATGCCCACGAACATGGTGCGGCGATCAGCCGACCAGCACAGGCCGGTGACTTCACAGCCGTAGGGGCCGGTCAGGAAGCGCTCGATCCGGCCCGTCGCGGGATCGCCGGCCAGCATCTGGTTGTTGCCCATGCCGGCAAAGTCGCCCTCGTTGCCGTCATTGCCGTCGGTCTGGATCCACAGCATGCCGGCGGAGTCGATGGCCATGCCGTCGGGCGAGTTGAACAGGTTGCCCGCGTTGATGTTGCCGGACCCGGCATAGGCATCGTCGTGGACCTCTGGGTTGCCAGCCATGACGTAAAGATCCCAGTCATAGGTATCGGCGGCATGGTCGCCGCCCGCCGGACGCCAGCGGACGATCTGGCCGTAGTGGTTGACCTCGCGCGGGTTCGGGCCGCCTGCGGGCGCCCAATCGCCGCCGGCATTGCCCCGGACGCCGCGGTTGCGGTTGTTGGTCAGGCAGCAATAAGCCTCGGTCGAGACCGGGTTCACGGCGACCCATTCAGGCCGGTCCATGGTGGTGGCGTTGATGCGCGAGGCGGCAATGCGGGTGAAGATGGCGATTTCGGCCTCGGACATGCCGGTGACACCGGGCGTCAGGGCAACCCATTCGCCGGTCTGGTCGTCGTTGAAGCGGGCGGCATAAAGCTGCCCCTCTTCCAGCAGTGTCGAGGTGTCGCCGCCGGGGACGTAGACATCGCGCGAGACCCACTTGTAGATGAACTCGCCCCGCTCGTCGTCGCCCATGTAGACGACAACGCGCCCGTCATCGGCCAACGCGGTTGCGGCGTTCTCGTGCTTGAAGCGGCCCAGCGCGGTGCGCTTGACCGGGGTGCTGTCGGGGTTGGCCGGGTCGATCTCGACGACATAGCCGGCGCGATGCGGCTCGTTCGGGTTCCCGGTGGCGTCGAGACGGGCGTCCCACAGGTGGTAGTCGTAGCCCCAGCCGTCGGCGCCAAGGCCGTAGCGGTCGCGCCCTTCGGCGGCGAGCCCCTCAACCGCAACATCGCCGGTAGCGCCGAAGTAACCGTTGAAGTTTTCCTCGCAGGTCAGGTAGGTGCCCCAAGGCGTCCGGCCGGAACCGCAATTGTTCATGGTGCCGAGGCTTTCGGTGCCGGTCGGGTCGGCGGCGGTCTGCATCAGCGCATGCCCGGCGGCGGGGCCGGAAATACGCATCGGCGTGTTGTGGGTGATGCGGCGGTTGAACGGGCTGTCGAGGACAACCTCCCAGCCGTTCTCACCCTCTGCGACCTCGAAGATCGACACGCCCTGAAGGTTTTGCAGCTTGAGCACGTCATCGGCGTTACGCGGGATGCCATCCTCGGCCTGCGGCAGGTTGACCCTGCGGTTGGTGTATTCGTGATTGACGGCGATCACCTGCCGCTCACCGATCAGGAACAGTTCCATGCCGTCGGTATTCTCGCCGAAGACGCGGTCCGACATCTCGACGCTGCCGCCGGTGTCCTGGCTGAAATCGCCCAAGGCGTCGGAAAACAGCGGGTCGCCCCAGCTGATCAGGCGCTGCCAGCCATAGCCCTCGGGCACGTGCACGGTGCCGTCGGTGGCGGTCGGGACCGGGGTGAAGGCGAAGCGGTCGGCCTGTCGGGCAAGCGCGGTGGAGCCCTTCAGCATTGCGGTGCCCATGACGGCAGCGCCAGACCCGAAGGCCAGAACGCCCCCGAGGAACCCGCGGCGGGAGATCGCGCGTTCGACGACGTCGTCGAATTGCTGCTTTTCAGGACGCGGGAAATTCATTTCATCCCAGTCGTCGGCGCTGATCTTGTTGAGATCGACGTCTTTCATGGCGTACCTCGTTCGGTTGGGTGGCTAGGTACAAAGCGGTAAGATGAGAAGGTAAAACCCTGACGACGATGGCATGTTACTTTGGTGACGGCACCTGTCGGGCGCACAGGCGCAAGACGCGATGAGGGCAAGGCCGGCCCAACAAATGCTTGCCTTGCGCGCGTTCTGTCGGCGAAGCTTTGCCAACCTGTATTTTCGCACTGCGAGGAAGGGAGGCCGCCGATGCTGACCCGCCGCCATTTCATTTCCACCGGGGCCGCCCTGGCCCTCACGCCCACCATCGCCGGCGCGCAGGAAGGCTGGACCCTGCCAAGCCGATACGCCCCGCGCGTGGTCGACATCAACCCCGGCTTCACACCGGGCGAGATCCATGTCGATATGGGGGCGCATTACCTCTACCTGATCCGCGAAAACGATACCGCGCTGCGCTTTGGCGTTGCTGTCGGACAAGAGGGACGGCAGGCTGCGGGGCGCTTTCATATCGGGCGCAAGGCGGAGTGGCCCCGTTGGACGCCGACCCCCAACATGATCGCGCGCGAACCGGAGCTTTACGCGCAATTTGCCGGCGGCATGGAAGGCGGGCCGGACAACCCCTTGGGCGCGCGGGCGCTTTACCTTTACGCCGGGTCGCGGGATTCGCTTCTACGCATCCACGGCACCGCGCAGCCCTGGTCGATCGGCCTGTCGGCCTCGTCCGGCTGCATCCGCATGGTCAATGATCACGTGATCGAGCTGTACGACATGGTGGAGCTTGGCACGCGGGTGCAACTGCACCCGGTTTGATACGAAAAAGCGCCCAACGGCACAAGGCCGCGGGGCGCCAGCATCAGAATCGCCGCGACGTCAGCCTGGCATCTTGGTCATGCGCAGGTAGGGAAGCTTGGCGTCGAAGGTGCCGAACTTTTCCTTCGCCTGCTCATCGTCAAGGCCCAGTGCAACAATCACGTCCTCACCGTGCACCCAGTTGGCGGGCGTTGCGATCGGGGTCTGGTAGGTTGCCTGAAGCGCGTCGAGTGCGCGCAGCACCTCTGCGAAGTTGCGCCCGACCGACATCGGGTAAGCCATTGTCAGCTGGATCTTCTTGTCCGGCGAAATGATGAACACAACCCGGACGGCTGCGCTGTCGGCAGCGGTGCGCCCGTCGGGCAGGTAGGCGTCGGCCGGCAACATGTCGAGCGCCTTGGACACGACAAGGCTGTCATCTGCAATGATTGGAAAACCTGCCTTGGCGCCGGAATAGGTCTCGATGTCGGATTTCCATTCGACATGCTCCGCAACCTTGTCGACCGACAGGCCGATCACCTTGGTGCCGCGCTTTTCCCATTCGTCGGCCAGTTGCGCCACGGCGCCGAATTCTGTGGTGCAGACGGGGGTGAAATCCTTGGGGTGGCTGAACAGGATTGCCCAGCTATCGCCGATCCAGTCATGCAGGGCAAAGGTGCCCTGATCGGTTTCGACGGTCAGGTTGGGGATTGTGTCGTTGATGCGCAGGGCCATGTGACCTCCTGGAATTTGGTTGCGAACGTCAATGATAATATAGGGTGTCTTTTGCCGGGTTGCACGGGGGGGCAGTTTAGAATGATTTCAAAAAAGAGAGACATTCGGCCGCATGACCGGTGTCGAGCCACGCGATCCACCCGCGCCGTCGCGTCAAGACGGTCGGCCCTTGCTCTTGGCACACGGGGGTGAGAGGCTCCGCGCCGAACAAGGAGACACACCATGCCCAACAGCACGGATTTCTACATTGGCGGCCAGTGGGTCGCACCGCACTCAAGCAACGATTTCGAGGTGATCAACCCGGCGACGGAAGAGGTCTGCAAGACGATCTCGTTGGGGGGGCAGGCCGATGTCGATGCCGCCGTCGCCGCCGCGCGCGGCGCGTTCGAAACCTATGCCTACAGCACGAAAGAGGAACGCTTGGCGCTTTTGCGCAAGATACTCGACGTCTACAAGGCGCGCGGCGAGGACATGGCACAGGCAATCTCGACCGAGATGGGCGCGCCGATCGACATGGCGCGCTCCTCGCAGGTGGGCGCGGGGATCTGGCACATCTCGAACTTCATCACCGCGCTTGAGAATTTCGACTTCGAACGTCCGCTTGGCAACCATGCCCCGAATGACCGGATCCTCTACGAGGCGGTCGGCGTCATCGGCATGATCACGCCGTGGAACTGGCCGATGAACCAGGTCACGCTGAAGGTGATTCCGGCGCTTGCCACGGGCTGCACGATGATCCTGAAGCCGTCCGAGATCGCACCGCTTTCCGGGCTGGTCTGGGCCGAGATCCTTGACGAGGCGGGGGTGCCCGCGGGCGTCTTCAACCTTGTCAACGGGGATGGGCCGGGTGTCGGCACGATGATGTCGGGCCATCCCGGCATCGACGCGATCAGCTTCACAGGCTCGACCCGTGCAGGGATTGCCATCTCGAAGAATGCAGCTGATACGCTCAAGCACGTGCACCTCGAACTTGGCGGCAAGGGCGCCAATATCGTCTTTGCCGATGCCGATGAAAAGGCGGTGAAGCGCGGCGCGCTGCACTGTTTCAACAATACCGGTCAGTCCTGCAACGCGCCGACCCGGATGCTGGTGGAACGCAGCTATTATGACGCGGCGGTGGAGATCGCCACCGCGACCGCCGAGGCCACCACCGTCGGCATGCCGTCGGAGTCCGGGCGCCATATCGGGCCGCTGGTTAGCGCGACGCAATTCGACAAGGTGCAGGGGTTGATCGCCAAGGGCATCGAGGAAGGCGCGCGGCTGACTGCTGGCGGCCTTGGCCGGCCCGAGGGGTTCAACAAGGGCTATTTCGTGCGCCCGACGGTTTTTGCCGATGTCGACAACGAGATGACGATCGCGCGCGAGGAGATCTTCGGCCCGGTCCTGTCGATCATCCCTTTCGAGGATGAGGCCGAGGCGCTGCGCATCGCCAACGACACCGCGTATGGCCTCACCAACTACGTTCAGACGCAGGACGGCGCGCGGCGCAACCGGTTGGCGCGGCGGCTGCGCTCGGGCATGGTCGAGATGAACGGGCAGAGTCGTGGCGCCGGCAGCCCCTTTGGCGGCATGAAGAAATCCGGAAACGGGCGCGAAGGCGGTGTCTGGGGTCTGGAGGATTTCTGCGAGGTCAAGGCCGTGTCCGGCTGGGCAACCGACGCAGGTTGAGCGAGGCCCGGGAGGGGGGGGCGTGTGCGCCCCCCGTTTCGGGTAATCCGCAATGCAGCCCCTCGTGGTTGTCGCTTTCCGACGCACACCAGGGGATTGTTTCGTCAGGTGACGCACACTCGTTTTGCGCATCCACCCTCTGCCGAGACCGCGTTTCGGACAGCGACTGCCGCGATCCTGCGCAGGTCTTCGGGGGCCATGCCTGAGCGTGCGCGCAACGTGATGCCACGGGCAACCGCCGCCAGCATCCCCGCCAGGGCGCGTTCCTCCGCTGTTGCCCCCGATCCGGCCCCATGCGCCAGGCGCTGCGCAATCCTGTCCTCTAGGGCGGCAAAGCGGCGGTCAAGCTCCTGCCGGAAGGTGTCGTCGGCCCCCGCGACCTCGGCAAGGACACAGGAAATCAGACATCCCGGCGTGGCCGCGTCGCGCGTCGCAAGGCTGACGACCTCGGCGAAGAAGGTCGACAGGTCGGCCTCCAGCGTGCCGCTGGGCCCGAGGGCCGACGCAACCGGACCCATCTGTGTTTCGATGTAATGGGCGATAGCGGCGAGGAATAAACCCTTCTTGCCGCCGAAATCATGGTAGAGGCTGGTGCGCGACATGCCTGTATCGCGGCATAACCGATCCACCGAGGCGGCATCAAAGCCTTCGGACCAGAATACGCGCATCGCGGCACCAACCGCCTGATCCTTCTTGAAGCCCCGTGGCCTGCCGCGTGGCCGGGGGGCGTGGCTTTCGGATTGCACACTCTCACCCATAGTTGATCCAACCCGTCCGGAAATAACTGGTGACGAGCAATCACACAATATACAGAACGATCATTCTGTAAATATAGGAGCACCCGATGACCCGAACCCCCCTGCTGAAGATGTCGCCCACCACCCTCGATGTCGCGCAAGGAGAGGCCGAAACCCTTCTGTCCGGCGCCGAGGCCAAACTTGGCTTCCTGCCGAACATGTATACCTACATGGCAAACCTTCCCGGCGTTCTGGCAGGCTACCTCGGGACCTATCAAGCGTTCCGCGAAACGACCGGCTTCACCCCGGCCGAACAGGAAACCGTGTTCCTGACGATCAGCCGGGTGAACGGCTGCACCTATTGCATGGCGGCACACTCGATGCTTGCCGACAAGGTGTCGGGCGTGCCTGCCGACAGCCTCGCTGCGCTACGCGCGGGCAAGGACCTGCCCGACGAGAAACTGAACGCCGTCGCTACCTTCACCGAGGCGATGGTGGTCTCGCGTGGCAACCCCGGCAAGGCGGCGGTCGATGCGTTCCTTGCTGCCGGCTACGGCGAACAGCAGGTGCTGGGGGTTGTCCTTGCCATCGCCTGCAAGACGTTTTCCAACTACGTCAACCACCTGGCCGGAACCCCGGTGGATGACGTCTTCGCCCCCTACAGCGTCGATTGACCCACTACGCACCCCCCCCGCCCGCTACAAGGCGGCGGGGCGCCGTTGCGGCGCGCGATCAGACCGCCCGCATGTCGAATCGCACGGTCGGGGTCTGGGCCAGCAGATCGCGTGAATAGGCGGCGTCCGGCCCCGCGAAGAACGCCTCCGACGGGCCGGTTTCGATCAGCCGCCCTTCTTTCAGCACTGCGATATCGTCGGACATCTGCCGCACGACGGCAAGGTTGTGGCTGATGAACAGCGTGGTCAGCCCGAAGCGAGCTTGCAGGTCTTTCAGCAGGTTCAGGATCTGCGCCTGTATGGAGACGTCGAGCGCGCTTGTCGGCTCATCACACAGCAGCAGGCCGGGGCGTGACAACAGCGCCCTTGCCACAGCGATACGTTGACGTTGGCCGCCGGAGAACTGGTGCGGATAGCGATCGGCGGCCGATGCATCGAGCCCGACAAGCGCCAGCATCGCGCGCGCCAGCCGCGCGCGTCGCCGGGCATCCGGTTCCAGCCCGTATAGCCACAAGGGTTCGCTCAGCACGTCGAGCACCCGGTGGCGGGAATTGAGGCTCGAATACGGATCCTGGAACACCATCTGCACGAGGCGCCGCGATGGATCTGCCCGGCGCCGCGCGCGCATCGGTGGCAAGGCAGCGCCGTCCAGCCGCATCTCGCCTTCCGCTGGGTGCACAAGCGCCGCAATGACCTTGGCCAGCGTCGATTTGCCCGATCCGCTTTCCCCGACCAGCCCCATGACGGTGCCGGGGCGCACCGACAGCGACACGTCGTCAAGTGCGACGAAATCATCCCGTGGGCCGAACAGGCCGCGCCTTTCGCCGCGAAAGCGCACCGTGATCCCCGACAGGTCCAGCGACGGACCGGGGCCCGATCCGGTTCCGGCCATCAGCCAGTCCTCGGCCACGCGCGCGGTGTCGGTCTCGGCCTGTGGCAGCGCTTCGCCGGCGATGCGGGGCAGGTGAAACCTGTCGAGCTTGCGATCCAGCGGCGGCACGGCGGCCATCAGCGCCTTGGTGTAGGGATGTTCGGGCTGGCCCAGCACGCGCAGCGTCTGGCCCTGTTCCATGACCTTGCCACCCCGCAGCACGGTGACGCGGTCGGACACCTGCGCGATCACCCCGATATCGTGGGTGATCAGGATGAAGCCCACGCCACGTGTGCTGGCCAGCCGCCGGATCAGGTCCAGCACCTGCGCCTGAACCGCCACGTCAAGCGCGGTTGTCGGTTCATCGGCGATGATCAGTTCGGGGTTGCTGCACAGCGCCAGCGCGATCACCACCCGTTGCCGCATGCCGCCGGAAAACTGGTGCGGGTAGGCGCGGATGCGGTCCTTGGCATTGGCGATGCCGATCTCCTCCAGCAGGGACACCGCCCGCGCGCGCGCCGCCGCGACCCCGATATCTTCATGCGCGAGGATCGTTTCGATCAGCTGCGCCTCCACCGTCATCAGCGGGTTGAGGCTGGTCTGCGGGTCCTGGAAGATCATCGAGATCCGCTTGCCGCGCAGTCGGTGCGCCGCGACCGGGGTCAGCGCCCGAAGGTCGGTCTCGCCAAGGGTCATCCTGCCTGCGGTCACCTGCCCGGCGGCCGGCAGCAAGCCCATGATCGCGGCGCCGATGGTGGATTTGCCGGCGCCGGATTCCCCGACCAACCCGTGAATCTCGCCCCGGTCGACCGACAGCGACACGTCCTCGACGGCCATGTTGGTGCCGAACCGGTCGGTGAATTGCACGCTCAGCCCCTCGACCGCCAGCATCAGCGCATCCCCGGATTGAACAGGTCGCGCAGGAAGTCACCCAGAAGGTTGATGGCGACGACAAGCACGACGAGGAATACGGTGGGGATCCACAGGATCCACCATTCGCCCGACAGCAGGTATTGCATCCCGATCCGGATCAACGTTCCCAGCGACGGCGAGTCCGCCGGCAACCCGACCCCGAGGAAGGACAACGTCGCCTCCAGCAGGATGGCCGATGCCAGATCGACGGTGGCGATCACCAGCAGCGGCCCGACGATGTTGGGCAGAATGTGGCGCAACATGATCCTGAGCGGGTGCTGGCCCATCATGATCGCCGCAGAGACGTAATCCTTGCTTCGTTCGACAAAGACCGACGCCCGCGCAGTGCGCGCGAAATTGACCCAGAGCGAGAGGGCGATTGCCAGTGTGATCACGGTCACGCGCAGATCGTCGTGCATCTCGCGCGGCAGTATTCCGCGCGAAATGCCGTCTATCAGCAGCGCGGTCAGGATTGCCGGAAGGGCAAGCTGGACATCGGCGATGCGCATTACGATGGCATCAAAGCGCCCGCCCAGATACCCCGCCGCCAGCCCCAGCCCGACCCCCAGCAGCAGCGCCACCGCCATCGCCATGGCGGCGATCGACAGCGACAGCCGTGCGCCGTAAAGGATCGACGACAGCATGTCGCGCCCCTGATCATCGGTGCCCAGCAGGAAGCGCGGGCTGCCGCCGTCCTCCCAGGCCGGCGGCAGTAGCCCGTCGATCAGCGAAAACGACGCAAGGTCATAGGGGTTCGTCGGCGCGATCCACGGCGCGAAGGCGGCGCCCGCGACGATCGCCAGTGTGGCAATGGCCGCGAGGATCGCCGCGGGGCTGCGCGAAAAGAGCCAGACCCCCTCGTTCCGCATCAGGCGGGCCAGCATCAGGCGCTCTCCCGGACGCGCAGGCGCGGGTCGATGGCGACGTAAAGCAGATCGACGGCAAGGTTGATGACCACGAAGAAGAAGGCGATGACGACGAGGTAGACACTCATCACCGGGATATCGACGAAGCGGATCGATTCAAGGAACAACAGCCCCATGCCGGGCCACTGGAACACGCTTTCGGTGACGATCGAAAAGGCGATCACGCCGCCGAATTGAAGCCCGATGATGGTGATGACCGGGATCATCGTGTTGGGCAGCGCGTGGCGGTAACGGATGCTGCGCCATGGCACGCCGCGCGCGATGGCAAAGCGGATGTGATCGGTGCGCATTACCTCCATCATCTGCGCGCGCACCAGCCGCATGGTCAGCGTCAACTGGAACAGCCCCAGCGTGATGGCGGGCAGGATCAGCGACCGCCACCCTTGCGCGGTAAACAGCGAGGATCGCCACCAGCCGATCTCGACCGTGCCGCCGCGTCCGTAGGTGGGCAGCCAGCCAAGCTGCACACCGAACAGGAAGATCAGCAGGATGCCGATCACGAAGGTCGGGATCGACACCCCGATCAGCGTGCCGATCAGCAGCGACTGGCTGATCACGCCGCGTGGCCGCAGGGCGGTGTAGATCCCTGCCGGGATACCGACGATCAGCGAGATCAGCAGCGCCACGGTGCCCAGCTCCAGCGTGGCCGGAAGCCGCGACAGGATCATCGCGCCAATCGGTTCGCGGGTGCGGAAGGAATAGCCGAAATCGCCGCGCAGCATGTCGCCTGTAAAGCGCGTGAATTGCACGACGAAGGGGTCGTTCAGCCCCAGATCTTCGCGCAGGCGGTCCTGATCCTCAAGCGAGGTTTCGACGCCGGTCATCTGGGCAATCGGATCGCCGACGAAGGCGAACAGCGAAAAGGCGAGGAAGGCGACGGCCAGCATCACGAAAACCGACTGGATCAGCCGTTTGACAGCGAAGGCGACCATCGCCTGTCCTCCTTTCGGTCAGTTCACCGTGACCCAGCGCAGCATGAAGAAGTCATCCGGGCGCTGCACCACGTCAACGTTTTCCTGCATCGCCCAGATCAGCGGCTGAGTGTAGAGCGGCACGTAAGCCACATCCTCTTGCAGGATGCCGGCGACCTCGTCGAGCATCGCCTGCCGCGCCGCGGGGTCGACTTCGGACTGGATCGGGGCCAGAAGCGCGTCGATCCGTTGGTTCGAATATCCGCCGAAGTTCCAGGTGCCAAGCCGCTCGGTCGGGGTGTGGGCGAGGAAGCGGATCGGGTGTTCGGCATCGAAGGTGCCCGGCGACCAGCCCAGCAGATACATGTCGAAATTATCCGCCCGAAGCTCATCCCAGTAGCCGCGCACCGGCATCGCGTTGACGTTCGCCTCCACACCGATGCGCGCCAGCATCGAGGCGACGGCGCGGCACACGGCCTCGTCGTTGATGTAGCGGTCGTTGGGGCACATCAGGCCAAAGGAAAACCCGTCGCCGTAGCCGGCCTCGTCCAGCAACGCCCGTGCCGCGTCTGGGTCGTAGTCGGGGCGGTCGGCATGGTCGTCCGAATAGCCCGAGAGGCCCGCCGGCACCAGCTGGCTTGCCGGTTCGGCAGCGCCGCGCATGATCACCCGGTCGATCGTCTCGACGTCGATGGCCTGCGCAACGGCACGCCGCACCCGCGGGTCATGGAACGGGTTGGCACCGGTCGTTTCCTCGGAATAGAGCAGGCTGTCATGGTCGTGCCCGAAGCCCAGCATGATCACGCGGGTTTCCAGACCGGCAAGCACCTCGAAACCGTCGCGCTCTTCGACCTGTTCGGCATCCTGAAGCGGGATCGGCGAAATAAAGTCGATCTCGCCCGACAGCAGCGCCGCCAGCCCGGTCGCCGGGTTGCCGATCGGGGTGAAGATCGCCTCGGTCACGTTGTGCCCGGCCGTGTCCCACCAGTTTTCGTTCGGAACAAGGCGCGTTTCGATGCCGGGGTTGCGCGCCGCCAGCATGAAGGGGCCGGTGCCGTTGGCGTTGCGGGTGGCGTGGTTCTCGGCGTCGCGCGCGGGCAGGTCTGCCCCGTTTTCAGCCGCCCAGCCCGAGTCAAGAATCATGAAGTTGGCGATTGAGCCGGGGAACAGCGGGTTCGGGGCTGTGGTCACGAAATCGACGGTGAAATCATCCACCCGCACGACCTCTGTCACCGAGGCGAACCATGACCGGACATCGGACGCTTCCGACACGGCGCGTTCATAGGAAAAGATCACGTCATCGGCGTTGAACTCCGACCCGTCGTGGAAGGTCACACCCTCGCGCAGCGTGAAACGCCAGCCGGCACCGTCCGGCAGCGCCTCCCACGACGTTGCCAGCGACGGCTCGACGCCCATCTCGGGGTCGCGCCGGACAAGGCCTTCATAGACGTTGTTGAGAAAGGACAGGACCGGCGCCGCGTTCACTGCGTGCGGGTCCATCGTCTGCGGATCGGTGGTGCCGGCCCAGCGAAAGGTTTCTGCCGCGACCGGCAGCGATGACAGCAACGTGGTGCTCAGCGCAAGCGCTGCAACGGGAAATGTGGTGCGAAACATGAATGACCTCTCTGTTTTTCCTGCCGCCCCTGACGGACGCCCTTTGCATAGTTAGGCATATTCAGAACGATCATTCCAGATCCCGCGTTCCGGTTTTCCGAATTGGCAGCGATGGTTGCGATGCCGAGACCGGCAGCGGACCTAAGCTTTTCCGGGCGGTATGCGCTGCGCGATGACCCGGACAGCGGGTCGGCGCAGATCCCGGCAGCCTTCCGGGCACAAGCGTCAGAAGCTCTTCGGCACCCGCCATTCGCCGAACCTGCGTGGAAGGCGATACAGCATCGGACTGCGTTGACCGGAGAGCGTGGGACCAAACATCGGTTTGATGTAGAAAAGTGGTGCCGGTGATAGGACTCGAACCTACGACCCCATCATTACGAATGACGTGCTCTACCAGCTGAGCTACACCGGCACTTTTTTCTTGACGCGGCCGCGAACGGGCCACGTCACTTCCTTTGCACCGCTTGTAAACGGCTGGTTTGAAACGTCAATCTCAACTACCCAACCGATAGAGACTGCCACTCTTTATCTTGAGGCGACATCTTGAGGCGACATCGGGGTGCGGGCAGGCTCTTAGCAAGGCTGCCCATGCTTGAACAGCCCTAATTTGCGCCGCTGCGCAACTGTTGGTCTTCTGACGGGTCATCCGTTTCGCTGGCGGTGTCCTGCGCCTCGGTTTCGGACCCGGCATCATCGGCCATCGGGGCGCTTTCAAAATCTGCCGGTTCCGCGTCGTCCGCCGGTTCCGCGTCCTCGATATCATCCGCGCGTCCCATGTCGGGGGGGCTGGGTTCGTCGTCTCGACGGTCTTCCAGAGCGCCGACGATCAGGGGCAGCATCTGCATTGGTCCCGAAAGCGCGGACTCGCTCTGCGGCGCTTCCGTCCACGACAGGGTGTCGAAGCTGCCGCAAGACTCGCAGACCGGTTGCCAGATTGCGTGGACATGGCCGCAGGCCTCGCAGGTCCATTGCGGCCCGCGCGAGGCGGTGATCGCCTTGGCCAGCCAGCCGCGCACGACACGGTCTTCACTGCCCTCGCCACGTTCGATCGCCGCCATGATGGTCAGCGACCGCGCGGTGGGTGCGGTTTCGGGCAGATCGCCGAGCGCTTTGCGGGCGGCGGCATAGTCTTCGGCGGCGATATGCAGTTCCGCCTCCAACAGCTTGACCTCGGGGTCACCGGGATGCCCGCCCAGCAACACGCGGAACCGCTTGAGCCGCTCGGCCGGCGTTTCCTCCGGCTCGATCTCGGCGAAGGCGGCGGCAAGGTCGGGATGCGGGGCCGCGTCCCAAGCCTTGCGGATCACACGGGTGGCCACTTTGGGTTTCTGATCCCGCACAGCCATGCGCGCGGCCATGATGGCGGCGGGCACCAGATCGGGCGACAAGCGGTTGGCCTCGGTTGCATGCTGCCTTGCGGGTTCGATCTTTCCCTCGGACAGGGCATCGCGGGCCTCGGCGAGGGCCAGAACCGCATCGCGGCGCCTGTGAACGTCGCGGGGCAGGGCACTCGATTTCAGCTTGGCCGCCAGCGTCCGACGCGCACCGGCCCAATCCTCGGCCCCGGCTTGCAGCGTCAGCAGCATGTCCTGCACGCCATGATGGGCGGGGCGAATTGCGAAGGCTTTCTCGGCCAGTTTCAACGCTGTCTCGGTGTCGCCGGTCTCCAGCTTTTGCTGCAACAACCCGCGTATACCGACAAAGCGGGTCGCGTCGTCGGCCAGCAGTTTCTTGTAGGTGTCTGCCGCCTTGGTGCGATCCCCTGCCATCTCGGCGGCCTGCGCGACCAGAAGGTTGGTCAGTGCGGGCCGTTTCAAATAGCCCTCGGCGCGTTCTGCCTTGCGGATCGCCAGCCGCCCCTCACCGGAGGCGAGCGCCAGCATCCCCTCGGACAAGGCTTGATAGCCTTTGCGTTCGGCGCGTCGGTTGAAATACCGGGTGATCGCTGTTTCGTCACCGTTGAGGAAGCGGATGACCGCGATCAGCAGGCCAATCAGCTTCAGCGCCACATAGAGTGCCAGCAGCAAGAGCGCGCCGGCGATCACCCCCGACAGTGGCGTCAGCGCGAATTCGCGCCCGGCCACGGCGATCAGCAGAACATCGCTCGATTCCAGCAGGTAGCCGACGCCGAAGGTCAGTGCGACGACTGCCAGGACGAAGGCGATGATTTTCAGGACAGACCAGAGAAGCATGAGCGACGTCCTCAGTTCGTTCCGTCGAGCGCGGCGGCGACGGCGTCCAGCGCCGCCAGTGCGTCACGACGGGTTTCTGCGGCGGAGGTCCATTCGGCCATTACCGCCTGCGCCCCCTCGGGCAAGGCGGCGAGTTCCGTGATTGCGCCGTCAAGGTCTCCGCTGCGCAGGGCCGCCTCGGCCCGTGACAGGACCGCGTCGGGGTCATCGCCTTCGCGCGGGTCGAGCGACCGGCCCCCGACCTGACTTTGCAGGAAGGCGGTGAAGCGGTCGACCGCATCCTCGCCCGCTGTGTCGCGCAGGGCGACCGGCAGGGCGGCGCGGGCGGCGGCGGGGAAGGTGGCTTGCAGCCGATCCAGTGTCGGCACACCGGTTTGGGCAGCCGCGGACAGCGCCTCCGGCACCTCGGCGCCGGCGGTGACATCGCTCAGCGCATCGCCAAAGGGCGCGCCAGAGGCCACGGCAATGCGCAATTGGCCAAGCGCGGCTTGCGCGGTTGCTGCGTTGACACGGGCTTCGGCGCGCTCTTGTGCGGCGGCGATGCTGGCCTCGGCCTCGGCGGCAATACCGCGGATCCGTTCGATCAGGGCGCTGCTTTCCGCCTGTTGCGCGGCAAGGTTTTCCGACTGCGCCCGTATCTGTTCGCGGAGCTGCGCGACTGCGGCGGCGATCGCGGCGGAATTGTCCTCGGCTCCGGTTTCGCCAAGCGGCAGGCTTTCAAGATAGGCAATGCGGTCCGTCAAGCCCGATATCTGCCCTGCAACCGTGTCGATCCGTGTGCCGAGCGCCTCGATATCCTCCGTCAGCGGGGTCAGGTCCACAGGGTCGGGCACCGGCGGCAGTGCGGCAAGCTCCTCCTCCAGCGCGGCGGTGCGCGTGCTCAGGGTGGTCAGGCTGTCGCCCTGCCCTGCGAGGGTGGACTCGATCGTGGCGAGGGTATCCTGCGTGCCGGTATCCTGCTGGTTTGTCGCAAGGCCCATATAGGCCGCGCCGTAGCCAAGACCGGCGGCGATGACGCCCCCGAGAACGAGCGGCATGACGCCCGGCCCACGGCGCACATCGGGTGCGGGTGCGGGTGCGGGTGCCGCCGGGGCGTCACGGGTGGGTTCGTCGTCCCGGTTCGCATCCTCGCCGGCGGCCGCATTCTGCGCCGCGTCATCGTCCGGTCCGGGCGCCTCTTCCGCTTCCGATGCGTCGTCGGCCACTTCGGAATCCTCAACCGCTTCGGCGTCTTCAACGGTGTCTGTCGCCTCGACGTTGGGCGTTTCGGTTTCCGGTTCGATCCTGTCTTCGTCGGTCTTGGGTGTCGTCGGTTTGGCCACCGCTGCATCCTTCCCATCTATCATGGTCGCAGCGCAGCAAATCATTTCCGCGCTGCCGAGTCACCCGTCAGGTTTGCATGGCCGGGCAGGGGAGGGCTAGGGGCTAAGTTGTCTCGTCACCGCATTCAGCATTGCCGCGCCGGTCGGGGCCTCGGCAACGCTGGCCCGGTTTGCAATCGGTGCAGGCAAGGCCGCGCGGGTCGCGGTGCTGATGCAGACCGGGCGGCATATTGACCCGTCGGGCAGCGCCTTGGCGAAAAGCTTGGCGCTGCGCGGTGAAAAAAGCGGCACCGACACCTCTTGCCCGGACAGAAGCGCCCCACGTGCGGCGGCGGCAAGGGGCAGCGCAACCTGGTCGTAGACGGCATGCCCACTGATCACGATGCCGTGTTGTCGGAGCCGTTCCACCAACTCGCCGCGCACATGCCGCCCATGCAGGTGGACAAGCGGCCCGGTCGGTGGATGCGACCGGATCAGGGCGATCAGGTCGTTCGCCGCCCCGCCTGCCGACACGGCCTGCAAGCCGACATCGCGCGCTGCCTGACGGGTGCGGTCGCCCACGCAATAGGCGAACTGCCCTGCTGCGGCGCCGGCATCCGCATAGGCGCGCACCCCGTTTTCCGAGGTAAAGACCAGCGCCGCGTCGGGGGGCAGCGGCGGCAGGTCGAGCGGCTCGATGCGCAGCAGGGGCGCGATCAGAACCTCCACCTCACCGCCGGTGCGGTCGTGCAGTTCGGCGGCGAAACGCTCGGCTTGCGCCTGCGGGCGTGTCAGAAGGATGAGGGGCTTGGCATTGTCAGGCATGGGACCGGATGATACCTGCGGCTATCCCGATCTGCAACGAAGCCCGCCATGCCCGCGCCAATCACGATCCTCGGCCTTGAAAGCAGCTGCGACGACACCGCCGCCGCGGTTCTGCGCGATGCGGGAGGCGAGGTGACGCTGCTCTCTTCGCTCGTCAGTGGCCAGACCGACCTGCATGCGGCCTATGGCGGCGTGGTGCCGGAAATCGCGGCCCGCGCCCATGCCGAGCGGCTTGACCTGATGGTCGAACAAGCCGTGGCCGAAGCAGGCATCGCGCTGTCCGACATCGACGCCATCGCCGTGACCGCCGGGCCGGGGCTGATCGGCGGGGTGCTGTCGGGGGTGATGTGCGCCAAGGGGTTGGCGCTTGGCCTCGGTGTGCCGCTTGTCGGCGTGAACCATCTGGCCGGTCACGCGCTGACGCCACGGCTGACCGACGGGGTGGCATTTCCGTACCTGATGCTGTTGGTTTCCGGCGGGCATTGCCAGTTCCTGCGGGTGGATGGCGCAGACGATTTCACCCGCCTTGGCGGTACCATCGACGACGCGCCGGGCGAGGCGTTCGACAAGGTCGCCAAGCTTCTGGGCCTGCCGCAGCCGGGCGGGCCATCGGTGGAACGGGCGGCCTTGTCCGGCGATCCCGCGCGCTTTGCCCTGCCGCGCCCGCTGCTGGACCGGGCGGGCTGCGACATGTCCTTTTCCGGCCTCAAGACGGCGGTATTGCGCGCCCGTGACACGCTGGTTGCCGCGCAGGGCGGCTTGAGCGAACAGGACCGTGCCGATCTTTGCGCGTCCTTTCAGGCGGCGTTGCGCGACGTGCTGGCAGAGAAAGCGCGCCGTGCTCTGTCCGGGCAGGGTGATCTGACCTGTTTCGCCGTTGCGGGCGGGGTTGCCGCCAACCAGATCCTGCGTGCCGCGCTGGAAGGGGTTGCCGGGGCGCAGGGCCTCCGTTTCCTCGCGCCGCCGCTTGCGCTGTGCACCGACAATGCTGCGATGATCGCCTGGGCGGGGTTGGAGGCATTCCGCGCCGGTCGGCGCGACGGGATGGACCTTGCCGCGCGGCCCCGCTGGCCGCTGGACCATCGCAGCCCGGCGCTGATTGGATCGGGCAAGAAGGGGGCCAAGGCATGACCCGTGTGGATATCGCAGGCGCGGGCGCCTTCGGCACGGCCCTGGCGATCACGCTGGCCCGTGCCGGGCGCGAGGTGACGCTTTGGGCGCGATCCGGCGCGGACAGGATGCAGGACGCGCGCGAGAATATCCGCCGCCTGCCGGGTCATCCCTTCCCCGAGGCGCTGCGCGTGACCGGGGATATCGACGGCCTGACGTCCGATCTGCTGCTGCTGGCCGTACCGACACAACGCCTGCACGAGGTGCTGCCGCATCTGCCCGACGCGGCCCGGACGGTGATTTCTTGCGCCAAGGGCATCCACCTGGCCACCGGGCTCAGCCCCTGCCAACTGATCGCGCAGCACCGGCCGGGCGGGCTGACCGGCGTGTTGACCGGGCCGAGCTTTGCCGCCGATATCGCCGCCGGGCTGCCCACGGCGCTGACCCTCGCGCTGCCCGACGCGGCGCTTGGCGCGGCCTTGCAGGACAGGCTGTCCACGCCCACGCTGCGGCTTTACCGCACCACGGACGTGACCGGCGCGGAACTTGGCGGGGCGCTGAAGAACGTCATCGCCATTGCCTCTGGCGCGGTCATCGGCGCAGGCTTGGGCGAAAGCGCGCGCGCCGCCCTGATGGCGCGCGGCTTTGCCGAAATGCGGCGGGTCGCTGGTGCGCGCGGCGCGCGCGATGAAACGCTCTTGGGCCTGTCGGGCTTCGGCGATCTGGTTCTCACCTGCACCTCGGACAAGTCGCGCAATTTCCGTCACGGGTTGGCGCTTGCCGGAGCGGCGCGGCTGGACGCGCAGGCAACCGTGGAAGGCGCCGCAACGGCGGAGGAGCTTTCCGCGCATGCCGAGCTTGAGACCCCGATCGCCGATGCCGTCGCCACCTTGTGCCGGGGCGAGGCCTCTGTGCAGGATGTGATGGCAGCGCTTCTCAACCGTCCCCTGAAACCGGAGTAACCCATGTTGTTTGCCGTGATCTGCACCGACAAGCCCGGCCATATCGAGACCCGCAAGACGAACCGGGGTGCGCACCTCGCCTATCTCGATGAGACGGGCGCCCGGATGGCAGGCCCCTTCCTGAACGAGGCGGGCGAGATGACTGGTTCGCTCGTCGTGATCGAGGCCGAGGACCGCGCGGGTGCCGAGGCCTGGGCCGCGAATGACCCCTATGCCAGGGCCGGTTTGTTCGAGGCGGTTCGCATCGAGGCGTGGAAGAAGGTCGTTGGCTGATGCACTACTGGCTGTTCAAATCCGAGCCAAACACGTGGTCGTGGGATGACCAGGTCGCCAGGGGAGATGCGGGCGAGGAATGGGATGGCGTGCGCAACTACCAGGCGCGCAATGTCATGCGGCAGATGGCGATTGGCGAGCGCGGATTCTTTTACCATTCGCAGGCAGAAAAGGCGGTGGTCGGCGTGGTCGAGGTCTGTGCCGAGGCGCATCCCGACAGCACCACCGACGATCCGGGGTGGGTCTGCGTGGATATCAAGGCGGTCGGCGCCTTGCCGCGCCCGGTGACACTGGCCGAGATCAAGGCGGAGCCGCGCCTGTCCGACATGGCTCTGGTCAGGAATCCCCGCCTTTCGGTGCAGCCGGTGACCGAGGAAGAATGGCGCATCGTCTGCGGGATGGGCGGCTTTTCTGCTTAGGGTTGCGCGTTCGCCATGGCATGATGCCCCCCCGTGGAACAGGAGGAGCATTCATGGACTATCTCAGCGTGATCGCAGCGGGCGCCGCTGCATGGGTCTTCGGGGCGATCTGGTACATGGCCTTGTCGACGCCGTGGAGGGCGGCCAACGGTTTGACCGCGGACCAGATCAAGGCCAGCGCCACCCCGACACCCTATATCGTCAGCTTCGTCATGGCGGTTCTGGTCGCCGGTATGACCCGGCACATCCTGGCCAGTTCCGGGATCACCACCGTGGGCGGCGGCTTCATGGTCGGCGGCGGTCTCGGGATGTTCGTAGCCCTGCCATGGATGGTGAACAACGTGCTGTTCAGCTTCCGGTCCCCGTCGCTGATCTGGATCGACGGCGGCTATCCGGTGATCGGCTGCACGATCGTCGGCGTGGTGCTGATGCTATTCTGAAACGGCAAAAAAGAAGGAGGGCCCCGACCCCCCGGAACCCTCCTTTACCCACGCGCAATTACTCGCTCCGCACGTGTTCTATGAGGGTCCGCCATCCTGGTCGGGACACGGCAACCATAGCCTCATGACCCCCGCGTGTTCAACGGAAATGCCCGGAGAGTTTTAGCCAAAGCCGAAACGACGGGTCGTTTCGGACAGGTCAGCGATAGACGCTTTCCTTGCCGAAATGCTTGGTCAGCAGGTAGTAGACCACGGCGCGGTACTTGTTGCGTTCCGATCTGCCGTAGGTCTCGATCACCGAGTTGATCGCGTCCATCAGGTCCGGACTATCCGCCAAGCCCAGCTTTTTCATGAGGAAATTCGCTTTCACGGTCTCCAGCTCCGACGGTTGGGAGCCTGCCACGGTCGACGCATCAGCATCGTAAATCGCCGGTCCGCATCCGATCGTGACCTTGGTCAGCAGGTCCATGTCAGGCTCCACCCCGCATTTATTGCGAAGGTCATCCGCATATGTTGTGATCAAATCGTCACGTTTTCCCATATCTTGTCTCCCTATGGCTGAAATCCGAATCTTTCAGGTTCGGTATGCGCGCCATGAAACTCACCGCTTCGTGATCTGACAACGAAAATTTCCGCCATTCCGGTCTTTTCCCAGACCCCTGCGGCGCGAATGCCATGGCAGGGGCAAGGCCCAGGGTGGCACGAGAAGGAGGCAACGTCAGCAAGACGCCCCGGTCAGGTCTGCTCGTTCCAGATCCGGGTGATGTCTTCGGACAGCGTGATCGGGTCGAACGGTTTTTCGAGAACCGAGAGCGCCCCCTTTCTCATCAGTTCCTCAACGTATTGGCGTTCAACCTTGGCGGTCATGAAGATGACCGGCACATCGGACAACGCAGGAACCGTCTGGAATTCCGCCCACAAGTCGTCGCCGCTCATTTCCGGCATCATGACGTCGAACAGGAAGAGTTGGGGGTCGAACCCCGCCGCCTTTTCCATCGCCTCCTGACCTGAGGCGCATTGCAGCACCTCGAAGCCGCCGACATGCTGAAGCGAAAGCATTGCAATGTCGCGGATATCCCTGTCGTCGTCGACGTGCAGGATGCGCTTGAGGTCTGTCATGTTGGCCTGTCCCCTGTTCCGCGTCAGCCCGCGCGCTGGATCGTGTCAGCGTCTGGCGCTGCCAGAATGGCCGCGGGTTGCGGCGCACTTTCAGCGTCCCGCCCGGCAACCAGCAACGGCAGTTCGAAATAGACGGTTGTGCCCTTCCCCTCGGTCGAGGTCAGGCCGATATTGCCGCCGTGCATCGTCACCAGCTTCTTGCAGATTGCAAGGCCAAGCCCGGTGCCCGCCCGCGTCTTGCCATCGCCCGAGGCCACTTGCGCGAAATCCCTGAACAGCTTGCCCTGTTCCCTGACCGGAATGCCGGGGCCATGGTCGCGCACCGAAACGCGCACAACATTGTCGTGGCGGGTCAGGGCGATCTCGATCACGCCGTTCCGGGGTGAAAACTTGGCCGCGTTCGACAGCAGGTTTATCACGATCTGCGCGATGCGGCTGCGGTCACAGGCAACCGGATATTGGTCCGTGTCCGCGCACAGCCGGGTCGTCAGGCCAGCATCCTCCCTGAAGGTCAAATTCAGGTTGCGCGTTTCGTCGACGATGTCGAGCAGGTTCTCCGGCCGCTTTTCAAGGGTCATCCGGCCGGCATTCATTCGTTCGAGGTCGAGAATGTCGTTCACCATCGTCAACAGGTGGTCGCTGTTGCGGTTGGCGATATCGAGAAGGTGCAGCATGTTGTCGGGCAGATCGCCGACGGAGCCTGAGAGCAGCAGCCCGAGCGCGCCCTTGATGGAGGTCAGCGGCGTGCGCAGTTCGTGGCTGACGCGGGCCACGGTTTCCATCTTCACCTTCTCGATCCGCTTGCGGCCAGTGATATCGCGCAGGACCGACAGGAAGACACGCCGCCCCGAGGCGTCGCGGTGCAGCCTCGTGACAATCTCGACATCGGTGTTGCCGTGGCGGGCCTGAATCTCCACAAAATCGCGCGATCCGTTGAACAGCGGCGCCGTGTGCCGGCGGAACAGCGCGACATCGAAATCGGGATCGGTGTCGGCAATGCGTTTGCCCTTGGCGCTTTCCTCGGTCCAGCCGAAGCGGACAAGGGCGGACTTGTTCATGTAGGTAACGGCAAGACTGTCGACCTCGAAGATGAAGACCTCGTCCTGAAGGTCGTCGAGAACATTGCCCAACTGCCGGCGCACACCCGAAAGCTTCTGTTCGGTAATATCGGTCAGCAGGCAGACGGTGCACAGGTGCCGGCCCGCGTCATCCACCTGCGGGATGATGGTCGAGGCGACGACGATCGGTTGGCCATCCGCCGTGCGCAGGATCTGTTCGCCGGACCACGGGCGGTTCTCCTGGATCATGTGGCAGATCGCATGGTATTGTACGACGCCGTCAGCGTTCTGTGCGTCGCCTCCCGCCTCGGATTCGTCGGGGTAGAGAATATCGGCACCCTTGCCGATCACGTCGTCGCGGTTGTATCCGAAGGCGGCCATGAACTTGTCGTTGACCTTCATGAACCGGCCATCGGGATCGGTGACCGCGACGATGCAGTGACGTTCGATGGCCATGTCCCGAAAGCTGATCTCGTCGGCCATGCGCGCGCTCAGGGCCTTGGTGCGTGCCAGAATACGCCGGCGATAGACTTTGTGCGCCACGATCCACGTGCAGGCTGAAGACAGCAAGAGAGAGGCGAACATCACCATGTTGGTTTCGGATATCCCGGACAGAAGCGCCGCATTGGCGACACCGGGGTTCAGCAGAAGCACAAGCCCCCCGGCAGCCAGCAGGACCATCGCGGGCACCGCCATCTTGCCGCTGCCGTTGGTGCTGGCGCGTGCTGACCAATTTTTGGAGCTTGGTAATGTTCTCATTCTACGCGTCCGATCCGGTAAAACTTTGTATTAACTTGTAAGGAAAGTAGTCTGGTTTTGGGTCAAGAAGATGGCGAATTGGTGCATTGCAGCGATCAATATGGTGAAAGCACGGTCTGTCGGTTGTGCCGCTTGCCCGATCATGCCGCGCGCCGCAGTTTTTGCTTGCGGGGCAGGGCGATGGTGAATTCGCTGCCCTTGCCGGGTTCGCTGTAAACCGTCAGCCGACCGCCGTGCAGTTCCACCAGATGACGCGCGATCGACAATCCCAGCCCGATGCCGCCATGTGCCCGCGTCTTGGATGTGTCGGCCTGATAGAAGCGTTCGAAGATCTTCTCTTGCAAATGCTCCGGAATGCCGGGGCCCGAGTCCAGCACCCGGAACAGCAGCGCTTTATCGGTCTGCTCCACGCGCAGCATGACCTTGCCCTTCTCCGCGAACTTGATCGCGTTCGACAAAAGGTTCAGCAACGCCTGCGTCAGCCTGTCGGGGTCGGCGGTCAAACCGACCTCGTCCGCGCGAATGCTCAGATCGACCTTCCGGGCGCGCGCCAGTTCCTCGACCTGGGCCTTCAGCCGGTCAACCAGGTCCAAGGTGGTGATCGGCTGCATGTCGAGCATCACCTCGTGGCGTTCCAGCTTGGACCAGACCAGCACATCGCCGATCAACCGCAGCAGGTGATCGCTGGACACCTGTGCGCGCGTTGCGAAATCCGACAGGCTTTTGAGTTGCTCGCCATTCAGCCGCACAAGGTCTTCGCGCGGGGTCGTTTCGTCGGCAAGTGCGATCGCCATCTTGCGCGCGGCCGGCAAAAGCTCCGGTTTGGCGAGGAACGACAGGAACCCGATCACCGCCGTCAGCGGCGTGCGCAATTCATGGCTGATCACCTGGAGGAACTCTGATTTCGCGCGGTTGGCCTCTTCTGCCCTGGCGATGGAGGTCTTCAACTCGGTGATGTCGACGCGCAGCCCCACGGTGCTGCCATCGGGTGTCTCGCGTTCGGAGATCTTCAACCAGCGGCCATCGGAAAGCAGTTCCTCGAATTCGGCGCTGGCCTCTTCATGAACCCGCAATCGTTCCTGTATCCACGCTTCCTCGCGCCCTTCGGCCGCCGGATACAGGCCGCGGGCAACGCCGCTTCGGACCAAATCCTCGAACTGGACGCCGGGCGCGATGCCAGCCTCGGGCGCGAGGTAGGTTTGCTTGTATTTCTCGTTGCACAGGACCAGCCTGTCATCCTCGTCATAGAGCGCGAAGCCATCCTGAAGGCTCTCGATCGCCTGTTCAAGCCGGGTCTGGGCGATCTCGCGGCTGCGAAAGAGGCTCAGGAACGTGTGCAGGACAAGGATCAGAAAGCCAGCCGTCCCGGCAAGGATCGTCCATGTCGCGCCAGCGGCGGGGGCGATTGTGGGCCATTCGCCGCCTGCCGGCATCACCGCCACTTCCCATTCCAGGCCCAACCCCGAGACTTCCCTGCGTACCGCGTTCGGCGATCGACGCGAGACCGAGCCGTAGACAAGCCGCCCAAGGTCGGTTTCGGCATCGACCCTGCTGATCCCGATCTGCCAACGGTCTTCGTCGCGCAAGAGGTCGATCGCTTCGAACAGCCCGTCGGTTCGGAAAACCAACGCCAAGGCGCCCCAGTATCGTTCCGTATTGGTGTTGGCCCCCGCGACATAGACCGGCGTTCGCGCGATGAACCCCTCGCCGCCCTGAACCAGGTTGACAGGCCCCTCCAATTGCGGGCGACGGGTGTGGCGGGCGCGATCCATGATCGCCATGACCGACGGGTCGCGCCGATAGTCCAGCCCGATGACGGAACGGTTTGGCTCTTCGGGGTGAACGAAGCGCACTATGTTATCGGGCGCAGCGGCCACGTTGATGACCTCCGGCAGCGCCGATATCAGCCGCTCCGCGACTTCGTCATATGCCTCTTGCGACATGTCCGGGTTGTTGGCGACGATTACCGACAGGCTCAGGCTGGTGACCTCGATCTGCCCGAAATACCGTTCGATCCGGTCCGCGAGGTTTTGCGACACGGTGATCGCCTCTAGCTGCGCGGTGTCGCGCGCCTGTTGACTGCCGTAGGTGTTGAGGGTCAATCCCGCCATGACAGAAGCCGCGACGATCATCGCGGAAGCGCTCAGAAAGAACAGGTTGAGCTTCAGGGATTTTCTTTTTGAGGATCGCAAGGCGGGCGGTTCCCTTTTTTTGCTGCCGGGTGGGTATTGATCCCGTCTGGCGGGTGGCATTCCGAACGTTCGGCTCAATCGTCCCGCTGACCCTGCAAGCTTGCGGGATCGGGCCGGGGACTATTGATCCATGAGGCGCTCCATTTCGTCGAGCATCGACTCCAGCAGCGGGCCACCGTCTTTCCAGAACGCGCGCAGTTGTTGATGTGACCGACTTTCCGCGTCGCAGAACGCGCTGAAGGCATCGTCGACCTGACCGGCAAGCGCGCCAAGCGCCGCGAATCCCAATGTTCCCGCCACACCACGGATACGGTGCGCCTGGTTGGCAATGGCTTGCAGGGCCTCGCCGCGTTTCTGCCCTTTGATCACCATCGCTTTCAGACCCTCCAGATCGAGAATCCGCTCGTCGAGCGTGTCCAGAAATCCGGCCCGCACCTGAGCGACCCGCTGTGTCAGGTCTGATCCGGAAAGGCGTGTTTCGGTCATTGCGGTCATGGTGCTGTTCTCGCTGTCATCCTGCGGTCAATCCGACATTGGCCGCACGGATCAGGGCAGATGAAAGGGCTTGCTCGATGGATCTGTCCGCCGGTTGGAAAGACAGCAGCGCGTTGCGCCTGGCCTCGCCGGCAATGACGCCGATCCGCACCGGGCAGACGGTTCGGTAATAGTCGTTGAACGGCTCCAGCAGGGCGTTGGCCGTCGCCTGCGTTTCGTCGCGGTCATAGCCGCGCTCGCGCCCGATCAGCGCGACGAAATTGCCCGAACCGGCATGCGAGATCATCACCCGCCCGAGCTTTAGAATGTCGAACAGGACGCTGCCGACATCTTGCATCATTTCGAGGTATTCGGCCGGGCTGGTTGCGGCGAGGAATTGCGATGCGCCGGACACGTGGAACCCGACCGCCTGCCAGTTCAGCATGCGAAGATTGCCGAGCGTGAGCGCATAATTCTTCAGCGCAACGTAATCGACCGCGCCTTCAAGGTCGTGCAACCGGACCGCATCGGAAAACTGCAATGCCGGCTGACTGGCACCCTGCCCCTTGAGCGTGCTTGTCAGGGCGGCGACGCGGCTGCGTTCGCGGCCAAGTTCGCGGGCCGAGCGCAGGCGCGCCGACAGTTCGACCTTCTTGATGGGTTTGGTGATGTAATCGCTCGCGCCGGCAAGGAACGCCGCGTCGATATAGTTGCTTTCCGACATCGCGGTCAGCATCAGTATCGGCGTCGACTGGCAAGCCGGGCGCCGCCGGATACGCCTGCATAGCTCGATCCCGTCCATCCCCGGCATCTTGATATCGACAAGGAAACAGTCGAATTCCTGCTGTCCAAGGTCGAGCGTTGCAAGCGCGTCCTCGGCCGATTCGCAGTAAACGACACCGGTAAACCCGAGCGTGACCAGATGCTGCTCCAGGATATCGAGGAACACCGGTTCGTCATCGACGGCAAGGATCCTCATATCGGTATCGTTGTCCATGGATTCGCTACTCAATTCTATTCATCGCGCGATAGCGCTGCGTCGGAATCGAGAAAGCCTGAAGATTTTGACAACAAGAAGGCGGAATTGAATATTAATTTCTACATATCTATCTGACTGCACCCGAGACAAGATACCCGATGCCGGCTTTGAGCCCGGAGTGCACGGTTGGTGGACGCCGCGCGATGGAAGCTACATTCAGCCACTTCGGGCATGGCCGCAAAAAAATACCCCCGGGCCGGGCGGCGCGGGGGTTCTTTCCGGGCAGCAAGCCGCCCCTTGGTTCGCAAAGCCTGAAGGGCGCTTAAAGCATTCCTTCGCGCTGCGCTTTCTTCCGAGCCAGCTTGCGAGCACGGCGAATTGCTTCGGCTTTCTCGCGCGCTTTTTTCTCGGACGGTTTTTCGTAATGCTGCTTGAGCTTCATCTCACGAAAAACACCCTCACGCTGCAGCTTTTTCTTCAGAGCCCGAAGGGCCTGATCGACATTGTTGTCACGAACGCTAACCTGCATGTGGTTTTCACCACCTTTCTAAGTTGGAGTTGCAAGAATTTGCAGGAGGTAGCCGTCTAGCAAAACCCCGGCTATATGTCCAGTATCTCCCCCGCGTCTCGTAAAGGAGGCCCCGATGCAAGATCTCAAAGACCGAATCCTCGATGCCGCGCTGATCCATGTCGTCTTCGACGGCTGGTCGGAGGCGACGCTTGCCGCCGCAATCGCCGATACCGGCGCCGATCCGGGCGAGGCGCGGGCGTTGGTCCCGCGCGGCGCGGTGGACCTTGCGCTTGCGTTTCACCGGAAGGGCGACGCGGCGATGGTGGCCGCCCTGACGCCGGAGCGGCTGGCCGGGCTGAAGATCCGCGAGAAGATCACGCTGGCGGTCCGCACCCGGCTGGAGCTGATGGAGATGGACAAGGAGGCGGTGCGCCGGGGCACGACGCTGTTCGCGCTGCCGATCCATGCCGCCGATGGCGCCCGCGCCCTGTGGGAAACCGCCGACGCGATCTGGACCGCGATCGGCGACGAAAGCGACGATTACAACTGGTATACCAAACGCCTGACGCTGTCCGGGGTCTATTCCTCGGTCGTGCTCTACTGGCTGGGCGATACATCCGATGGCCACGCGGCGACATGGGCCTTCCTCGACCGGCGGATCGAAGACGTCATGCGTATGGAGAAGGTCAAGGCACAGGTGCGGCAGAGCAAGCTGCTGCAACCGCTGATGGCCGGGCCGGACTGGGTGTTGAGCCACATCAAGGCGCCGTCAAAAGGCGGCATGGCCGACATGCCGGGCCATTGGAGCCGCGAAAAGACGCAAGAGGAAGGATAAGCGATGACCCTGCCCAAGATGATGCGCGCGGTGGAGATTTCGGAGCCCGGCGGGCCGGAGGTGCTGCGCCCGGTGACGGTGCCGGTGCCCGCGCCCGGTGCCGGGCAGATCCTGATTGCGGTGGACTATGCCGGCGTGAACCGCCCGGATGCGCTGCAACGCGCCGGGGCATACGCGCCACCGCCCGATGCGTCGCCGCTGCCGGGGCTGGAGGCTGCGGGCACGGTTGCTGCCGTGGGGCCGGGCGTGTCGCGCTGGTCTGTCGGCGACGCCGTGACGGCACTGCTGCCCGGTGGCGGCTATGCCGATTACGCGCTGAGCCATGCCGACCACGCGCTGCCGGTGCCGGAAGGCATGTCGATGGACCGCGCCGCAGCCTTGTGTGAAACGCATTTCACCGTTTGGTCCAACACCTTCATGCGCGGCGGGCTGAATGCCGGGGAACGGTTTCTGGTGCATGGCGGATCGTCCGGCATCGGCACCACGGCGATTCAGCTGGCCCGAGAGTTTGGCGCGCGGGTCTTCGCCACTGCCGGGTCGCCCGAGAAATGCGCCGCCTGCGAGGATCTGGGCGCCGAGCGGGCGATCAACTACCGCGAGGCGGATTTCGTCGAGGTGCTGCGCGCGCTTGGTGGCGCCGACCTGATCCTCGACATGGTGGGCGGGCCCTACATCGCGCGCAACCTCAAGGCGCTCGCCGATGACGGGCGGCTGGTGCAGATCGCGTTCCTGCAAGGCCCGAAGGCAGAGGTGAACTTCGCACAGCTGATGACCCGGCGGTTGACCGTGACCGGCTCGACCCTGCGCCCGCAAAGCGTGCAGGCCAAGGCGCGGATCGCGCAGGACCTTGCGGCGCATGTCTGGCCGCTGCTGGCGGCGGGAAAGATCGGCCCGGTAATGGACTCTGAATTTCCGCTGGAAGAGGCCGCTGCGGCGCATGCCCGCATGGAAAGCTCCGCCCATATTGGCAAGATCGTTCTCAAGGTCCGGTAGGAGGGTCGCCGTGCGCGGCATGATTGTCCGCCGCGCACCTCCTCAAGCCCCTTGCGGGGCTTTCCTCGGTTTGGATCGGGTGCGGCAAATCCCGGTCTTCCGGAAAAATGCGGAGCCGCCATGCTGAGCACCCTGCGCCACCCTGTTTTTGCCCGTCTCTTCGCCGCGCAGGTTGTGGCGCTTCTGGGGACTGGTCTCTTGACCATAGCGCTTGCGCTGCTGGCCTATGACATTGCGGGCGATCGGGCCGGGACGGTCCTCGGCACGGCACTGACGCTGAAGATGGTGGCTTATGTGGGCCTGTCGCCTGTGCTGGCGGCGGCGTTGGGTCATCTGCCGCGCAAGGCGGTGCTCGTCGGGGCAGACCTGATCCGCGCCTCGGTTGCCCTGATGCTACCCTTCATCGACGCGGTCTGGCAGATCTACGTCCTGATTTTCGTGCTACAGGCGGCTTCGGCCAGTTTTACACCGGCCTTTCAGGCGACGATCCCCGATGTGCTGCGCGACGAGGCGGATTACACCAACGCGCTGTCGCTGTCGCGGTTGGCCTATGACATGGAAAACCTGCTGAGTCCGACGCTTGCGGGGCTTGCACTGCTGGTAATGAGCTATTCGGCGTTGTTCCTCGGCACGGTCGCGGGGTTTCTTGTGTCGGCGGCGCTGATCGTCAGCGCGGCGTTGCCGCCGCGCGTCGCCGACGCGCAGCGGCCGTTCCGGCAACGGGTGCTGCGCGGGGCGCGGATCTACCTTGCCACGCCGCGGCTGCGCGGTCTTCTGGCGCTGAACATGGCGGTTGCCGCAGTCGTGGCCTTCGTTCTGGTCGATACGGTGGTGCTGGTGCGGGGCCGGTTCGGCGGCGGCGAGGGCGCGGTCGCGCTTGCCATGGCAGCGTTCGGCGCCGGGTCGATGATCGCGGCGCTGGCGCTTCCGGGAGTGCTGAAACGGGTTACCGATCGCAAGGTCATGCTGTCTGGCGGGGCCGGGCTGGCGCTGCTTGGGTTTGGATTTGCGGCGGTTCTTGCGGATGCCGGTTCCGGTCCGGGTCGGGGCCTTTTGCTGGCAGTCTGGGCGGGCCTCGGCTTTTGTAATGCGGCCGTGATGACGCCGTCCGGGCGGCTGCTGCGCCGGTCTGCGCATGAGGCGGATCGCGCCGCGATCTTCACGGCACAGTTTGCGCTTTCGCATGCTTGCTGGCTATTGGCCTATCCGGCGGCGGGCTGGCTTGGGCCATGGCTCGGGCTGGCGGCGACGCTGGCAGTGTTGTCGACGGTGGCGGTGGCGGCGGTCCTTGTCGCGCGGCGGGTCTGGCCTGCCGGGTCTTCGTCGGCCATTGCGCATGATCACCCGGATCTGCCGGGCAACCACCCGCATTTGCGCGACTACGGCGGCAACCGGCGTCACAGCCACGAAATCGTCATTGACGACGAACACTGGCGCTGGCCGTCTCGGGGCTAGGGTTTGACACCCGACAGAAGATACTCCGTGACGCCTTGTGTCGCTTTGCGGAAGGTTGGTTCCGTCGTCGCGCGAATAACGCCGCAGGCGCCCGCCAAGGACGCAAAGCTACGATCAGGAACCTTGTGGCAAGTGGTCAAACCTAGGGCCGGAACAGGTGCCAGCCCATCGCCCAGCGGCTGACCGTGGTCAGGAAGGCAGCGACAGAAAAGATCGCGGCGAGGATCGGGAAGGCGGTTGGCCAAATGCAGATCGCGCAAAAGAACACAATGGTTTCAAAACCTTCCGTCAAGCCGCTTGAATAGATGATGCCCTTGGTGGGATAGTCCCTCGCGGTCAGGCCCTGTTGCTCGGCGATGACCGAAAACGCAAGGAAGGATGATCCGGTGCCGACAAAGCTGGCCAGCAACAGGGCGGCGGCCAAGGCGTTGCGGTCCGGGTCCATCAGGGCGAAACCCAGAGGAACAAGGGCGTAGAAGACGAAATCGAGCGCGATGTCGAGGAAGGCGCCCCGCGCCGTCGGGGTGCGCAGCCGAGCCAGCGCGCCGTCGAGCCCGTCGGCAAGCCGGTTGGCAAGGATCAGCGCAAGCGCTACGCCGGTCGCCCCGGACCACAGCGCGGGCAGTGCGAGGGCACCGAGGAAAAATCCCGTCAGCGTGACCTGGTCGGGACTGATCCCGGCCCGCGACAACAGCCGGGCCGGGGGCGTCATGAGTTTGCTTTGCAGGGGTAACAGCCGGGCGTCGAGCATTCGGGGATATCCTTGGAACCGAAAGCGCAGTTTGGCGATTGCGGCGGTCGGGGCAAGGCCGGGCGGATCACTTTTATGCGCGGATACCCGAACGCTCCGGCCTGCATGTGCCGCGATGTCCCTCGCCATGGCACCACCACCGCAGGTCGCCTGTTCCCCCCCCTTACAAAACGGTCTACCTTGTGTTGGAGCAATCCCCCAGACGAGGCCCCATGTCCGAGACCTATGACACCGCCTATCAGGTTCTGGCCCGCAAATACCGGCCTGCCAGCTTTGCAGATCTGATCGGGCAGGGGGCGATGGTGCGCACCCTGAAAAACGCCTTCGCCGCCGACCGCATCGCGCAGGCCTTCATCCTCACCGGCATTCGCGGCACCGGCAAGACCACCACCGCGCGGATCGTGTCCAAGGGGCTCAACTGCATCGGGCCAGACGGCACCGGCGGGCCGACGACAGACCCTTGCGGGGTTTGCGAACATTGCATTGCCATCGCCGAGGGCCGCCATGTCGATGTGATCGAGATGGATGCCGCCAGCCATACCGGCGTCGGCGATATCCGCGAGATCATCGAAAGCGTGCATTACCGGGCGGCCTCGGCGCGCTACAAGGTCTACATCATCGACGAGGTTCACATGCTGTCGAACAGCGCTTTCAATGCGCTGCTGAAGACGCTGGAAGAGCCCCCGGCGCATGTGAAGTTCATCTTCGCCACCACCGAGATTCGCAAGGTTCCGGTCACCGTCCTGTCGCGCTGTCAGCGCTTTGACCTGCGCCGCATCGAACCCGAGGTGATGATTGCCCATCTGCAATCCATTGCGGCGCAGGAAGGCGCCGAGATCAGCGAGGATGCGCTTGCCCTGATCACCCGTGCCGCCGAAGGCTCGGTCCGCGACGCGATGAGCCTGATGGATCAGGCAATGTCCCATGGTGCGGGCGAAACCACCGCCGAACAGGTGCGCGCGATGCTGGGGCTGGCCGACCGGGGCCGGATCATGGACCTGTTCGAAAGGGTCATGTCCGGCGACGCGGCGGGCGCGCTCGGTGAACTTGGGGCGCAATATGCCGATGGCGCCGATCCGATGGCGGTGCTGCGCGATCTTGCGGAACTGACGCACTGGCTGTCGGTCATCAACATCACGCCCGAAGCCGCGAACGACCCCACCATCGGCCCCGAGGAACGCGCCCGCGGGCGGGCGCTGGCCGAACGGCTATCGATGCGGGTGCTGGCCCGGACATGGCAGATGCTGCTGAAAGCGCTGGAGGAGGTGGCGCTCTCCCCCAACGCGATGATGGCCGCCGAGATGGCGGTGATCCGCCTGACCCATGTTGCCGACCTGCCGCCGCCAGAGGATCTGGTGCGCCGGCTGAAGGACGCGACACCGCCGCCCGCAGGCCCCGGCGGCGGCACTCACGCACCCGCCCCGCAACCCGGTGGGCCGCCGCCTCGCGCCGCCGCTCCGCGCGGTGGCGCCCACGCGACGACGGCGACGGCACTGGCCGAGGCCCCGGATACCGCGCTGGCCCATTACCACAGCTTTGACACTATCGTGGCACTGATCGAATTGAACCGCGACATCAAGCTGTTGGTCGAGGTAAAGACCTGCCTGCGCCTTGTCTCCTACAGCCCCGGCCGCATCACCTTTCAGCCGACCGAGCGCGCGCCGCGCGACCTCGCGGGGCGCTTGGGTCAAAGCCTGAAAAACTGGACCGGCGTACGCTGGACGGTCACGCTGGCCAATGAGGGCGGCGGCGAAACCATCGAAGAGGCCGAGACCGCCAAGGTCCGCGCGCTGGAAAAAGAGGCGCTGCAACACCCGATGATGCAGGCGGTTCTGGCGTGCTTCCCGCAGGCCAGGGTAACGGAAATCCGCACCCCGCAACAGATCGCCGCCGAAGTGGAGGCCGACGCGCTGCCAGAGGTCGAGGATGAATGGGACCCGTTCGAAGACGACTGACCGCCACCTTGCCCGCCGCCTGCGCCATGCGTATCTAGGCGGCAACGACACGAGACCCCGAAGGAGGGATGACGATGATGAAAGGACTGGGCCGGCTTGGCGACATGGCCAAGATCATGAAACAGGCGCAGGAAATGCAGGGCAAGATGGCCGAGATGCAGGACGAGCTGGCCAGGATCACGGTGGAGGGCGAATCCGGCGCCGGCCTTGTGCGCGCCACCGCCACCTGCAAGGGCGAGCTGACCGGGCTCGACATCGACCCCTCGATCTTCGACCCCAATGAAAAAGAGGTGGTGGAGGACCTGATTCTCGCCGCGATCAAGGATGCGCAGGCCAAGGCGTCCGACCGCAGTCAGCAGGAAATGGCCAAGCTGACCGAGGGTCTGAACCTGCCCGAAGGGATGAAGCTGCCCTTCTGAGGGCGGTGCGCCATGGCCCGCGGTACCGAGGATATAGAGGCCCTGATCGACATCATGGCCCGGCTGCCGGGGCTCGGCCCCCGCTCGGCCCGGCGCGCGGTGTTGCACCTGATCAAGAAGCGCGCGCTCCTGATGCAGCCGCTTGCCGACGCCATGACCCATGTCGCGGCCACCGCGCAGGAATGCGTGGCTTGCGGTAATATCGGCACTGCGCATCTCTGCCCGATCTGCGCCGACCCGGAGCGTGCCAACGGCCAGATCTGCGTGGTCGAGGACGTGGCCGACCTCTGGGCGATGGAACGCGGGCACGCCTTTTCCGGGCGCTACCACGTGCTGGGCGGCACGCTCTCGGCGCTCGACGATATCGGGCCGGAGGATCTGCACATCCCCAAGCTGCTGACCCGCATCCGCGAGGATGGAGTGAGCGAGGTGATCCTTGCGCTCAACGCCACCGTCGACGGCCAGACCACCGCCCACTACATCGCAGGAGAGCTGGAAGGCACCGGCGTCGCCGTCTCGTCGCTGGCGCAAGGTGTGCCGGTGGGGGGCGAACTGGACTACCTCGACGATGGCACGATCTCGGCGGCGCTACGGGCGCGGAAGGCGTTCTGAGGGGGGGTGTCTTGCGCCAATAGCGCCACGGCGCGGCGTCCACCAGGAACCGCACACGACGCCCGATCGTCGTCGGGCATTTCCAGTCAAACGATGGACCCTAGCGCAGCGATCTGCCCTTGAGGATGGCATCGGGGCCGAAACGGTGCCGGATCGCATCGCTGGCGCGTTCCGCCTTGATGCGCGCCGCCTCTTGCGGGTCGAGCAGGTTGCCGCTGCGGTCGGCCCGATCGGCAGGCCCGAGATCCGACAGGCCGACGCCGATCAGGCGGTAGGGTTTTGCATGTGGCTCTGCGTCGAACAGGGCGCGCGCAGCGCGGTAGATGCGGTCGGCGATCTGCGTGGCGTCGGACAGGCTGCGGCGCCGTGTGACCAGTTTGAAATCGGCGCGCTTGAGCTTCAGCACCACCACACGGCCCCCGAGCCCCTTGGCCTTGAGCCGGTCTGCGACCTTTTCCGACAGCCGCCACAGGTGCCCGTCCAGAAGTTCGGGGTCGGCGGTATCCTCGAAAAACGTGGTCTCGGACGAGAGGCTCTTCATCGGCGCGTTGCGAGTCACACGGCGTTCGTCCTGCCCACGCGCGAGGTGCCACAGGCGTTCCCCCGTCGACCCGAAGCGCGCCGCCAGGTCTTCGCGCCGCCAGCGACGCAGGTCGGCGAAGCTGCGGATGCCGGCCTTGTCGAGCGATGCCTGCCCGGCCTCTCCGACGCCCCAGATCATGCCAACGGGCTTTTCGGCGAGGAAATCCATCGTCTCGGCCTGCCCGATCACCGAAAATCCGCGCGGCTTGTCGAGGTCAGAGGCGATCTTGGCGAGAAACTTGTTGTGGCTGAGGCCGATGGACCCGGTGAGTCCCACCTCCTTCTCCATTCTGTTTACCAGACGGGCGAGCATCACGGCAGGCGGTCGCCCATGCAGCCGCGCGGTGCCGGTGAGATCCATGAACGCTTCGTCCAGGGACAAGGGTTCGATGGCCGGTGTCATTTCTTCCATCATCGCGCGGATCTGGCGGCTGACTTCGGCGTAGACCTCCATCCGGCCCTTCACCACGACCGCCTCGGGGCACAGCTGCAACGCCTTGAACATCGGCATGGCGGAGCGCACCCCCTTGATCCGCGCGATATAGCAGGCGGTGGAGACCACACCGCGCCGGCCGCCACCGATGACGACGGGCTTGTCGCGCAGGTCCGGGTTGTCGCGTTTCTCGACGCTGGCATAGAAGGCGTCGCAATCCATGTGTGCGATGGACAGATCGAAAAGCTCCGGGTGGGTCACGATGCGCGGCCGCCCGCAGGCCGGGCAGCGGACGCCGGTCTCGAAGGTGGTCAGGCAGTCGCGGCAGAGGGCGGGCATGGGGTTCGTGCTTGTGCGGAACGGGGTCGGTCGCTTAAGAGCAGATATTGCATTTGAAGACCCGAAAGCAAAGTCTGCCGAATAAAGCAAAGTCTGCCGAATGAAGAACGAGGATAGTGCCATGAACGATATCGACGCGCTGATCGACGCCCTTGTGGGCGGCAACCTTGTGATCCTGCTTCTGGCGGGGTTCATCCTGCTGAGCATTTACCTTGGCATCAGGATCGTGCCGCAAAGCGAGAAATACGTGGTCGAACGCTTCGGCCGGTTGCGCAGCGTGCTGGGGCCGGGGATCAATTTCATCATCCCGTTCCTCGATCGGGTGGCGCACAAGATTTCCATCCTCGAACGCCAGTTGCCGAACGCCAGCCAGGACGCGATCACCAAGGACAACGTTCTGGTGCAGATCGACACCTCGGTGTTCTATCGCATCCTTGAACCGGAAAAGACCGTCTATCGCATCCGCGACGTGGACGGCGCGATTTCCACGACGGTGGCCGGGATCGTGCGCGCCGAGATCGGCAAGCTGGACCTTGACGATGTGCAGTCCAACCGGTCGGCGCTGATCAGCGAGATCAAGCGAAACGTCGAGGATGCTGTCGACGCCTGGGGGATCGAGGTGACGCGGGCCGAAATCCTCGATGTGAACCTTGACCAGGCGACGCGCGACGCGATGTTGCAGCAACTGAACGCCGAACGGGCCCGCCGGGCGCAGGTGACCGAGGCCGAGGGCGCCAAGCGCGCGGTGGAACTGAACGCCGATGCGGAGCTTTACGCGGCAGAGCGGACCGCCGAGGCGCGCAAGGTGCTGGCCGATGCAGAGGCTTACGCCACTCGCTCCGTGGCCGAGGCGATTGCCGATAACGGGCTGGAAGCGGCGCAATACCAGATCGCGCTGAAACAGGTGGAGGCCATCGCGCAGGTGGCGCAGGGTCCGGGTAGCCAGACCATCGTTGTGCCGGCGGATGCCGCAGATGCGTTCGGCAAGGCGTTTCAGATGCTGAAAGGGCGCGGCTGATGGACCTGTGGACAGCATGGTGGGTCTGGGGCGCGGCGGCGATCCTTCTGGCCATCGGCGAGGTGATCCTGCCAAGCTTCGTTCTGCTCGGCTTCGGGATCGGCGCCGGGGTGATCGCGGCGCTGCTGCTCTTCGGCGGTCCGGTGGCGGCGTTCGTCGGCGGGTCGATCCCCGTGCTGTCCCTGTCATACGCCGTGATGTCGCTGATCGCGTGGCTGCTGCTGCGCCGCTTCCTGGGGGTCACCCGCGGGCAGGTAAAGACGTTCGACGAGGACATAAACGACAACTGAACGGCTGTCCGCCCAGACGCCCCGGATGACGCGAGCGCCTCGATTTTTCGTCGAAAAATCGCGCGGGTCGGCGCTGGAAGGCGGCGATGCCACCCGTTGCGCCATCCGCCGGGTTGTTCAGCCCTGAGTTTCGCGCTCGATATACTGGCGCATCCCCTCGGCCTCCTCGCGGGCCTCGCGCAGACCGTCCATCGCGGCGCGCAGCTCGGCTTCCGTCTGGCTGATCTGGTTGGTCAGCTCTGCTTCCCTGTGTTGCAGGTAGGAGATTGCCTGGTCGCGGGTTTCCTCGGCGTCGTGCAGCGCCTTGGCCATTTCCTCAAGCTCGTTCATGTCGACGCCCGAAACGCGGGTCAGGCGGTGGACAAGCCAGTTGGCGAACCAGCCAAGCGCAAAGGCCACGAAGAGGATGATGGCAATGACGACGATAAATTCGGTGCGGGTCATTCTGTGTCCTCTGTGTCCTCTGTG
>Ga0100378_1000043_pt1 | contig 141905 bp, 163 predicted proteins | sample CryGeymeta201502_FD_81535 | JGI IMG/M metagenome (GOLD analysis project Ga0100378, IMG submission 81535) | Groundwater microbial communities from Crystal Geyser aquifers in Utah, USA - Crystal Geyser metaG 2015-02 | ecosystem: Environmental > Aquatic > Deep subsurface > Groundwater | place... | reverse complement strand
TGATGGCAAACTCTATGCCGGTCAAGGCTCTGGAACAGGAGATGGTGATGTCCTAGTCTATGATGGAACAACGTGGACAATCTCTTATGATGGAGCACAAGAGGTCATCTTCTCTCTTTGTGTATATGATGGCAAACTCTATGCCGGTCAAGGCCTTGGAACAGGAGATGGTGATGTATTAAGGCATGTATCGACAGGATTGGCAACGCTTACAACACCATTAAAATATGACTATATCTCAGGTGCAACAATGTGGCGAGTTCCAGAAATAAATGGATGGATTGGCTCAACCAATACCACACTAAAACTAAGAACCGTGTCAGAAACAAGTGATTATGATGTCATTACAATATTCAAGGAGGTGCAATAATGATTAAGTTATTTAAGTTGTTAATAATGTCTTTAGTGGTTTGCAACACAATATTTGCGGGGGTGTATTATACCGTTGATGATGCGGGTAATGTAACAAGACATAAAAAAGATACGCCATATCCTACGAATGCAATTATTAGAGTTGACGCGCCTAGTGGATTGGATGTTTCTTTGCTTAAAGTTGTAGATGGGGTAATTGTTGGGAAACCGATGCACGAAGTTGAAGCTATGAGGATTTTAAAAGAACAGATTCGGCAAAATGAAAAGCCTGATTCATTGAAATCTGTTGAGAATAACTTTTATGATTTATGTTTTGCTCTATTTGGTGATTTTAATAAGCGAGGGTTTAACGAGATTAGAGTTCGTATATCGGCGATACAGTCACAAAATCCTATGCAAGCAATTGATTTTGCATTGAAACTATTGGCTATTGATGCAGAAGGCAAGCGGGAAGGCGGGGATAAGTGGTGGGATGATGCAATTAGGCATTAACAAGGAGAAGCAAAAATGAGTTCGAGGAACTTTCCGCGATTGCTGGCGACGGAACGACATGGACGTTTTTCGAGGTGGTGGGTAACTTGATTCCGACTGGGGGGGCACATGATGACACCTCGGCAGCTATACATCATCGAGCGAGCGGTCACATACGCGCGGACGCTATACGAGTGCCGAAAGTGTGGTAAAGTGACTCCAGAGGGCGGAATGCCGTGCGACTGCGAGCCGCGCCGGTATCGTGTTGTTGATCCGTTGAAATTATGGCGTAAGGCGTGTCGGGAAATGAAGAAACATGGAGGTGTGAAATGAGATATGTAGCGGTTGCATTATTGGCGGTACTGGTGTTGTCTGGATGCAGCACATCATCCATCAAGGAACTGGCTCTCAGAGCCTATGACGAACGCCAGACCTACGAACAGAACAAGGACGCGCAAAAGGCACTTGAAAAGGCCGAGGCAGAGAAAGCAGCCGCCGACAAGCTGGCCGCCGAGGAAGCCGCAAGGGAAGCGCAAGAAGAGGCCGACAGGGCAGAGGAGGCCAGAGAAGCCGAGCGCATAGCCAAGCTTCCTCCGCGTGAGTCGTGGGATGCCACCCAGCTCCCGCCGTTCTTCCCGACTGCACAACCAAAGGGCGGGTTCATTTGGAAGCCTGTCAATCACAGCGGAAACGGCACAGCGATTCTGTTTCCCAAAGTCTACCTTGGTGAGGATCTCGGGGAACCGGGCCGCGCAACATGGAAAGCGGTCGTAATCGCTACCGATCCCGCAGGCGTCAATGTGCTCGCTACTTGTCGCCGCGTGGCGCCTTACGAAGGGCACACACCTATTGTGCGAATCGACCAGCCCGGCAGCGCGTTCGAGCCCGGGCCGGTGTATGTGGTGATTTTGTATGATAACGGGGCGCGGCGTCCGTGGGTGATTCCGCAGCCGGGAAAGAGGCAAAGCTGATATGACGCCGCGATTCATAGGCAATTTGAACTGGGCACCGCAGCAGCACAATACGCCGGACCTGTGGCGGCTGGAAGAGCCTTACGCACAGGTCATCACGCACTGGATACCTGATAATGTGCCCGCTGTTGACATTCTGTAGGCATATTGCAACTATGAAGGTCACTTGACTAGGTTACTGGGGTGTTTCTCGGGCAGATGGATACGCAAGTGGTCGACTCAACAACTTTGTTGGCAGCAAGACACTAGCAGGGGCGAGACAACGGAAAGGTTGGGAAAATGGCAAAGTACGAAATTGGCGAGGATGGAGACCTGAGAGAACGATATCCTGACTCGGTCAAGTATGTTCCGCGAATATCTTCAACAATACGGGCACGCCCAAAAACGCTGCCTAATGCACCGTCGATCTTCGATGACAGCTTGAATGATAGTGATTTAGATCTCGCACTGGTAACTGGCTTGTCGCACTCTGTTCGGCTACTTGCATAGGCGTTAGGCATGCAGACGTGGCGGTGGCCAGCCGTGGAAACGATTGGTTCAAATTTAGCGGGGAGAGCGATACATTGGTGTTATGTTTCACTAGTTTGGCGGTCATCAAACGCGCGCGGCAGGCAGTATCACATGGAGAGCCATTATAAACGATTAGATTACTAAGTATTCTAATTATATAAATAACAATAATTAAAAGAGACGAGAGGGATTGTATGAAAAATATGTATATTCTGATGGCGATGTTGATGACTGGTTTTGCTCTGGCTCAGGATCCAGCACCTGTTGTGCTTGATGTAGCACCGGATGGTTCGGCCGCAACAGTTGGTGTAGACCTACTAGCAGGCACAAACGCTGAAGGAAAGCGCGAACAATCTTGGAGTAAGGCTGTGCTTGCCGGAGTTAGTAAGCACAAATGGAAAATTATAGGCGGAGTGATTACAGCTGTTGCCGTTGATCAGCTTGTGCTTAAAGAGCATGAATTGCTGTGGTACGAAGAAGATTCGAAATCTAATAGCAAAGAAACTGCTACCGACGAAAAGCCGGCACCGGCTGTTCCGGGTGCGAATAGTCCTACACAGACTGTGGGCGGAGATTCTGATCAAGAAACCACTGTGATTAATGTTACTGGTGATGGCAACACTGTCACCATTGATAACAGCAGACCTGCTCAGTAAATACTTACTGGCTGGGTGAATTCATCCGGCCAGTTTTGTTGATAATTAAAACTAACAAAGATCTGGATCCCAAAGATGACTCACTCTGACGATGTTATAGTTGAACAGGTTGATCAACCTGTTAGTGAAGGTCCATAGGTTATATCATGACGTTAGATCCACAAATAGCTAAACAACATCCATGGTTTCATAAAGATAATAAGCCAGGTCCTTTAGATCTATCCAAATTAGATATGATCATCGAGAAGATGTCAATGGAACTGATAAATCCCCATCCCACATTAGAGCATATGATCAAGTCAGATACTTTCTTAACAGGCGAAACCGGTACAATCGACATCCTGCATTTATACCAAGATAAACATCTGCATGTAATGAACGCAAGCGCGAATGCAGGATTTAAAATGGCGCCGCATAATCATATAGGGTGTGATGAAATCTTTAATGTTATATCTGGAAAAATAATAATTTTGGCTAGTAGTGAATCTACTGATCCAATTGAACACGTGTTATCAGCAGGTGAGACCTTTATGATTAAAGGCAATATTGAGCATAGCGTGTGTTTTCTGGAAGATTCATCCATACGAATCATTATCATTCCTCCAGATCCACTAATTTTAGATCTGGAGGAATCTGATGAGCGAATTTAACGAAGCAGAAGTACGAGAAGCGTTAGCAACTTTACGAGCGCTTTTAAAAACAAGCGATGAAACTTCACGAAAGCTTTCGAAAGTATTGCTTGGAAATGGCAGTGTTGAAGATTCTATTGCGTATAAAGTCCTAGCAATCAACCAGGTAATTACTACTTTATCTCAAGAGGTTGTTTCACTCAACAATTCTCTTGAAAATTTACTTGTTCGCGTTGACGCTATTGAAAAGACATATGCTAGTCATATGCATGAGTTGATGCTAAAGGAGATAAAGAATGCTGAACCTAACTCTTGGCCATCACTTCTTTGGCGGGCGGTGAAAGCTAATTGGAAAGTTTTCACGTATGGCATATTAATATTCTTAACAATATTCAGTACGTTGTTCTTTTCAAATGCTAGATTCCGCCATGAATTTATGGGTTGGCTATTGAGAGATCACCCACAAATCGAGCAAACCCATTAACGGATATAAGTAATATTATGGCTAAACCAACTAGTAGACAAGAATTGATCGATTATTGCTTAAGAGCATTAGGCTCACCTGTAGTCGAAATCAATGTAGCGCCGGTTCAGTTAGAAGATCGTGTCGACGAAGCAATTCAGTTGTATCAAGAATATCATTCAGATGCGACGTTTGAGCATATGCGTAAATATCAGATAACCGAAGATGATATTGATAATGATTATATTCTTATCCCTGAAAATCTTATTTTCGTTACACATGTTCTTCCAACTAGTAATAATGGCAGTTCAACAAACATGTTTTCAGTTGAATATCAGATGCATCTGAACGATGTATATGACCTTCGCGCACCAAGTTCAATGATTGACTACGTTATGACTCAGGAATACATGGGTCTATTGAATATGATTTTCGATAATGGCCATCAACAAAAGATTCGTTTCAATCGTCACCTTAATCGTTTGCGTATTGACGGTAGCGTTGGTGGTAACTTCAAAGTTGGCGAGTGGATCATTATCGTTGGGTATTCGACAATTAATCCTGCTGAATATGTTGATGTATATAATGATATGTTTCTGAAACGCTACTTGACCGCTCTAATTAAAATGCAGTGGGGCACTAATATGAAGAAATTCACTGGTATGCAACTACCAGGAAGTGTTGAGATCAATGGCCAAGCAATTTACGATGAGGCTAAAGCTGACATCGACCAAATTGAAGAGACCATGCAATCGAAATATGAGTACCCGCCGATGATGGCAATTGGATAAGATATGCCTACTAATCAATATGTTAATTCTTTCAACAATGGTATTACGAGTGAGCAAAGTCTTTATGAAGATTTGATTATTGAATCAATAAAGATGTACGGCTTTGACGTAAATTATCTGCCACGGGATGTTGTTGAAATTGATGAAATATTAAACGAGGAAAAGCTTTCTCGTTTTAATGAAGTATATACCGTCGAGATGTATCTATCTGAATTGGATGGCTTTGAAGGTGAAGACTTCTTGGGCAAGTTTGGTTTACATGTTGCCGACCAATGCACGTTAGTTGTATCTGTTAAGCGTTGGAATGAATTAGTTAAAAGTAGTATGAATGATATTACCCAAGAACGCCCCTACGAAGGTGATTTGATTTGGGTGCCTTTTGCTAAAGCTATGTTTGAAATTCGTTTCGTTGAAGATCAGGCGCCGTTTTTCAAGTTGAATCATGTCCCAACATATTCTCTGCGTTGCGAGATCTTCACATATGAGTCTCAGGATATTGATACAGGAATTGACGATATCGATGATATTGAAAGAAAGTATGCTGCCGTTCTTGCAGCTGCAGTTGCTGTGACAAATGGTGAATTCATACCTACTGAAAAATTGACCATGACTAATTCTCAGGGTGATGTTATTACTGCGGAACTCGTAGCAGTTGACGAGAGTGGTCTGGAGACACTCTTTAGCCTTACGAATATATCTTATCCAGCCGGAACTTTGGTACGCCTGAGTGCTGGTACAGGTGTCTCTGGCGATGAATCTGGAGCTAATGCTATCATTAATGAAATCATTGATCTTGCAGATGCTAGATTCCCAAATATTGACAACGACGCCGTAGATAAAGCTGACATATACGAAAAGGAAAAGGATGTTATTCTGGACTTTACTGAAAACAATCCTTTCGGAGGTTTATAATGGGTGCTGCTAGCAATTCAGATTATTTTTACTACGGAACTACAAAAAAGATAGTGACCGTATTTGGTATGTTATTTAACAATATTAGTGTAGCAAGGCAGCTCTCAGACGGCACACTCGCTAACGTGATGCGGGTACCATTATCATATGGGCCCCGTGACAAGTTCTTATCTCGTATAGTTGAGGATAAAGGACCAGAACTAGCGATTAAACTGCCGCGAATGAGTTTTGAAATCACCGGCATCGCTCATGATTCAGCAAGTAAACTGAATGCAATGAACCGTAGGCAATACCACATTGCTGGAACCAATGAAGCAGCAGATGCAGCATATCCTGCAGTTCCATATGATATTACATTCACCTTAGACATATATGGACGTAACATGGATGAGGCATTGCAGATTTTAGAACAAATCATTCCTATCTTTACGCCTGAATACACCATGGCGGTTAAAGGAATGGAAGGTCCTGACAGCACAACAATGGTGCCTTTCATTTTGGATGATGTGGCATTAACTGATGACTATGAAGGTGAATTCGTTGCTCTTCGACCTATCATCTACACTTTGTCATTTACAGCCAAAGCAAAATACCTTGGAGCAATAACACGCGAAGGAGTCATCTTGCGAGCAACAGCGAACATGCGCGATCCAGATGATCAGGAGTTTGCTGGTGAGAAGACGGTTGCTGTACCAGACGACGAAGGAAATAGCACATCATATATTTCAAATGTAAATCCAGATCAGCATTATTTGGTTGAGTTTGGTGTGCCAGTGCAATACGTTGAGGGTGAAAACCTTATTGGAATTGATAGTGGCCACGCCGGTTTGGTTGAAAGTACGACTGAAACGGGAGTGGTTATCACTAAGTTAGAAAATTTATATAATGCTAATGAGCAATTGTTTGGGGATAAGAGCGACCAGAGCTTTATGCCTATATCAATTACATTACAAGATTAGGAAGTGGCATGATGAAGAAGGACCCGAAAAACGCTCTGCTTTCGACGTATAAGACAGAGCTGGCCAATACAAAACGTAAGGCCGAGACCATTGCGTTGACAGTAGATGGCGAAGAAGATTATCAGATTGCTAGAGAAACACTGACCAGTCTTATTAAACAATCACAGCATGCGTTAGAATCTCTGATGCTTTTGGCTCAGGATTCGGAACACCCCAGAATGTTTGAGGTTCTCTCAGGACTCCTTAAGACTACAGGTGATTTAGCTAACCAACTCCTCGACTTGCAGAAGAGGAGACATAAGCTCGATGAGTTGAATAATCCTCATAAGGCTATAGGTAATGGACGCGCGACGAATAATACTGCCATCTTTGTAGGATCGACTCCAGAACTGCAGAAGGCAATCCAACAGCAGGTTGGTAGGGTTATTAACGTGGAACTTGAGGACGATTAATGAATGATTCATATTTAGGTAATGCAAATATTAAGCGCGATGGTGTAAGTCATGACTTCACAAAAGAAGAAGTCGACGAATACATGAAGTGCGCGAAGAATCCTGTTTACTTTGCTGAGAAGTACGTTAAGGTCATTCATTTGGATCGAGGCTTAGTACCCTTTGAACCGTATACATATCAGCGTAAGATGCTACGCCATCTCAAGAATAATCGATTTTCTGTTATTCTTGCATGTCGTCAGAGTGGAAAATCGATTACATCTGTTGTATTTTTGCTCTGGACAGCGTTATTTCAATCTGAACAAACGATTGGTATCCTTGCTAATAAAGCTGCTATTGCTAAAGAGATGCTATCGCGTATCACACTAGCTCTTGAAAATATTCCATTCTTCTTGCAGCCTGGGTGTAAAGCTCTGAATAAATTATCGATCGAGTTTTCAAACAATTCTAAAATCTTTGCTGCATCAACATCATCTAGTTCCATACGAGGAACGAGTTGTGTGGCGGCCGATACATACATTACTGTAGTTGATGATCATGAAAACATTTTCCATGCTCCAATAAAAAGATTAGTGCAAACTTCTCTAGATGTAAATAACGATATGAAGACATATTTGGTTTATCAAATTAAAAATGAGATCAATGGTAAGATATATGTCGGCTTTCATGGGACTCACAACGAAAATGATGGCTATATGGGTTCGGGAAAATTGATTAAGCGGGCGATTGAAAAATATGGGCCAGAAAACTTCAAACGGACGATCTTAGCTCGTTTCGATAATATTGTTGAAGCAGAAGCTTATGAAAGAAGCATAGTAGATGATGATTTTGTAGATAGAGACGATACATACAATCTTACACTAGGTGGGAATATTTGCATACTCAAGGGAGATAAGAATCCGTTTTATGGCAAAAAGCATCCTAAGCATATAATGGAAAAAATAAGAGCGGCGAACCGGGGGCGAATATCTGCTCAAAGAACGGCAGCTGTTATAGACGGGTTGCGTGTGTCGGGCTGGGCAGATATTGCTAAGACTCTACACCTCAAGAGTCCAAGAGTAGTATTTCCGTTTATGGCAGGAGATCCAAATAATGATTGTTATTTTGAAGATCCACTGCTGCAAGAAGCGGCAGAAAAAATGTTTTTAAACCGTGTATCATCTAAACGCCCTGTTTCATCTAGAAAAGGCAAACCACTTTCAGCTGAGCACCGCATAGCAATATCAAAGGGATTGACGGGTAAACAGAAGAGCATAGAGCATGTTATGAAGATCAATAATAATCCCGATAAGATAAAGAAAACAGCCGCAAAATTGCGAGGGCAGACACGTTCTGAAGAATCGAAACGGAAAATGCCGGAACAAAAAAAGGGGAAACCTGCACGCAACAAAGGTAAAAAGCATTACTACAATCCAGTCAATCCAGCTGAGTCAGGTTATTACATAGAAGCCAACGCGCCAAAGCAGTGGGTAAATGGAGTAGCAAAATGCAAGTCTTAACAAAAAACGGGTTTCAGAACTTCGACTCAATTAAAGATCAAGGATTATCTAGATGTTTACTCGAGATTGTATTTGACGATGATACTACGTTTAAATGCACGCATGATCATTTATTACTAGTAGAAGACGAATTCGTTGCTGCTATCTTTTTAGAAGTGGGAGATTTTATTGATCATAGGGAAATTACTGATATATCTGAAATCGCAAATGAAGTAGTGTACGATTTACTTGATGTTGAAAATGGCAATCACTATCTTACAAACGGAGTCACGTCGCATAATTGTAATATCGTATTCCTTGATGAATTTGCATTCGTGCAACGTGCCGAGGAGTTCTATACATCCACGTATCCTGTAATTTCATCTGGTAAGACAACAAAGGTTATTGTAACATCAACTGCTAATGGTATCGGTAATCCGTTTTACAAAATATGGGAAGGCGCTGTTCAGGGTTCTAACGATTTTAAGCCATTCAGAGTTGATTGGTGGGATGTGCCGGGCCGCAGTGAGAAGTGGAAGAAACAAACTATTGCTAATACGAGCAAGTTGCAGTTTGAACAAGAATATGGTAATTGCCTAGAAAGTAATTCCGAAATTGACATTCTTATAAATAATGCTAATGAAGTTTACACAATCAAAATCGGTGATTTGCACAATTGTCTCCAAAGAAAAGGAACATGTGGTTTATCTCTTAACGAGGACATCCGACTCACAGCAGTACGTCGGAATTACTCTGCAGAAGCGCTTTTATAAACGAATGTATGATCATTCAAGATCTCTGCGGTTTAAAGGTGGATTTTCAATTTTTATTCTTAATTCGTTTTTGTCTAGAGCAGAAGCTGAAATTCATAAAGCAGTGTGCGTTGAGAAGTTCAATACTTACAACGATGGTTTAAACAAAACACTAGGCAGAAAAGGATATACATATTCAGACGAGTCGAAAAGAAAGATGAAACACTCTGCTAAAGCTAGAGCTATAAGAGAGGGATTTGAGCTAAGAAGCAAAAGATCTAAACTCGGTTGGTCGCGGGGCGGAGAAGAGTATAAACAGCATATGTCTAATATTCGTAAAGGAAAAAGACTCCGCAAACCAAAATTATCAGATGAGCAGGTTGAAGAAATAAAGCGCGATTTTGAAATAAATAGACTCGCATTAGAAACTACGCTTGAGGGTTTAATTGAACAGTATCGCAAATACAGGTGGCGGATGCCGACAGCCATTAGTCTTTATGCTAAGCAAACAGCTCAAATGTGGAATGTCAGTAAAACAACTATTATGAACATATTAAAAGGAAAATCACGCGCATGTCCTCTTCCAGCAATTTATCAATCTTAACACCTACTGGATTTCAACCGTTTAAAGGTATTAAACGTTATACACACGATGAATGCGTTCAGATCACCACTAGCAAAGGCCTTGCGCGAAAGTCAGCTTTAAAGCATCGCTATATTGTTGATGGGCAGGTGAAGTTTGCAAAAGATCTTGCCATTGGCGATATGATCGGTTGTCATCAAGTTGAAGACATAAAGTTTCTAAATGAAACTCATGCCATGTATGATCCGATAAATGTCGGCGTTGATTCTCTGTATTGTCATGACAATGGAGCTATATCTCATAACTCGTTTATTGGTACTGGATCAACATTAATCGATGCAGGTACTTTGCTAATGTTAAAAGCATCAGAACCTCTAAAGACAATATACGATAATGCCTTACGTATCTATGAACGGCCCGTCCCAGGACATGTTTATATTGCAACGGTTGATGTATCGCAAGGGCGCGGAAGAGACGATTCTGCATTCAATATTTTCGATGTAACGGCGAGACCATTTAAACAAGTTGTTGCATACAGTAGTAATACAATATCGCCTCTCATTCTACCAGACGTAATCGTTAAAGTATGTACGCAATATAACGAAGCGTTAGTCCTAATTGAAAACAATGGACCCGGCCAAGTTGTATGCAATTCGGTATACTATGATTATGAATATGGAAATACCTACATTGAATCATCGATTAAAGTGGGTGGTATTGGTGTTACGCAGACAAAACGAACAAAGCGTATTGGTGTATCAACACTGAAGGATTTGGTTGAAGAAGAAAAACTGCATTTGCAAGATGCCAAAACTATTATGGAATTGAGTTACTTTGAAGAACGGGGCGCATCCTATGAAGCTCGTGATGGTAAGCTTGATGATTTGGTAATGTCATTAGTAATGTTCGCATGGTTTCTGTCGACGACACAGTACGAAAATTATGATGCCACAGATATTCAACAGCTTCTATTTGCAGGTCGTTTGAAGGAAATGGAAGACGAACTCATGGATTTTGGATTCGAAACAAATCTGATTTCGGATGCGTTGCCAGAGGAATATACACAGCTTCGGGATGAGATGGAAGAGTGGTCAAAGATCTAACTTTAATAAATAGATTTGTATTGAATAAAAAAGCGATTTACTTATCATGAAACTTATAATTAACAACATAGCAAAAGGAAAACACAATGGCATTTTTAGTATCGCCTGGTGTTGAAGTAAACGAAATTGATTTGACTGGTATCGTTCCAGCCGTATCAACGTCAATTGGTGGTTACGCCGGTCATTTCGATTGGGGTCCGGTTGGCGATTTAGTCAATCTTTCAGATGAAGGACAAATGGCTAACTACTTTGGCACACCATCAGTAGAAAACATCGTCTCGTTCTTGACAGCATCCACATTCCTACGTTACGGTAATACCTTATTGGTATCTCGTGCGATTGGTGTAGATGCGGTTAACGCAACCGACGGTACCGACGAACATCTTTTTAAGAATATCGAAAACTTTGAAAAGGATTTTCTACCAGCTAATTTAAACGATCATTTCTATGCTCGCTATCCTGGTGTATATGGTAATAGTCTTCAGGTTCAGGTTCTTTCTGCAACATCTGATACGCGCCATAACATCACCAAGATTTATATTGGTGGGACAGAAGGCGATGAAACCGTTCTTCTTGATATTGAAGGTGATGCAATCGCAGATAACTCTGAGATCGCTATACGTCAAGTGCGTTCATCTTTGGACTGGGTTAACGAAATCCTAAATAGCGCTGCTTCATTCTATATTGAAGCAACAGCAACTCCAGGTCAGTATCTTCTACTCAGCTCACCATCTATCCCAGAAACATCTGAGGGTGCTAATGATGAAGTGGATAGTGTACCTTACAATCCTGCCGCTAACTTTACGGTCGCTTTGACTGATGAGGTTCTTTGCCCAACGGTTAATAATGGTTTCGGATATGTTCCGCCTCAAGCTGCGAACTTTGAAAGCACATTTGAACGTTCTCCAGGAACTTCAGCATGGGCTGAACTTCGTGGTGTGGCTAACGACGAAATCCACGTTTTGGTTATTGACGAAGATGGTTCATTCTCTGGAACGCCTGGGACAATCCTTGAACGCTGGGAAAATCTCTCAGTAATTCCTGGTGCGACCTATTCTGAAGGTGGAAGCATGTATTATCGCGACGTTATCAATAACGGATCGAACTACATCATCGCCAATTCAGTTGCTGGTGAGATTGTTACTGGTGCAGATAATGCTGATCTATCTGGTTTGACGATTTCGGCTGGTACTGATCTAATAGGATCAATCTGGATCGGCTCGCTCACATTGGGTAATAACGGCACCAACGATGCCGGTAACGTTTATGATGCACTGGAACTTTTCGCAGATGCTGAAACATTGGATGTCAATCTGTTGTTCGCTGAGAACGATGATGCTGACCAGATCACGATTGCCAACCGTTTGATCCGCCTTGCAGAAGGTCGGAAAGATTGTGTTGTGTTTATCTCACCTGATCTCAAAGTGGCATCACTTTCAAATGATGACGCGATGTTGGATGATATCATTAGCAAGTTTGATCGCTTGGCTTCAAGTAACTATGTAGTGTTTGATTCAACACCTCTATATATTTACAGTAAGTACCAAGACAAGTACTACTGGGTTCCTGGTAGTGGATCAATGGCAGGCCTCTGCGCTCGGACAGACGATGTTCGTGATCCCTGGTGGTCACCGGCTGGTTACGACCGCGGCCAGTTGTTGGGTGTTGCGAAGATTGCTTACAATCCTCAGCAAGCTCACCGCGATGCTCTTTACAAAGCACGCATCAACCCAATTGTTTCGTTCCCAGGTGAAGGTATCATGCTTTACGGTGATAAGACCGCACAGGCTAAACCATCTGCATTTGATCGAATCAACGTACGCCGTTTGTTCATCACTTTGGAAAAAGCAATTGCCACTGCAGCGAAGTATCAGCTCTTTGAGTTCAACGATGAATTCACACGTGCTCAGTTCGTTAATATGGTAGCCCCCTATCTTCGTGATATTCAAGGCCGCCGTGGTATTACTGACTTCATTGTTGTTTGCGACGGATCAAACAATACTGGCGAAGTAATTGACTCGAACCGCTTCATCGCGGATATCTATATCAAGCCAGCTCGCGCTATTAACTTCATCACCTTGAACTTCGTGGCAACACGTACTGGTGTAGAGTTCAGCGAAGTTATTGGTAAGTTTTAACCAAAAGGAGAAATAGAAAATGTCTTTAGCAATAGACGATTTCAAGGCCAAACTAACTGGTGGCGGAGTACGGGGCAACCTGTATTCCTGCATCATTAACTCACCATCTGTGGCGTCGATTCCTAGCGAATTGACGACATTCATGTGCAAAGCTGCATCGCTTCCATCTTCAGTGATTGGACAGATTGATGTACCTTTCCGTGGACGTCAACTGCGCGTGGCGGGCGATCGTACATTCGAAAACTGGACAGCAACGTTGTATAACGACCAAGAGTTCCAGATCCGTAATGGATTTGAGACTTGGCTAAACGCTATCAACGCGCATGCTTCAGGTTTGCAGTCGGATCTAAGTCCTACTGCTTATCAGGCACAGATCATTGTTAACCAGCTTGATCGTACGAACGCGATCATCAAGACCTATACTATTGAAGGGGCTTTCCCAATTAATATTTCTGGTGTTGATGTGGCGTATGACAATAATGATACGATTGAAGAATTCACTGTTGAGTTCGCGTATCAGTATTGGACATCCGATACAACTAGCTAATAACACGATTATTAAAGAAAGCCCTAGAACACTCTAGGGCTTTCTTTTCTTCGATATAAATAACAATATGGCAACAGAAAAAGAAAAATCCGGATTTATGGCGTTTGGCAGTGAAATTGCCCAATGGTTCTCAAAGCAAAAAGATGCGAACAAGGAACCAGAACGCGAATTGATTTCTCCTGTCCCAAAGGATGAGGAGGAAAGCGATGTGACTACGGTTGGCGCCGGAGGTCATATTGGACATTACTATGATATAGGCGGAATTGATAGTACAGCTCAGTCAGAAGTTGATCTTATTTACAAGTATCGAGGCGCAGCGCAACATGCTGAAGTGGATGCTGCTATTTCTGATATTGTAAACGAAGCTATCGCATCTCCCGAAATGGGCCCACCTGTTAAGCTTATTATTGCAACAGCCGAAAGTGGATTCAGCGCGGCCATCATTGAGAAGGTATACGATGAATTCGATAAAGTCCTTTCACTTTTAGATTTTGCAAAATCTGGATATGATATTTTCCGTAGGTGGTATATCGATGGAAGACTATATTATCATATCGTTGTTGATCGCGACAAACCGGGCGATGGCATTTTTGAAGCACGACTTATTGATCCTACACGATTAAAGCGTGTTAAGGAAGTAAAAGAATCATTTGATAAGCGAACCGGTGTAAAGATATCTGAGACCGTTGAAGAGTTTTTCATGTATCAAAACACAGATCTTATCAATACAACAGCTGTTACAGCCACTGGCGTTAAGATTGCGAAGGACGCAATCATTGAAGTCAATAGTGGTATACTTGATTCTAAACGCCGATTACGTCTTTCGCATTTGCATAAGGCATTGAAGGTTGTTAACCAATTGCGTACAATGGAAGATTCACTAGTTATCTATAGAATCGCACGTGCACCTGAACGCAGAATTTTTTATGTTGATACAGGCAACCTACCTCGTGGTAAAGCAGAAGAATACTTCCGGCAGATTATGTCGAAGTATCGTAATAAAATTACGTATGATGTTCAGACTGGTGAAATTAAAGACAGCCGTCGTCATATGAGTATGCTTGAGGATTTCTGGATTCCTCGTCGTGAAGGTAGTAATAGTACAGAGATTAGTACACTTCCGGGTGGAGATAACCTCGGTTCCATTGACGATATTATTTACTTTAAGAATAATTTATATCGTTCACTAAATGTTCCTCAAACACGTCTGGATCCTGATGCTGGATTTAATGGTGGATCTGGTAGAGCAACTGAGATTACCCGCGATGAAGTGAAATTCCAAAAGTTTATTAATCGTCTACGTAGCAAATTCGCATTCCTCTTTATTAATATGCTCAAGCAGCAAGTTCGATTGAAATCGATAATGACAGAGACTGAATGGAAGAAATTTGAGCAACATCTGATTATAGATTTTATTCAGGACAATCATTTCTATCAGGCTAAAGAGTTTGAAGTTCTTCAGGATAAGCTTACAATCCTTAGAGATATACAGGACTACGTTGGCAAATACTTCTCAGAGGAGTGGGTTTTTAAGAATGTGCTATTCCTAACTGATGACGAAATTAAAGAGCGTAAAGCTCAAATGAAAAAAGAAGCTGCGGCAGCACCAACAGACGGCGATGATGCCGGAGATAAAGGATGGTAATTATGACAACACCAATGAGAGGTATGATTGATTTCGTACTCAAAGATAATACCCAACACGCAAATGTGATATTCCATAAGATGGCGGATCAACGCATGACAGCTATTAAAGACAATCGTCGAGTAGCTGTCGCGCGGAAAATGCTAAACCAAGAAGAGGCTGTAAAGTAATGAAGTTAATTACCGAATATGTTGACGATCTAGAATATCTGAGTGAAGCAAAGAAGGATGGTTCAAAGGCTTCGGTACTTCAAGGTGTTTTTATGCAGGCTGAAGAGGTTAACCGTAATCGGCGTGTATACCCTAAGAATGTTCTTGAATCGGCTGTAGAAGTGTACGTACGGGAACAGGTTAATACAAACCGTGCTGTCGGAGAACTAAATCATCCAGAGGGTCCCTCAGTCAATCTAGACAAGGTATCTCACAAAATCACGTCACTCGTCTTTGAAGGCAATAATGTTGTTGGGCGCGCCGAAGTATTGAATACTCCTATGGGCCAAATTGTTAAAGGTTTATTAGACGGAGGAGTGCAATTAGCCGTATCTAGTCGTGGTATGGGATCGGTTAAGGAAAAGAGCGGTGTTTCATACGTTAGCGAAGGATATATTCTAAGCACTGTTGATATTGTTCAGAATCCATCTGCTCCTCAGGCTTTTGTGAATGGTATCATGGAAGGTGTTGAGTGGGTAAAGAACGATGATGGCACATTTGAACAATTTGCTGACGACGTTAGAAAGCGCATTCACAAAACACCATCTGCACAACTAGCTGAAGCTCAAGTTGAATCGTGGAATCGATTTATGCGCATGCTTCAAACTAAATAAAAGTATAAATAAGAATAGCTTAACAGAAAGTCTCAATGAATTTACAAGAAAAAATAAAAGCCTTTGCAAAAATCAAAGCAGGCGATAAGGTGCTTGATGCTGCTAAGCATAAACCAGAAGCAACCGTTATTGATACTGGAAAGGTATCGCAGCTGATGCGGTATGATAGTTCTGGCGCAGCAAGGGAAGCCATGGCTAACGGCGACATGAAGGCAAATGATAATGCTGTTGCAATTAAATTTAACGATGATGGCGAAACATCAGTATACGCATATGATGATATTGATGTATTCTTTTATGCTATCGAAGGCGTTGAAGATACAAATGGCGAGGTTTATCTGGTCATTGAGAAATCAGACAATAAGGAAAAGGATATGAAAGATCTTAAGAAGACAAATACCGCGGAAACTGAAGAGGAAATTGCTGTAACTGAAGCTGTGAAGAAAGCTAAAAAGGAAGCTGAAGAAAAGGCTCCGAAAAAGGACGACGAGGAAGATCCTGATAAGAAGGACATGGAAGAAGCCAAGAAGTCTAAGTCTAAATCTGAAGAGGAAGATCCTGATAAGAAGGACGACGAGGAAGATCCTGATAAGAAGGACGACGAGGACATGGAAGAATCCAAGAAGTCTAAATCTGAAGAGGAAGATCCTGATAAGAAGGACGACGAGGAAGATTCTGATAAGAAGGACGACGAGGAAGATTCTGATAAGAAGGACATGGAAGAAGCTGCTATTGCTAAGGTCAAAGCTGCTGCTGATACACATCTTAATTCTGTGAAAATATCTGAGTCGGGTGAATCAATTGACGAGCTCGTTGCAAGTGATGATTCATTGTCTGAAGAATTTAAGTCTAAGGCTGCTACTATTTTTGAAGCTGCTGTAAGCGCTCGCATGATTGATGAAGTTGCTACTCTTCGCGAAGAGGTACAATTGATTATCGCTGACAAGATTGAAGAGGAAATTAACCGCATCGCTAAGAAGCTTGATGGCTACCTTACATATGCTCTTGAGCAGTATGCTGAAACCCATAGCGATTCAATTGAAGCTCAGCTTAAGACTGAAGTTGCAGAATCTTTCATGACACAGCTCAAGACAGTGTTTGAAGATCACTATGCTGAAATTCCTGAAGGCAAATTGGATATGTATAATGATTTGCTAAATCAAACGGCAGCAGTGAATACGAAGCTCGAAGAAGCTCAAACTGCTTTGATTGAAGCCACTACTGAATTGAAGCAAGCAAAGCGCAATGCCGTTATTGCTGAAGCTTCCGATGGTTTGTGCCAGACTGAAATTGAGCGACTAACGAAGTTGACATCAAAATTTGATTTTGAAGATGAGACTAGCTTTGCAGAGCAGGTCGGCATCATCAAAGAAACTTACTTTAATAATGGGCAAAGTGAAATTACTGAAGATGCTGATAAGGCTCCTTCAAAAGAGGTGACTATTCGTTCTACTATTGTAGAAGAAGAGACGCCAGACGATAGTGACGAAAATTCTGTTATGGGAAGATATGTAAAGGCGATTAGCCGACACTCGAAAACAGCGTAATTTATAAATAATTACGTAATCACAAATTAGGAAACAAAAAATGTTTAATACCGACCAACTAGTTAAGAAATGGCAAGCAGTTCTAGAACACGAAGACTGCGCTCCAATCACCGATCCTCTGCGTAAGTCAGTTACGGCTCGCTTGCTCGAGAATCAGGAAATCGCGAATCGCGAACAGACCACATCAATGAGCGGATTCCTTTCGGAAGCTGAGATGAATGTTGCTGCTGGTAAGGTTGCTACATACGATCCAGTTCTGATTAGCCTTGTTCGCCGTGCAATGCCTAACATCATCGCTTATGATGTTGCTGGTGTTCAGCCAATGACAGGACCTACTGGTCTTATCTTCGCAATGAAGTCTGAATACAACACGACCACCGATGCTGTTGAAACTTCACGTGAAGCTCTGCATGATTATGTTGATACTGCCTTCTCAGGTCGTTTGACAACTACTCAGGCTGAAGCACTTGAAGGTACCCGCGATGCTGTCCGGAACCCAGGCGGTTTTGGTGAGATGGGATTCTCAATCGAGAAGCAGACCGTGGGTGTTAAGTCCCGCGCTCTTCGTGCTCGTTATACCACTGAGCTTGCTCAGGATTTGAAGGCTGTTCATGGTCTCGATGCAGAGTCTGAACTGGCATCCATCCTTTCAAGCGAAATCATTAACGAAATCAATCGTGAAATGATCGATGGTGTTAACATTGCCGCTGTTGTTCCTGCTGACCGCGGAACATTGATGGTATCGGGCGACTATGACATGGCAGTTAACGATGGCCGTTGGGCTGTTGAGAAGTACAAGAACCTTATCCAAGAGATCGAGCGCCAGGCTAACGCTATCGCACTTACGACTCGCCGTGGTAAGGGTAATGTGGTAATCTGCTCTGCAAACATTGCATCTGCCTTGGGTGCATCTGGTATGCTTGAGCATAACCCACAGCTTGCAGCTGATCTGCAGGTCGATGTTACCGGTAACTTGTTTGCTGGTACGTTGAACGGCCGCATGAAGGTCTTTGTTGACCCGTTTGCTGCTGCTGAGTATATCACAGTTGTTTATCGTGGCTCAAATGCCTACGATGCCGGTGTGTTCTACTGCCCATACGTTCCTTTGACAATGATGCGCGCGATTGGTGAAGATGATTTCCAACCTCGTATCGGATTCAAGACTCGCTATGGTATGACCGCTAACCCATTTGTGGTTGGTGCAGGAACTGATGAGTTCGGAACGGCCGCGTCTAACGTGTACTTCCGCCGCTTCACGGTTTCTTCTATCTAAGCGATAGTTTAACCTCCCCTAGAAGAGCAGAGAAGAAATTCTCTGCTCTTCTTTTTTTGTATAAATAACTATATGGCAGAAGAAATTAATAGCAGTGCGATGTTATCCCCGACTGGTTTTCGTTTGACTATCAATTCGGAAGAGTTTAAGGGACTTGAGTATTTTTGTATAGCAGCTGAATTGCCTTCTATAACTCTAGAATCAATCGAGGCCTCTTTTAGAAATGGAAGAACGCCTATTCCAGGTGATACAATTTCTTATCAGCCTTTGCCGGTGACGTTTCTAGTTGACGACAAACTTCGTAACTATATCGAGCTCTTCAATTGGATATACAACAACGCGCACTCAAACGAATTGATATGGCGTGACATGACATTAAGTATTCTTACAAATAGAAATACTACGAATAAACAGGTGCTTTTTCATAATGTCATTCCTTCCAGTTTGACTGGTTTAGAATTCAATACACAAATTACAGATCTAGAATATCTGACATGCAGTGTTGAGTTCGCATATCAAAGCTTTGAAATAGTATAACAGTGAGGTAATTACATTATGATTGACTTAGATACGATTCACAAAATGTGGGAAAATGACGCTATCATTGACAAAGTCGAGCTCGATTCAGCGTCTATTGATACGTCGAAACTACACGCAAAATATCTATCATTATTTGACGCATCAAGGATGCTGTTAAAAAGGCGTGAGTTAAAGCTTTCGCAAATGAAAAAGGATAAATGGCGGTACTACACTGGCAAGATGACTCAAGACGAAATGGATGCTTATGGTTGGCCATACGATCCTTTCAATGGATGCTCTAAGCCAATGAAATCTGAACTTAGTATTTACATCGATTCAGATTCAGACGTACAAGCGCTTCAACTGAAAATTGAGTATTCAAAGATTACGACAGAAGCAATCGAAGAAATACTCGGTGTTTTGCGTTGGAGACACAGCGCGATCAAAAATATTATTGAGTTTAGAAAGTTTCAATCTGGTATCTAGTGAGTGACATACACGTTGAAAAAATGAATGAATCCCATGTAAGGATCCAATGCGATCGAGGGATTCTACACGAGATAAACGATAGATATACGTTCTTCGTTCCAAACTATCGTTTCATGCCAAAGTACCGCAATGGTCTTTGGGACGGAAAACTCCGTCTGCTTGACACGCGTAATCAAGTATTACCGCACGGACTCGTAACAGATTTATTGAAGTTTGCAAAACAAAGCAACTACGATATTACTTTAGAAGAGTCTGTAAAACCTACGTCGGTTGACATCGAGCAGTGCAAGAAATTTCTTGAGTGTATAGATATTCCTTTTGTGTTGAGGGATTACCAACTCGAGACATTCCGCAAGATTATACAGAATCAAAGACATGTTATTGTATCGCCTACAGGTTCTGGCAAATCATTAGTTATTTACCTTACTGCGTTATATAGTCAAACCGTGCTTGAACAGAAGACTCTTATCATTGTGCCTACAACATCATTAGTTGAGCAAATGACTTCCGATTTTGCTGATTATTCAATTAATAATGGTTGGTCAACTGATGACTATGTACATAAAATTTATTCAGGGCATGAAAAGCTTAGTGACAAACCTATTGTTATTACTACATGGCAATCGATATTCCGTCTTGGTCGTGGGTGGTTTGAACCATTTGGCACTGTTATTTGTGATGAAGCACATCTAGCCAAGGCCAAGTCGATTACAAGCGTCATGGATAAATGTGTAAACGCAACACATCGTATTGGTACAACAGGAACATTAGATAATAGTGAAACGCATAAGCTAGTGTTACAGGGATTATTTGGTGATGTGTTTAAAGCTACTACGACGAAGAAGCTAATTGATGCTGATACCTTGTCAAAGACTAAGATAAATTTGCTCCGTTTAGAATACTCATCCCAAGATGCTAAGGATTTTAGACGTGAGGTATCTAGTTATCCGGACGAAATGGCATACCTTGTTTCAAATGATAGGCGTAATGAATTTATATGCAGGTTAGCTATAGCACAGAAGAAAAATACCCTCATCCTGTACAACTATGTGGACACCCATGGTATACCATTATTTGAGAAGTTAAAACAACTATTGGGTGACTCAGGCCGTACCACGTTCTTTATATCGGGGGCTATTGATACTGCTAGCCGCGAATATATCCGTAAAATAATGGAAACGGAGAGTAATGCAATACTGGTAGCTTCAATGGGTACGTTCTCAACAGGTGTGAACATTAAGAATCTACACAACATCATTTTAGCAAGTCCAACAAAATCCGTTATTAGAGTTTTACAATCCATCGGCCGAGGCCTCAGGAAACATGGAGAGAATTCAATTCTGCGGGTATATGACATTATTGATGATATTACAGATGGCAAGTCAAAGAAGAACTTTGCTTTGAAACATGGTCTTGAACGAATGAAGTTATATATGCGAGAGAAGTTTGATCACGCCATGTTCTCATTTAAGTTATAAATAGTATAAGAGACAGTGAATTATGTATTATATACAAGAAGATACTAGTAGTGATCCCGATATCAAAAAGTCAGAGTTCTATCAAAGAACTCAAATTCTTAAGTTAACAACTGGGGAAACTATAATCGCTATATTGAATGAAGGTGAGCACGAAGATTTCTATATTCTGCAATATCCATACGTTCTGCATCAGGTTGTTGCCGACGATACCTTACACACATTCATGACTCAATGGGCTGTAGGCGCAGATCTTCCTTTAGTACCTATTACTGGAGATGATATCTTAACTGCATATAAGCCTTCACTATCAATCTTTATTAAATTCGGTAAGTCCATCATAGAAGACAATGCTGAACGAATGGGTAAAACCGTACCCAAATATAACTGTAAGAAGACTAATAACAGGTCTAGGAACTCATCATCTATCGATGATGGATTAGAGTGGTTAAATAGATTCAAATGGAAGCCTGACGAGATTTAGATATTAAAACTCCAACTGGCTTTGTTTGTTCGATTAACTTAGATAGGATTATACCATACTCGAATAAGCTTGTACACTTTTATTTTTACACAATATGTTAACAACACAAAGTTGTGTACAAACCCTTTAAATTATGGTAGTATAGATCTATCAATTAAACAGATTGGCTAATATGAAACAAACACGAACTAGACGAGCTCCAGAGCACTACGTCAGTAACAAGGATTTTACTGCGGCTGTAGTTGAATATACTTTACGCAAGGACCGAGACACGCCTATGCCAGATTATGTAGCAGAGTGTTTTTTGAGGATGGCCGAAGGTTTATCCCACAAACCATGCTTTTATTCTTATTCGTATCGTCAAGATATGGTGATGGATGGTGTTGAGAATTGTGTGAAAGCCGTTGGTAACTATAACCCTAAGGCAAAAACACGAGGCGGTGCACCAAATGCTTTTGGATATTTTACTCAAATCATTTACTTTGCATTTCTGCGCCGTATAGCTAAAGAGAAGCGCCAGCAGGAAATTAAAGAACGCGTCATTAGTAATTCTGGTATTGATCAATTTATGCAGAATGATAGCTATAACAACGAAGCCAATGGTATAGTTGAGAGAATGCGGACGCGGCACGAAAACTGGTGATACTTTGAAAATAGCAATCCTTAATGACACACACTTTGGGTATAAAAACGGTTCATCACATTATATGAACTATCAAAGTTTGTTTTATAGAAACGTTTTCTTTCCATATTGTAAAGAACATGGTATCACAGAAATACTTCATCTTGGTGACATGTTTGATAATAGACGTCAAATATCAATTAAGACATTACGTTTTGTTCGTGAACAATTCTTGGAAAAACTTGCAGAAAATAATATGCATATGCATGTTATTCCTGGAAATCACGATACATTTTTTCGTAATACCAATGACCTTTGTTCATTGGTTGAAGTGCTAAAGCATTATTCTGATTGTGTTACACTGCACATGGAACCTACTATTATCGATTATGATGGCGTTGATGTTGGTCTTGTTCCATGGATCAATAATACGAACTATAGCGACTCACTCCACTTCATTGCTAATTCTACATGTCCAATACTTGCCGGCCACTTTGAAGTTGCTGGATTCAAGTACATAGCAAATTCAAATATTAAATCACAGGGTGAGAACCTTTCAGTATTTTCTCAATACGATTTAGTGTTATCTGGTCATTATCATACACGGGGCACCCATCAAAATGTAATGTATTTGGGATCTCAGTACGAATTCAATTGGAGTGATGTTGATGATGGCAAATTCTTCCACGTGCTAGATACTGTATCGCGAGACGTGCACGCCGTGCAGAACACTAATTATTTGTATTATCGTTTCTATTACAATGATACAGATGCTGAGTCGATTGAAGACATTTTAGCTAACGCCGATATCAGCAATATTACTGATACGTTTGTTAGAGTTGTTGTGCAGAAAAAAAACAACTATCATATTTTTGATCAGTTCATTAATCAGATTCAACAGAAGAATCCATTTGATCTTTCGGTTATTGAAAACTTTGACGTTGGTTCATCAATTGAAGCTGAAGAAAACATTGAAGCAATTGAAGACACATCGACGCTTATAGATGATTACGTCGATAATACACTTTCGACTCCTCTTGATAAGGATAAACTAAAAACCATGTTGCAGCACCTTTATGCAGAAGCATCAATGTTGGAGACAGTAATATGATAGTCTTTAAGAAGATTACTTATTCTAACTTTTTAAGCACTGGTGATAAGCCAGTTGAAATTGAACTTAATACTTCACCTACGACTTTAATTGTTGGAGCCAATGGGGAAGGTAAATCTATTTTACTGGACGCATTGTCATTTGGATTATTTGGTAAACCGCATCGTGATATTAACAAGCCACAATTAGTTAACTCTGTAAACGGTAAAGACACGCTTGTTGAAATTGAATTCAGCATTGGCACAACTAAGTATTGCGTTCGTCGTGGGATCAAACCCAACATTTTTGAAATATTCAAAAATGGTGTTATGATTAACCAACAATCGCATTCACGTGATTATCAGAAGGTTCTAGAGAATAGCATTCTTAAGTTGAATCATCGTTCGTTTCATCAAATTGTAGTGCTTGGATCTTCATCATTTATTCCATTTATGCAATTAGCGCCGTATCATCGTCGTGGTGTTATTGAGGATTTGCTAGACATTAGTATCTTTTCGAAAATGAATAGTGTCTTGCGTGATGAAAAGGCGGCCACTAAGGAAACCCTTGCAACCCTTGATCGCGAATGTGACGTAATTGAATCAAAGATTGAATTACAAAAAGAGCACATCAATGATATTACATCTATTACAGATAATAACCGCGATCGTATTGAAACTGAGATTAACGTCATCGATCAAGAAATTGTTGATTTGGGAATTAAAATTGAAGACATTTCTTATACGCTTGGTGAGCTTGAAACGTTAAATGTTAAGGAAACTCGCAAGCAGCGCGACCTAATACGCCAATACGAGGCTAGTACTAGCGGGAAGATAAAACGCCTTTCGGCAAGTGCAGAGTTTTTCAAAGAACATGATGTGTGTCCTTCGTGTTCTCAGACTATTACAATGAAAACCAAGCAGAAAATGATTGACAGTCTGACTCACAAGATTAGTAATGTCAGCGATGGTTATGCTGCACTTAAAGCTAAAGTTGTTGAAATCGAAAAGAATTATCAGACTGCTATTGATATTCAAACTGAGCGTAATAAACTACACGGTGATATTTCGTATCTTCAGCGTTTGATTCAAACAAAAGAAGCTGAAAAGCTTGCTAAGCTCGATTCAATTAATGAAACGCATAGTGAAAATAGACTGATTCACGCCAAAGAGCATCTTACTAGTCTATTGGTCGAGTTAAATGAGAAACGAGATATACGTACAAAGCATCTCGAAGGTATACGCTATCAAAGTATGTGTGATGAATTGCTTAAGGATACTGGAATTAAAACCAAGATCATTAAGCAGTACCTTCCTGCAATGAATCGTATGATCAATGAATATCTCCAGTTGTTTGACTTTTTCGTATCGTTTACCATTGATGAGAATTTCAATGAAAAGATTAGATCACGCCACCGCGATGATTTTTCATACGCATCCTTCTCAGAAGGTGAAAAGGCGCGGATTGATTTAGCGTTAATGTTTACATGGAGACGTATTGCTAAATTGAAGCATAGCACTGACGTCAACTTGCTTATTCTTGATGAGATCATGGACGCATCACTTGACGAACCTGGGTTGAACGCATTAAAGACAGTATTTGACACGCTTGAAGCTGACAGTAATATTGTGGTTATTTCGCATCGTGGCGAAGTTAAAGAGTCATCTGATTTTAGTCGATTGATTAAGGTTTACAAAAAAGACTTATTCACCCACGCAGCTATAGAGACCTAAACCTATATAAATACTATAGAATAGCTAATCACAAGGATTTTTATGCTTAATTTTATCGACTATCTTCATCTAAATGAAGCTGTTCGGCCGCCACAAACTGATGCAGAGATAATCACAATCCAATTTCTAGAAAAGCTGGATACTGGAATTCAGTCTGTAGATGTTACCGAAAGTTCAATCAACTCTAAAACAAATAGTAAAACAATCTATGTTGATCAGTATATACCAGGACATTTACGCACCTCCTATGTATCTAAAGCTGAAGAAATTGTAAAGGCGGATGAAAAGTGGAAACTCGGCAAGGTCACCAAGCCTGATCGTATTGGTAAAGACCTTGCGCTCACTCATCCCGATATTAAGAAGTCAGTATACATCCAAAACCGTCCCGCTGCAGGATTCAAGTCTGATGGCGATCCAAACGAATTATTCTCAGCAGCCATCGCACTGTTGTCGTCAGTGCCCGATCCAAAAACGCCTGAAGAACTAGATACTATCATCGCTGAATTACAAAAGGTTGTAAAGAGCGGCAAAGTTAAAGGCGCTACGGCGGGTCAGATTTCCGGAATGGCGGCTGATTATGGAAACCTTTGTGCTGCTATATCAGCGGCGGCAACGATTCCTTCTATGTATCAAGGTGCTGATACAGTATATCTTACCGGCCAAGCTTGGGACGATGACGTTAAGCAGTTCCAAGTTTCCAAGTATGGAATGAAGGATTTTAACTCTTCAGATTACATTATCAAAAAGGGTAAAAACTTTCTTGGTGTATCATTAAAAAAGAAGGGCTCTGGTAACGCTGCCGATCCCACGCTTATTAATAAAGGATTCACTGGATTAGCCGCGGCTCTTAACGAGATGGATGACAACCCTAATGCAGAACAACGAATGGCGTTGGATAAATTGGATGATCAAATTGGCAAGTTCTATTCAGGAATGATCATTGATAATGTAAATGAATTCCAACCAGCGATTCAAAAAGAATTACAAACAATTCTTAAAAAGGGTAAAGCTGCTGCGCTTACAGAGCTCATTGGTTCAGGCGCTAAGCGTCCATGGAAGACATTCGTGAATGCGCTTGATAATCGTTTAATTAATGCTGCTCTCAAATCGCAGAAGAGTGTGTTAAAAACGATTGATGAATTGTTTAAAGCTCAAGCTAAACCATTTGCCGAAAGTCTTATTAAACTAATCTTCAAATCTGAGCTGAAGGATCTTAAAGAGGTTAACTTTGATTTTGCTCTAGTTACAGGCATCGGTCGATATCTTAAGAGTGGCCCGGTTATTGAAAAGGGCGAGTATAAAGACGTTAACACGATGACGACTGTTCTTGACGACTTACTTAGCAAAGGTAAAATTGAAATGAAGCAAAACCCCAAGGTTAAGCAGGCATTTCAGGCTGGAGCAACATCGGCAACGTTAACATATATTTTGACGGTCGGTGGAACTCCTCTATTAGATATCGTTATGCGTTATAAAGGTAACTTTAGAAGTTCACCTTCAATCATGGCTACAATGCGTCCTGAACTCAAGGCGCTATTTCATTAAGGAAATAATATGCAATCATTTAGAGAATACTTAGCCGAGGCGTATGCCGACGGTAAAAACACCCATATGACACACATTGATGACCTCGTGCTTTATGGTGGAGTCGGTGGTGTACGCAACGCTATTAACATGCTTCGGGGAATCCGCGATACAATGGCAGGTAACGCCACATCACCTATTAACCGCACGGTTAAATGGGACGGCGCGCCGGCAATTTTTGTTGGAGAGGATCCCGCAGATAACAAATTTTTTATTGCGAAGAAAGGACTATTTGCTAAGAATCCAAAGGTGTATAAATCTGTAGAAGACATTGATGCTGATACATCGGGTGATTTGGCAGAGAAGCTCAAGACGGCCTTCAATGAACTTAAGGATACGGGTATAGTGAATATAATCCAAGGGGATTTAATGTTCACCAAGAGTGACCTGACAACCGAGACGATTGGTGGAGAGAAGTATATCACCTTCCAGCCCAATACGATTGTATATGCAGTACCTGTAGGCTCAGATCTAGCTAATAAGATCAAGAAGGCTAATATTGGTGTGGTATTCCATACGACTTATACAGGACCATCTCTTGATAACATGAAGGCTTCATATAAAGTTAACCTATCAGGTATTATGCAGAAACCTACGGTGTGGATGCAAGATGCCGAGTACCACGATCTTTCTGGTACAGCAACATTTACAAAGAAGGATTCCGATGCAGTAACAAAGATTCTTTCAAATGCAGGCAAGATATTCCAAAAGTTATCTAGCAGCATTCTCAAGGATCTAGAAAATGATCCAGCACTCGCCCGTCTAATCGAGCAGTATAACAATACACTCGTTCGAAAGGGAGAGCGAATTGGTAATACATCGCGGCATGTTTCAAACCTCATTGATTGGTTTAACGCTCGAGCAGCAGCTGAAATCGAAAAGCGTAAATCAGAAAAAGGCAAAATTTCAGTGCAGGCTAAACACGACGAGTTTATGGCTTTCTTCTCTAAGAAAAACATGGCTGAGCTTGACAAGTTATTTCAATTGCAGAACGCTATCGTCGATGCTAAAATGTATATCGTCAACAAGATGAACGAGATTCAACAGACATCAACGTTTGTTAAAATGCAGGATGGTACATATAAAGTGACTGAGCCCGAAGGATATGTTGCTATTGATCAAAAAGGTAATGCTGTTAAGTTGGTTGATAGACTAAACTTTTCATATCTTAACTTCTCGCCGGACATTTTAAAAGGTTGGAATTGAATTTAACTAATGAAAAACTTTCTAACATATTTACGAGAAGCTAAAACAGTTTTTGATTACTTGTTGTTTGAACCTAAGGGCGAAGAGCTTAAGATAGCAATAAAGATTTCGAAGATGATAAGCAATCCTCGTGAGGTGTATCGCGGGATGTGCATGAAAGAGTATAGAGCGCTTATTCATGAGAAGATGATTACCTCAATGGGTCAGGGCAACACGCGTGGAGGGGATTCACCATACGTTACAGAAGACATCCAGCTCGCAGGACGATTTGCAATTAGAGCTTGGAAGGATCATAAAGATGGCGCTGTATTAGTATCATTTGCCCGTGATAAATTACCAGAACTGCGTCCGGCCGATCCAACTAATTTTCGAGTTGACTTCATAACTTCGAATGCCATAACAAATAAATATATTTTAGGGAAACGATCATGAAATCATTTAGTCAATTTAGAGAAGAAACCACAAAGACAGTTACGTTTGCCTTTGGCCGTTTTAATCCTCCCACAGTAGGTCACGAAAAGCTACTTGACAAAGTAAAGCAAACCGCTAAAGGTGGAGACTTCTTTATCTTTCCATCACAATCAGAGGATCCTAAAAAGAATCCATTACCGTTTGAACTAAAGGGAAAATATCTCAAGAAGATGTTTCCGAAGTACGCCAAGAACATAGACATCGATCGAGCCATCAAGACACCCCTAGATGCCATTATAAAGCTATATGATATGGGATATACTAAGGCGCAGTTAGTAGTTGGTTCAGACCGCCTGAAAGCGTTCGAGTTCCTTGTTAAATATAATGGTGTTGAATCAAATGGTAAGTACTATAACTTCCCTGATGGTATTCACCTGATCTCGGCCGGAGCTCGTGATCCCGATGCAGATGATGTAGTAAGTGCAATGTCAGCTTCTAAACTCCGCGCCGCCGCAGCAGATGGTGATCTGAAATTGTTTTCAACTGGAATGCCTCGGGGTTTTAATGATGTCGAGAAACTCTTGAATGACATTCGTAAAGGTATGAATATGCCGGTTATAAAGTCTTTCCGCGAGCACGTGCAACTACCGAAAAAGTCAGATGTTCGTGAACTTTATGTTGCTAATGAGATTTTTAGACTCGGTGAAACAGTATGTTCTATTAAGACGAACATACGCTTTGTCATTAAAGAGCGGAAAACAAATTATGTTGTTGATTATAGCGGAAAACGATATTTCATCAGCGATCTAATTCCTATATCATAGCGCTAAGGCGTTACATGCGATAATTTTATAATGAAGAATCTAACAGCGAGATTTCCAAAGTATACAAAGTTCTGGAATGACGTCGGTTTACAGACATTAGGTCAACACCTGTTTTATAATTCCCATCCTCGCTACATACTAAGCATCCTAGAAGCAGCATTTGTTGATGTAACACTAACAGATGTCAATGAATTACCAGTTGTAACAGAAACATCCTCGCCTGTAAAACAAATTCAATGGATGCGCGAATGTTTAAGTTTGTGAGGTGACCATGATTATATCAAATAAACATAAAGTAGTTTTGTTGCAATTCCAAAAACGGGAACACGTAGTGTATACAATTCTTTACGCAATGTGTTTGCAGGCGAATTGTATAAAGAACATCATAAAGTAATTCCTAAAGAATACAGAGACTTTTTCAAATTCACAATTGTTCGAAATCCGTATGACCGTATTGTGTCAGTATGGTGGGCCACTACACACCGCGGACAAGCTGACGGACCAATAGAGCCAGTTCCGCCCCTGAAACGTTGGGCCAAGGGTGGAAAGATGATAGCTATTTTAGGAAATGACATTTCATTCGAAAACTTCTGTAGGCATTTGCCAGAACTCGGACAATCTGGAACCCATTGCATCCACGCCCAGCCCCAAATCGATTGGATATATCCTAACATGTTCGATGCAATTATACCATTTGAAGATTTGAACGAAGCATGGTTATCGCTTCCATTCAATACTTCTAAAGATGAACTGAAGCATATAAATGCTACAGCACGTAAAGAAAATAATAATCCCATTTCCCGCCAAAGCGTAGATTACTACTTAACGCCAAATACAATTAAACATATCAACGAGTTTTATGCTGATGACTTTGCGATATTGGGGTACAAAAAGAAATGAATGAAACAACATCTATAGAGATATCCAATCACCAAGTTGAGATGCTTGTAAAGAAGGACAAGCCTGTCATTTTCATTGAGCTACTATCAAGTCAATCGTTTGATGAAGTTTCTAAGTTTTGTATGTCATATGGATATGACTCTTTTCGTTCATAGATGATCATGCTGAAACTGTCACACAGTGTGATAAACATATTAAAGCCGGAAATTATATTTTGCGACAGAAACGGAGTAATAGTTTATAATGAATTCAAAACCAAAAATAGTTGTCAGCAAACCCCGTTGGGCCGCAGATGCTCAGACATGGTTGTACTGGAACGCAATGTATCAAGTCGTCTGTGATGTATATTCGAACGACTATGATATCGAAATATTTGAAGTAACGCCAACGACTCAAGGGATAACCGATTTAACACAACACATTTTAGTTAATCAGCATACGTTTGAGTTATTTCTAGCTCACCACTTAACATCGCCAGCATTACCTAAGACGATAACGTACAAATCTGTTTATTATCCAAACCAGTTTTATTTCGGATCGGGTGGATATAGTTGTTTTTCTGATATATGCCACAAACCTTTGATGTCTGGTAAAATACTTAGAGAATCAGTGTATAATGATTTTTACGAACAACACATTAAACCATGTCTAAGTGATACGAAATACAAAGAGAAAAACACTGCTCCTCTTGAAGCTGCAATTCCAAACGACTTTATTTTTGTTGCGTTACAAGTTGAAGACGATACAGTGATGACGCGCCGATTTATGTCGACGACTGTAATGATAAGACGCGCAATAGATGCCGCTCGTATGTTGGGTATAGCAACTGTCATCAAGATACATCCGGGTACTGATAAGCAGCATGTATCGAGAACTGCAATCGCAGCTCTTGTGAAAAGTAATTCTGACGTCTTTGTATCAACAGCTGATGTTCGCTTATTATTAGACAAAGCAATAGCAGTTTGTGTTATGAATTCGGGCGTTGGCTTTGAAGCGTTATGTCGATTAAAACCAGTGTTCACTTTTGCGCAGTCCGATTATTATCTTGGAACTTTTCAGAATTACACTTCTGATCAAATAGCTACAGCCCTTGCAAAAAAGGACGTCATTGACCCCGCTAAATTAAAACGCTTCCTATACAACTGGTGGCAAGAAATTTGTGATGTTAACATACCGACATTTAAAGAAAAGATAAAAAATTGTATCGACGAATATTTACAGCGTGATATGACTACAGCCAGTCCGGCAATGATAACCAATTTGCCGAAGGTCAATATGGTAATGTCCGGTAAGTCAGATTGGGTATTTGAGAAAATGCTTAATCTTTATAAAGAGAGATTTGCCGGCAAATACGAAATCATTGAAACATGTAATCCATTAGCAGATGCTGACATATATCAGTATTGGCGCCCGACGTGTGAAATTTCAAAGAAGTTTTTTAAGACAATAGAACGTTCAAGTAAGTATTGCAAGCATGGCATTCATATGATGCATGACAGTCCATTTGATGAACAGCGGCACAAACCAGGGTATCGTAGAATTATGATTAGTAGTTTTGCTAAAGTATTTTACACGTCTCAAGAACAACTAAAGTTTTACGATAATGTATCGGCATCCCGCCGGGTTCTTACACCATTGGCGCCTATTAACACTACACTCTTTAAACCTTCGCCAATAAACCGCACCCGCAAATTGCGGGTAGGATACATCACGCGAAGTTATCCTGATGGAGTTAAGGGCGAGAATCTATTTTTTGATATTATTAAAAAGCTTGACCCTAATAAATTTGAATTGGTTATATCTGAACACGCTGCTGTTATAAATGATCCGCTGCTAAAAAGATTTACGGTAAACGCTGCTAAAAAGATCGACGTGTTAGTGATATGTTCGAAATATGAAGGAACACCTTTGCCGTTAATAGAAGCTACTGCTGCAGGTATCTATGTTCTAACAACGAAGTGTGGTGTCGCGTCAGAAATACTTCCACCTAAAAATATATGTTGGGATTTAGCAGAAGCGTTCGTTGACAAACTCAAAGATATTGAACAGGATCGTCAGATCCTTGCTGATTTTAAAAAGATAGCTCCAAGTTTGGTGGCTGATCGAACGTGGGATAACTATTTTAATATAGTCGAATCCGCATACAAAGACATGTTATAAATAATGATGTACAATTCTATTGGATTATGATATACTATTACCAGATTATTCAGATATACCTATATCTGGCCAGAAGAGCTATTATATGGTCTGTTATGGCAGTATATGCCAGCTAATGTATCATATAGTAGTCATTAAGCCAGTATAATGTACATTTTATGATCCATTAGTTTAATGTAATAAATATTAAGCTGTTTGATCCCTTCCTCTGCGTAAATCGTAGATAGGCCTAGCAGCGTCTTGCCCGTATAGCTCAGTTGGTAGAGCAGCTCACTTGTAATGAGCAGGTCGTTGGTTCGAAGCCTACTGCGGGCTCCAATGAAAAGGATAAGTTCAATATGAATCGTTTAATGACAAACAGGTTATACTCGGTCTTCTAGATAACAAACTAGGAGATAATATGAGCAGAACATATCGTACACAACTAAGCAGTTTTGTAAAAGTTAAAGGTAACATTTATCACTGGCGTGATGATTGGTCTCATGAAGATATTCCAAAATGGTCAGGAGTAGCGTGGTTTGAGAAGATCACTACACGCAATCGTGATCGCAAGCCTTGGAATAAACCCTCAAGCCTTTTCAAACAAATGAAACGTCGCATCGAACGTGCAAAAGTACGAGATGCAATGGTTAACGAACGGTACACAAACATTCCTCTTTTTAAACATACAGATCAGTGGGATTGGACATGAATATAAATAATATTTTGGTCAATAATCTAACCTAATAATACATAAGGAATACGTAGCATGAGTAGTTTAATTCAAAGTATCGCAGAAGCCGTCAGCAAAGAGCCGGAGCAAAAGAAACCTATTGACGAAGCATTGAGCATTAAAGTAGGCGAACGCGCAAACAATAAACGTGCCGAAGGCCTCGTTCGCACAGCATCTATGCGGGCATTACGCACAGCGATCAACGAGATTGCAGAGGATATGCGTGATGATGGTTTTGAAGACGAAGATATTCATGGTTTCTTGGCTTCGTTCATTCTGCAGACAGTATAAAAATAAAGTAGCGATAAACTGTAGATAAATAACAGTGTACATTCTAGCTCGACTATGGTATATTAGTACCATAATCAAATTAGAGAGAAGGTGATGCTTGGAAATAGTGATGTATTGATTTAATAAACGGGGGTGTTTTGGTTTCGACGTTTGGAATCTAACACAGACCGCATGCAGAGGAATGACAAGGTTGGCCTCTCTAAAAGCCTTTCATGAAGTAGCTGATAACGCACTTCCTCTCGCTGCTTAAACCCAGCGATACGAAACTAGTGAAGATATTCTTTGGGAGTAACTAGGAGTAGGACACGCTACGCAAAGAGACCAGAGTTGGTAACTGCTCTTGATTAGTTGCAATAGGGATATAGCCTGCATTACGTTCCCTTGGAAAGTGGCTATTGCGGCTAGTTAACGGCCAAGTAATTGTTAACTAAGCATGTAGAAGTTTGTATTTAATTTACTTACGGACGAGGAGTTCGACTCTCCTCCACCTCCACCAATTTTTATGAATAATCCGTGGTGCGCAAATGTAACCGAGACTTTGCGCATATATAAGCCTCTAAGTGCTGGTAGAACCGATAAACATCCTTCTCAGGAGTTGCACTTTTGGCGTTGGGTAGACATTCCCAGCCGGATCTCCATTTTTAGTGAAAGGTATATTATGACAAGCGCCAACGTCGTGTATTATAAGGTGTATCGTGATGGTACACTAATTCTCGATGATCATCAGCATTTGCTATGCAAAAATACCATCGACGAAAAACTATATTCTATAGATAATCCCGATGAGTGTACTCTGGTAACTATTTGGCCTGATGAATATGAGTGTCCACATGAAGGTGAGAATAATCTTGCCGCATTTCTTGCAGAGAAGACCAGACGTAAGTTACAGCAAAAGAAGTATTGCGGCGATTATATGTATTTGAAGAATAAAGGATACACACTGGAACAAATACAGTCAATGAGCAAATTTAAACGTGCTCTTATATTGTGGTGGAGAGACATTTATAAATAGGGATTATCATGAGATGCCCTTGCCACGAAATGATTGCCGCTCAGCTAGAATTTCTATCAGAACGTATAGCTATAAATAAATGGCATCGGTCGGAAGAAGCTCACCATGATGTTGGTACTAAGGTTGCTACAGCTGATTATTTCGAACATCACTTATTTACTGATGCAGCAGAGTTTCGCGAAAAGTTCTGTGGTGGCAAGGATTGCTATTTGATTAGCCAACGCCCAACTCATGAATAGATTCCAATTGTGTATAAGTACCTGAGTGTAATAAGTTTAATTGTTAATGTCGTAGATTATGAATAGATTTTTGAAAAAGGGTTAATAGTAAAGCCAACAAACCAGTAACCCCGTAAGACCCAGCGACTCGAAAGAGTAGGCAGCTGTTAGGTTGGCACCTTATCTACGACGATAATTTAAAATTTTATTCATAGCGTAAGTGGGAATGAATACCACAAAGGGCACATAAAGTCAGGGTTGCAGATGCGAACACGGTGAGACACTCTACTGCGTAAAGATTCCCGAAGCCTAGTGTAACGCCCCTGATAGTTCAGGGAGATGAAGGTTCGAATCCTTCTGAATATTTGTCTGGCCTATAGTGTAGTGGCAGCACAAGAGTCTTTGACACTCTTGGGACAGGTTCAAATCCTGTTAGGCCAACCAGCAGTGTTGCCATTGCAATACAATATTGCCATTGCAATACAATAAGTAACTATAGTTGTAAAAAAACAGTGTACAATAATAATAGACTATGGTAGAATAGATCCCTAGTTAAGGAAGGTATAAATTATGAATACGATGAAGAAACGAATCAATGTTACATGTGCAAATAGTGGTTGTGGTAAGGAATTTTCAATCCTGCCTCGCACTGACGGCAAGCCACAGCGTAGTGAGTGTTTTACGTGCAAGCCGCGTCACGTGTTTTCAGCCCCTAAGTGAAATTAGACAGCGTTGTGGTCTGGTAGGTCGGCCCACGAAAGTAGCGTTGCCGTTAGAGTCGGAAGACCTAATCATTTTAATGAATTGCTGTGAAGACCAATGACTGCTAAAGAGATTAAAAGAATTATTGGTTATCGCGCGTATGCGCATGGATTGCTTGATAAGTGTTGTCAAAACGGTGCGCCAACAGTTAGATGTATTGTTGGTGTGTTTTTGATACGGTGTGAACGCTGCGGCTATCATTTACAATCCCATGAGTTTCACCTTCTGTGCCGAACATGGAACGAATCAATAAGGAATAGAACATGAAAATAGTTTGTATATCAGATACGCACCGCTACCACGCCCAAGTTGATAAGGTACATGCAGACGTTGTAGTGCATGCAGGAGATGTGTGTGGCCATGGAAGCGTTAATGAATTAAAGAGCTTTATTGAATGGTACAAGGATTATCCTTGCACACATAAGATTTTCGTTGCAGGAAATCATGATAGATGCCTTGAAACGCAATTAAATCTCGAAGATGACATCCGTGCTGCAGGCATTATATACTTAAAGGACTCCAGTGTTGTAATTGATGGCATTGAGTTTTATGGTACGCCATATCAGCCATTCTTTTGCAATTGGGCTTTTAATGTTCGTGATGTATTTCAACTTCGAGAGATATACAGACAGATTCCAGAGTCTACAGACTTTTTAATCACGCACTGCCCGCCTTATGGTGTCATGGATGTATGTCGAGATGGTAGCGTGGGATCATCAGAGCTGCAGATCGAACTTAGAAGGGTTTCCCCTAAGTATCACCTTTTCGGCCACATCCACGAGGCCCACGGGCGTATTGATATTGATGGAACGACATATATTAATGCATGTCAATGTGATGAACACTACGATATAACAAACCAACCAATTACGGTTGAAATATAATAAGGAATATATATATGATGAATAAAGCGAGTACGATAATTGCTTTGATGCTGATTACAATTGGCTGCAGAGCTGAAGAGCTGGATAAGAAAGCTATATGGGAGAATGAGCGCATCACTTTGCCGACCATGACAAACTATGTATGGGGTGTAATTGCACATGTCGACGTCGTCAATTATAGCGCGGCCGAGAGGGTAGAACCAACCACAGCGAGCGAAGAGCTAGTAACGAACAGTTGGACTCAATGCATATCCAATTATGACCGCGGTCTTAAGCAAATATGCGCGCCTGAATATGCATACATGGTTGGCCAATTCAATGATTATGTTTTTGCGGCGACAAATTCTGCTTGTATTATTGGTGATGTTAGGATGGGATCATTCGATGGCCACATGTTTGCTATCAGTTGTAATAAAGAACATATTGATGATTATCCTAAGGTGCAAAAGATATATCGAGGCGTGCAAAAACGAATTACCTACAAGAAGACTATTTTTATTGCAGGTGATGAGATTGAAACGACTTGGGAAAAGTATACATATCCTCATCAGAAACTCACTAAGACAATCACCGTTAAAATTGTTAAGGATGTGGTGGTAGACGAAGCTGTTGAGGAAACATTTCGCAAATAGTCTAACGTTTTGCAATCAAATGGACTAATGCAGCAGTCATAAATAGATCCAAGCTTCTAGATGTTATAAATAACAATAGAATAACACTGGAAAAGGATCTATTTATGACTTCACCTATAAAGTCAATCGCCGGACGTGTGCTTGACAAACATTCAAAATATCAACTAGCTGGCGTTAAAGGCAGCAATACGGAAATCTCAAATTGGTACTCGTCTCGCGAAGAGGTGCAGGCCATTCAAGAAGAGATTGAAGCATTGTCGATCTTTGACGCCTTTACTATTACTAAAGCTCTTCCCCACCAAGCTGGTCTAAATGACCCAGCTACACTTGAAGAGTACACTGTGTTGAACATCGATGAAATGCTCAACGAATCACTTTCTACAGGCGCTATTGACAAAGCCGCGAATATTATTCTTAAGTACATTCGACGTAAGACCGGAAATAAGAAAATCTTTACAAGCTTGGGTGTTGAAGAGTATAAGAATTCAACAAGTTCTGGTGTAGGAATTCGTTTCTTTGCACCTGGGAAGAAAATTGAATCATGGCGCTTTAACTGGAAATCAGAATCCAGCGCTGATTATCATAACCTCAATTCAATCGATATGTGGAATGGTAAAACTCAAGGCCCTACGTACCATATAGTCTTTGAAAAACCTATTTCTCTGGTGCAGGTCCTTCCACAATTTGTGGATATGCTTATGAGTGGCGTTAAGAAGGGTGGGTTCATGACCTATCCAACAGACATTTCATTAAAGGAAAGTGTTGATACTGTTGAAATGGTCTTGGCTGAAGCAATAGATCCAATTGAAGCTTTTGATGGAGTTTTAAATTTGCTTGCATCACCAAATTTCACCAAGAATAAAGTATGGTCTATTTGGAAGTCAATGGGTCTTAAGATCTTTGATGCTTTGGAAATGGCCTATCCTGAACTTATCGTTAAAGCCGGCCGTGGTTATACCTGGGAAGGCACTGACGATGACATCAAAGAGATGAGCAAACAAAAGGATACATTCCTTCATCAGCTTGGAGCTGTTAAGGGTCGTGTTGGAGGCGGAGCTTCAAAGGAGAGCTACACATACAATAAGAAACTGGATGATCTCGAAGCGCAAAAGGAACGTATCACATTTGAGAAGCAGTTAGATGACTTAGAGAAACTTATTAAGTTGACCATTTCAGGCGCTTCCAATGCCTTATTCGTGGCAGGTCGAGGTGGTGTAGGTAAAACCCACACCGTTGAGAAAACCCTCGAATCCGCCGGTCTGAAGGACGGAGATGGCTACTTCAAGAATACTGGTACAGCATCGGCTGCTGGTATGTATACACTGCTATTCAAATACCAAGATGGTATTATTCTATTCGACGATTCGGATGATGCTCTCAAGGATCAAGAAGCCCGAAATATGATTAAAGCAGCAACTGATACGAAACCTATTCGTAAGTTGGTGTGGAATAAAATGGGTAAGAACGTTATCGAGCCTGAGAATTATGATGGCACACATGACGAGATGATTGACGATGGTAAGATTCCACGTTATTTTGAGTTCACAGGTAAGATCATTTTTATCTCGAACCTACCAATGGATAAGCTTGATCCTGACGGTGCTATTCGTACTCGCGCCTTCCTTATTGATATTGATCCTACTGATGCAGAGATTTATGATTTCATGGAAAATATCTGCGATAAGATCCCTCTTGATGGTGATTTATTCTTAGATAAGAAACAGCGTGTTGAAGTTGTAGCTCTGCTTCGTACAGGTGGATCAAAACAAACAGCTAACCTACGTAAGTTAGCCCGCGCTTTAAACATGAAGGCCGGTGCACTTAAGTCCGGTGTGGATGTCAATGGACCAGAACTGGCCCGAATGATTGCAACTTACGCATAATAAATATTATAAGGAACAAAATGACAGGCATTACAAAAAGTCTAATAGCCTCAGCAACAGCGGTTTTAACCGAAGAGAATCTAGTTATTATTCCAAAGGAAGATCTTCCAAAAGATTCAAAGATGATCACAAAAGTTACTAATAAGCTCGCATTTTTTGGCCATGGCACGATGTGGAATAGTAAAGACGATAGTATTATGGTTTCGCCAACATCTGGCCGCGATGTTAAAAAGGACATCGTAAACGTATTGAAGCAATTTAGCTAACAACATTAAATTTAATAGAAACAGAGGAAATAAAATGGCATCGAATGGTATTAGTAAAAGTCTTATTGCAAGCGCAAGAAGTGTATTATGTGAAGCTTCAGGCGATAAAGAAGATTATCAAAAGTTTTTTCAGAAGGCTCTTGACAAATATGGAGTGAAGTCACCTAGCGAACTCGACGACGAGAAGAAAAAGTCATTTTTCGATTACATCGATAAGAATTGGAAGGGTGATTCAGAAGATAAGAAAGAATCTACCGATATTGATGAATCTTCAACTATTTTTGAAGGAGATTTTAAGAAGTCAGGGAAGTCAGGCATTGAAGATCTTGGCGGCGGTTGGGAATTGGTTTGGATGTTTAATAACAGCGGCAATGAGATTTATGGCAGCGTTTCGAAGAATGGTAAGCTTGAGAAATCCGCGACAGGTTGGTATCGTACTGCTAAGGTTGTTGATGCTGTTAAGTTAGCTAAGTCGCTTGTTGGTATTAGTGAATCAGTTGAAATTACCGAAAAGAAGACTATCACAAACGTTGATGCTGGTGGTGTTGAAGCCACAATGAAGAAGTATAAGGTGAAGTGGGACGGCTGGGACGAAAGCGATCCAGACAAAATCGTTTACACATTTAAGGGTAAGCCTGTTGCAACATACGATTTTACTGATCTCTTCATCGAAGAGGCTACTGAACCCACTCTTATACTTCCTGAAGCAAAATCGACAGAGGACACATATCGGACGATGGATACACTGAAGATTCTTAAGGCAAGTGGCATGTCTCAGGAAGAAATTTTGAAAATTATCAATAGTCTTAAATTGAAAAACTTTTCAGTATCAAAGAAGGATTTTGCACAATTGGACAAAAATGAATCCGTTGAAGAAACAGAATTAGATGAAAAGAAAATGTCAGCATCTGCAAAGCGCGATGCGGCAATCTATCGTAAAAAGAACAAACTGAAACTTAAGAAGTACGCAGCAAAGCGTAACAAGAAGTTGAAGGCCGGAACACTTAAGGTCAATAAAGCTAAGAGCCGACAAATTAAGAAAGCTCGTGCTAAGTCTGGTATTTCAGATGATGTGAATGTTGGTATAGAAGAGGCTGTAGTGAAGACACAGTACGATTCACAATATAACGATTTGATCAAAAAGATTAGCCAACTTCCATGGAGTGAAAAGGCTAAAAAGACTAAGCAGTCAGCCATGACATATATCGATTTTGTTATGAATGGCTGGGCATTTACTCTTGAATTCTGGATGCCAGATTCTAAATGGGGTACATGGTGGAATTATCAAGGCCTGCTTATTACATCACCTTCATATAAAATGTCCGAGATGTTCAAAAAGACAGGTGCAGAGATGAGTGCTCTTCCTCATAATGCTAAGCCAGATGATAAGCTTCAGAAGGCAAACATTAAGGAACTCGAAGATACGTATAATTGGTTGAAGAAGAATGCCAGTGGTATGACAGAGGATGTCAGCGAAGACGAATATTTCACGGCATATGATGAAGAAGTATTTGCCGATGAAATCAAAATGATTGACGCTCTTATTGAGAATGGCATGGATCCTGATATTGCAATCGATGTTGTTATGAACGATATGGAAGAATCTCAGATTGATGAAGCCAGTTTGATGAATAGAGTGCCAAAGGGACTATCTGATATTGGTAAAGAGTATACGATTAAGAAGGGCACATTGGGCTTTATTTTTACAACTCAGCGCCAGAACATTCCAAAATTCAAAACTAATCGTGAGCTGCAGTTGAAGAGTCTTGGTGCAGAAGAGCGTGGTTCGGGTGAGTTTGCTCACAAGTTGATTTACTTCATCATTCCAGATGTGTTTAGTCACACTGGAAAAGACGAATTGGTAGCATTCCGTGATGACGCGATATAGGAATAAATAACTATATGATGCTTAATGAAAAGAACTTTTTCGAGTTCGCTGTGAAGAGTTATACTAATCCGCGATGCTTCTCTGTAGAGGAATTTATGGAGGACTTTGCGAGGATTAAGTATGTTAAACGGTTATTGAATCGATATACTAAAAGTAAGAATCTACAAGAGCGACTTTTGGTTAATCATTTAGTGTCAATATATAATGTTTTTGATATTGCTTGCGCGAATGAAATGTTATTCTTTAGATGTGATAAGAGTTCGCATCCGGCTTTGCGAGGGTTTTTGGGATTTTTGAATTATCTTCCTCCAGAGTCATCTGGCGCCATTGATCAAAATGTCGTTAATCGATTGAAGTTACTGTAATATTTGGAGAGTATTGAGATGGGGTTATTAAAGAGAGCATCGGATACAGCATATGCATTTAGATTCCTACGTTTGTTGACGCAGGATTGGGACAAGACTCAGGCGTATGAAATGGGATTGATCGATGATAATGGCGCGCTTATACGCAAGCCAGAAACAGGCGATGAGAAGAGTGCCTTTACATATTTCCATCGTTTAGTGTTTAACATTAAACGTGTTATGCAGCGGATGCCTTCAATGCTTCGCAAAGTTGGATCATACGCCGCAGCGCTATATCTTCTTAAGGCTCATGTTGAATGCACTGAAGAGCAATTGGTTGAAGCACTGGGCATTGATATTGATGAATTGAACGAATCAAACCAAACGCCTTTTGACCTTAAAGAGAATTGCCTTTATCAGTTGGGTAATTCTGTGCCACTACATACTTTGCAAAATCAGTATGTCGAAGCCGCAGCAGGAACGACTATAGTAATTAAAAAATCCTTGGGCATTCATTTTGCTACTGAGTTATTCGAGGCTACACATAAGCTGACAGGCTGTCCTGTTATTGTTAGTGGCCATGATATTTCAGAAGACTTGATGAAAGAAGAGGTAATGACTACTGCAGACATGCCCGATATTCCAAAGCCGTTAGTTCATCATACTGGTGCAAAGTATCAGCATTTCAAAGTACCTTCAGACGTATTTCGTAGATTTGATACAGGTCGCAACAAACATGAGCGTTGGAATAACTATCTCGATCTTGCAGATGACACACAAACACAAATCCGTAGCTTTGTAAAGAAGTATCCAAAGGCTACAGTAATTCTTCAAGATGAAGATACCGGTGCTGTAAGATCTATTCGTAGACGTGCTGCCAACGGATTCTAAGAACATCATTCCCATAATAACAGTGTACAAGACTTGAATTATGTGATAAGATAGAACATGATTTAATAAGTAAAAGGAAACTAACATGAGCATTCGAGCGTTACAGGATTACATTTTTTATTCACGCTATGCGCGTCATCTTCCAGAGAAGAAACGTCGTGAAACATTCCGCGAAACAGTGGATCGGGTTTTTGATATGCACCGTAGAAAATATGTAAATGAGCTTGCACAGTCGGAAGAACTTCGCGAGCTCATTTCTATTGCAGAACGGGCATTGGCTTCAAAGACAATCCTTGGTTCACAGCGAGCATTGCAATTTGGAGGAGAAGCTATCCTTAAGAAAAACGAACGAATCTATAATTGCTCATCTGGTCATGTTGACCGCCCTCGGGCATTCCAAGAAGCCCTATACCTTTTGCTGTGTGGAGTTGGTGTAGGATTTTCGACGCAGTATTGTCATGTCAACAAGTTGCCAAAGGTTCAAAAACGAGTATATCGCGAAACCGTTGGTGCTAAAAAGTATGTCGTTGAAGATAGTGTCGAAGGTTGGGCCGATGCTGTTGGTGTTCTTATGTCTTCCTTCTTTGTTGAAGATCAGCCATTTCCAGAATACTTCGGTTGGCACATTGAATTTGATTTTTCCAAGATTCGTCCAAGAGGTTCTTTGATCAGTTGGGGTGGAATTGCACCTGGTCCTGAGGGCCTCGAGAGGGCGTTGGAGCGTATACAGGGGTTGATTAATAGGCGAATAGAATCAAGTGATTCTGGAACCGTCCAGTTACCTCCAATTGACTGCTATGATATTCTGATGCACATCTCTGACTCGGTTCTGTCAGGTGGTATCCGTAGATCCGCTTGTATCAATTTGTTTTCGCCAGAAGATACAGAAATGGCCATGGCAAAAACTGGAGATTGGTTCCTGACTAATCCCCAGCGTGCTCGAAGTAATAACAGCGCTCTTCTTATTCGAAATGATGTGGGTCGTCAGCAATTTGCAGATCTATTCAAACAGACCCGCGAATTCGGCGAGCCGGGGTTTGTATGGGCCGAGCATGAAAATGTAAGTGTAAACCCATGCGTGACTGCTGATACATTGGTCAACGTAAAAGTGAATGGCGAAGAACGGCTTGTGCGAATGGACGTTTTGGTTAGTTTGTTTATATCGAAGAAGGTTACGCTAGAAGCATTAAGTATGAATATTGAGACTAACGTTCGTGAATGGAAAACGATTACTAATGCTGCGATGACTCGTGCTGACGCGGAAATAGTTAAAATTGAATTATGCAATGGTCAGTTTCTTAAATGCACGCCCGATCATAAGATATGGACAACTAATAGAGGATATGTTGAAGCAAAAGATTTGACAGAAGACGATGATGTTGAAATTCTATGATTTATAAATAATAACATGGATTCACAAATGTTATTTTATAGATTATATGGAAAATATGATTCGTGCCATCCCTTTTGGTGTAATTTTACTCAGAACGAGCGCCAAAACTTCAGATATGAAAGAATGCTTTCACCCACAGGTCAAGAATTGTATGATTTGCTAAATAAAAGATACCTAATAGACAAAGAAGGTCTAAAGGTCATTGCTAAGGAATTGAACACGTCATATATGTTAATGCGCCAAGTGATGAATCTATATCAAATTCCACTTCGCAAAGGACAGTCCGTTGTAACTGACGCTCTACGAAAAAGAAGATCTGATAAAGCAATTAGTGAATGGAAAACGCATAGTGGATGGTTTAATCCAGATATTAGACGTAAAATTAAAAAGTACAACGCCCGAGGTGTTCAGGGGTATTTTTATAATAGCACAACAAATAATGATGTTTGGTTAAGATCAACATACGAATTCATCTTTGCGAAGTGGCTCAACCGTACTAAACAAAATTGGAAAATTGAAGTTACGCATTACGTAATGCCAGATGGCCGAATCTATCGTCCGGATTTTTTTCTATATGACGATAACTGGAATTTGTTAAAAATTGTTGAGATTAAAGGATATTGGGATAATAACTCAGATAAAGCCATTATCCTCAGTGAAATTACTGATGTTGAAGTTTGCATTATTAAAGGAAAGTCAATTTGTAAATTTATTGAAGAAAGATCAACTTATGAAAAAGAATTACAGAAATGGAAAGAGGTAAGACGTGTCCAAAGTTAAAAGACTCTCAATTGAACGCAATGAAGATGTATATGATATTACTGTAGAAAGTAATCATAACTTTTTTGCAAATGGAATGCTTGTACACAACTGCGTTGAAATCGGGATGTGGCCCATTTGGTATAATGATGATGGATCTGAAGAATCAGGCTTTCAGTTTTGCAACCTTACAGAGATTAATGGGAAGAAGGCTTCTGATGAAGAAAAGTTTTATGATGCGTGCAAGGCCGCCGCAATTCTGGGTACACTTCAGGCAGGATATACAGACTTCCCATATCTTGGTGAAATAACAGAAAAGATCACCCGCCGCGAAGCTCTGCTTGGTGTTTCTATTACAGGTATGATGGATAATCCTGAAGTATTGTTTGATGAACGTATTCAGCGAAAAGGCGCGAGAGTCGTCAAGAAGTGGAATCGGATTACAGCAAATCTTATAGGCATCAATCCCGCCGCACGCTGCACATGCGTCAAACCGAGCGGAAGCGCAAGCTGCATATTGGGAACTGCTTCTGGAATTCATCCTCATCACGCCAAACGATATATGCGTAGAGTTCAAGCTAATAAACTAGAGTTTCCTGCACAACATTTCAAATCCGTAAATATTGATGCTGTTGAAGATAGTGTATGGAGCGCTAACGATACCGATGAAGTCATCACCTTCTTGTGCGAGGTGCCAGATGGCGCTAAGGTTAAGAATAAGATGTCTGCTATTGATTTGCTTGAGCATGTTAAACTGACTCAAATGAATTGGGTCGAAGAAGGCACAACAAAGGAATTATGCGTTAGAGACTTTGTACGGAATAACGTCTCTAACACTATCACACTTCAGGATAATGAATGGGATGCTGTCGAAAGCTACATTTATCGTAACCGTAAAAGCTTTGCTGGTATTTCCCTATTGTCGTTCGCAGGTGATAAGGACTACGACCAAGCGCCATTCTGTGCTGTATACTCACCTTTAGAACTAGTCAAAATGTATGGAGATGCTTCAGTGTTTGCATCTGGAATGATTGTTGATGGCCTAGCGGCTTTCAAGAATCTATATCGTGCGTGTGATACATTATTAGGTGTTGGCGAAAACACAGAATTTGAACCAATAGACGCTTATGATTGTCCATCAAACGATTTTATACATTCCCGCACGGCAAAAATGGATTGGATCCGCCGGGGCCGGCAGTTTGCTGATCGCTATTTCAATGGCGATCTTCGTCAAATGACGTATTGCCTCAAGGATGTTTCTAACTGGAAACTATGGTGTGACCTATCACGCACATATAAAACTGTAGATTGGGTGAACCTCGTGGAAGAGAGCTTTTTAATAAAGGCAGATGAAATGGGCTCTCAGGCATGTGCAGGCGGCGTGTGCGATCTTAATATATAGGCGCGCGCGCGGTACGGGAAACTATTTTTAGCCCTAAGTACCTGATAATGGCCAACTTAGCAAAAAAGTTACCGAAAACTGAAAATAATGGTGTACATGCCATGGCCATTGTGTTATACTAGATCTAGATGCTAAAGGGATAGCAACCTGAAAGCAGCGGTTATTGAAAAATAACGGTGTACAATCCACGGACATTGTGGTATAGTATTACCAGAGTTTGAAAATAATTGAAAATAATTTGAGATTGAAGGCAGTAAGTTGTATAAATAAGAGTAGAATGATAAAGAAGTTATATAGATTTAGTAATCCCCTGGCAGGGACATGTTCCACACAATGGAAACATAATGCCGAAATTACACCTGATGAGGGTGTCGGTTAAGACGCATACATAGCTCGTTTATGTTTGCCTCTTAGCTGAAAAGCCAAGAGGCTTTTTTGTTATCGATCATTGACAATTGAATATAGTTTTGAAAATTGGAAAAAATCCAAGGATAGAGAGCTGACACTCTACAACCTTGTTATCAAAAATGCGAGTGTCCTTTTTTCAAGTTGCCCCCGAAACATTATATGGATGATGTTCCGGCTCTTAACCGGAAGAATTCGGATCGTTACCGAACGGGGGTACCATTTTTACGTTAGGTTCATAGTGTAATGCGTAGCACGAGAGTCTCCAAAACTCATTGTCTCAGTTCGAATCTGGGTGGACCTGCCAATTTATCCGCGATTAGTATAAAAGTTATTACTCCTGTCTGATACACAGGGAAAGGTGGTGCGTTACCACCATCGCGGACCATTTTAATGCGAGGATAGGCAAATCGGTGAAGCCGGCTGGCTTATAACCAGTTGATATGGGGGTTCAAGGCCCTCTCCTCGTACCAATTGCATAGAAGTTGTTCAAAGTTCGCAAAGTATATTTCTCAGCTTAAAGCTGAATTTTGCTTATCAACATTATCATTTTCGAAATTTGTTGATATGGTTGTAGACCGTGATCAACAGCTAAAACATAGATCATTATATTTTCATTTTAAGGGCGATTAGTTCAAAGGCTAGAATCTCTGACCTGCACTCAGAGGATGCCGATTCGAGTTCGGCATCGTCCACCAACAATTTTTAATGCCCCTGTCGTCTACTGGCTAGGATCTTTGGTTTTCACCCAAAGGGAGGCGGATCGAAACCGCTCAGGGGTACCAATTTGCAGAGTGGGGTGCTGGTTCCCCGCTGCGGCTCATAACCCCAGTGACGTTGGTTCGATTCCAACCTCCGCTACTTTCAGAGTCTAGTCAAGACTCGAACTTGTATAAATAAGAACATGGAGTAATTCTATGTTCTATACGATATACAAGATAACGAATCGGATCAATGGCAAGTTCTATATTGGAAGCCATAAGACCATTGATCCGAATGACAATTATATGGGTTCAGGTAAGTATCTAAAACGAGCTCAAAAGAAGAATGGTATTGAAAACTTTACCAAAGAGATTTTGTTCGTTTACGACAACCCTGAAGACATGTATGCTAAAGAAGCTGAGATCGTTAATGAAGATTTCTTAACTGAAGAAAACACATATAACCTAAAGGTTGGTGGTTCTGGAGGTTGGGATTTAATCAATAAAAACAATCTCAATGGATTTTCCAACGTTGAAGTTGCCCGTAAAGGCCGGATCGCTGCAGATGAAAAATTAAAGGCGAAGTATGGTCCTAATTGGCGAAGTATTCTCGCAATTCAAGGGGTTACGGGTTTGAAACTAAAAATTGAAGATGATCCAGATTTCTTAAAGCGTAAGAATACTCGAGCATTTCTTGGCAAAACTCATTCAGAAGATGCTAAGAAAAGAATCGGGTCGGCTAATAAAATTAGTCAATTGGGCAGTCGGAATTCCCAATTTGGGACCAAGTGGATTTACAACCCATATGAAAAGGTCTCAAAACGAGTTCCAAAAGATATGCTGGTGCCTGAGGGCTGGCTTATCGGCCGTAAGATAAAGTTTTAATACGGTATTGCTTCTTTGGTGAAACGGATATCACATCAGGCTACGAACCTGACGTTGTAAGTTCGAGTTTTACAGGAGGCACCAATTTATCGTCCCCATAGTTTAAACGGTATAGAATACTGGACTCTCAATCCGGCGATTCGGGTTCGAAGCCCGATGGGGGCACCAATTTTTACAATTTGGCCATAGCTTAACGGCAAAAGCACTGCACTGTGAATGCGGGGATACGGATTCGATTTCCGTTGGTCAACCCAATATTGCCTGTTGATTCTGTTACGAGGGGTTTCAGAGTAGGGCAAGGACGTAGAGGTTTCTAAAGACTTCTCCTATCCGGAAATTAAATGATCATCACAAATTTAGAATAGTGATGGTAAGGATCCTCTCTCATTTTTCGAGCGGCAGAGGTGTTAATAGATACACGAATGGCTTCCACCCATTAGTTCTGAGAGCGTTACTCAGTTGCCGCACCAATTTACAAGCCCCATTGGTGTAATGGAAGCACACTACCCTGTCACGGTAGCAGAAGGAGATCGATACTCCTATGGGGCGCCAATTTTAATACCTAGGTGAGCAGAATGGTATTGCAGCGGGCTGTTAACCCGTCGACGAAAGTCAACTGTAGGTTCGACTCCTACCCTAGGTGCCAATTTATAAGATGCCCTCTTATTTCAACGAATAGAATACTCGGCTACGAACCGAATGATGGGAGTTTGATTCTCTCAGAGGGCACCAATTTACAGGGATTGGAAGAGTCTGGTTATCTTCGTCCGGCTTGGAACCGGATAGGTATACTAAGCGTGTATGCCTCGTGGGTTCGAATCCCACATCCCTGACCAATGAACGTTCGGAAATGCAGGTTCGAGTCCTGCTTACTCCACTGCGGGGTGGTCGTCTAACGGTAGGACACCGAACAATTTTTTATGGATGGATAAGCCAAGTCGGTCTACGGGCTGCTGTCTTGAAAACAGTTAGTGGTAAAACACGTGTGAGTTCGAGTCTCACTCCATCCGCCAATTTTAATGCCCTGTTAGTTCAAAGGTCTAGAACCTCTGTTTTACACGCAGATTGTGGGGGTTTGAAAGTTCGCAAATATATAAATAACCTTATGAACTACAAATATATTTACGATTCACTAATCAATACACGTCTTCAGCACCCGGCCATAGGCTATACCGAGCGGCATCACATATTACCCAAATCAATGGGTGGTGATTATTCTTTAACTAATATAGTAATTTTAACAGGTCGTGAACATTGGATTGCTCATCTACTTTTATTTAGAATATATAAAAATAAACAGATGGCCCATGCTTGTCATATGATGGCAATGAGATGTGAAGAACGTGGTATTCCTCATATTCGCAATTCCCGCATGTATGAAGCGGTTCGAAAAATGTGCTTAGATACATGGCGCGCTAATGGTAAGAAGCGCGTTGGTAAATTTAATGGCTCGTTTGGAACAATGTGGATTTCTAATATCGAGCTTAAAGAGAATAGCCGAATTTCTAATGATACCATTATTCCGAAAGGGTGGGTGAAAGGCAGAAGCGCTTGGAATAAAAGGGGTTCTGGCCTTTGTAAAAACTGTGGTAAATCAATTAGCTTGGATCGTATGTCTTGTTCAGAGAATTGTCGAAGAGCAATTGTAAAAAACGCGCTTAAGGGCACACCAAAAACACTTGAGCATGTAAAAAATGTAAAAGAAGCATTGATTAAGAGATACGAAAATACACAACATCACACGAAAGGCCGCAAACGAGATGGTCTTCGTGGAAAATTTATGTAGGGACAGTCGCCTAATGGTTATGGCACCTCGTTTACACCGAGAAATAATTTCAGTTCGATTCTGAACTGTCCTACCATTTTGAAAGATTCACCAGTCTGTGGTCAGTTTCTAGTTTTGTCTGGCAAACGTCCTTAAATCGACTCTCGCCGCACCGGATTAGCTATCCAATCGCAAGATACGTCAGCAGAGAAAGCTTAACATCCTAGGTAATTGTTGAGCGTTTATGGTGAACCTCTTTCAAAAACAAATAGCATGGCGTTAGCCCCTCGCGCGGTCGAAAACCCGTAATAAGGGCCCATATTTTTATTTGGGAGATGTACCGTTCATTGGTCTGTAAAACCAACGTCGAAAAACAGAACGGAAGTAGACAAGTGGTGCGTTACCACCATTTCCCACCAATTTAACACGGCGGAGTTGAGCAGGTAGTGGGCTCAAGTGATTGTAAATCACCCTCTTCGGACTTGTAAGTGCAATTCCTACCTTCGCCACCAATTTCATGGTACAGTAACTCAGTTGGTAGAGTAGCAGATTGAAACCCTGCCGGTCGTGGGATCATTCCCCACCTGTGCCACCAATTTTAATACTCTTATGGTGTAAGGGAATAGCACAAGAGCCTTCTAAGCTTTTAGTCTAGGTTCGAGTCCTAGTAGGAGTACCAATTTATTGCCGCTATAGCTCAAAGGCTTAGAGCCCTGGTTTTGTACTCCAGTGATCACAGTTCGAGTCTGTGTGGCGGCTCCAATTTAATTCGCGTGTAGTTCAGTGGTAGAGCGTTTGCCTGTTAAGCAAGTTGTCGCTGGTTCGAATCCAGCCTCGCGAGCCAATTTTTGGAAGTAAATCCCTGATGGTGATGGGCGCTGTTTGCTAAACAGTTGGACCGTGTAAAAGCGGTTGGGGTTCGATACCTCTTACTTCCGCCATTCATCCCTAGGTAGCTCAGAGGCAGAGCGTTCGGTTCATATCCGAAATGTCGAGATTTCGAAATTCTCCTTAGGGACCATCTTATTGGCCTGTAGCACAATTGGCGGTGCGGCTGACTCTGACTCAGCAGGTTAGTGGTTCAAATCCACTCAGGCCAACCATTTTTTTTAATGCCGACATAGTTCAACTGATTAGAATTCATCCTTGGTACGGATGGGAACTGAGTTTAAGTCTCAGTGTCGGCTCCACTTTACAATGCCTCTGAAACATTATATGGATGATGACCGGGCCTTTACCCCGGAGAATTCGGATCGTTACCGAACAGAGGTACCAATTTAAAATGCATCGGTAGCTAAATTGGCTTAGCAACGCACTTTTAATGCGTGAGATCAGGGTTCGAGTCCCTGCCGGTGCACCAATTTCGCCGATATAGTTCAAAGGAAGAATATCTGTTTCGTAATCAGATGATGTCAGTTCAAGTCTGTCTGTCGGCTCCAGTTTATGCGATAGTAATTCAACTGGGAGAATACCACGTTGCCAACGTGGAGGTTGCGGGATCGTACCCCGCCTATCGCACCATCGATTAAAGTAAGAGAGATGAAGGTTCGAATCCTTTTAGTGTCAATTCATGCGGATGTACGCAATCTGGCAAAGCGGCCAAGCTTAAACCTTGGTGATTTATTTGCGAGTTCGAGTCTCGCCATCCGCACCAATAATGGGCACTGACGAGTGTCAAGGCCAATGAGGAAAGCCTCTTGTCTAAGCAATATTCCCAGCGCATAAGTAGCAAGAATATAGATAATGCTCAAATCTCCAAAGGGCCGAAACCTTTTATGTGGATATGATGAAATGGCAGACATGCAACGTCGAGAACGTTGTGCTGAAAGGCGTGGGAGTTCAAGTCTCCCTATCCACACCATTTATGTTTAGTCATGGTATCACACTGTGAAATACGTTGAAGATAGATGATATCACATCTACGAGGATGGTTGATGCTAACAGAAGTAATTGCTTGATATAGCGATTGTGGAGCGAAGCAATAAATTCTCGCGTTGTAAAGTTCACTACTAAACACATTTTAATACCAGTGTACGCAATCTGGCAAAGCGGCCTGCCTTAGAAGCAGGTGATATGTTTGTGGGTTCGATTCCCTCCACTGGTACCATTTTATTGCTTCATAGTGTAATAGCAGCACAGGAGTCTTTGAAGCTCTTTGTCTGGGTGCGAATCCCGGTGAAGCAACCATTTCAAAATGCGGATGTACGCAATCTGGCAAAGCGGCCAAGCTCAAACCTTGGTGAATTATTTGTGAGTTCGATTCTCACCATCCGCACCAATTTACACATTCAATCGGTATACGCATAATAGGAGACGTCAAATTGGACGTATGAGTCTCCGATATATGTAATATGTGAAGAAGCAATTCCAATAATGCGACTTAAAGGTTGACCTATTTAAAGTCCTAAGGTGAGAGCTTTCACCTTGGGCAGCAAAACTAATGGTGTACAATTACACCTAAATATGTTAATATAGATCAAAGTAGTTTAATGGGTGTATGGCTGAATGCTAAAGGCGCACGGCTGCAAACCGTGATTGTGTGAGTTGGATTCTCACTGCATCCTCCAAATTGAAAGTAATATTATGAAAAGAGACGCACTAGTTTTAAACAAGGTTTTCATGCCTATACATGTTATCAATTGGAAGCGTACTATGTCGCTGCTGATGCAGGACAAATGCCACGTAGTGGATCAAAACTATATTCAATATAACTTCAAAAGTTGGCTAGACGCTTCTCTTAAGATTGAGCAGAGCCCTACTCAGCACATCATCCATACGGTTAATAATCGTATAGCTGTACCACAGGTTGTAATTCTAACCCAGTTCGATCGTCTTCCAAAGAACCAAGTAAAGTTTTCGCGTGAAAGCTTATTTGTGCGCGATGGATATCGTTGTGGTTACTGCGGCCAAACATTCACCAAAAAGGAATTGACGGTTGATCACATCAATCCGAAATCATTCGGTGGACCAAAGTCATGGCAGAATACAATTTCTGCATGCAAGCCCTGCAATCATTTCAAGGCTGACCGTACACCTGAAGAAGCAGGAATGAGATTGTTGTTTGAACCTAAGAAGCCTTCGTGGTTTTTGCATATGAATCAAATGACTGCTCATATCGATATGAAGCCTCAGTGGAAACCCTTCTTGGATTCATTCCTTGTTAGGGAGAAGACTAATGACGACGATGATGAATAAATAGTCATGTGATAACGACTATACAAGATAAATTGAAGGCCTCGGTAAGAGGTGGCGACTGGCGTAAGGTCAGGAAGAGTCACCTACTTACCGAGGCCTTTTGTCAATGTTGTGGTCGAATCAAACAATTAGAAGTTCATCATATCCAACCATGGGCAATGGTAACAGAACTTAGATTCGATCCAGATAATCTTATCACTCTTTGCCGTGAATGCCATTTTCGTTTCGGCCATCATTCATATTGGCGAGATTGGAATCCACATATTCGCAAGAATTGTATTCAGTTTGGTCAAAGAGATATAGTGATACTTAAGCGTGGCTATCACGACAAGGTATAAATAACTATATGAATGAATGGATATATGATGGCAAAGAGTTTACTAGTGAGATGATTGGCGATGCTGTAGGGTTTGTATATTGCGTCACTAATCTTCAGAATAACAAAAAGTACATCGGACAAAAGCGGTTCTTTCGCAAAGTTTCGCGACCACCACTAAAAGGAAATAAGCGTAAACGCGTTTCATACCCAGAGTCCGATTGGAAAAAATACTGTGGATCAAGCGAAAATATTAAGCTGCTGCTTGAAGAGCATGGCCTTGATATCTTTCATCGAGAGATCCTTCATCTCTGCTACACTAAAGGCGAACTATCGTATCGCGAAAGCGAAGAGCAATTTACGCGCGGCGTTTTGCTGAAGCAGGATGAATATTATAACGGCATAATTAACTGCAGAATTAACGCAACTCACGTTAAACATATGTCCATAGAAAAATAATAGTGTACAACACCGCTCCTTTATGTTATATTAGATCTAGAAATTAACATAGGAATATATTATGACAATTATCGATTTTTCAGGAATTTCCGTAGCAAGTATTTTTGTGCAGCATGGTAGAGAAGAACTGTCTGAGAATATGATGCGGCATATGATTTTGAATAGCATTAGCTTCTATAATCGAAAGTTCAAGCAATCACATGGAGATATAGTTCTCGCATGCGATCATGGGTCTTGGCGAAAAGAAGTTTTTGAGTTCTACAAAGCCAATCGTAAAAAGGGCCGAGAGCTTTCGCCTATTGATTGGGTTGAAGTTTATGGTTGGTTGGATAATATTAAATCGGAGATTGATCAATACTCCCCATTTACGGTTGTAGATGTTCCTAGAGCGGAGGCAGACGATGTCATAGCAGTATTGGTTAAGGGAACCCAAGAGTTCGGATGTCATGAGCCCGTGATGATCGTCTCGGCTGATAAGGATTTTCTCCAACTACAGCGATATTCCAACGTCAGTCAGTATTCGAATCTGCTAAAGAAGAAGCTTGTGGAGAAAGATCCGAGACGTTATCTGTTTGAGCATATTGTTAAGGGCGATACAGGTGATGGAGTTCCCAACATCTTTTCTGATGATGATGTTCTAGTGACTGAAGGAAAACGCCAAACGCCTGTGTCTAAGAAAAAGTTAGAAGCATTATACCATAGTTTTCTAAACGATGAAGATACTGCTTTCGAAAAGGATGTTCATCGAAGAAACTTTGATCGCAATCAAACTGTCATCGATTTAAATTTTCTCCCCCGTGATATCGTAGAAGCTATTCGGACTGAGTTCGAAGCTAAGAGTAAGGTTGGCAAACCTGTCAACAAAAATGCATTCTTGAATTATCTCATCAAGAAGCGTTGTAATACAATGATCGAAAAGCTGCCTGAGTTTTTCTGATAAATACTAATACACAATGGAGATATAATTATGGCCGCAGATGCTAAAAACCGCGCAACACAGACCACGCCTGGTGTCGTACTAAACGAAGAAACACCAATTTTAAATGGTACCATTACAGCAATTTTCGACAACATTGTTGATTTGTCAAAGCGCAAGCGCGCAGGTAGACCGTCCGCAAAGCGTGATCGTGAAGAGCTTATTTTACGTTTAAAGGAAAACGAATCGTTTGTCCTTAAGACAATTCTTGCAGCAAATTTCAATGATAAGGTGCAGTTCCCATTTCCCGAAGGTGAACCGCCATTTAAGCCAAACACGACAGTTGTTAAAGTCACCGACCGTATAATTTCGGTAATGGGTCAGCTGATTGTACAGGCAAAAGGGTCGAAGCTGCAGAAGGAAGCTGCATTTATAAGCTTATTGGAGACTGTAAATATTGCAGACGCGCAGTTGATCTGTGTTGTTAAAGATAAAAAGCTTGAAGAGCTTTATCCAAAGATTACCAAAGATATTGTTAAAGAAGTATGGCCAAACATTCTATAGGATGATATGATATACCAATATGTGTGTGAAAATTGCAATGAGGTGTTTTGCGTTGACTTATCAATAAGTGATCGTGAAGTACCCATTGGTGAAAAATGCCCGAAGTGTTCGACCAAAGGTAAGGTTAGACGCGATTATTCTGGCATTAGTTTTGTTTATGACACAGTGTCAGTGCATAAACGTGCTGAACGTAAAATGGGATCCCGATGGGGCGAGGTATTGAGAGGCATTCATAAGAGTGCTGGTAGCCATAGTAAAATGGAGATATAAATACTAACATGGCTACTATAGATATAGGCAGAAATGCAACTCAAAGATTTACGATCGATTTTAGTTTTCTACAACCGATATTCGATGCAGCGCAACAGGGCCTTCTAGACATTCTAGCAAATAATCCGGGCTGGGCCGGCACTGGTTCTGTGTGGATTGAATTCCTAACGTTGCAAAAGCTTGGCTTCATTTTAAGTGATATAAACAATCTTGGCAATAATACGGCGCATGATTCATTGGACGATTTTTTAGATGCCCTTGCCGCAACACCTGGAACTGGGTATAGTGTTAGCAGATCTGGAAATACTATCATTTTTGAAGCAGACGCCGGTGTTCCAATTGGACCAATGGAGCAATTGTCAGGAATGCAATACGGAGAGTATGTTGATTACTTACAATGCCTTTACTCATATTGGGATGGTTCTTCTGATGCATCAGAAGTTGTCCGCATTCCTAACACGACAGTTAATAGCAATATTTCGTTAATCTCTGGCACGCTTGCTCTTAATCAAGAAATCAAAGATGCTATTCGCAATCTTATTGAATGGCCAACTGATATCGCCGGGGTAGTAGCAAATCGCGATGCGTTTAATACCGATGTTTCAATACATAGAGAAGTAGAGGATCTTGGTGATGATGACCCCCGCCATTTAGCTTCAAATATAGAGCTAGTAATTCCAACTGATGATGATATTAGTTTTGATTACGCTTCGCCGTATTACGACCATTGGTGGCTTGATCCTCTTTATAATACACAGAATATTGATTGGGCGAGTCTTGAAGCATTTTACACTACACTTGGTTTTAGTAATTTACAAGATGCGATCGATTCAATTTATTCTCACGTCACTCGTCAAACGGCAGCTCACACACTTGAGCAAGTGGCGTTCTCAGAAGCAGGGCTTTTAACGATCAATGCTATTTCTGGTTTTGCTGATGTTGACACGCTGTTATCTTCATTCATTCGCATGTACGATGGCATTCAGACGTATAAACCAGAATTTACAAAGCATAAAAACGCAATCGATTATTTTCATACAGCAGATACGATTCAAGATAGCACTCTCGATTCAAATCCCGCAATTAGAGCATCATACAAGCTTGAGTTGGTTGAAAACGAATATACGGTATACACTAACGATCCTCTTGTTGTGACTATAACACAGGTTGTCGGTAATAAGCCTGATGCTAATCCTCTAAATGATGTGCCCGCGTCAATTGAATTTGATCTTAGCAATCTCGCAGCGATCATGGACAATCCAGTGTTATTTGGTAATGTGACTCTCAGCGGGTTCAATATTTTGTCAACTACAGGTGTAGATTTAAGTGTACTGAATGACGTGCTTAACACTTCATATGCTTCCATGGCTGCATTAGAATCAGCAGTAGCAGGCGTAACTATACCAAGCTTTAGTGTAACCCTCGCAGCAAACATTCTAACTGTTTCTAGGTTGCAGATCGACACCGTGCACAACGAATCGCTCACACAGGATTTTGATTTGTTAGCATACTGGATGTCTGAACCTTACGATGGAATAGAGTTTCCTCCAGCTACTGCACCGGCAGCGGGTGATATTTCTGATGGATCTTTGGCGCAATCATTACGCGCACTTTCGTGGATTGCTGTTCTAACCGAGGGTAGAATTCCCACACCGCCTTATGACATATCTAGAGACCTTTTAGCCAGTGCTGAAGAATCTCGCGTTACTACTGCAGCTTCAGTTAATAGCGCTCTAATAGCAGGCTTTGCAAATCTTGATGCCAAACTAGCGAGTTTCGTGCATAACCCTGCAGCTGACTTCATTAAAGGCACGCCTGCTACAACAACGCCTGCTCAACATCAGCCATGGAGACTTTACGAGTGGTATGGCAGAGCGTTAGGTACCAAATTAACAAAAATGTTAGTATTGAATGAACGTCTCTACGTATTGGCGGAATCACCTTCATATTGGTTTGCTGATTTCGTCGTTGACATTAAGGAAACACTTCCATCACCACCGTATACGTACCCAACCGAAGAGGATCCTCGAGCCGAAGCGTTGCCTGGAGATATTTGGGATACTGTTGATGAAGCGGTCGCTGTTGACCATGCTGACGCCACATATCGATATAGCATTCCAGATGAAAACACGGACCTTGCCACAACTGATCCGCGTACAACGCACACGTTAGGTGATTCTTATTTGAATCGAACTGTAACTCCAGTTATTGAACGCCGAATGCTTTCACGAAGTGTTCTTAATAGCAGCAACGATCCAGTTGCTAATTATCGCATCACTGAATTTGAATCACACCAAGTTGCGTTACCATCACTTAATGCGGCCAACTCAACTCAATTTGAATCTAATTTCGTAAGTGCCAACGCTTCGTTAACGATGAATACGATTCCTCTTTATGATGATGTGTGGGGAATCGCAAAAGATTACGTTGATGGTGGATATTTTGATGTTAAAGTTACAGGTTTAGTATTCAGAACGACTGTGGATCCTACGGCCTTGTATCATCTTAACATGGCGTTAAATGATCTATTAGTAGTACCTCCTGGCGATTATAGCACACCTGGATCATTTAGACGTTATATTATTTCGAAGATTCGCGCTGCAAATGAGCTCATTCCAAATTACACAATTACGATTAATGAAAACGGCTGGAATCATGATTACGAGAATGGCGATGTAGATCCATTAGTAACACGCGATCCAATGACATTTAGTATTGTTGCTAATGATCCAACAAATACTGAATTAATTTCAGTGGACGCTACGTATGATGTACGTCGTAAAATCGAAGTTGAAGGCGAGCAATCGTGGGAAGAGTACACAACAACGCCTCCAGTATACGAATCAGAACCAGGTGTTCTTATCGAAGAAGGTTCATCGATATTATGCGATTTTTCTGCACTTAATAATGTGTTCCTTGCAGCTCATCCAGTAGGTGAAGCTAATGCTTTTTGGGGCGTTACATTAGAGGGATTTAAATTTGTAAGTAATGTTGGTTCACCTAGTGCACTAACACAATTGAATGCTGATTTAAACAATGGCATATTCTTTACCCTTGATGATTTAAAAACAACTATCACTGAAAAAGATTACGGTCCAGATTATCTAATAACCTTTCAAGATAATACGTTGCTTATTAAGTCGCAAACACTCAATAGCGAAGAAGTTCTGTCACAGGTTGTTGGTGTTATTCCTGCTATAGTTAAATCGACCGAAGTAACGTTCGAGCCAAATAATACAATTCCTATAGCAAAATATATTGATCCCGCAACATCAGCTGAAACTGAAGTTAAACTTGAATCACTTAACCCAGCTCTCGCAGAAAGTGTTATTGGTGACGCCGGTGCAGTCAGAGCTTCGTTAACGTTTGATCTTAAGCAACTATTCAACCGAATGATTCCCGTAGGCGAAGATAAATATTGGTACCCATCGTCGTGGTTGCCAAGCAGCATTAACTCTTCGCGCGAAGCATGGGAGCAACCTCAATTATGGTTTTCTGATTTTGAAATTCATTCAACAGTTGATTCTAATGCATTCAACGAAGTGTTTGGATACTTCTTTAATCAAATCAATGAGAATGATAGTTGGGACTATTTTGGATACCATAATGGTGGTATAGCAATGAACGATGGACGCTTTTATCGCGAGGCTTCGTTGCTAAACGAAACAGCATTCCCTCCACTTGACAATGGTCCCCGCGCGCCTAAGTTAGATGCTAATGGGAATATTGAGTATTCAATTGGACGTATTGATCAAGTTAAATGGGCAATTCAAAATCTTGCTGATAGGACTGTGAATCTTGGAAACAAGTACACCATTAACGTATCAGATGATTATGTTATGACGATTGCCGCTGTTAAAGCGGTTGATGGCGAAGTGATTTACTTTGGCAAGACTCCATGGACTGAGTGGCCAATGAAAATCCAGACGACCTGGACGACATATGAAGAATTATATCTAGATGGGTATGCCAACAGGAGTCGTTATCAGCCGGCGTTTTCATATTACGAATTCAACACGATTAAGGAATACAAGCCAATCGTGCAAAGACAAACTGGCCGAACCACTTCTGGCGCAGCGTCACTGGCATGCGATTTCTCTGATCTTGCAACTGCGTTCGACGATATGTCAGCAGCTGGCGCTACTGAGTTAACGATCTCTGGCTTTAAAGTTGCAACGACTGAAGGCGTTGATTTTTCTCTATTGAATAGTAAAGTTAATCGAACATATTCATCTATGGCTGCGTATCGCGACGTGATGAGTGAAATGGGTTGGAGGGTTACTAATGCAAATAGTATGTTTAATCTTGGGTATTCAGTTACGTATGGTATTGCATCTCCCGATGAATTGAAAATCATAGCAAGAGCATTTACTGATAATGAAGAAATAACACAACAGTTTGTAGTATCTGATACTGTTCGTAACAATGAAGTATATTCTACTATTCAGTCTAATTACGATTACGTTGCGACTGGGGGTGTCCTAACACTAAACTTCCCAGCAGGATATTATAACTTTAGTACAGGTTTAGATCTGAATCGCATTGCTCTACCAGGCGCCGGTAAGATTATTCTTCGCGGCGAACGCGAACTAGAGAGTGCTGAAAGTCCATTGCTCGCATACAACTATTCTAATATTCTAACGACATTTAGTTTTTCTGGATCGTCTGGTATTACGTATTCTTCTGGTCCTGACGCATGCAATATTGAGCTTAACAGTATTGAGCTGCATGCTACAGGCAATGGTTCAACAGCTGTATCAGTAACGAATAATAGCAAGCTAGATTTTGTATGTCCAATGAAGCTATCGGGCAAATGGAATAAGTTTGGCATCTTCGTTGATGATCGTAGCACGGTTGATATATTCCAGTCAAGTAAGCATGTTGTAAATTTAACATGGCCTAATGTTCCTGAAGCATTGTCATTTGTATTTGAAGGACCTCTATTAGACAATACTGAAAGCACTAATGTTGGACAAGCTATCGCAATATGTTGCAAGGGTAGAAGTCATCTGCGCGCTATTTCGCAGTATAACGGAAATAACACAGATAAAGGCTTAACGACATTTGAACTATATGAAAACACTGCGTTTGTTCCTCTATCTGTTTTGCATTTTATCGGTGCAGGAAGTAATCTATATCATGGTTGGTATCAGAATATTGTTATTGACGAACGTTCAAGCTTTTATCTATACGGACCAATTGCGATAGGAGATGGTCGCAGAAGTCTTCAAGCTTCCTTCTCGATGGCTGAAAAGAATTTCATTAGTAATCCCCTATCGTCATTAGCAGTGCGCTCTGTGGAGATTAGAGGCGGTAGCTTATTTTTGAACTATAACGATTTTGTTCATGGCCAGTGGAACACTCATAAATATTCAACACCTGGCCAATTGCAGTATAATCAAAGTACTACACGAAGTACCGTGGGAGTTGATAATCTTTCTACAGCAATTACGTTAACCGAAGCTTCATTAGAAAAGGGTACATGGCTTTCACGTTATAACTAAGCCGTATAAATACAGATATGAGCACAATAGATTTAAGTAAAACAATAGGGTCTGACACTAATGCGCCGACTCAGGGTCAAGTAGACATTCTTCGTTCAGTGTTGGGAATTGCAGCTGACATATTGACACAGAACGCGGCAAATGCAGCAGCAATCTATGAATTGAACCAACATATAGAAGGCAGCGTTGTTGGTGCCCATCGTGCTGATCAAATTTCAACAGCTGACCTTACTGATCTAGAAAGCAACACTGTTAATAATGTTGCCGAAGCACTTATTCCTCTTTATGCTCATATCAATAACACGGCCGAAGTGTCCCACGAAGCTCCTTCAATTCGAGTTGATAGACTTGGTGCAGATGCTGCTCTACGCGCATTAACGACTGCAACAAATCTCGAAACAGTAATAACCGTATTAGCCAATGTAATTGTTGGACTTCAATCTGATCTTGTCAATCATGCGACTGGGGCCACTACTTCGCATTTAGCTTCAACTATTAAGATTGATAATGACTACACAGCATTTGATGAAGATAATGTCGCAGATGTTCTCCATGCATTAAACACCACGGTCATTCGAACTAACAACATTATTACTAGCCAAGAAACTGCCAATGCTGCGGCGCTTCAGCTAGCATCGGACGCTTTGGATCAGGTCGTATCAGATAATTTGGCGTTAGATACTGCTCTAAACGCATTAGTAGTGAGCTCACTTGATGATAGGGATCAGGAAATTAATGATGCCATCCTTGAGTCAGAAACGTATGAAGCGCAGTGGGACAATTTGTCAGCACAGTATCTAGAATTAATTGACCAGCGCGCCGCGTTTGAAGTATATATGGATGAAATGCTCGATTTTTATCAAACGGCAGCGTCATATGATTATGGTACTAAGCTTGGATATTTCCGTGGATATAATCGTATAGTTTCGTGCGACCAAGATACGCTGTTTGTCATTAATCCAGATGAAACAACATATAGCTCAATTGAACAATTACAAAACGCTCTTCGCGCTTTCGATTATATAAGCCCAGACGTCACACTTACAATTCAGTTTAATAGACCATTAGCCACACCCGTTGATGATATGGCAACACTTGTGGTGGGTGATTCAAATCTCACTGATTATCTCCCTAGTGGTCCAGGAAAAGTGGTTATCACAGGTGAAACAATCGCTTCTACTGGCGATACAGGTGTGACGATTCAAGGCATGGATCTTTCTTTCACTGGTCGTAAACATGCAGCAGTTGAATTCGCATATCTAAATTTTGATACATGCACATTCACATTGAAGCAGGATTCTAACATATCATTTATAGCGCCATGTAACTTCAGCAACTGCACTTCAGCATTCAAAATCTGGGAAGGTTCACAAGTAACATTCCGTCCTTCAGCACTTGGGTTCACATTTACTGATTGCTCAAACATCTTCGCGGGGGCGATCAATGCTGCAGCTTCAATCATCCAACCTTCTGCTAATGTGTATAATCCAACTTCTACAGCAACAACTATCAGAATGACATTATTGGGCGATTCTACTCTACTTAATACTGCAGAAAATGCCACGTACGGAAATACTTTATCATTCTTCTCTCACTACAGTATTGACGTCTCTGGAGCTACAGATCCCGCCCAATTGCCAACCGCAAATAGCCATTATTTCTATCTTGCGTCCCTAGTTTAGGCTGCATGTCAAGATTATTTTCAGTCTTAAAGGTCTCTTGTAGGCCAATTTACGCATTTTGGCTAAAATAATGGTGTACAAATGGGCCCAAACTGTGGTATAATGGTATCATGATAGATACAATACCAAAGACCAATGATGCTGTCCATTCGCCCTTCGCCGTCGACGTACAAAATACTGTCGGTCGATTACTCGCCAAGGAAAACATCAAAATCCATCGTTCTGCAACATATCGCACGGCCTTCTTTAATATGGAGACACGTACGGTGGGATTGCCAGTGATGCTTGATGCTCCTCGTGCAGTGTACGATCTCTTTATAGGTCACGAAGTGGGGCATGCGCTATGGAGCTCAATCGAAGATTTTAATGCTCTCAAATCGAACCCGAAGTATCGTCGCTTTCATTCCGTCTTCAACATCCTTGAAGATATCCGCATTGAGAAGAAAATTATGCGGTCTTACCCGGGCCTCATCAAGGACTTCCGCGCTGGGTACAAATATCTATTCGATATCGACTTCTTCGGAAAGAACGTCAAGGATCAGATTGCTCTTGATAGCATGAACGTCCTTGATCGCTTGAACGTCCTTGCCAAGTGTGGTACGGGTATAATTAACCCCAATTTCACACCCGAAGAAAAGTCTCTTGTAGATGATGCTTTCTCTGTAGAAACTGCGGAGGACGTCGAGCGTGTCGCTAATCGCATCATCGATAACTTTATGTCTAAGGAAGCCGAACCTGAAGTTAGCGCAATGCCGGAAATTAAGGTCGACATCAGCGATACTGAAGCTGATCGATCAGATTGCGAAGACGTTGGGGGCTTTGGCGGTGAAGAGGATGAACCCTCAACCGATGAAGAGCCTGAGAAGTCTGAGGACAATGTGATCCCCACGAAGTCTGGCGACGAAACTGAAGATTCTGACAACGATAACAACATTCCCACGAAGTCTGGCGACGAAACTGAAGATTCTGACTCGGCCAAAACTGAAGATTCTGATAATGATGAAAGCAGCAATCCTGACGATGCTAATGCCAAGTCTACGCAAGGTGATGATAACGGCAAGAGTAATCCGGATGCGGCGCCGGATGGGGATGGCACTAACGTAGATAACGAACCTGAAGAGGAATTCGTTTCTGAAACTGAAGAGGCTTTTAACGAGGCTCTCTCTGAAAAGTCGCAGGAAATTGGTCAGACTGACTTTGCGCTTGATTGCGAATTTATTGAGCCTTCTCGCGAAGCTCTAGACTATGTTGTTACGCCGTGGGCCAAGGCTATTGCTGCTCGCAATGCGGATTCTTGGTATAATTCGCACATTTTATCAATGGGAAATAAGCCTGACATCATTAATAGGTGGAATGTATTCACCAAGGATAGTAAGAAGTTAGCTAGCCAGTTAGCCAATGAGTTTGAGCGTAAGAAGGCTGCGTTTCAGTACACCAGAGCAGGTGAGTCCCGCCGTGGTGTCATCAATGTGAACTCGCTGCATCGCTACAAAACTGATGATAATATTTTTAAAACCATAATGCAGTTGGCTGACGCCAAGAACCACGGAATGATTTTTCTTGTGGATTTCTCGGGTTCAATGTCGAGCTGCATCGGTGCAGTAATTGAAAAGACGATCATTCTAACGGACTTCTGCAGAATCACTGGCATACCATTTTCGGTATATACCTTTACTTCTGTACGTGATGAAGTGCGTCCTGGTAATACTAAAAAACCTGAGTTGCAGACGCATGAGCTTTCGCTTCTTAATCTTCATCTTATAGAAGTGTTATCCTCGTCCATGCCTAAGTCAATATATCTCCGAGCGAAGAAGGACCTTTATCTTGGTCTTATTGAATTCCCTTGCAAGGTAATTTCTAGTTTTGAACACATGGGTTCCACACCGTTAAACGAAGCTCTCGTGGCAGTTACTTACATACTGAAGGAATTCATTGCGAAGACGAATGTTCAGGTATCGAACCTCATTGTCCTATCTGACGGTTCTGGTTCGCGATGCAAGATTGTCAATTATGATGTCTATACTCCATGGGATAAACGCAATGTTGAAACCGCTGCGTATGGCAGGATAGCTGGAGGCAAGGTGAAGTTGACAAATGGCGTCGGCAAGACCCGCACAAATACGCATGTGCATAACGTTCACCATCATGCATTATTAAAGAACATTAAAGCTCTATATGGTACGAATACGTTATGCTTCTATATCTCCAATAGTCAGAGATCGTTGAAGAATACAATCGGGTGTATGAATGAATCGTATGACTTGACCCGCCGTCCTTATAGTTACGAATATGGTCAAGAGGATCTTAAGATGCTTGAGAATATATCCGAGACTAAGATTGATATTAACAACGCAATGCGGGAACTGCGTAAAGTTGGCATCGCTGCCTACGAAAACATCATTGGGTACGATCAGTACATCTATGTCTTAACTGCGAATAGTGGTAATATATCGTCCTTTGGTGATATTGAGTGTGAAGAAGAAAACATCAAGGAAATCACACAAACCTTCATGCGGTTTGGTAAGTCTCATAAGTCAAAGAAGCTGTTCTGTAGTATCTTTGCTTCTGCAGTTTGTGGGCAGTTCTAGTATAAACTGTAGTTTCGGGGCCTTCGGGATCACTCCTGAGGCCCTCGATTCGTATCCCCTTGGGATATACCCTCCTGCTGGTTCTAGATGCCCGTAGGGCTCCAGAATGACTCTACAACCACAACAATAACCATATCCCTACTGATTATATGACATCTAGACTATTTTATGGCTATATTCCATCCAGAAGCCAATTTATGCATCTGGCCGAAAATAATGGTGTACATTTAGTCTTAACTGTGGTATTATTATATCACAATCGAGTACAGTAATAAGGAAGAAGAAATCACGGCGCATCTCATCAAAGACGAATCACTCACACACCTCATGCAGTCCATTATGGCTGACCACGGCGCATCCGTATCCCGTAGTCAGATCCTCACTGCAGCAGCTGCCGCCGGCATTGAGGACAAGATGATATATAAACACATCTGCAAACCCGAGTTTCGGACTGCAAAGCGTGGTCATTACAACATCGCCAAGATATTGGGTGACGAACCGGTCTCTGCACCGGCTGCTGACCAGCCGCCTTCGCCGATGATTCAGCGGCGAGCTATTGAGACTAAGACTCTCGAAATGGCGCCAATGCATAGTCATGTGTTGGATGAAGCCACATACATCCCCCACATTGATCCGTTTTACGTTCGGTGGGGTCACCATTCCACGTTGGAGAAGATCATCAAGTCCGAACAGTTTTTCCCTGTCTATGTGGCAGGACCTTCGGGTAATGGAAAGACCATCATGGTAGAGCAGCTTTGTGCTAAGCTCAAGCGGAAGTTCATCCGTGTCAATCTCTCACCGGAAACGGATGAGGACGATCTGATTGGTGGGTTCCGCTTGCAGGATGGTGACACGGTGTTTGCCAAGGGTCCCGTAATTCGGGCTATGGAAGAAGGCGCTGTACTTCTCCTCGACGAAATCGACCGTGCTACGAACAAGATCATGTGTCTGCAGTCTATCCTCGAGGGTAACTCGGTCCTCCTAAAGAAGATTTGCCAGACGGTCTACCCTGCCCCTGGATTCACCATCATCGCTACTGCTAATACAACTGGTCGTGGGGATGAAGATGGACGATATACTGCAGCTAGTCTCTTGGATGAAGCATTCCTCGAACGCTTCCCCATCATTGTGAAGCAGCCGTTCCCGTCTCGGACAACTGAGCTTAAGATTGTGCTGCGTTCTATGGAACGCTATAACGCAATGGATGAGGACTTTGCTACCAAGTTGGTGGATTGGGCCAAGATCATCCGCCAGACGTTTGATGCCGGCGGAGTTGATGACGTCATCTCCACCCGCCGCCTCGATCACACGGTAAAAACCTATGCGATCCTCGGTAACCGCAAGGCAGCAATCGCCCTGGTGACAAACCGCTTTGCGGCCGAAACCTCGGAGGCTTTCGAAGAGCTCTACTCTAAGATTGACGCCGGTGAAAAGGTCTTCACCGACGAGGAAATCGAGCTCGATCCCATGGGTGATCCCAGGGACGATGACGGCCTCGTATAATCTTAACATGCTATAATACAAGAAAGAAACGAATATGAATATTATTACTACAGATACTGGTAAGGAGATCCGTTCTTGGGCTCCTGATGTGGCCCAGAATGCTATCGATCAGATGAAGGTAATAGCTAACCTTCCTTTCACTGTACACTCCTGTCTGATGCCTGATGGCCACCTTGGGATGGATATGTGTATTGGTGGAGTTGTTGCTACAGACAACATCATCGTACCCAACTTTGTAGGAGCCGACATCGGCTGCGGAATGTGTGCAATGAAAACCGACCTCCTAATTGATGACCTCAGTGATGATGTTCGTCAGAAGTTATTCAGCAACATCACTCGTCGTATCCCTACGGGCTTCTCTCACAATTCGAAAGACCGGGCTCGGGAACTTTCGATTGTTTTTGAGAAAGACTTCAATGATATGGAATTTGAATTGGATGATAACGCTATTAAGCACGCGCCTGTTGATGACTATCCTCGGGCAGTTTGGGATCAGCTTGGTACGTTGGGCGGTGGAAATCACTTCATCGAAATTCAGGCTGACGAAGCTGGAGGTATCTGGGCTATGGTTCACTCGGGTTCACGTAACTTGGGTAAGGTGACGGGTGATTATTTCAACGATCTTGCGAGGTCAGTATTGAGTAATTATTGCATTTCCCACGATATTGCGTACATCCCAACGACCACTGAATTGGGTAAGGGCTATATTTCGTGGATGAACTTCGCTTTGGACTTTGCCTATCTAAACCGTAGAGTGATGATGCAGGAAGTTAAGGCTGCATTCAGGGATCACTTCCCAGATGTTGAGTTTATCACATGGTCCAAGGTGACTGGCCAGGCTGAGTATAATATGATCAACATTCACCACAACTACGCGGCGCTGGAGAATCACTATGGTAGGAACCTATGGGTACACCGGAAGGGCGCAACTAAGGCATCAGAAGGCCTCGTAGGCATCATCCCGGGTTCTATGGGTACTCCATCATATATTACCAAAGGTCTTGGGAATCACTTATCTCTGATGTCGTGTAGCCATGGGGCTGGACGAACGATGAGTCGTAAGGCTTACTCACGTTCTATGGCTGGCTCTCCTGATGTTGAGGCCTCATTAGACGGCATCATCCATAGTGAATTCAAACCTTTCCGTCACGGTAGAGATAAGGGCCTCTTGGATGTCTCTGAAGCCCCCGGCGCTTACAAGGATATTGATACTGTTATGGCGAACCAGAGTGATCTTGTAGAGCCTCTCGTGAAGCTTCGTCCTTTGATATCGGTCAAGGGATAATTTAGTAGTGTACAAACGGCTAACAGTATGGTATAATAGATCCATACTTTTAATACAGAAAGAAAGAAACACAAAAACATGAAAAGGACCACATGCAACTAACCACCGAAACACTTGCGATCTTGCAGAATTTTGCAATGATCAATCCCAACATCGTCGTTGAGGAAAACACTGGGAAGCTGAAGACGGTTTCTGAAGCGAAGAATATTATGGCTATGGCCGATATTTCTGAGCAAATCGATTCCACCTTTGGTATCTATGACCTCAACGAGTTCTTGTCTGCGATCAAGCTAATTAATAAGCCGATGTTCACGTTCGATGGCACCATGATCGCAGTGGACTCCTCATCTGGTACACAGGGATTGAATTATTTCTGCTCTAATCCAGAGATTCTGACGTATCCCAAGAAGGATATTAAGGATCCTGAATATGAGGTCACACTTAAGATGGATGAAGGCATGCTGGCCCAGATTAAGAAGGCCGCTTCAGTTCTCCATTGTGAGACGGTGTCATTGACGAAGCAGGCCGATGCTGATAGCATTTGGGCCGTAGTTTCTGACCCAACGAATAAGTCGTCTAATGCCTATCGGGCCGAAGTCGCGACGGATGAAGCATTTGCCTCTCTGCCTGCATTCTCATTTGACATCCTCATTGGAAATATGAAGATTGTCCCGGGTGATTACACCTTGCAGCTCAGCTCACGAAGCATCAGCAAGTGGGTATTGGACAGCACCTCACCTATCACATACTGGATTGCTCTTGAAAAGTCGTCCGAATATAACGCATAACAAAAGAAAGTAAAAGTATATGCATAAGAACAAAGACAACCCCACCATCGACTTCCCGTCCCAGCCAGCGCCGGTAAAGGAAGTTCCAGTTGACGTCATTATCAACGCGCTTAAGTGCATCGACGCAGCAGCAGCTCGCGGCGCATATCAGGGAGGCGAGTTGAGCTCAGTTGGAAAGATTCGTGACACTCTCTACACCGTAGTAGAGGTCGAAATCGACCAGCTGGTCGAAGCGCAGAAGAAAGAAAAGGCTGCTGCTGAAGAAGTACAGCCTGAACCAGCTGTTTCCATCGACGACTAATCAACTCAAACACAAGGCGAAGCAAATGAATAACCTACTTTGGAGCGAAGAATATCGCCCGAAGACCATTGACGAATGTGTTCTTCCTACAAACCTCAAGACAACCTTCGAGCAGGTCGTCTCCACTGGAATGGTTCCTAATATGCTGCTAACGGGCAGTCATGGTCGAGGTAAGACCACGGCTGCCCGGGCCATGTGTGAGGAACTTGATCTCGATTATATGATGATCAACGGATCTGAAGATTCGGGTATTGAGGTGCTGCGCACAACGTTGAGGCAGTTTGCTTCAACGTGCTCTTTGCAGGGTGGTGACAAACCGAAGGTCATCATTGTTGACGAGGCGGATTATCTCAATCCTGTTTCAACACAGCCCGCTCTCCGTGGGTTCATTCAAGAATTCAATAAGAGTTGCCGGTTTATTTTTACTTGTAACTACCCAAACAAGATCATCGAACCCATTCGTGATTCTCGTATGACAAAGATCGAATTCAAGATTACCAAAAAGGATTTGCCCCTCCTCGCTGCGAAATTTCATAAGCGTATGTGTGGTATCCTTGATCTGAATAAGGTTAAGTATGATCCAAAGCTTGTTGCTCAGGTCGTTATGAGTCATGCGCCGGATTGGCGACGGGTTATTGAAGCATGCCAAATCCATTCAATGAGTGGAACATTATCTCCTGAGGTTTTGCATTCACTTTCTGATGATTCGTTCGCAGAAGTGATCGGTTATCTCAAAGATAAGAACTTTGGTGCGATGCGTAAGTGGGTTGGTATGAATTCCGACCTGGATGCAACCGCAATTTATCGTAAGATTTATGACTCGCTTGCACTTAAAGCCGAGCCATCATCAATTCCGGCAGCATGTATTATCATCGCGGAATATCAATACAAGCATGCTCACGTCAGTGATCATGAAATTAACACTGTCGCGTGTCTAACTGAACTGATGCGCGACTGCAAATGGGCATAAGGAGTACCATGAAGAATACAGGACCAACGAAGCTTATTGACAAGCATGGTGAAAAGTCACCAAAGCACAAGTGCAACAATTGCGGTTGTATGCGATACAATCCGTGTGGTTGCACTGTGGGTAAGACTACGGATCGTAATAGGAAGTAACTTATGGCCAAGTTGTCGCCATTCGATTTTATAAGCGCCATTAGTTCTCGGGAAAAGCCAGATATCATGTCTGACGATCCTGAGAACGAAAAGGCGTACCTGCCGTTCATAATTAATAGGCAGTTTTCGTATTTTGCTGATACAATCCTCGCTGCGAACATGATGAATGCTTCTAGTAGAATTGATAATCGCCTGCAATTTGACTTCTATCGCGCAATTGTTCGGCCAAGTAAACGATTTGCAAAGTGGCCTAAGGCTCTTAAAGATGAGGATGTTAATACTGTTGTCGAATACTACAATATGTCTCGTGAAAAGGCAAGGGGTGTTTTAAAAATTCTGAGCAAAGAAGCTATAGCGTCTATGCGATCGCATTTATCCCATGGTGGATTACAGAAAGCTTGATTATTCGGTACGATAATACGATTAAAGTCGGTGATATCGTAACAACCTAGCATCTCGCTAAAGCACAACATAAGATAAATAAGTTCTGTCAGCAGCAGAATGAATTTGTTGTGTGTACCATGCGAGATGTAAATGAATGATGATACTTTAGTGAGTGATAAATGGACTGCTGCCAACATGGTAGAAGTCACGTTGAAAGAACCAGATGATTTTCTGCGTGTAAAAGAAACACTCACCCGCATAGGAGTATCAGCAACGTCCGAAGGCCAGGTGCTGTACCAATCGTGTCACATTTTGCATAAGCAAGGTCGGTACTTCATTGTACATTTTAAAGAGTTATTCTTGTTGGATGGCAAGCGCAGTTCGTTTAGTGAGAACGATCGACTCCGTAGAAACACTATCACTACTTTATTGTCTGACTGGGGACTATTGGAAATAGTTGATGCTGCAAAGACGACCGATAGATGCTCGGTCAATCAGATTAAAATTCTTCCTTTTAAGGAGAAGAAAAACTGGAACCTCGTTGCAAAATACACTATTGGTTCTGATCTCAAAAATTCGGTTTATAAGTAATTTAATATCCACTTCAGGGAGCATTTTGTTGTGTACAATCTGCTCCCTTTGTGTTATAATAAATCTATGAACAGTGAATTTTATACATCAATAGATAGATTTGGTAACAAGCTGCTTTACTGCGGCTACGATGGTGAAGGCAAACGCATTGAGAAACGCGTTATGTTTAAGCCAAAGGTTTTCATCCCCACTAAAGACAAGAACGAAGCTACTGATAAGAAGTCGATCTTTGGCGCACCGGTTAAAGAGGTGCGCCTTGATTCTATGCGCGATATGCGCGACTTCGTCAATCAATATAAACATATTCCTAGCTTCGAAATCTTTGGTACCGACCGTCATGTCATGGCCTTCACCCAGGAAAAGTTTCCAGGCCGTGTTGACTATGATTCTCGCTTCATCAATATTTCCAACATGGATATTGAGACTGCAGTGGGCGATGGGTTTCCTAATCCGGCTACCGCGGCCGAGGAAGTCCGCGCCATTACTATTAAGCAATCGCGGGACGGTCAGTATTACGTCTTTGCTTTCAAAAAGCAGTATGCTCCACATATGGACGGTGTGAACTTTATCCCATGCAAAGATGAAGCCGATATGCTTAACACCTTTTTAGAATGGTGGCAGCAACCATATAATCGTCCCGACGTTTTAACTGGTTGGAACACAATGTTTTTCGATGTTCCGTATCTCATTAATCGTATTGAAGCGGTGTTAGGTGAGGGCACCGCTAAGTTGCTTTCGCCATGGAAACTTATCTCAGCACGAGACGTCAACTTCTATGGTCAGAAGCGCCCGACGTTTGAGATATCAGGCATCCAGCATCTTGACTATATTGAACTCTTCAAAAAGTTTGCATATACCTATGGCAACCAAGAGTCATATACACTCAATCATATCGCTCACATAGTCCTTGGTGAAACGAAGTTGGACTATTCTGAAATCGGCAACCTTAATGACCTGTACGAAAAGAACTTTCAAAAGTTTATTGAATACAACATCAAGGACGTTGGTTTGGTTGACGCTTTAGATGATAAGCTTGGATTCATTGACATTTGCTTCACACTATCATATATGGCCGGCACGAATTATGCTGACGCTTTGAAAACCACACCAATCTGGGATGGCATCATTTATCGTAGATTGTGCGAAGCTAATGTTGTACCTCCCATCTCAAATGCTGGAAAAACCGCAACCAGTTATGCAGGAGGTTTCGTTAAAATACCGCAGGTTGGTATGCATGATTGGGTGATGAGTTTCGATTTAAATTCGTTGTACCCATCGTTGATTATTCAGAACAATATGTCTACGGAAACTCTTTTGCCTAAGCGCAATCTTGAGGCATCTGTCCAAGGTTTCATTGACGAAACGTTTAGAGTTGATGATCCAGATATAACCGTAGCTGCGAATGGCGCTCAGTTCAAAACTAACAAAGTGGGGTTCATCCCAATGATTGTTAGTGAAATTTATGCTAAGCGCAAAGGTCTCAAAGGCAAGATGATCGAAGCGATGCAGGAAAGGGAAGCTTTGTTGAACGATCTGAGCTTGCTGGAAGCCGTATAGAGAGTTAAAGCTTCTAAAGTATAAATAGTCTGTATGAACATATACTCACAACATTATTACGGTCGTTACCAGCGCTTTATTGAACACTATAGTTCGCAGATTATTTCTGAAGGTGAACTACACCATATTATACCTAAGTGTGCTGGCGGAACAGACGACGAAACCAATATCATAAAACTTCCATATCGCGCGCATTTTATCGCCCATTATTTGCTTGCTAAAAGCACAAATAATAGCAAGCTTTGGTTTGCATTCAATATGATGAAACGAGTTTGTAATGGTCGGTCGGTTTTATACGAGGCTGCTAGAAAATATATTAGTAGTGCTATTTCAACATCAAACCGTGGCCGGAAGCGTAGCCAATCTGTCCGTGATGAAATATCTAAACGTTCAACGGGTTATGTTGTCGTGAAGAACGCAATTGGCGAAACGTTTAGAGTAGCAGTTAATGATCCACGATACGTCTCGGGGGAGTTAGTATATTATAGAACTGGATCTAGTCATAGCCATGCTACACGATCAAAGATGTCGAAAAATGGTATTAGAGGCCGACGCTTATACTCTAATCATTTGACGGATGAAACAATATATTTACGAGATGGTGAAGCTATTCCAATGGGATTTGTCCAAGGCATAACTCCTTCCGTTAAACAGCGTCAACTATTGCAGCTTCGTAAACCACGCTCTCTAAAGCTAGTGAAGTGCCCTCATTGTGGTGTTGAAGGCAGTGGAGGTAATATGACTAGGTATCATTTTTCAAACTGTAAAAACATCAGTGTACATGCTTAGTGAATTGTGGTATAATGGTTCTCTAATGAAAGGTAGTTTTATGAATAAAGAAGAAAGAATAGCAGAGCTGCGATTGAAGATACACACTCTCGATGCTAAGATTGAGGTGTTCTCTAATCAGCAAATGGCTTACAAGATCCTAAAATAGTGGGACCGTGAGCAGCGATGCTCACGTTAACACCGTGTGAATTCAGTGAAGGCTTTCAAATGCTAATACTGAGCCAAGCCACAAAGTGGAAGGTGCAACGACTATCCGCAAGGAGTACATTCAAGTGAATGGAAGCGCTCGGCAACTCATTGAGTTGAAGATATAGTCTGATCTCGTATGAAAATATGAGCTGGGGAAATCCCGGGAATACCGTAACGCAGTATTTTGAACACAATGATTAAATAGCCTGTATGGCGCCTTGGCTAATCAATACTTTCGTTACTTCGACTTGCGTATTGCAGAAGGTGTTACATTAACAGGTCAAGCTGTTATTCAGTTTGCTGAACGTATCATCAATGAAAAACTTAATGCTTTCTTAGGTACGAAGGACAAAGATCGTGTAATTGCGATTGACACTGATAGTGTTGCTGGTTCAACCAGTCTTTTGGTTAACGGTCAGGAAACGACTATTGCTGAATTTTACGAATCTGTAGATGAAGACCATTATATCCGTAAGGACGACTTTAACCGCGATTACGTCAAGTCTACAAGCCATTTAGATTGCACGACCCTTTCTGTATCTTCTACAGCAAAGCTTGAGGAAAGACGTATTAACTATGTCATGAAGCATAGTGTTAAAAAGCGGATGTTCCGTATCAAGACACCAAGAGGCAGTGTTGACGTCACAGAAGATCATTCTTGTATTGTTCGGGATAGAACGTCTAAAAAGGTTTTTTCGATTAAGCCAAAGGATCTTAACACCAAAAAACACCAGATTATAAATATTGTACATGCATAAGATACAGATAAAACACTATAATGCGCTTCGGGCGTTAATTCCATATATTCCAGACATTGATAAAATTGATTATGACGACTTTATGATTATTTGGAGATATCGCCGAACTGTGGGATTCCGCCGCCTTATTGCTCGCAATTTAAGAACATGGGAAGAATTCTGCTCTGCTTGCATTCGATTAGCGGAAATCGCCGCAGCCAATACTCTTGAACGGTATCAGCTGCAATACGGTGATGAAGAAGGGCAAATACAGTATGATCTCCATCGGCCAAGGGGGGTTTCGTTAAAGATACTGATAGAAAGGTACGGCAAGAGCGAAGGCCAAAGACGCTTCACTGCTTATCGCAAAAGACAGGGTGAATCAAATACATTCGAGTATAAGAACAGAAGGTTTGGGTGGACGAAAAAGGAGTTTGACGAGTTTAATCGCTCTCGCTCTTGCACGCTAGCAAACTTCATTAGTAGACATGGCGATGTAATTGGTAGAAAAATGTGGGAAGACTACCGATCGCGACAAGCATATACTAATTCTGAAGAACACCTGGGAACTGAGCGCTACCGTAGTATTAATCGTCAAAAGAGCCATACTTTACCAGTGTACATTGAAAGATATGGTGAGGAGAATGGCACTGATCGATACTATGCATATATTAATTCCCAAAGATCTTTCTACAGCAAAAAGTCTTTCGCGCTTTTTTCACGTCTTGCTAATACTAAATTATTTGAAGATTCACGAATGTTTTATGGAGAGAATGAATATGGTGTTTGGTGCGATGTGAAAAATTGCTTATTCAAGTACGATTTTGTATCTCTAAAGTATAAATTTGCGATTGAATTTAATGGCGATCATTATCATGGCAACCCCAGTTTATACAAGCCGAGCGATAAATTACGAGGTAGAGGATGCACCAATTTAACCGCAAGGGAAAAATGGGCGGCTGATGATTTCAAAAACAATTATTTGTTTATAAGTCGCAAGTTTCCTGTTATAATGATATGGGAGAGAGATTGGGATCGTAACCCCGCAGAGTGTATTGAAAGGATTTTAGATTATGTTAGAACTCGAGTATAATGATTTCGAAGTAGAGGATTTAGGCATACAGGAAATAGATGTCTATGACATTGAGGTTGAACGCAATCACAACTTTTTTGGTAATAATATATGCGTGCATAATTCGCTGTACATCAGCGTTAAGGATGTGATTGAAAAGTTTAAGCCAAAGGATCCTGTTAAATTCCTGAACGAATTTGGTGAGCGCTTTATGGTGGAGGTTTTCAATGAAGCCTTCGAACGATTTGCAGCACACCATGGTGCGATTGAAAATCGTATGGTGATGGCCCGTGAGGTAATCGCCGACCGTGGTCTTTGGACAGGCAAAAAGCATTACATCCTTAATGTACTTGACTCTGAAGGTGTACGCTATGCTGAGCCTAAGCTTAAGGTCATGGGATTGGAATGCGTTAAGTCATCTACACCACAGATATGTCGTACTGCGATGAAATCTATCTTCAATGTTATCATGAATGAAGACGAACATGCTGTTCAAAATGCTGTAGCTAAATTCAAGGTTAAGTTTTTCAATGCACCTATTCATGAAGTATCTTTCCCTCGCTCAGTATCAGACGTCGCCAAGTATGTTACGAACAATGGATATGCAAAAGGCACACCTATCCATGCGAGAGGTGCGATCCTTTATAACAATATGCTTAAGACAAAGAAGCTGCGGAAATATCACAGTATCTTCAATGGCGATAAGATCAAGTTCGTTTATCTTAAGTTGCCTAATCCTATAAACGAAAATGTGATATCGTACCCTGATGATAAGTTGCCAACTGAATTGGGTCTTGAACGCTATATTGATTATGAACTTCAGTTCACTAAAACATATATTGATCCTATTCAAAATGTGTTAGACGCTATTGGATGGTCAACGGAACCGAGAGCAAGTTTGGAGGACTTCTTTCAATGAGCGAGTATCGCAAAACACGAGTGTTAAAACGTTCTCTTGAAGTTGTTGGAGACGATAATGGTCCATCATCATTTGACGTTGAAATTATTAATGCCGGAGGAGGCGAGTATATTCGACTTACAGGTTATACTGAAACCACTGAAGAATTTTTAACAATTTCAATTGATCCTGAAGATTGGCCGCATTTACGTAAATTGATTAACACAATGATTAAGGAATGCCGAAAATGAAAGAGCTAACTGTATTCAAATCGATATTCTCTAACGCCACCACGCGTGGTTTAACATTTGAGAATTGGGATAAGTTTGAGGAAGCTTTATTCGGAATGAGTAAGGTGCCGGGTTTTAAGCTTAAGCGCGGCGAACGCCACCGCCGCGGCGCAGCGCCTCTAATATCACCTGCGAAGTACAAGCCTAACACGACTAGAGCTAACGATAATGTTACGCATTGGTCATCCTGGACTGCTATCGACATTGATAACTATGAAGGTTCATTCCAAGAGACGCTTGAGATGTTTAAGGAGTATCGGGGCATATGTTATTCATCTGCATCTAGCACCAAAGAGCATCCAAAGTTTCGAATCGTCCTTAATCTAAGCAAGGATATTCCCGCCGATAAGATTAGACACTTTTGGTTTGCTCTCAATAAAGAGTTCAACGATGTAAGTGATCCTCAGACCAAGGATTTGTCTCGGATGTATTATGTTCCAGCAGAGTATCCAGACGCTTTCAACTTCATATTCCGACTTGGAGGCAGCACTGTCATAAATCCTGATGTGCTTATGGCCAAAACTAAATACGTTGAGCCGCCTCGTGACTTCTTGTCTAAGCTGCCAGAAGACGTACAGCGCGCAGTGATCAAGCAACGTAAGCAATCTCTCACCAATAATAACTTTCAATGGACGTCATATCAGGATTGCCCATTCGTCAATCGCAAACTTCTGCGGGAATATCAGTCAATAGCATTTCAGGACGGTACAGGCCGCTACGGTCTCTTCTATAAGATCATGACTTCTATCGCAGGAAATGCCATTCGGCAGAAATACCCCATCACTCCATTTGAGATAGCCGAGCTTATGTCGGGTATAGATTTAGACTTTGGCGCACGATATCAGAAGAGGCCTCTGCAGTTGGAGGCTGCAAGAGCCATATCGTTCATCATACGGAACACCTGAGTCACTCTAGAAGCTCATCGTCATATGAATCAAGGTAAACATATAGCCAGCAAGACTTCAGTGATCCTGACGGCCTTCTGTAGATGAAAAATAATGGTGTACAAGATGTCTACTTTATGGTATATTAGATCCATGACAATTAATACTAACTCGAACAAATTTCACAAGAACTCAAAGGAGAATACATTATGTCAGTAGACTGGTTTAGTGATATGAAAGCAATGCACCAAAAGTTTGGTGTGAATACGTGGATGAAACAACAGATTGACGATGGGAATATCGATACTCTTCGCAAGTATCTGTCTTTTCGCTTGTTGATGATTAATGAAGAGTTAGCTGAGACTTTCTCTGCTGCTTTAGTACAAGGCGACAGTGAAGAAGTGGTTGATGGTCTCATTGATTTGTGTGTCTTTGCAATTGGAACACTTGAAGTTCTGGGTGTTGATGCACATAAGGCATGGGATACAATCCTTAATGCTAATATGGCAAAGGAGCCTGGTGTTAAAGCTGAGCGTCCTAATAAATTTGGTCTCCCAGATTTGATTAAACCTTTGGGCTGGAAGAATCCAAATCATAAAGGCAATCACGGCGACATTCCAATGATTTTAGGGGAGCAACAGTAATGAAGAATGATGCAGGAAAACCGACGATCGAACTGATTCCGCCTGAGTGTATTATGGCGATCGCTCAAGTATTTGCAATGGGCAAAGCCAAGTACGGTGCTAACAATTGGCGTGAGGACCTCAACGGGACTCTTTATTCCCGTACCTATGGATCCATACAGCGACACCTCACGAAGTTCTTTCTGGGTGAAGATGATGATCCTGAGAGTGGCCTCCCGCATATTGACCATGCTCTTACCCAGCTTTGCATTCTCAAGATTCAGACAATGTATGGTAAGGCTGCGGATGATCGTTGGAAAGGCGATCAGTCACCTAAACTCGGTGATGAATTCGCCGAGGTTGCCGGTAAGTCTGAGCCGGAGCTTTTAACTGAGTGTACATTTGAGCTCGGTGAATTACGTAAAAAAGACTGGCACAAACAGCGCAAGATTGCCGCTCGGCATTGAAAGGAAATATAATTATGAACGTAGATCAGATACGAAGACACTTCCGCACAGCTCTAATGCATGAAGATTTTACCATCGATCGTACAGGCGCTAAGACCATTGAGCTCATTGGCGCTTCATTTATCGCAGACGAACCTGCAATCTTTGGTAACCCTAATAACGTTTATATTGATGCAGAGATCAAGTGGTATGAATCTGAAGATGCTAATGTTAATACACTAGGTGAAATCTATGGATCGATTCCAAAAGCATGGGCGGTATCGGCCAACAAACACGGTGAGGTTAATTCTAATTATGGAAAGCTTATCTTTTCAAAGAAGTATTACAACCAGTTTAAGCACGCTGTCACTGAGCTTCTTGTGAATCCAGATTCGCGCAGAGCTCAGATCATTTATAATCGGCCAAGCATGTGGCTTGAATATAATGAAGATGGGAAGAATGACTTCATCTGCACTAACGCTCAGTCATTTTATATCAGAGATGGTAAGCTTCATATGGTATCACAGATGCGTTCCAATGACGTAGTTTACGGATATATGAATGATTACTCTTGGGCGCGATATGTGCAAAATATGGTGCTAATGAATATGAACATGGCGCGTGATCGAGATGATCCTCAGCGCAAGTTAGAAGCTGGCGATTTAATCTGGCAGGTCATGAATCTGCATGTATATGAACGACACTTCAAACTTGTAGTGCCTGAGGGAAGCCAAGCATAATCATTTCAAAACAGCCTTTTGTATAAATAATTACGAAAGGCTGAATATGGAAACTACTTATGTGTACTGGGTGTATGATGAAACGTGTCAAAACATTAAAAACGATGGTTACGTTGGAGTTACAGCAAATGTTGCGCGCCGTTTTAAAACTCATTTGCTAAAGACTAAAAATATACCATCTAATGCAAAAGTTAAAATCATTTATGAAGGTTCTCGAGAAGAGTGTTTTGAACGCGAATTTGAATTACGACCGACTAAAGGTATTGGGTGGAACCGAGCAGTCGGCGGTTCGCAAGGTTGGCGTATTGGTTTTATTCATGATGATGACACCAAGCAAAAACTTAGAGATGCTTGGACACCTGAACGAAAAGCTGAACAGAGACAAAGAGCGAGTATTATGTCCAAGACTCTCATTGGCCAAAAACGCCCTGCTCAAAGTAAAGCTATGGCTGGTGAAAAGAATTCTATGTTCGGCCGAGGGCATACTCTTGAAAGTCGTAAGAAAATGTCAGAAAACCGCGCAGGAAAGCCTACGTGGAATAAGGGTAAGTCTGCACCACAACAGATTGTTGAATGCCCTCATTGTGGAAAATCTGGCGGGAAACAAAATATGACAAGATATCATTTTGATAACTGCAGACCGGAAAAGGCATAGTATGGATAAAAGTAGAATAGTTGTGTATTCCCCGAAGTGGGATATAAGATTCTTAGATCTGGCGAAGCATATATCTGGCTGGTCTAAGGACCCTTCAACGAAAGTTGGAGCAGTGATTGTAGATGATGATAGGAATGTCTTAAGCTTAGGTTATAATGGATTCCCTAGAGGAATACAGGATCGCATTCCCCGCTTGCAAATCCGTAAACTTAAATATGAATTAATGGTTCATGGTGAAATGAACGCGATATATAACGCCACATCAAAGGGTGTGTCTCTTACAGGATCTACGATATACATCCATGGGTTGTTTGTATGTGAGGAATGCGCTAAGGGCATTATTCAAGTTGGAATAAAACGAGTAGTAGTTGAGCTTAAACAGCTCCCCCAACGTTGGGTGGAGTCTTGTCGTAAAGCGTTGGATTATTTTAACGAAGCCGGCGTTGATCATATTGCGATTGAGATGTAGAGAAATATTATGAATATGAACAAACAACTTGGTGATATTGGTGAGAAGATTGTTGCAGAATTATTAAATGCTAAATTTTCTGTAAATTATTTTGATGCAGAAAAGGATCTTATTGGACCCAATAACGAAACTATTGAAGTGAAAACTCAATATCCATTGCATCACCATAGTGGTGAATTGTGCACAATTAGAGCGAATCAATTAAAGAAATGCCTAAATGTAGATCGATTGGTATTTGTAACATATGATGAATCATCACAAATATCAATATACGAAGTTCCAAAGGACAGACGATTCAACTTTCAAACATACACTGCTAGGTTGTTCCGACCAACATCACGGCAAACAATGCATGGATGGAGAATTGATGATATGAAACTTTTAAAGCAATTTACCGATTCATTTTTAGCTCGACAAATGCAAGAATTATCAATAGCTAAAGCTATAAAAAACACACTAAACAAAAGATATAATAAGGAGAAATAAATGAGAAGCAAAAAAGTAGCAATCATATTGGGCCGCGGCACCGAAGGGTGTGGCGTAACAAAGTTTACCCTGGAGCAAAACCGTTGGTTGATTGAACATGGGTATGACACGACCATTTTTTCGGTGGCGGATAAAGCATGGACTCGAAAGAATGCTCATGATAACAGCGCAATTGAGCTAGTGAAGTTTAAGGATAATGCTGCAGTTGACACTGTCATTCATGCGTGTAATACGTGTGATTATGTCATCATCAATTCGTTGCCATCCAAGGGACATCCTGTTGAATGTATTGCAAACTTCAAGCGTTTGATTGAAGCCATTAGCGTTCCTGTAATGCTTGTGCAGTTAGATCACATGAGTGCATCTATTCGTAGGAATGAATGTATGGATGAAGTTATTGACAAGGCCGGCGTCATATTCTCACTCAGCCCAGATAATGACTTTGGTCAGTATGTCAAAGAGTACAAAGAAGTAGGCGAGCTTAGCAGTTTCTTTGGTGAAGACGAAATTGAGATTTTCGACTATCAGGTTGGTCTGTATTTCGATACGATCCGTGATCAATATTGGAAAGATGATATTTCAATTCAGGATGCCAAGCATCACAAATGGATTGGCCGAACCACGTCTTGGAAGGGTTATGATAAACTGTTCCAGTTCCATGATTGCTATCTTAAGGGTAATGGCTGCCTGACAACGTTTGAGGGCATTGAACGTTCCCCGGCATACCTTGGCTTCCGGCAGCTAGGTGAGTTTGACGGGCATATTGGAAAAGATGATGATATTGCCACTGACGATTTGTCTAATGCATACGGAAAACCTGTCCAAGTGTTTGGACCTTACGTCCATGCTGAAATGCTCGACCGCATGTCACGTTGTGGCTTTGGTTATCAACTGACGGTATTCAAGCCGCGCTTCCAGCGCCGGGCATTAGAGTACACCCACATGGAAATCGTGTGTGCCGGTGTGGTGCCAGTTTTTCGCGAGCTTTATGGCAAGCAATGCCATCACCGTGTGTCAGGTGATCCACTTATTGAGTGTAAGGATAACGGCACAGTTTGGTTGGCTGAAGATATTGTTGAAATGTCTAAGGCATTTGAATTGATTAAGAAGCTCGAAGCCGATGATGGCATGAGAGATGAATGGCGCCACATGGCGTATGAGTTCTACAAAGAACATCAGGATGCAGAGAATGTCTTTGCTGAAATGTTCGCTACTGCGGAGGCTAAAATTGCGAGTTAAACATGCTCTGTAGCAGCCCTTGCGCTGGTGAAAAGTTTGCTAGTTATAAATAACACAAACCAGCGCAAGGAGTTAATTATGACAGGGTATGTTTATCACATTCGGGATCCTAAATGTAGCGATTTAGATCACGGTTATATTGGTGTTACGAAGCATCTTAACAAACGATGGAAAGCACATCAAGGCGATCCACATTGTACAATGCATCATTGGATTCGAATTCATAATTTGAAGTTAGAAGATGTTGATATTATTTTTAAAGGTGATATTGAAGAGTGCTATCAAATGGAAAAGAAATTGAGACCAAAACAGAAGATGGGTTGGAACGTTGCATCTGGCGGTGGTTGCGGCCCATACATTTCAGGAATTGAAGATCTCAGTGCACATAGATCAAAGGCTCAAAGCGAACGTATGAAAGATGAAGCACTTAAGAAAAAACAGGGAGAAACCTTTAAAGAAAACTACTACAAGAGTGAAGATTCGCAAAAGTTACGGTCGCGCCGTACTACAGAACATATGCAAGATCCTATTAAGAGAGCAAAATGCTTAGGTGCAATGCATAAATTGGTCCAATGCCCGCATTGTGATTATAAAAATAATGCAGGAAATGTGGCCTTACACATAAAAAGAAAACATAAAAATGAATAAACACGCCGTAATTATACCTCTAATTGGAGGAATGCCCATTGCTATGGAGCACGTCTTCAAAAGACCGCCTGAATATATCTTGTCATACACTCCCTTTGCTGCGAATGATGCGCAATACCGTGCATACCGCCCAAATGTGCCGTATATGTTCATTGATAAGAATGAAGCGAAGTCTTTTAAGCTTGCGCCAGTTGATATTGTGACAACCCTCTGCCCATGCGCAGGGCTATCTTCATTATCACCATCGGCTGCTGCTGAGTCGACTACAAATGATTGGATGACAATTACGGCTAAGTATGTTCTATCTGAACTAGAGCCAAAGGTCTTTTGGGGAGAGAATGCACCTCGTCTTGCAAGTAAGATGGGCGAGCCAACCGTGAATAGACTACGTGAGATAGCGAAGTATAATGGCTATACCTTTTCGCTTTACAAGACTAAGTCTATACTGCATGGCTTGAGTCAAGTGAGGGACAGGTCATTCTATTTCTTTTGGAAAGGTACAGAGACGCCTATCCTGAAGTACTTTCGCAGAAAGCATGAAACGATTGATGAAACAATTCTGAATGCGTTTGTATCGAAGGATGATCCTATGAATATGCCAGCTAATAATAGAGCGCCAATGGATGATCCATATTACCGCTTCATTAGAACGAAGATATATCCTAACTTCACCCACGCAGAAATCGTGGAGAAGCAGGTGAAGTCAATTAATGGTATGAGCCTCATTGAAGACAATGGCATCTCATATGATGAAGTAGCTAAATGGATGGAACAACAAGGTGAGCTCAAGAAAGCCGCGCGTTGTCGGGAAATCAAAGTGAAGCTCGCGTCTGGGGGAAACATTATGCGAAAGATCTGTGAATTTCCAAAGGATCACATAGGTGCGTTTGTAGGACACACGCCATCGCAATTGATGCATCCTTTCGAAGAACGCTTCCTTACAGTCCGTGAATGTTTGGCAATTATGAAGATGCCTAGCGATTTTCAGTTACAAGGTGGGTTGAAGAACTTAAATATGATATGCCAGTCAGTTCCAGTGACAACGGCTGCTGATCTCGCTAGCGAGATACTAGCGTACCTAAACGGCAAGCGAGACACAGTAACAACGTCATTCCTAGTGCAGGATAATAAGAAGCAAACTTCGTCAATTGCGCCTATGCCGTGTGTAACACTTAATGAATTCATGTAAAAGAAAATTCACTACAGCATAGCGTTAACGCAGTGCGTAATCCATTATATATCAATATGGCATATGCGAATGGTAAAGGCTGCTTTGGTATGACTAAATCGCATTGGAAAGGGAAACGAGGTTCAGAGTGCCCGTGGTATGGGGTGAAGAAATCTAACCGAGAAAATTATGTAAAATCACGTCTAGGCGATAAGAACCCCGCCGCTAAGTCTTATAAAGTGTTCAATGAGCATGGCGAACTCATTTTAGAACGTAATGCCAACATTCAAAAAACACTGTATTGAGCATGGAATTCCAGAGTATGTCGCACGAAAGCTAAAAATTCTAACGATAAGCCTCTAGAATATCCAAAATCAAAAAGTAACAATAAAGTAAATTAGAAACCATTTATCCTGAATATCGGGGGTGGTACGTAGAAAGGCAAACATGTTTATTACATTCGAAGGACCCGAAGGATCGGGCAAATCAACTCAACTCAAAATGCTCGCTGATCGCTTAACGCTTAGCAATTACGATGTGATCACTGTACGAGAACCAGGCGGAACGATCATGGGTGAAGCTGTACGGAATATCCTACAGCACGATTCATGTGGACCTAACATTTCTCCAGTAGCTGAAACGCTATTGTTCGAAGCAAGTCGCGCACAGCTCATCCATGAAGTCATTGGCCCGGCATTAGCGCAAAATACAATTGTGCTTTCAGATCGCTTCATCGACTCAACCATGGCTTATCAAGGCTATGGCCGGAAGTTCCCGCTAAAAGATATTGAAGCACTCAACTCATTTGCCACGCAGGAACTGATGCCGGATATTACAATCTTACTTGACCTTCCAGTTGAGGCAGGGTTCGAACGTATCTTTAAAGAGACCAAAGGAAAGGCAAACCTCGATCGTATGGAACGTGAATCCATGAACTTCCATAATCGGGTCGCTAATGGATATCGTGGCCTCGCGGCGGCTGATAATAACCACCGCTTCACTACAATTGACGCTAATAGGTCTTTGGAAGAGGTTCACGAGGATGTTTTGGCTGTAGTTCTTCTATCGTTGGCCTCAGACGATACCTGATATGATGGTATTTCAAAACTACAGTATGTAAGCGGCAGCTAGAGCCCTACTTATGCATTTTACGCCCTCATGGGTCATTTTGAGCCCATCGAGGGCGTTTTTGTCTCAAAAGTGATTGTGTAAGTGCCTTCTGAAGCCATACTTAGCAAAAAGTACCTTCTGGATGAAAATAATGGTGTACATAGCCGTGGAAACTGTGGTATAATAATATTAGGAACAAGTTAAAGGAAGAGGATACAGTATGAGCAAGCAGATCACCAAGCGTCAAAGAATCATCGATTTTGTTAAGGAAGGCGGAGTTGAGGGCCGCACGTTCTCGGAATGTCAGGAGTTTATTTGTAAAGTTAACGGTCGTGACTGGAACCTCTTCCGCCAGGAGAAGAATTGGAATACTGACGAAATGGTGTTTCGTCGGGTAAACCGCGGTTATTACTGCACCGGTCTTCGTGGTTGGAATCGTCCAATCCTTGACGGTACAGTTATCATCAAGGACTCTTTCACCGGTCGGTGGGTCCATAGTGACAATCTTAAGGAATCCGTGCCGCCTACGATGGTTACCACCTTCATTTTTAATGGCGAGCCAGTCATTATCACAGGTGGTGTATTCCCGAGTGCTGACTTTATGACATGCCGGGTGATCACACAGGTTCGCATTACGTTTGAAAATGGCAATAGTAAGGACGTTGATTTTGAATCGCTTCTCCAGCTGGAGGATGCGAGGGAATTCACATTTAAAGGATGATCGCAAAATAACGGTGTACATCGGTCATCGATTGGTGTATAATAGATCCAGAATAAAGGAAGACACTATGGCAACTACAGTTATTACTGACAGAGCAAGCGAGTTTTGGGGCATTGAGGCCAATGTGGAATACGTTGTCATTAGGTCCTATTTTTATAATGGCGAAGGCTGGTACAGTTTACGCCGCCCTGACGGATCTATATTTGAAGCTCCCGACGTGTTTTTCATGAACATCAAATAAAGAAAGCGAATATGAACATTAAAACATTTCCAACCCTATACCGCCAGCGTCAATCCGGTGCCATCCAGACTTGGACGATCTCAACTGAAGATAACGTCATCGTAACCCGCTGGGGACAAGAAGACGGTTCCATGCAGGAATCTCGTGATGAAGTAAAAGAAGGCAAGAATATTGGTCGTTCCAACGCCACTACGCCAACTGAGCAGGCCCAAGCTGAAGCGCAATCCAAGTGGGAACGTAAGCTGAAGCGAGGCCATGTACAGGAACGAACCGGGGCAAAAACCGGGCAGATTGACGCAATCATTGAAGGTGGTGTCTGGCCTATGCTGGCCCATCGATTTGATAAGGTTGGGCATAAGATCAACTTCCCAGCATTCACTCAGCCCAAGTTCGATGGCCATCGTTGTGTGGCCATTATTGACGACAAGGGGAAGTGCGCTTTGTGGTCACGCTCACGGAAGCCCATTACCTCTTTGCCACACATTGTAGAAGCATATGAGGCACTGGATGTACGTAACATGGTGTTTGATGGAGAACTATACAACCATAAGTATCATGATGACTTTGATCAGATCTCGAGTTTGATTCGGCACGACGAACCCGTTGAAGGTCACACGGAAGTACAGCACCATGTTTACGACCTAGCCATGTCAGGTTTGGACTTCAGTGAACGCCACTATATCATTGACGACCTCATATCAGGGGCCTCCGAGTATTTGGTCATCGTAGAAACCCTTGAAGCTGAGGATGAGATGGAAGCTATAGCTGCGTTCGAACACTTCCTTGAGGTGGGTTACGAAGGCGCCATGCTGCGGAACAAGGTTGGGGAATATGTTTTCTCTCCTTCTAAGCGGTCCTACGATCTGCAGAAGATTAAGAAGTTCCACGATGACGAATTCGAAATCACCGGGGTCAAGGAAGGCCGCGGCAAGATGGCAGGCCATGGTATCTTCATCTGCCAGACGAAGGATGGTTACTCATTTGACGCCAAAATGAAGGGCTCGCTGGCGGATCTGAAGAAGTACTTTGACAGCCCAGATAAGTACATCGGACAGATGCTCACCGTGCAGTATCAGGCGATCATTAAGAAGACGGGTGCCCCTCGCTTTCCTGTGGCTCTTCGCCTACGAGAGGATATCTGAAGTGATTAAGATCTACGGAAAATCCTTTGATATGAAATACCCTTCATTCTGCGAGTCGGAGATTGATATGGGTGCAGGAGGAATATCCTCCCGCTTCACTATTATTGGCATAGTAGAGAATGCAGTATCATGGTATGATGGCAGGTTATGTTTAGGTATGGTTGCTGGTGTTACATGGCCTGGAGATTTTCCGGAACCGACAATAGATACGTACGGTAGAATTCTAATTGATGAAGACGATTGGACAATGACATAATGGCAGCTTATTTTACATCAGACTTGCATTTCGGTCATGGCAGCATAATAAAGTATTGCCAACGCCCGTTTCGAGACCGCGATCATATGCTCAAACATATGATTACGATCATTAATCAACGGGTAAAACCTAATGATACGTTGTATCATATTGGTGACTTTTGCGCCTATGGACGCGAAAAGGGTGTCATGGGAGATAAGGCCCCGGCGACGTACTATGAGGATTTGATCAATGCCAAGGTTATTCATATCATGGGTAATCATGACTCGAATAACAAGGTCAAGGATGGTGTTGAATATGCAGTCATGCGAATGAGCAACCTAAATGTCCTTATGGTGCATAAGCCCGAGTGTGTTTATGTGGACACGCTATTGGCAACCGGCGCAATCGATTTAGTTCTGTGCGGGCATGTTCACGAGAAGTGGGCGGAACGCGTTATAGATGGCATTCTCCGCATCAATGTTGGTGTAGATGTACGTCGGTTCGTCCCTATGAGTAAGATGGACGTTTTGAAAATATACCACAAATGGAAGGGTGGACAAAATGATTAAGAAGATTTATTTAGATGTTGATGGAGTATTGGCAGATTTTACCACATCAGCGTTGCTCTATCACGGGATTAGACCCGAAGAGGTTAATTGGCCTGCAGGTTGTGATCGCATGGGTCCTATGCTAGGTATGACATCTGATGAGTTCATTAAAGAGCTGGATGATTATGACTTTTGGTCAAACCTTGGTGTTTTGCCTAATGGTAACCTCATCTACAACCTAGTGGCAGAATTCTGCCATCTCCACCGCATCCCATTTGCGATCTGTACTCAATATCCCGAGGGGATGAAAGATAATTTTATTGCTGGAAGGAATGATTGGCTTGACCGTAACGCATTTTCCGATGGTGAACGTATATATGTCAGCTCGGCAGTTGGCAAGGGCCCTCTAGGTGAACCAGATGCATTGCTCATCGATGACATGGATTATATCGTCGATGCGTTCAGTGCCAATGGCGGTTATATTCATCAACCGGCTCGATATTGGAATAGATTCCACGATCTTGCCGGCCCGAACCATCTCTTTAGTAGTCGGGCCCGCCTTGATGAGCTCGCTTTAATGACTAGCGTATTGAATCACTTTCATTCTTTGGAACCTACGGCATGAGCAGATCGTTCAAAAAGACACCAATCCATGGTATAGCTAAATGCTCTTCTGAAAAGCAGGATAAGCGTATCTGGCATCAGCGGTTGAGAACTCATAATCGTATGTTATGCAAGTCTGCTACGCTCTCCACAGCCGACGCTGCAGAAGCGTTGATGTTCCCTATGGAACACGACGTGTCAAATAAATGGTCAATGGCCAAGGACGGTAAAGCTTACTGCGCGTATGATCCCGATAAAACATATCCAGACCGGAAAGATCCATCACAGCGTCTACCGTTTTGGAAAAGCGAGTATGAATACTATCGCTCTATCTTAAGTAAATGAGAATATATTATGTCAAGAAAGAAATCCCTGCCTAAGAGTCATGTCTTTGACGATATTCGCTACAGATTAAAAGATCAATCGGGGCTCCCAGAAGGCAAGCTTGGAGAATGTAACTACGAAAAGAAGACTCTCTATATCCTACTCGAGGGAAATACCCTAGAAGATCTGGACGTTATCATCCACGAAGGCCTCCACGCGGCGTGTCCTCTTATCTGCGAATACTACATCAATATCATTGCAACAACCATCGCTAAGCTCCTATGGCGCCTGGGATGGCGGAAAACTGTAGAGTAGTCATCCTGCATCAAGGCTTTACACAACTACAGTATGTAAATGGCCATCGGAGCCATATTTATGCATTTTACGCCCTCATGGGTCGATTTTGGCCGATTTTGGGCCCAAAAGGCCGAAAAAGGTGATTGTGTAAGCCCCTTCTAGAGGCCTACTTAGCAAAAAAGTGCTGTCGGGATCACTTTTTTGTGTACTTTATGGCTGAAACTGGTGTATAATGGTATCAAGCAACAGGGCAGCAGCCCAGAAGGAAAAGAGAATGAACGACATAGACGACATCATGGACGCAATGGCAACCGAAGGCAGTATTGAGGATTTTGATATGGACGCATCTACTGCGGCTATCGAGAACCTGGACATCGTGATCCCAGATGAGGATACCGACGCGGTTGAAATGACCGACGCTGAGATGGAAGCTGAAGATGCTGCCATCCGTGCTGAGATCAACGCTGAGTTGCGCCGAACTGGCCAGTCTGTGGTTGATGACGAATGCGACCTTATTACCAAGCAGGTTGCAGCAGACGTTGTTGTGGCCAAGAAGTCCGCGAAGAAGGCCAAGGCGAAGGCACCTAAGGCGAAGGTCGCGAAGACCGACCGTGGTCGGAAGCCGAAGATGAACCTCGAGGACACCACTAAGATGCGCGATATTCTCGTGGATGCCACCTCTAAGGAGGCTGACCTCACCGTAGTTAAGCGTTGCATCTTTATGCAGGCCCTTGAGCCAGTGTTCAGTCTCCGCGACATCTACCGCGAAACTGTACACCCTCGCTTCAAGGCGACAGTCCGTGGCTGCTATAATGCGGCCGCGATCATCGAGTCCCTGACCGCCCAGATCATGATCCTCAACGGAAAGGGGTAACCCACCATGCCGGCTAAGACACCTTACTTACTACCCGAATCATTTCGGTTCGGTGTAGAGATTGAATTTATGGATACGCCATTGAAAACATTTGCGCCCATATTCAATCAACAAAAGTCTAAGTATCGTCATGGCGTCAAGTGTTCGCTCGATGGCTGGGATGATGTTGATTCCAAATATAAGCATTGGCAGCTTATTGCCGACTATTCCGTAACTGAGATGGATGATTCTGGCGATGACGTTGGAGGTGAAATAGTCTCTCCAATCCTTGACGTATGTAAAGAGTCATTTTTGGAAATCGCTAAGACTATTAAGCTTGTGAATAACAACGACGGTCGATTTGGCAGCGAGACGGGTTATCACATCCACGTTGACTTGGGCGACCTCGATCGTCTTGTGTTTCTAGCGATATGGTATGAAATGTCTTCGGACATCTATGGTATCTTTCCCGATCGCGCCAATAGCCACTACAGTCAGTCACTCATCCGAGTTAATCCGCACGGACCAGACGTCCCAATGATTAATAAAGTAGCTACACTGCTGCTTAACAACCCAGGCCTCATCGGGGAGAAGTACACCGATGTACACCTCTATGGCGAAGACGATTGCCGACGAGCAGAGATCCGATGTGCCCAGATGGTGGACGACTACGACCTGATAATCGGTTGGACGAAGATGGTGCTACAGATCGTCAATTACGCCCATCAATTCCATGACATATTCGAGTTGATTGATACACGACCTTCAGCTTCAATTGTCTATCTCAATGATCACGCTCCTCGAGTTTTGAAGATGACCAAGAATGAATTGCATGCAATTCGAACCAGCGACATATAGGATCCATTATGGCAACTGAAGTAATCAACCTTGAAGGTATAACTGAGACGTACCCAGGTGTATTCTACATCAAAAAGAATAAGTACGTCCTCGTTAAAGACGGTGAGCAGTACATCCTTACGCAGGATCAAATAGATCGCTTGGCTAAAAGTGTGATGGGTCATTACGAGGAGATGGTGCGTGATTTTAAGCCACGAAAGAAGCGTAAGCCACGCCAACCGCGGAAGCCTAAGGCCAAAGTCGTGGGCACAATTGGTGGGACGACTACCGGCGCAACTGAACCCAAGAGTGATCCAACACCTAAAGGTTCAATGGTCGCATACCTTGAAGATCCTGAGAAGCTAGTGGGCGTCTGCAGGCATGATCTACAGTATATCCTTCAGTGTATTGACGATGAGCTTGAGACTATTAAGGAACGGAAGAAGGAAATCCGAAAGGATACCACCCGCACTGACGATCAAAAGATTCTGGATAAGAAGGAATGTGATAAAGGTCTCCGTCTCTTCAAGAAGCTTCAGAAATTTGCTGAACCGTTGGTGGCTACTGCCAAACGAGCTCCAGCCAAGAAGAAAACTACAGCCAAGGCCCCGGTGAAGACTCGTGTGAAGCTCACAACAGCTAAACCTGCCCAAAAGACGGCTCCAAAGAAGCCCTCAAGACGTCCGCGGGGTAAGACTAAGGTTAATACCCTCCCAATATGATCCAAGTGATTCTAGGGCCTCTCAGGAGCCGAAAATAATGGTGTACATTAGGCCAGTGATATGGTATATTAGTCTAGTTATTATTAATAAGGAATTGAGATGATTGAGAAAAATGATGTAATAGCCGTAAAGCTGGCCCGAATTCTGGCCACGATGGATGTTCCATCGCTACGGATAGATGACATCAATTGGCTGAGTCGCAATCTTGCAGTTCGTAATGCTTCACATCCGGATTTTAAAACCGCTAATAAGTTGATCCGTCAACTGTAGCACAACACAAGAAAGTAATTATGCTCATAGCAAAAATTATCGTACTATTTATTGGTGTGTTATTCACATTCAGTAACACGTATCGAATCATGGCAAGAAACGATCTGCCAGCCATCACCATTATCTTGCAGTCAATCGCCATCACGGCATTTGTCGTACTTCAATGGCTTATCTAACACCCAAGGAATATATGAAAAACATACCCACACCATACGACAGCGAGCTCGCCACCTTGATTAACAAAGGCACTGAGATTCGCAAAGTGATTGCCGAAAAGACGACCGATGAAGCGGCAAAGCTGTCACGCATCGCTGTGCAATTGCAAAAACTACGAGCTAGTCAAGCTGAGTACATTAAGAAGGCTAAGGCAGTTCGTAGACAGAAGCCCGACGTAATATTGTATTGGGATAGTGGTTTAGAATTTCGATCATCGGCACCTCGCTCACCTCTACAGAGTGGTTCAGGTCTATATGATCTACTGGACATGATCGTCACTCGCGGAGTTCCTACATCATTCGAATGCAGAGGATAGCATGATTAAATGCATCACTGATACTGAGACCACAGGCCTCGATCCAGAAATCCACACCGTTCACCAGTTGTCATGCATTGTCTTGGATGATAAGGACGTAGAGATTGATTTAATTGATCTAAAGTTTAGGCCTGCTAAGCTTGATTACGAACAGGCAGCATTAGAGAAATCACACATCACTATGGAAGAGCTTTATAGTCGAGAACTCTCGTCAGACGATGCATTTAAGATCTATACGAAGTTCCTTGACAAGTACGCCGACCGCTTTAATCCCAAAGATAAGATGCAATTCGTTGCGTACAATTCAGTTTTCGACGAAGACTTTGTCAGCAAGTGGTTTGATAATACACCCATGGATTATATGTATGGCAGCTATTTTTGGCGCCCATCGCTGTGTCTCTATCGTGTAGCAGCATGGATTCTACGAGACGCCAGGGTAACATCCGCATTCACTCTCAAATCGTTATGTGAATTTGCTGGAATTGAGTTCAACGAAGACGATGCGCATGATGCAATGTATGATGCGCGGAAAACTGCTGAGCTTTATTTGAAGCTCGTATAAAGGAAACAACTATGATTAATGATACATGTTCATGCGGAGCAGCGATTGCAATTCGCCAAGAGACAGCCGCCGAAGAATTGGCCCTACATAAGGAGTGGTTATCCGCGCATAAAGGGTGTCGGGGTGGTGGCATCAACGATGTTGAGCTCATAGGCTCATACCATACGAGCGGCGGCAGTTGGCCGCCTAAACTAGATGAGACAAAAATTTATTGCCAAGCATAATGAGTACAAGTCAGGAACGCAATGCCACAGGGGCTGGGAAAGGTGATGCAGAACGCATTTCCAATCGAAAGATTTACGACGAGCGCTTTGACGCAATTAATTGGGCGTCAAAACAACAGAAAGATAAGATGAAAGAACACATATATAAAGGAACAAAATAACATGGGATCATTACTAGCCAAATTAAAGAAGAGTTCAAAACTCTCAAAGACGGATGGTCTTGCAACGTCAGTATACTTCAACGACGTACCTCTGACGCCCACCTCAGTTCCAATGATTAACGTTGCGCTTAGTGGTTCCATCGATGGAGGTATTGGACCTGGGCTGACGATGCTTGCAGGACCGAGTAAGCATTTCAAAACGAGCTTCGCTTTGTTGATGGCCGCGTCATATTTGAAGGCACATCCCGAATCTGTGTTGATGTTCTATGATTCTGAATTCGGAACACCCCAGGCGTACTTTAACGCTTTTGGTATCGACACTGAACGAGTGTTGCATGTTCCTATTATGAATATCGAAGAATTGAAATTCGACCTTGTTCATCAGCTCGAAACGCTGGAAAACAAGGAAGACGTTATCATCATCATTGATTCAATTGGTAACCTAGCATCTAAAAAGGAATTGGAAGACGCTTTGTCCGAGAGTAGCAAAGCTGATATGACTAGAGCCAAGGCGCTTAAAGGTCTCTTCCGAATGGTAACACCCTACCTTCAAACGAAAAACATCCCAATGATCGCAGTGAATCACACGTATAAGACGCAGGAAATGTTTAGTACTGATGTTGTTTCTGGTGGAACAGGCATATATTATTCAGCGAATAACATCTGGATTATTGGACGTCGTCAGGATAAGCAGGGTGTTGAGATTAAGGGATACCACTTCATCATTAACATCGAGAAATCTCGATTCGTTAAAGAGAAGTCGAAGATTCCTATCTCTGTATCATGGGAAGGCGGGATCATGAAATGGTCGGGCCTCCTTGAAGTTGGTCTAGAATCAGGTTGGGTTATGAAGCCCAAGAAAGGTTACTACACCGTTGTTGATACTCCGGGTGGTGATAAACCAGTCGGCAAAATTTGCAGTGAAAATAAGACTCACTGTGCAGAATTCTGGCAGCCGCTATTAACTAACGCACAGTTCCTACAGTGGATCAAGGAACGTTACACTATCGGCGAGGTTGCCATGGCACAATACGAAGAAGAGGACATATAAAATGATGGAGCAAATCACAGTAATACCCACCGAGCAAATTGATGAAAAGACCGGACACCCATTCGCTAAGATGCGGTGTGAATCAGGAGAGTTTAAGGGCGTGCTATTTCAAATAGGCGCCGTGAGTTTCCCAACAATGGAAGGTGATTCCATTGAAGATCAGAATGGTAATGTCCCGATGCACATCGAATTTAACATTCTCGAAATTCCCGATTATGGTACCATAATCGGCCGATCATGCAAGACGAAAGAATCGATTGAATGTGATCCTGCATTTCATCAGCTTCTTGCTGATATCGTCGTTAAGTCGATATCTCAGATGATTGATGAAAAGGATGTTGAGAAAGTAAAGCAGTGATTCATTTAGTACTCGGCCGCGATGGCAATGGCTCTACAATGAATGTTGAAGGTGTATGGGATGATGAGTCATCGGCTCACACCCATCGCCAACAACTCGAATCTAATTATAGTTTGGTAACCGTAGAGAGTTACGAAATTGAATAGTGTACATCTAACCGACGATATGGTATAATAGACATATGGAAGATATTAGCGAATTAGTAATTAAAAATATTGTAGCGAATGAGGAGTACTGCCGAACAGTATTGCTATTCCTCAAGAAAGAATACTTTGATGGCCATGCCAGATTTGTATTTGACCTGCTCGTAAAGTTTGTCACCAAATATAATACGATGCCCAATTGCTCTACTATGGAGTATGAATTCTCTCAACTTGAATCTCATCCCGAGCAAGCACAAGAAATTCATGCTTATATTAAGCGAGCATTCACTATAACGGATGACGAACGATCTACGGATATGACATGGCTCGTTGAAACCACAGAGAAGTGGTGTCAGGATCGAGCTGTTTATTTGGCTGTCCTTAAGTCAATTGAAATCATCAACGGAAATAACGCTGAGATGTTACCCAGCGCTATTCCTGATATGCTTCAACAAGCATTGGGTGTGGGTTTCGATCGTGACATTGGTCATGACTACATGGAAAATTCAGACAAGCGTTTTGAATACTACCACACCCCGGAGAACAAGGTGCCTTTCGATTTAGAGATGCTTAATAAGATCACTGGTGGAGGTGTTAAAAGGAAAACACTAAACATCTTTCTTGGAGGTACCGGCACAGGTAAGAGTATGACACTGTGTCACCTTGCTGCAGCATATATAACTCAAGGTATTAATTGCCTATACATCACCATGGAAATGAGTGAGGAGAAAATCGCTGAACGTATTGATGCCAATCTATTTGACGTCAACATCAACGAAATTGCTTCTCTAACCAAAGGTGAATTCAATAAAGCAATCCACAAGATCCGCACAACTTCGTCCGGCCGACTGATTATCAAGGAATACCCGACGGCTGCAGCGCATGCAGGACATTTTAGAGCATTGCTTTCTGAACTGAAGTTGAAAAAGGATTTTATTCCTGACGTAATCTTAATCGATTACATTAACATCTGCGCCTCATCTCGTATTAAGGGAATGGGTGGATCCATTGGTTCATACGGCTATATCAAGGCGATTGCTGAAGAGCTTCGAGGCCTGGCAATTGAAACCGATACGATCATGTGGTCGGCTACGCAAACTAACCGTGATGGTATGAATTCTTCGGATGTCGATATCACCAATACGTCTGAGTCCTTTGGCCTACCCGCTACAGCAGATTTAATGTTGGCTTTGATCACTACAGAAGAGCTTGAAGAGTTAGATCAAATATTGGTCAAACAACTTAAGAATCGATATAATGACGTAGCCTATTACCGTCGCTTTGTGTTGGGAATGGAACGCGCCAAGATGCGCCTATATGATGCTGAGGAATCAGCTCAGACCGATGTGTTGTCGGGCGATACGTCATTCACTGCTACAACCGATGAGCCGGACTACAGCGAATTCAAAATGTAAAGAATAATCATCAGAAAACAAATGGATATGACATGAAGAAAACAAAAACACACAAACGATTACTGAATTGGCTGGCACGGAAGAGTGATCTCTATTTAGATACTCGTAATCAATTACGGCGCGCGGAAAGCTCTCTACAAATTATGAAGCGGGATTCTGATGAGCTAGGGGAAAGGGTTGCTGAAATATCACGTAAGCTTTGTTCAGTCGAAGTGCGTCGTGTCAATCATTCTTATCCTAAGCTTCGTGTATGCATCGACATCGATTCTGCAATTTTAGAGTACGGTTTCATGCATGGCGATGATCACGTTGCCATCGAGCACGTTGGCCGAGAAATAGGCTATCGCGCAGCTCAGGAAATTCAACGTGCAAATTTCCGTAGATCTGACATCCGCCCTTTAGGATTGGAATATGCAGATCATATCAATCAATAACAAACACAACATAAGGAACATATAGCCTGATCCAAGCTTCTAATCACCCTCAGGATCACTTTTCAGCAAATTGAGGGTGATTATATGGATCTAGAGCCCCAACGGCCTCCTGAAGGCCCGAGGGGCTTCTATGCATAAAGGACTGATCTAGCCATACTTAGCAAAAAAGTGCTGAAAACCGAAAATAATGGTGTACTTTAGTACGAATCTGTGGTATAATAATTCTATGAGGGTTACAGTTACAAAGAAGCTAATGGAGCAACAGTTATGAAGGTAGTCAACGTCGATCAGCGTGAGCGGAATTATCAAGAACGCAGTTTTAATCACTGCAAGGTGATGGTGTCCTGCAGTGATGATAACATGGATATTCGATCCATCATCGATAAGTGGTTCATGGCTAACGAGATCTGGGAACTAAAAGTTAAGTCCAAGGCGTGGGGCGCTCTTACCCGCTTTACGAATAAGATCGTCTATGCCGGTCTCGTAGAACACTTCGATGTTCCTCTGAAAAATGTGTGGTTTTCACAGAAGGCTGGATGCAGCTGCGGTTGCTCACCAGGATTCATCGTCAGGGGTGGGAAACGGGGCACTTGGGCTTTCCTTACCCTGGAATTCACTGAGGAAGAAGTCGCAGCCACTTTGGATTTGATTAAGTCCAAGAAGGTTGCAAAATTGCTGGCAGCTGATATGGCAGCCCATAAAGCTGCAGTAGCTAATAACATTAAGTAAAGAGGGAAGACGCAATGGCAATTTTAACAGAGCATCCGAACACCAAGCTGACGATTGATCTCAGTGGACCTGAGGGTAATGCCTTTTGTTTGATAGGAGCAGCAAAGCGTTTTGCAAAACGCATGGACCTTGATGGTGCTGCTATCGTCACTGAAATGACGACAAGCGATTATGAGAATTTGATTCAGGTATTCGACAAGTACTTCGGCGAGTGCGTTGATCTCATAAGATAAGCATTCGAGTCTGAAAATAATGGTGTACAAATCTGATAGACTATGGTATATTAGTACCATAATAAATTAACAGTGAGAGAGAAGATTATGAAGACAGTGATTATGTTGGTGCCGATGTTATTGGTGTGCCTATTTGTGAGTGGTTGGGTGATGAATGTAGTTAAGGTTTGCCAGTGCGATTTTGAAGCGCCATTTAAGGCCGAGACGATTCGGGGCGTGGGAGTTTTCATCCCACCAGTCGGTGCTGTTGCCGGATGGTGTACAATCGAAGATTAATCTTACAGCGAACAAGCTGTGTTGCAACAAGGATGAACGAGTACGAACAGGTCCAATCGCGAAAGTTGCAGAAAGATCATCCTAAAAGTTCATGGGTCTTCTCGGGTTACCATGTAAAATAATATAATCCGAGCCAATTTGATATATAAATATTATAACAGAACAGTGGTAGGGCCAAGAGATGAGGTCGATATCGGAGACGATGGATTAGGGGTCATCCGGTAAATGTTGATTTTTGAGTGGTTGGAGGAACGTGTAAGGGTTGCCGCCCTGATAGTTTGTCCTTAAGAGATACCCGTGACGTAACACGGCAATGTTAAAAAACAGGTAATGAATTCGTCTAATTGGCAAGACACCAGCGTTTAGCTGGAATCATGAGGTTCGAATCCCCATATTCAATTGCTCTTCCCTTCGGGGCCCTCACCTTTTTACGGAGTATAGCGCAGTCTGGTTAGCGCATCGCGTTTGGGACGCGAGGGCCGGGGGTTCGAATCCCTCTACTCCGACCATTTTATTATGATAACGAACAAACAACAGATGTGGAATTATATTGCTGATCAAAATAAGTTGATCGGCAAGGGACGTGTGTCACTACCGGTATCTCAACTGAAGCGACTCGTTGAGGTGGTATGGGATACAAGTAAGAGTTCTGAACACACGAAAGCTCCGGCATATCCTACTGGTTTTGAAGAACTGTTTGGAGGATTTTGGCGATGAATACAGCAACTAATGACGATGTAAACACGTTATAGGCTTATAGCTCAGAGGACAGAGCAGCAGATTCCTACTCTGCAGGTCGTGGGTTCGACTCCCACTAAGCCTACCACAACCACAACTACAACTACAACTACCGATTTGACGGCAAATCGAGGCCCTCAAGTGGTCCTGAATGCATAAGTACCTGATTTAGTGTAATTTAACCCTATTTTAGATGCAGTGTTCATTCAGGACCACTTGAGGGCCTTTTTTCGCGAAAATAAGTGATTGTGTAAGTCCCTTCTGGAGCCCTACTTAACAAAAAAGTGCTAAAAACTGAAAAATAATGGTGTACTTTTACTGAGAACTGGTTTATAATGATATCAGAGGAATAACGGTAACAGCAAAGGGATACAGTATGAAGACGAATCAATGGAAGAAGCAGCTTGACAAGATGGCCCAGGAAGATCGGGCCTTGGCCAACAAGATCCATCGGAATGCCCGGCGTATGGCTGAAGAAGTAAAGAAGTCGTAACATGAGTATCGATCGCCAATTACAATTCGCATCGTCAAGATTCGGGCGGACCATGCTACATGTCCTAGCATATAAAAAGGATCGTCGTTTTATGTGGCACTTCCAGGGCATTATTCGCGAAATCAGGAGCATATAATGAGCGTACTATCAGAACCGAATAACATCGAGGTTATCTTCTTTCATGAAACTACGACAGGATGTCGTTGGCTCGAGCACAGCGTTCTGACGTATAGCATCAATGGTGCAGTCTCGGCTGCAGAGGATTATTTCGCCGGTCACAAATCAGCAGCTGCTCACCTGCTTAAAGGTTGGCGCCGGGATGGCGAGGACGTAGACATGTATCCCGATTTTGAGATCCTTAGTTGTGATCGCGATCAGGATCAAGCGACGACAACTCTAAATCGCGTATTTGACGCCTTTCTGTAGAGTTAAAATAATGGTGTACAGAATTTAGAAAGTGTGGTATAATAATTCTATGAATTTTAAAGTTAATAAAACTAATACAGCTCCAATACGGCTATACGTGGATGATATCCGCAATCCAGTGTTTTCTGGACTTCGGGATTGGGTTGTCGCTAAGACTAGCGCTGAGGCAATTGAGATTCTCAAAACACAGAATGTTATTGAGTGCTCACTTGACCATGACCTCGGCGGCGATGACACGGGCTATATCGTAGCATGTTGGATGGAAGAGAATAATGTCTGGCCCAAGGATGGAACATTTTGCCACTCGGCAAATCCGATCGGCCGCCACAGAATTACCGCAGTTATCAATGCTGCAAAACGGAGGTCAATATGACCAATGAACAAAACGAAGTCGATATTGGAAGCACACTGAAACTGTCAATTGATATTTGGGAACGTTTCGATAATCATGCATATTTTGAATTCACTGAACACGCATGTGATCATTACAGTTCTGATACTGAGACGTCTGTTGACGTTGATAAAGAAAAAGCTATTGAAATAATAGCGGCGCTGAAGAAAGCGTTTAACCTGTAGGAGAAAACTATGAAGACCAAGAAAATGACAACTCGCCAGATCGTGGAACGCATGCAGAAATGCATCGCCAATGGAGATACTGCGTCAGCATTCTTCCGCTCTCTTGAGCAGATGGTTCCGGCATGTTACCACATTAATCAGAAGAAGGCGGCTCTGTAATGGATATCTATTCAGACACTCCCAAGTGCTTCAGCGCTACAATTCATAGTGTGCTGCATGTGATTACACCTAAAGAAGCGTGGACAATTAATGAGGCTCATGAACGAATCCCCATTGATCGTGGTATCGTATACGAATTATTGGCTGACATAACGAACGCCTTAGGCAAAGAACCCATGGTCTCTGAATCCTGGTAATCTACAAACAACAGAAAGAAAAACATGAATAAGCTGCAATTACTCGCATATCGAATCGCTACGGCGGCTCTCCAGTTCACTCCTGAGACACTCGCCATGATGTTGGTGTGTATATACATTAATCCGGTCATCAGTGTCATGTGGGCTATTGGAGTGACTCTCTACTACAACTATACACAACGGGTCTCGTAAAATGAAAGTGTGCACAAAGGATAAATGGTTAATTGTTAATCGAACAACACAAAAGCTGGTATATCCTGAACTGTGTTTTACTCGAAAGCGTAATGCTAATACGTATCTATCGTCGAAACATCCGGGAGTGAAGCCTCACGAATTGTTCTTACTTTTTGAAGTTAAATCACTATACGAAATATTGAAAGAGATGAGTGATGGCAAGATTAGTTAGAGATCGCGATGGCGAAGGACACTATGGTTCTGTCTTAAATCTTATACCAGCGAACCTGAGCGATAGTATGCATAGTTGGGATGGAAATCCCGAATCGCTTTTGGGATTCGGATTATATATTGGTACAGTTACAGGTGGGATGTTTTCATCTAGGGACTGGTGGTGCACAACGGTAATCACAGAGATCTTAGAAATTACTAACGATCATATTCGTTTTAAGACGAAGAATTCATTCTACACTTTATATAAGCACTAATATGAAAATTGAAATCAAAAAGAATCGAAATCGTAAAGCGCCAACGTTTGCAAACATTAACCTACTGGGCCAATGCAATGCAAATTGCTACTTTTGCCTCGGCAAGGATATCTGTAATGAGCTCGCAGGGAAGAACCAATTGGATGTCCCATGGACGCAATGGAAAAACTTCAATGAGTTTCTGTCAGAGTGTGCTAAGAACGGCATAACGAAATTATATCTCACCGGTCAGACTGCTGACGGACTACAATATAAGTCCGAGCATCTTAGGTCTTTGTTGATCCACCTTCAACACTATGGCTTTACAGTTGGTGTTCGAACGAATGGATATTTAGCGCAGGAGAAGATGTGCCTCATCGATCTAATGCAGGATGAGATTGGGTATTCCATTCACAGTCTGAATCCCGAGACTAACAAAAAGATTATGGGTCGAAGTGATATACCTGATTGGGATTATATTATACCCAGGAGCGGAGATAACGTACGTGTCTCTATTGTACTGAACCGTTATAACGTCGTTGAGTTTGATGAGTTGGTGAAGTATATTTCTAAATTCGATAACGTCAAATACATTCATGTTCGTCGGATCTCTACAGACACTCGTCAAGAAGAGTTGCAGCAGGATATCGACCTGTATGAAAGCTTCTATACCGAGTTCATAAAGACACATAAAAAGATTGCTGATTTTTATAGCGCTGAAGTGTTCAATATCTACGGCAAGGAAGTAAACTTTTGGAGGACAGTCGAAACATCCGTCAATTCATTCAACTACTTTACGGATGGGACACTCTCAAAGGAATACTTCATTGTCGAGGGGTATCTCAATGCCTATAAAAATAACGGTGTACAAATTTGACAAACCATGGTATAATAATTCTATGAAGTTAAGAATAGGAAATTATTATGAGTGATATCGACGTTATGGTATTAAGATACGATCCACATGTGGATCCCGTGGACGACAGCAGAGCGTGTATGTTTGTTGATAATCTGAATGGTACGTACGTCAGTTATCACGACTATCAACTGCTTGAGCTCAACACCGTCTCTACAGAATACTATGATAAGATTGTTGCAGAAGCCAATGCTGAAATTGTTCGGCTTAGGGCTATTATCCAAACAGCGGCCGAGCAAAGTTCACCGCCTCAAAAGGTGGATGCACCCTTGGAGAAGGACGCTATTGATCGGCCATACTCTGGTCAATGTCAACATGGTGTGCCTATAGGTCAATCCTGCGCCAAGTGCAGGAGATACCACTTTTGGGTGTGATCTTCTCAATGTTAGATTCAAAACATAAAGGATGACGAGATAATGTATACAACAACACTACTGTTTATTAGAGCATGAAAAGATTAACTATCATCAAAATATTATTAGCACATGCATATCAGCCATCCGTTTCTCGCGTAAAGATCAACTTAACGGCTTTATCCCACCCCTCAAATTTCGTTAGCCTCGCCGTGTAGAACCATATGAATATTATGTGAGCATGTTTCGTAACGATGGTTGTATATTTAATCCTGCCGGCACGACCGATAAAGGCCCACATGATCGTGGTTATCGTTGGTGTTTTAGCATGCTAGCTTAAGAATCTCTCTACAGTCAAATCTGCAGTCCGGAATCACTCCTGAGAGCATTTTGAGTCGTAGGATGTATATTTACCTTCAAAAAGGGCAAAATGGCCTGAAGAGTGACTCAGGAGCCATCCGCGTATCAACCACTTACACATCTACTCTACCATCGTTATTACTGCCCACAAACTATTTTTCAGCATAAGTGCTTGATAAGCTGGACCTTAGCTTTTTAGCCGAAAATAAATGAAAATAATGGTGTACAAGCTGCAGAAACTGGTTTATAATAATATCAGAGGAAGTAATATAATGAACGAACAAAGCAGAGAGATCGGGCAAACAGTGCTGAAGGTGCTGGCTGTAATTGGGAACGTACTAATACAGGATGCGTCACGGATATGAAGATGTTAGAAGGTGAATCGTTGGGTGAATATCGCTTCCGTCTACGGAAGGCCGAGGCGATCGCTGTGGCAAATGAAAAGCACCGGCAGTATGGGTTTGGTGATATGAACCAAGCCATGGCCAACGCTGTGAATGAAGGCCTGAGCGCTCTGCTCGGGAAGAAGATTACGGCTGCCACCGCCACATTCTAGGAGAATGAAGTTATGAAAGCATATGGTATCCCGCGGGAAGATGGTGTTGAATGGCCCGATGTTGAAGATATTCGGCATTATGGTCTGGCCACTCGATCCGGCCACGTTATTCGTTCAGTCGGTAAGCAGAAGACCCGGCGTTATTGGAAGAAGCAGGCTCGACGGGAAGCTGCTGAAGAGATCCGAGAGGATATGGTATTAGCGTTGAATGTGAAATGAAATTAGAGATATACGGAAGCTACGCGCCAGAGAAAAACAAACTGCCACCGCCACCACCTAAACCGACTTCCTCCTGTACGGGTCAAAGTGATTGTTGGGTGCCTTGCTGCGAACGACTCCCGCCCAACGCAGACGAAGTAATGGGGTGGGATGGTTATCGCGCTAGGATTGTCTGGTATGAGGCCGATACGCGTGAATGGTTTTGGAGAGACGAGGGAAGAGACGAGTGCTGGCTGGGAGATACGCTAACTCATTGGATGGTTATTCCTTCGGCACCCACCATTTTCTAAAGGAACTTAAATGTCTGAAGAATCGTTTAACAGATATAGTATCATAGATATTGCTACTGTAATCCATGATAGCATGGTTGGTTATTGCATGATACATAATATGGAAAGCTATGATTCATATGATCAACGTATAAAATATGCAATGGGTAAGGTGATGCGCCTAGGTCGTGGTATATATAATCCCACTATCATTGAAGCTATGTGTCATATGAATAAACACATTGTAGAACAATTCGGTGGAGCTATTCCGCTGTAGATTGTCAATAAGTTTCGGGTCGTCTCCCAAGTCGTCCGGATATCGGGCTCCGTGATTAGAGATGCATTCAGGAGTGTTTCTGCAGTTTTACGAGGGTAAACATACACCCGAGAGTCCAATGCATTCTAGAGTGACTCAGGAGCCAGCCTGTACGTAATACGTGGAGAGGCTTCCTACCACGTGGGAGCCATCTCTACCATCTCTACAACCGTTTTCGGACCATCACGAAAACTATTTTTCAGCATAAGTCCTTAATCGAGCCCGACTTAGCTTTTCAGGTGAAAATAATTGAATATAATGGTGTACATGCTAAAAAAGCTGGTGTATAATGGTTTTATCAAGCAATTGATCTTTGAAATTTGATGTGAGAAGAAGCGCTGAGGTGAGAGTAAGGGTTGCTGCCCAGAAATACCGAAGCAGGAAGACATCAGCCAGCGAAGCCAGCAAGCTTCAAGGCGCGATGAGCGGTGTGGTGTAATGGTAATCACAGCGGACAGTTTGTCCGGACAGATATAGGTTCGAATCCTATTACAGCTTTGCTCAACCCTCTTGTAACAGTGGGGCTTCTGATTCACGTTGATGCAGTAAAGTGCACGATATCAAGCGGGTAGACCTTGGGGGTTCGGGTCTTTTTAACTCGCCGTTACAAGCCGGCAGCAGCCCCTCTATTTTTGGTGTTGATGTTATTAATGAGTAAGTGAAGGAGATACAATGGGCAAGTGGCTAAGTGAGCATGAACTATGCGATATATGTGATGGGCCGCTGAAGCCCCATATCGTCGAGTTTTTCGTCGATGGCAAAACTATTGCAGGACCCTGGGCATTGATGTGTCCTACATGTTTTGAGAAGTGTGGGATGGGTATTGGGCCAGGCCTTGGTCAAAAGTACGATCCGACGACTTTACAGTGCATTGAAGGCGCTATAGATGAAAGCAATTTGAATGTATGATGAAAAGGAGTCGCCAACAACTTTGTGATAAGCTTATAACTGAGCAAACCATATATTTAGAGGGAGTTACACTCTCTGATCTACATATCTTTGTCACTAAGGACGTGATCACACCATATGTTAAGCGAGTAGGTGAAGCATTTCCTGGAATTACCCTTCCCTGGCGTGAACTTCCTGGGTTTGATTCCGATCACTATTATCGTGTAATGCGGTTAGATGGTCAATCATCTGTTATTGAATTGGTGCAGCGAAAGAACATTGCGTCAATTGATGGGGTTGCTCAAGATGAAATTACAACTCAATGGGAAGTCACAGGATCAAAAGGTGATGTCTATACTGTCAATAATCTTGGCAGCGGAAATTACACATGCACGTGTGCTCAATACAAATTTCGCAAGAAAGCATGCAAACACATAAAGGAAATACAAAATGGCGAAAAATGATATGCAACTAGAAAGTTACTTAGATAAAGGTGGCAATATCGTACGGGTTGGAGACTTCATTGTCTATGCCCATTTAATGGGGCGCTCCGCTGCTTTGAAATTTGGTAAGGTCGTTGCGATTAAGTCGAAGGAAAAGAAGTACAGTTGTGATTCTGGCTTCGTTATTACTGTCTTGGGTGTTGAAGATTATGGCTGGGGCAGCAACTATCCACGCCTAGCTGGTCGTAAAGGAGCATTGCAATGGCCTAATCGCACGCTGCTCGCTAATGATCTAATCCCAGACAATTATAAAGTTTTGTTCGAAAGCGCTGGGGCATGAAAACATCCCGAATTTTTAATTTTCGTGCATATTGGGCTGACACGCGTAAGGCCATTCCGGATTTTCTTGAGCAATATCTCGTTGAAGCGCTAAACGCCGATGAATTCATTATTCAGGAATCTACAGGATTCTTTGATAAAGAAGGAACTGAGATTTTTGAAGGTGACGTCTTACAAACAAAGGCATGTTTGAGTTCGCCATATGAACGCCGGGTGAATAATCATAGCAACACTCAGCGAACTGTTCGTCGTTCAGATAGAGATCATAAATTACATCTGTTTCAAAACAGCAATAAGCAATATCCAGCTTCGGGTATTGGTCTCAATACAATTACAGCTAAACGCTTTATAGTCATCGGTAATGTGATTAACGACAAGTGAAAAAAATATAGTGTACATTTGTTGTCAACTATAGTATAATAATACAGTAGTTAATGAATAACCAAAGGAAGACACAATGCATATAGATTATGGAACAACTCTGTACGAAACCCGCGCACTTAAGAATGTGCTTCCCTATTATGTTAAAGCTGTAAAGCTAATCCTTGCCGAGAATGACATCCTCGGTCTCGTATCAACTGGATCCAGCGGGACAATTCTCGCAGCGGGTGTTATGCTCAGGCTTGAAAGGGATCTGTGCCACATCCATGTTGGTAAAAGCCGAGGCCATGGTGGAGTTATTAGCGGCGATAATAGCATGGGTAAGTTTGGCAATTACATCTTCTTAGATGACTTCATCGACACCGGTGCGTCTCTAGAGCGCTGCGTTTCTGGATTGTGTACGCATATTCGTAATAAACCAGTGATCACTCATGCAGTGGTAGCTTATATCTGTGCTGGAGAAGGTCGTGACTATAGCGAGGCAAGTAATATCAACATCATTGAGCTTAACCCTAGACCATATTAACCTGTACAAATACCGCATACTATGGTATATTAGTACCATGCATTTAATAGAAAGAGAAAATAAGGAGAATCATGGAATTCATTAAGTTCCCAGAAATTAATCAGTTTCGTAATGTAGTTAAGGAAGTCCAACGGACATCTGCATTCGTCGGTACCACGTTTCACGGCGATGAGGTGCTTGATTACACTCAGCCTAAACCTGTTATTCCATACCGTGGCACTGTCAAGCTTCATGGAACCAACGCCGCAGTAGTGTTTGATCTCATCAATGATGAGTGCCATATCCAATCTCGGAAGCGTATAATCTCATGGAAAGATGACAATGCAGGCTTCGCTGCATTCATGGAACCTAAGCTTGCCGAACTACAAAAGACACTCCCAGACCTTTGGCCCGTTGAAGGCCACAACGTTGTTGCCGTCTTTGGTGAATGGTGCGGGGGCAGTATCCAAAAGGGCGTTGCACTCAATCAGGTTGATAAGATGTTTGTTATTTTCGCAGTGAAGCACAACGATCGTTGGCTTAGCCCGTCTGAACGTGAATGTATTGACCTACCAGAACTTGGCATCTACAGCAATACGCGTTTTGCTACATTCTGGTCAACTATTGACTTCAACAATCCTGAGGAAATTCAGAATCAGTTAGCTGAGCTTACAAAGCTCGTCGAAGCTAAATGTCCAGTGTCAGCATTTTTTGGTGCTAATGGCATTGGTGAAGGAATTGTCTGGACGCCTGTTGAGCCTAAATGGAATCATTCACGCTTTTGGTTTAAGGTTAAGGGTGAGAAGCATAGCACATCTAAGGTGAAAACTCTCGCTGCAGTTGATGTTGAGAAGGTGAATTCTATAAAGGAATTCGTTACTACAGTTGTAACGGACAACCGTTGTAACCAGGGTATGCACGAGATCACTAATGGCGATCCCGAGGCCTTCACACAGAAGGACATTGGCACATTCATCCGTTGGGTGTTTGAAGATATCGTTAAGGAAGAGTCTGATGTTATTCAGGCGTCTGGTCTCGAGAAGAAAGAAGTAGGCTCTGCAGTTGCTAAGGCTGCAAAGACATGGTTATTCGCTAATGCAGTGTGAAGAAATATTACGTGCACGGATAAAGTCGGTGCTGTTTGAAGGTGACATAGATCCAACAGAATGTGTTGGATTTGGTTGGTGGCCTATTCTGTTGGATTTGCAATTGATGAGATCAGAGCGACGTCACAATTATGGCATCAACATAATCGTTCAACAGATTAAAGTGAAGTTTGGCGGATTGCGGTATCACACTAATGGTTTCACTGTAGATCCGACCAAGCTTATTCTTGAAGATGATGGCAGTTACACGTGGATTAAGAATGGTGACACGATGTTGATTACACCCTACAAGAACTTTAGTGTCAAAAGCGTCATCGATATCTTCAACGGCGCTATAAGTATGGCTGAGCGCACTGCCGCTCGGACATGCCAATACTGTGGTTTCTTCAGTACACAACGTCAACCGCCACAAATATGTACACATTGCTCTCAGAAAAATAAGGGTGTACAAATACAACATACTATGGTATATTAGATCTAGAATGAAACAGATTATACAATACATATTATGCCGGTTTGGTTTTCATAAGTGGATGTATTGGCGAGATGTTTCTTACCGTAGATGGTGTGATGGTTGCGGTAGGCGCGAATATATTTCAAGAGGGAGATGGACAATGTGGACGAAGGTATGAAGTGTTATACATTCATTCTAGCAATGCTGCTTATATGTTCAACATCATTTGCGTTTGATCTGTCCACTATTTCCGACGACATCGTAATCGCTGCAACTCTAATTCTAGAAGCTGGGGGCGAACGATCGACCAAGGCGATGCCTGCTGTATATGAAGTCATCAGCAATCGCGCCCAACAGTCCGGCCGAACCCCAGCACAAGAATGCATGCGGCGGAAGCAATTTTCATGTTGGAATAACATCACTAAGCGTAAAGAGCTTTTGGAAAAGGCTATGGCTCATCCGAAGTTTGCTACTGCCGTAGCGATATCTATTAATGGGCCAACTACAAATCTCACAGGAGGGGCGACTCACTATCATACGATCAGTGTGAACCCTTATTGGGCGAGTGCAATGATAACAACAACAACGATAGGACATCACATGTTCTATCGGCAAAATTAAGGATAGCAGCAGCTATGGACATCAGAACAGGCGATATAACTCAGATTCTCACAAACGGTGGTTTTACCATGGTCACAAATTTCCGTGAGGACCTGGGTTTCGGATGGATCTTTAACACCCGGCGTGGTAAGACGTCAATCATGTTCCGCAAAGAAAATGGCGTCATGGATGTTGCAGTTCTGCATAAGGGACTGAACACATGTGATCTTTATACCTTTGAGGACACCAATATTGTTGGGTACTATCCTAACTATGACTACCGCCTCTGGACTGAGCAGGATCCGAGGGCAGTGTTGGAGTTCTTCAATGCGTTTGCTAATAAGGTATCGCAAAAGCGTTTGAAAGGGACTAAGGTTAAGGCGTAATGTCAAATACGGCTAAAACAAAAGCTGAAGCATTGCTTGAGTTGGGACTAGGTGAGAAGAAAGCTGCGTTCATCACCAAGGTGCTTCAATATATTCGCTATGAAGAGATGAATACGATAGAGGCCGTAATTGAAGTATGTAAAGAGCTTGAACTAGAACCTGAAGAAGCAGCCCCTCTAATCAGGGGGCCACTTCTAGAAAAACTTCGATTGGATGCAATTAATATGAACATCCTTCGAAATATTCGCAAACCTGTTCATAATACTTTTATTGATGAGTGTATGTAATGCCTAATGTAAAACCATGGTGGGAGGATGCAAAGAAAGACATTCGACCACACAAGGGCACCTGGGCGCCCGGTGATTACGTATGTGTATGCTTCAATTGCAAGAAGCAATTTATTGGAGCCAAAAGAGCTATAACTTGTGCCCCATGCGCTTATGGAGATGAGACGAAATGACTGGACACCGAGCATGGCAAATTGCAACTACTACAAAAATGCATTTCCAATCGGACTCCTACAATGCGTTTAAATTTAACTTCAAAACAAAACAGTTGACACCAGAAATATTCTCGCGGCAACGCAACATGTTTCTATTTGAGAAGTTGGCACGACGATTCAACGAAGATGAAATGAAAACATACGCCTTTGTAAATTACTTTTTCCGTAATGCTACATGGGCCGGTGATCTCTCTGAAGAACCATACATTGAATTCATCAAACGTACACAAACATTTAGTTATCGATTCAAACAAGATTTGAACAAGATGCCTGATAAAACATTGGATGAATTACTTTCGCCAATCAAGGGCGATATGCCCGAAATAATGAAGCTATACCTTGCGAGTGAAATCATGGCTGAGACCGTCATTGCTTTCCATTGCGTCACTAACTTCATCAACGCTGTAGATCCTCATATTGAAGATCGACTATTGTGGCCTGATGTCAGGAATCGTATTTTAAAAGCGACTCCATTCGTTGGGCCCCATATAAACCAAAAGAAAATGCGAAGCATCATAAAGGATTACTTCGCTAGAAGGGAAGTATGACTACAGAAGACCAAACCGTTGAGACTCCGAGGCAGAATCTTGTCATCATCGATGACGTTGCACCGCCAATGACCGAGGAATTTATTCCTAAAGGAGAGCTCATCAAAGCTGAAGTTGAAAGCGGTTCGCCGATGAGTGAAGAAGAAATTACCGGACTGAAGAAAATGCAGGCGCAGATGGAGTTTTTAAATGCTCTACCTCACAAGTATCGTAAACTGCTACTCAATGGACGTTGGCAATTGCTTGTCAAGACCAATGGAGTCGGCGAGCAGATACCAATAGGACTGCGGCGTACGTCCAATGGAGAAGAGCGTTACTTCTAAAAATAACGGTGTACAATACCACTCATATGTGGTATAGTAGAACCTACATCTTGTATAAATAGAACTATACAACAAAAACGTCGAATACAATAACACACTAAATAAGGAAATACATATGTCATTCGAATCACTAAAGTCCACTCGCAAATCCCAACTTGATAAGCTGCTTGACGCGGCAAAGCAGGCTGGTGCTACAAAGTCTTCTGGAGACGATCGTTTCTGGACACCTACCCTCGATAAAGCAGGCAATGGCTATGCTGTTCTTCGCTTTCTCCCTCAGCAAGATGCAGATGCTCTGCCTTGGGCGCAGTGGTGGGATCATGGCTTCAAGGGCCCAACGGGTAAGTGGTATTTCGAAAAGTCCTTGAGTTCTATTGGACAGGATCATGACCCAGTAATGGAGATGAACTCTTATCTTTGGAATACTGGCGTCGAGGCTGACAAGGAACAGGCACGGAACCAGAAGCGTCGTCTCCATTACGTTGCAAACGTTTTGGTTGTCAGCGACTCTGGCAATACCGACAACGAAGGCAAGGTTTTTCTCTTCAAGTTTGGAAAGAAGATCTTTGATAAGCTCATGGAAGCCATGCAGCCTGCCTTTGAAGATGAAACACCGATAAACCCATTCGATTTGTGGGAAGGTGCTAACTTCAAGTTGAAGATTCGCAAGGTTGAGGGCTATCGCAATTACGATAAGTCTGAATTCGACTCACCAAGCAAGGTGGGTACCGATGCCGAGCTCAAGAAGTTGTATGAAAACTTCTTCTCACTGGAAGAGTTCTCAAATCCGGCTGAGTATAAGACCTATGAGGAATTGGCTAAGAAATTAGCCGAGGTCTTCGGTCCTGCGGGTGTCCCAGGTCAGGCTCCAGTCGCAACGGCTGGTCGGACTCAGCGGACGCCATCTGTCGGTAAAACGCAAAAAGCTCAGCCTAATCACGCTGTTGATGATGACGATAATCTTTCAATGGGTGATGATTCCAACGATGTGGAATCATTGGATGCGGCTGACGCTGGGGACGATAGCATGATGGGCTTCTTCAAGAAATTGGCTGAAGACGACGACTAATCTGTAGTCACATGTATGGATGCGGCCTCTGGGAGTAATCTCAGGGGCCGCTTTTTTTGGTTCGAGAGCACCTCGGGCAGTCCACAGAATCATTTCTCTATGCCACCAAGGGGAATATACGGCCTGGAGACGGCGGATGCTTCAGGAGTGACTCAGGAGACCATAAAACTGCAGTTAGAAGCGGTTTATATAGATGGCATTCTGCATCGTATCATCAATATGATTACTTTGACTATACGATACATTGTTCGTAGTATTATTGACAGAGCCCCGTGCTTTACGACTTGGCGCTTCGTTATAGATCGTAACTGGAGCAGAGGCTGCTAGGGCAGCACCTTCAGCAGCACCTTGGAGAATGAATTCGCCTGGGATAGCAATCTTTCCTGATAGACCTTCAAGCGTCGCATCACCAACCTGCCGCATAACGTTCAACAGATTTGTGAACGAATCAGCTAACGTGTCAATCATAGACGTCGTCTTGCGGATATCACGAGGATCAATTGACTTAGCAAGATTCTTTGTGAAGTTACCAATTTTTTGAGCAGTATCTTTCGTAAAGAACGATAGAAGACTCTTGTCATTCTTACTATTAAAGAGATCCAACGCTGCTCGCAGATCAACAATAGATTTTGCTGCTAGCGCAAGGCCTTCTCCTTGAGCACCAATACGTTCAAAGTATCGGAAAGGATTCTTTGTAAAGAAGTCAACCAATCCTGCTAGGAGTGTGCCTCCAGCGAATTCGAGCAATGCCCCACCAAGTGCCTTAATGCCAACTGCGACTTGACTAAGGGCATCGCCGCTAATGTTACCAATACGTTCAAGGGATAGCACTAAGCGTTCAAATACACCTTGGAATAGCTCAGCAGCTCGGCCAAATATTTCAAATGCCGCTGCTGCAGGTATAAGCGCAACACCGACTGCTGCGATCGCTCCAGCTCCAACGATAGCTAATGGCGCTGCAAGGCCAAAAGCTGTCATTGCAATTGCAGCAATGCCTAATATTTTAAGACCAGTCTTAACATCACCCCAGCTGATGCCTCCGAACTTTTCAAATGCAATAGCCGCAGGAATTAAAGCAGCACCAACAGCCGCGACACCTACTGCGCCAGCAATCATTAATGCAGCTACTGAACCCAATGCTGCCGTCACCACTGCTGTCATTGCTAATATGCCAAGACCAATGCCTACACCCTTCCAATCAATATCGGCAAATTGCTTAAATGCATAACCAGCGATGCCAATCGCAGCAGCCACGGCGATTAACGCAATAGAACCAACCAGCATCATGGGAGCTGCGCCACCGATGGCTGCAAGACCAGCGCCCATCACTGCTAGAACACCAACACCAATTAGGACGTCTTTCCAATTAATGTTACCAAATTGCTTAAATGCTTTGCTAGCAAGCCATAACACACCAGTTAAAGCACCAAGAACGGCAACACCAATTAATAACTTTGGATCAGATAAAGCTCTAAGACCCTTACTAAGGCCAGTGAATGTACCCTGAATAATTCCGCCAAGGCTCTTACCGATTCCTTTGCCCAAATTAGCAAGGCCCTTACCAAGTCCACTAAGGCCGGCGCCCAATCCTTTGAGGCTCTTACCGATTCCTTTTAGTAATCCGCCTCCGCTGCTATTCTTATCATTGTCCGGTGTTGCAACACCCGCAGCGCCTGCACCTTCAAGATTATCTGCAATGTTTGTGAATAGACGATCTTGTTCGCGTTGGTTCTCTACATCTTGTAGGGAGCTGCGTTGAAAGAAGCTAACGATTTGTTCAAGTAATTTGTTAGTACGAAATCCTGGATGATCATCTGGCACTTCAATAGGTGATGTTTTGATGATCGTCTGAGGTGCGGTAGGTTCGACAGAAATTTCAGGAGCAGTTGTTTCAACCGCAGTAGGAGAAGTTACATTCACAATTGGAGCGGCAGGAGTTTTTACTGTAGGAGCCTCCTGAATCACTTCAGTACGACCATCCACATTAACATCTGCGGCTACTTGTTGAAGTGCCTCTGGCGCCTCTCCAGTGACTCCAGATTTGGCGCCAGCCTTCAATGCAGCCTTGGCCTGCTTAATAACTGACTGTCTAAGTAGGGCTAATTGAATTTGGCCTATGGCATTGGTTTTTTCACTGACACCAAACAAATCACCAATGGAAAAATTAGCATTCCAATTGAACTCATCAGGAAGAGATGCATCCATCTTCTTAAGCAGCTTACTCTTCATCTTCGCGAATGCAATAGCTGTTAGAATCTGATCGCTCGAATTAACACCCAATAGGTCGGTGATCTTCACCATGTTATCAAATTCAAATGTGTCAGGCAGCGCTTTACGAATACGTTTTAGAAGGTCCCACTTCAACGAGGTGAACCGCGTTGCTGTTAGAATTTGATCTTTCTCATTGGTACCAAGTAACCCTGCAACATTTACCGACTTATCAAAATCAAATTCATCAGGAAGGCTGTCCTTAATTCGGCCAAGCAGCTTTCGCTTCATTGAACTAAAGGCAAAGGCTGTGGCGTAACCATCTTTATCGTTCTCACCAAGCAACTTAGAAATGTCGATCTCATCAGCAAAGTTAAACTTCTTAGGAAGAGCCGCTTCTAAATTAGCTAGGAAGCTACGACGAAGTGATGTAATCTCAGGGAGTAGGCCATCAGCGTTAATTGTATCAATACCAATTAGTGTACTGGTGTCAATATCGCGATTGAATTTGAAACGCTTAGGAAGATTTGCTTTAACACGGGCAATAAGTTCCTTCTTAAGCTCGCCCATATCCTTAGAGACATCTATGGTATCATTATTCTGAAGCAGATCGCCGACTCTGACCTTTTTATTATCAGGGCCATTCATCTTCTGTTTCTTTTCAGCCATAGCTATCTCTTTCTAACGTCTCATTCTTGCTTGCTCTTTACGAGCTCTTTCATTCTCTTCCTGAATGTGTTGATTGAGCAAAGACAAGTAGATTTCCCTTTCCCAAGGTATCATATTGTCTAGCTCAGTCAAACTGTATTTATGGTGTTGCATCAAAGCAAAGTTTGTCTTATAATAATTGACAATATTGTTATGGGAAAGGGCTATTGAAAAAAATCTTGTAGCCCGTTCAGCTCCACCTTAATAACAGCGCCACATTTGTGGCATTTTAATTCGTTTGTGTATGTCAACTTCGGCTGCGCTGAGATGTAAGCTTCAATCTTCATCAACTGATCGTGGTTAAGTGAGGATACGAATTCTAGAAGCTCAGCCTTTGATGTATCCTTACGTTTGTAAACATTTTCCGTATCATACACAGACTCAATGCATAGAGCAATCATCTTGGTGAAGTCCTCTGTCTTATCAGATACCTCGTCCATATCAGCAACAGGAATAGGCCGGGCAATAATGCCAACATCATCGGTCAATTGAATCTTAGGATTAGTGTTAGCATCACCCTTGATGGTGACCTCGTTGAGATCAACCACCATAGGGTTCACTGACTTACACTCAGGACACTTCGCCTGAAGATCAATGGTTTCACCAACGGACTTCATTCGCAATTGAATAAAGAGATGTTCGAGATCGTATGATGTAAGGGCATCTACATCGATCTTCTCAAATGTGCATGCATTGACCACATCTTTCAATGCTTGGATGACTTGTTCACTTTCACCAGACTCCTGGGCCATCAGCAGAATCTTTTCTTCTTTAATCAAGAATGAACGATATTGAACTCGCTTTCCGGTTGAAGGGATTACTGTGTTATATTTCGTTACTTGTAGTATTGGGAGTGCCATATTATAATTTCCTCATTATGTTGTTAACTGTGTTCAGTTATATTTATTCAAATATCGCAGTGATGGCTGTTAAGGTCACTTCGAGTTTGGTGTATTCGTTTTGTGCTCCATACGATAATGGTATAGACGCGACAGTGATAGGATATGCTCCAATAATTTTGGCTGTATAGACAACAGCTCCTGTTTGATCAAGTGCCTCAACCTTAATATCCTGCTCGTATTTATCGCAATAATTGAGCAAATATTCAGGTGTTACGATCTCAGTAACCCATTCATCAAAGAATTTCTTGATCTTGAAGTCATTGGTAAGCATAAAGGTGATTGTAATATCCTCAAGAATCGTGCCATTAGGTACCTTAACCTGATATTTAACGTTGTCCATCGGATATTCAAAGGTCGTTATCTGCATGCCTGGGATATTTACTGCTTCAGCAAACATTTCGAGATCGGGGCCCATGCCTTTACGAGGTATCTCTAGACGATATCGGTTAGATGAGTGAAGACCCCGCGAATTAATCTCGGACATGATTGCATTTAATGAAACGGCCATTATTATCTTCCCTTCTTTCTACTTTCAGACCACACTGTAGATACTGTGCTTCCGACAAACTTCTGAGTTGGCATAAACATTGCGATCTCCCAGAATTCTGCTGGGATCTCGACTATTTGTGATTTAATATGGTCAGGTAAATAACGCTTAAATGTTGGCTTGAATAATCTAAAACGCGATGCTGCCTTAAGAATACCATACGAAATTCTAAGACGGGTTGAAGGCTTTAACTCTTTGCCAGTGGTTGACAGAGTAGGGTACATTGCACCCAGAAGCTTGGCACGATCTAATGGTGAAAGGTAATGTAGGTTCATGCCATAGAATCCCTTGCCCTTCTTAGGACGGTCTGCAAGGATGATCAGAGGGTATCTGTCGTAATATGGCAAAGTTGTTTTGTATTTTGGATCGTATTTAAAGAAATACATCTTACCAATCATGGGATTAGTACGAGTCTTTACATTAGGATCGTTTACCAATTTCTTAAAGCTACCTTTTAGCGTTCCCCCCATTGCCAAATCGATGAACCAATCACGGCTTCTCTTTGTGAGGGTTTGCATTCCCTCTTTTCGTAACATCTCAATGTATTTTTGCAGCAGCGAGTTCTTCATATATTCTATTTATAGCAGCAATGATCGAAGGGTCTCTCACCTTTATAAAGTGTTCGGCTTATTATTACGGTTGGTTTTCTTCTTCTTCACATGCGCTGCCCTTAGAATACGAATGCCCAGAGCAGTTAATGTATGTTCTGTCCAAATTTCAAACACCCAACCTCTTTTCTCGCAATAGCCGCGCGCCGTCATCCATTTGGAATAATTCTTAGCATATGTCGTCGCCTCTTGAAGATAACGTGATCGTCTCTTGCCCTGCTTCTTCTCTGGCTTAATGGTTTGCGCCGCGGGCTTGATCTCAATACAACGAATAGGACCTTTGTTGAATTGCACCTGAACATCAACAAAATATCGATGTTGCTTCTTGTCTGTCATACAGTAATAAGGTATAACGAGCTCTTCGGAATTCCACCATACTACTTTTGAATTAGCATCCAACCAACGAAAGACCTGACGTTCCCATAGGGACCTATAAGTAACCTTTGTAGGGTCGCCTTTGTATTTCTCAGCATGCTGTACTCTATATTTGCCATGATATGTCATATAAATAATTTATACACACACACACACGGAAAGATACACGCAGAGGGTAAATAGAAGTATGCCAAACACAATCGTAATTCCAGAAAATCTAGGGAACACCCCAACAGGCCGTCCCTTTGTGCATTTTCATATTAAACCATCACAGGGCGGCGATCCTCTCCAGGGTGATATCTTCCTGCCAATTCCTGCAGGTGTATCATTCGAAGATGGAGGCTCGTATTCGACAATTGATATGGGCACACAAGCTATTAAATTAGATGCCGACCGGGGTAATATGGTATTGGATGTAGCAAAGGCGCAGATCAACGATCTGACCAAGAATTCTGCAGCAAAGCTTTTGCCTCAGAATGGAGCAGAGATCGCCATGGCATCCAATCGCAGAGTATTGAATCCCAATACCAATACGACCTTTGAAGGCAATAACGTGCGCTCATTTACATTTGGTTTCACCTTAGTAGGAAGAACGCCTGGAGATACAAATCAAATTAAAGCACTCCATGAATTGCTTCGCTCGGCCATCTATCCATTCGTACAAGATGACGGGTCTAATATCCTATTAAGCTATCCTCCAACATGGGATGTCAAATTCGTCAATAGCTCATCGGGTGGCGGAGAAAATAAGTGGTTGCCTAAGATATATGAATGCTATCTCACGGGCCTCAATACCACATTTAATCCAAGTGCACTGATGTTCAAAACGGATATGTCTCCCGTCGAGACAGAGATCTCCATCACTATGCAAGAGACGCGCGCTCTAACCCGTAAGGACGTATAATAACATGGCTACATTCTTTGAAAAATTCCCAACAGTCGATCTAAAAATCGGATCTTCTATTCTACAGTATCAAGACATCTATCGCTTCGTTGATGTAGACGATAAGTACTTGAATTCCTACATCAATTATCAGAAGTATACTATAGAGAATGGAGCACGTCCTGATCAAGTATCATATGATTTGTATGGTACACCTGACTATGCTTGGACCTTCTTTATTCTCAACGATCATCTAAAGAATGGTATCGACGAATGGCCTAGAAGTCAGCATGCCCTTCAAAGGTACACCGATGAGAAATATAATAAGTACGGTATTTTTACGGTTTTTCCTCAGTTTTTCAATGAAGACATAAATGACATGCTGATCCAAGATTGGAATATTGATATGCTGTATTCCGATTTACGTATAGATTTAATGGATGGCGAACCAAATACTGTGGTAATTGGTAATATATTGGCGGGTATGGACTTAGCGTATAAGAATCTTAGAGTACATCGCTGTGATGCTGCAGGGAATCTTCTACGAGGCATAATTAATACAGATTCGCGGCTGACACAAGGAGCTGACGTAAAAGGGTACGATGCTGATCGGACTCAACTATGGCTTTCGAATGTTAGCGATCCTTTTCTTTTCGCAGAGACTTCTGAAGTCCCGGCCTACTTTAAATTCTCTCTGTATAACCCGTACGCTTCGGAGTCCGGTGAAGAGCAAAGTTACATTCAGAATCGGCCGCTCCCATCGCGCTCGCTATTATTCCAACCTTATACTATAAACGCTGCCCAACATCAGGCGGTGTTCACTCAAGGCGCTCAAAGTATTCTGAACGGGCCGAATCCTACTAAGCCTGTGTCTTATATTGAATTCGAAAAGGGTGATGATGCCGATGCTTACGTGAATATACTCCCGTTGATTGATGAAGCATATAATACAGAGATGAAGATGCTTACCTTCCCTGTGTACTTCAATTCTATTCCAGCATACAATAATCAGGCAGGTGCTGCTTATACTACTCTGATGTATATGGAAGGCGATGCCGGCTCAGGCAATACTATACACCTTGAAGTATCTTTGTTACATCGTGAACCTATATCTGGAATCGAATATGGTGTGTTGCGCGCTGCTATGTGGTATAAGAATACAATAACAGACGTTATAACCCCTTGCTGGCAGGTGGATAATGCTATGGACTTTCCTTATAACCCGAATGCAGGTGAATGGTGCATGATTGCGCTTGGAAATAACAAGGACGGAAGTCAGCCGAGACTCATGACTAGATCAGGCTTGATTAGTAATAATAGTGTAGGCAAAATGATCTCGGCGTTTGGCGGAAGCCCTTCTGCCGCAACATGGATTGATTCCAACTCAGTATATACATCAGCGCAATTCAATTGGACAACGGCTAAGATACTTGGAAGCGATCGCGGTGAGATTCGGAATGATGATCCTAGTATCGATTGGAGTACTCCGAACGGCCGTGTCAGCATTGGTGATATTGCTTCATGGGATTATGTGCCCGATACTAGCACGGAAGCAGGTGCTAAGGACTGGTATGGTATTCGGAAGCGCTACTATGATTCGGTAGTATATCAGGACTCGGCTGAATATACCGCGGGCATTACATATACTGATATGGTTGCCCACATGGTAATGCATTTCAAGTATACGGAAGGCACCTCGCAATATTCGGATCTTATCGGAAGTATACTAAACACATCTCCTATTACTCTGGTTGATCCAAATGACCATGCATTATTCCAAGAGCTAGATGGACTCGGCCAGCCATATTCGGATTACTTTGTCGAGCAAGACAATGAACCCATGAACCTTTCGAATATTCTAGAGTATACTCAAGCGCATACCGCAAGTACTATATCGTGTTGGGTGAAACCTATCGCTGCTTCAGTATCCGGCGAGAAGTACCAGTTCAATATGGAATTTGAGAATAATGCAAGCGCTGAAATGCAAAAGATTCAATTCGCCATCACGGAATTGGGCGCGGTGATATACGGAGAATCAGATGGGGCAACGCAATGGGAAATCACAACAGGCGCGTACCTGCTATCACCGGGGTCATGGCATCACATCGCGCTAACAGCTGCTAGTTATGAAACTCCGAAAGCACAACTGTGGATCGACGGGCTAGCGGTGGGTACTTATAATCTCCTTGCCGGCGGAACTTTCTTTTGGCTCGACCAGATTACGGAAGATCCCGGAATTAATACGGTATCCTTCGGGCGTGAGACCTATGCATCTTATCGTATGCTCGGTATCTACAATATGTTCTATAATGAGAATATGATCCAGTACCTCTATAATAATGGAAGCGCTCTCTGCGCAGACGTAGGACAATTAGGTCTAGAGTTCCTGTATAACTTCTCGTCTTACGATATCTCTGATTCGAATCCTCTTACCGACTGGGGTCCCCATGGATTAAGTATTGCACATGATACAGAAAACATTGGGCAGTATATTCTTGATGATGATGATTCAGCAACGTATTATCCTTATACTTCTTCGGGTGTATATGATGGTCGCGGTCTCGTTCCTAACTTTACAACGACTGCCTCAAGTTCTAAGGGTACGATAGCCTTATGGATGAAGCCAAAATCGTTTTCTAGTATTTTGTCAAATGACAATCTCGAAAAAAATCCTGACGCGGGAAATTTTGCTGAGTTTACGGTCATCACTGAGAAATTCATGAATGAGATCCCTCGGTATATTACTATCGGAGGAGATGCGGCGAACTACGATGATAGTCATATCTTTGATGCTGATATGATTCAGATGTTCTTCAGATCTAATGGCCAGGTGCTAGTTATAAAACAAACTGCGGTAGCACCATATTACGACTGGTATTTCATGACTGCAGAAAATACTGTGTCAATGGATCTGTGGAATCATGTTGTTCTGACGCATGATGGTATTAATCCAAGGTTGTGGGTTAATAATCTTCAGGTTACTCCTATCACTTCAGGAGGTGCTGCACCTGCTAACTGGATAGATTCTATTCCTACGGCTAGTCCGGTTGGTCTCGTAGCGAACTCGATGCTTCTGAACCTGCCTGCTACTCAAATTGACCAGTTGGTTGCATGGGATATGGAAGTAACTCAGGTTGAGGTATCTAAACTATGGAGACAGGGTCGTGGCCTATATGTCATCGATAATACGCTGCAGTATGATTACTTTGATGAGGAAGAAGATAGTCATCTACTTTTGGCTTTGCATATGAATGAGAATATCTTGGGAGAAGTGCCAGACTCAAGTGGAAACTCGTTGGATATGCAAATGGGGAATTCATTCCTATCTACAGATTCCAAGATTCAGAATGCTGTAACCGAGCCTATCAAGATTATTACGAAATATGCGAGCTTCCCAACCGAGAGATATCTTGAAGAGGAAGCGAATAATGCGGCATGGATCGAGTCGGTCAAGGCAGTAAGCTTTGAGGGTGAAGCCTTTGATATAAACACATCCAAGTTTGTAATTGAACATGCGTACGAAGAAGCTATGTTAGCGCCTCATCATTTTATAACAACGGTTGATATCGTGGATCCTTTGACCGATGAGATCATTGAAGCGGGAACACCTATTACTATCGGAGATATTTCTCAGATCGGAACAGGAACGCCTGTCCCTTATTACGAATGGGAGCGAGAAGAGAACGAAGCTAAGGAAACCATCAAGGTCATGAAGCCCGATGTAATTAAGAAATTCGTCAAGAAGTATTACGAAACGCTTAAGGCTACAAGCCGATTGGGTTTCTAATAAATACTATCTAGCATGGCTATTCTAAAAAATATATCACCGGATGGAGTTGCTCTAACTCCCGCAGCATATGAGCTCGAAGAAATTACCATCTGCAATAAAGATGGTAAGGCTGTAGATGTACAATACCAGGTCCAAGAGATAACGATTACGGAAAGTATCTATAGCCCTACCCTTATCTGCACCGTGAGTCTCAGCGATGAATCAGACCTGATTGAAGTCCTTCCAGTATATGGAATGGAAACGATATATCTCAAGATCAAACGACAAATGATGTCGGGGGGATCCCAAGAATTCGAACATACATTCTATGTGACAGACTATCCTCTATATGGTCGGCCATCGAATCGCGAGCATATGCAGGCATGGTCAGTAACAGGTGTGAGTAAACATGTATGGAAGAATCCTATGCTGAAGCTCTCTCGTGCATATGATGGAAAGATCTCGGACCAGATAGTAAAGATTGCCAAGGATGCTTTTGAGCTTACAGTAAACTACGAAGGTGACTGTGAAGCTGTCGGCCGAGGCATTATTAATATGCAAACACCGATGAAGGCGATGGATTGGTTCCGTAGACGCATGCATGATCCTGAAGAAGGAGCACCATATTATTTGTTTCAGAGCATTGAGAATGGCGAAGATAATTGCACGCTGACATCCCATACGAAACTCGTTAAAGGATCACCCCATAACTCGACTCCCTATACAGATTCCAGAACGTATACTGCCGAAGCCGGAACACCTGCAGATTTCAATCAACGGAAGCACAAGATCATCGGGATCTCCTCTAGTCTTAAACTTTCAAAGTTCACACCTATTAGTCAGGGTACATGGGGATCACAGACCCAGCATGTTGACCTGGCCACGAGAACATTTGGCAAAGAGTATTATACATACAAGGACGATTTCAAAATAGAGAAGACTTTGCTTGGATCCGATTTGTTCAAAGAGCCTAAGCATAACGAACATACTGGTGGCGGAGGCGGAGGCAGTGGAAGTCCAACGATAAAGAAGAATGAAGAGAAACCAGAAGAAGAATTCTATGCGTGCTTAAATTGCCTGTCTCGTAATTCAGAAGCATACGAGAAGGACACTCAGAACTATATTGAGTGGACATACGAAAAGCTTGGATTGATGAGAGCCTACCCTGGCGTATTCAATACTCTGCATCATACCATTACATTGTTCGGCGATCTTGAATTGAATGCTGGTAAGATTATTGATTTGCAATTCCCACGAGCAGGCGATCCAATGCTAACGGGGGGTGTTGTAGACGAATTCCTTTCAGGCAATTACCTAGTGACATCCGCCATACATAGATTTAAGAACCAAGAATATTATACAGAAGTGAAAGTGAAACGCGATAGTTTGGAGAAAGCATAATGAATAATGATATACCACCAGAAGATATGATGGCTGGAAATTTTGAATGGTTTACCGGTGTTGTAGAAGACATCATGGATCCGGAACAAAGAGGACGCGTACGTGTACGTTGTTTTGGATATCATACAGAAGACAAATCATTTATTCCTACAGCTGCACTGCCTTGGTCCCATGTTATGATGCCTGTTACATCAGCATCAACGTCAGGTGTTGGTCGATCAGCAACTGGTATTGTGCGAGGGACGTGGGTAGTCGGGTTCTTTAGAGATGGCGCTGTTGCACAAGATCCTATTATCATGGGCACTTTACCTTCTAAAACTGGATCAGTCAATTATGAATTTGGTTTTAGTGATCCTCAGAAGCAATACCCATATGAGTCTAAAGTCGATGATCAAGATATTCCTGAAGAAGCAATTGACAAGGATGATAAGTTCAAGGATTCGTTTTCATATAAGAAAAAAGAAGAGCATCGGAAATTGGGCCCGACTCCAATTGCATTAGCGAACGATGATTGGGCCCTTCCGCCTGTTGACGAGATTATTAAACCGCAATATCCTAAGAATCACGTGTGGGCCTACGAACGTGAAGTCGAGATTGAAGAAGTTGATACCGACGTTGAAGAGACAGATGGTCTACATGATAAGGACACAAATAAGCAAAAGAAGTTTGATGGTGATTATGGTTTAGATCCTAAGAAGACGATGCACGTTGATGAGCATGATGTTACGCCTGGATATGAGCGTATCTCTTCAATGCATAAGTCAGGTACATATAGAGAGTGGACTCCTAAAGGTGATGAAACGGTAGTGATCGTTGGAGATGAGTATCGGATTGTTGCTAAAGATCAAATGATTAATATCAAGGGCGATGCTAAGCTCACGATTGAAGGTGATTACCACCGGCTAGTTATGGGCAATGAATTCATTCATGTCAAAGGTAATCGTAAGGAAGTGGTTGATGGAAATTTCGATCACACTACAGGTAAGAGTTTAACTCAAACAATCGGTAAAGATTTTGCTAGTACTATTGGCGAAAACTCAACAGTGCAGATAGGAAAGAATCATTCCTTGACGACTGCTGGTAACGTAATTCTTAATACCGGCGGGATAAAAACTGATACCATTGCTGCATCGCCTGGTAAGACGACTATTTGCGAAAGTAAGGTTTTCGTTATCAAGGGCGTTCCTATTCCTATTGGCCCTTCTGAGATTTCTGTACTTCCACCACAAGGCCCAGCTGGTCCTCAGGGAATTCAAGGCATTCAGGGCGGCCAAGGCATCCAAGGTGTCGCGGGCACCGATGGACAAGATGGACAAGATGGTGCTCCTGGACAAGATGGACAAGATGGTGCTCCTGGACAAGATGGACAAGATGGTGCTCCTGGACAAGATGGAGCAGATGGGCTAGGTTGGACAAACGGTTCATATAATCCAGCAACTGGTATTGTTACTTTTACGAGCGATGATGGCTTGGGATTTTCAACTGGAGATTTGCGCGGTACCGATGGTAACGATGGAGAGGATGGTCTTCCTGGCCAAGATGGAGCAGACGGAACAGATGGATCTACGTGGATTACTGGAAGCACTACACCAAATGATACGCTTGGTCTTGATGGTGATCTTTATCTTAATACAACAAATGGCGATGTATATGAAAAGGTCTCTGGCACTTGGGGTTCACCGATTGCAAATATCGCAGGTCAAGATGGAACGAATGGCCAAGATGGTGCAGACGGAACAGATGGAGCTACGTGGTTTAGTGGTAATACTGTACCTGATAATGGTGTTGGTTCACCAAATGATTTCTATTTTGATACATCAACACGTGACGTATATAAGAAAAGTCTTGCAAACGAGTGGGGTTCACCGATTGCAAATTTACGAGGCGATGATGGCGCTGCAGGAACTGATGGAACTGATGGAACCGATGGTCTAAGCACATTTCAAATTAGTATTTTTCAGAGAAGCGCGTCTGCTCCAGCAACGCCAACTGGTGGTCAATACGATTTTAGTACAAGTACATTAACACCCCCATCTGATTGGACTATTGAAACACCAGCCGGCACAGATCCAATTTGGGTATCTCATACTATAGCAAGCGTTATAGGTACAGGCATTGACACCACGCTGACATGGACCGCACCCATTCAGTTTGTTTCTAATGGCGCAGATGGTGTTGATGGCGATCCGGGTTATGTTACATCAGTAGCACTGGCGTCCAGCCCAGCGGGTGTAACTGATATAACTGTCGTGGGCGGTGGTGTATACAAGGTTGAACAAGCTGCTGGCGCTGCGCACAAGGCCAAGCTGTATGATTTTGTTAATAGCAGTTTGCTTACAATTGTTGACAACACCTTTCACCATTTGGCGTTTATTGGCAAAAGATTATATAGGCATAACAATAATGCTGTTTGGGATGTTGTTGGAGATTTAGTTGATCCAACTGGCCCCGAAGCTTCTATACCTCGTTGGAAGAAGTATACAATAAATTCATCAGATATTACCGGCGCGGACGCTGGCGGCGGTTGGCAAAGTACAATTGGACTATTTCCTATCACAACAAATGGCACTACTTCTAACGCCTTTATACAAGCCATCTTTATTAAGCTTGCTACGAGCTTTACTGCACCTAGCACGTTAACTTTAAGTATAAGTAATTATTTTTCAAATTATAGTTTAACCGGAACTGTAGCGGCGGGAAATAAAGTGTATGCACAACCGATTGATGGGAACGCTTGTATTAGTTCGAGCGCCAGCAACTTTCCTGTAACCATAAGTGGATCAGCCGGTATTCCTACTGGTGGATCTGTTAATATCTGGGTTATGTATAGTCAAGCAGCAGTTTGAGTTATAAATAGCATTATGGCAAGTACAAATATATCACCTCTAGTTGCAACCGAACGAGTCTATGCAGACTTGAGTCTAGACATGTTAGTACATCCAAACACTGCAGACATCATTCCTCTAAAAGATGTTAACGCTGTAAAGCAATCGATAAAGAATATTGTCCTTACAAGTAGAGGAGAGAAATTATTCAAACCTAAGTTTGGCGGGCGCGTTGCTGAGTACCTTTTTGAAAATGTTACACCCTTCACAGCAATTGCTCTTAAGTCGGAGATTGAGGATGTCATTAAATTATATGAACCTCGGGTATCTGATGTTGTAGTGAAAGTCGTCGATAACTCAGACAGCAACGCATATGATATAACCATAGCTTTCCGCGTGATAAATATAAATGTCGGCGCTGAAGTAAGCTTCCAACTCAAGAGATTAAGATAATATGGCCAACGTACTAAAAGTAACTGAATTAGATTTCGACGCGATCAAGCAAAATATGATCAATTATTTTTCACGCGACGAATCACCTTTCCGCGATTGGGATTTTGAAGGCAGTGGCCTAAGCTATCTTCTTGATGTGTTGGCATACAACACCCATTACAACGCAGTGAATGCTCATCTGGCCATGAACGAATCATTCCTTGATTCTGCTCAGATTAGATCTAATGTAGTTTCCCGCGCGAAGATGCTTGGCTATACACCAAGATCACGTCGAGGTGCAAGAGCAACTATTAATCTAACATTCACCCGCCGCACCAGCGCAGACAATATAGATACAGTGATTCTTCCAAAGGGTACGTTGTTTAGTACCCAGATCAATGGTGTTAGATATACTTTCTCCACCAAGGAAGATTATGAATCAATTTACAATAACACGACTGAGAGATTTGAATTTACGAATGTAGTTATCGTTCAGGGCCGTCCTATTGAAGAGAAGTTCTTGGTTGACTCCGGCGTACAAGATCAAGTGTTCAAGATTTCTGATAAGAACATTGACACATCGACGTTAGAAGTTAGAGTGCAAGGTCACGGCAATGTGTTTGACGCAGAGATTTATCTAGACGCTGCGAACTTCTCGTCTTACGATAGTGATTCAAAGGTATACTTCCTTTCAGAAAACTACGAAGGCCTTTATCAGATCGCATTCGGTAATGGCGTTGTTGGTAAGAAACTTGCTAACTTAAACATGGTTGAACTGAGCTATCTTACATCGTCAGGCGCAGAAGCAAATGGCGCCCGTAATTTCACATTCGGTAGAGCGCCTGCAGGTTCTACATTAACACAGAGTACTGACCTTCTTAAACTCGTAGTAGTTGAACCAGCGTATGGTGGTGATGAACGCGAAGGCATTGAAGTTATTAGAGCTATTGCGCCTCAAGCATTCATTGCTCAGAAGCGAGCTGTTACTATAAACGATTACGAAGCGTTACTCCTTAAGAACATTCCGGATTTGGAAGCAGTGTCAGTATGGGGTGGCGAAAAGAATAACCCGCCAGTCTACGGCAAAGTTTTCTTAGCAGCAAAGCCAAAAGGTGCGTTGTTCTTGAGCGATCAACAGAAGGCAGAGATCCTAACATACCTTAGTGCAAATAATGTAGTGACAGTTACGCCTGAGATCGTTGATACAAATTACATATATCTTTCATTCGATATCTATTTCAAATATAACGCTGCTTTGACAACTGCTAGTACATCGCAGTTAGAGACTGAAGTACGTAATAGAGTAACAGCTTTTAATACACAGGTTTTGGGCGGATTTGATAAAGTGTTTCGTTACTCACGATTCCTTGATGAAATTGATTCTACAAATGATGCTATAGTGAATTCCTTTGCCCGTATTAAAGTTCACAAGATGATGCGATTATCTTCAACTGTAGTTGCTCCTCAGGAACTTGATTTTCATATGGGATTTTACGGCCAAATTGATCAGGCCAAATCATACATCACATCCACACGCTGGCGGTACAATAACCAATGGCTTGAACTGGCTGATGAATACATCAGTGGTAATCCAGTTGAACGTAATCTGTATGTATTCACTCGCACTAGTAATGGCGCTAAACATAAGATCATTAAGTCGATAGGTAAACTGAACGTGACAACCGGTAAGATGTTGATGGAAGCTATTCCAACTTCGAATTCCCAAGAAATTCAGATCAGTGCAATCCCTAATGCGTACGATATTGCTACAGTGCGTGATCAGTTGATAACAGTGAAAATGGATTTGACTGCAATACAAGGTGAAAGAGATCGAACGTTTGATCATGATTCAGGCGATCGAACATATAACACAATTCCTCGTTTCCAAGAGTAATCAATGCTATTAGAAAAGACAGTTCAGAATATTGAAGGATCATTAATACGAGAACAGCTCCCTCGCGAAATGCGAATGGGAGCTGAAACCTTTACATCATTTATAGAAGACTATTATCGGTTTTTGAATGCTGAGCAAGGTCCTTCATATACGATCAATCGTATCATTGCAGAGCACGATCTTGACAAGGTGTTTGACGATACGTACATCAATGCAATTCGGAAAGAAGTTGCAGCAGGAATTCCTACTAGTCCATGGCTTCAGAAAACATTCCTACTGAGACGCCTTGTTGATTCATATACGTCTCGCGGATCTGAGCAATCTATTGCGTACCTATTCCGTATGTTCTTTAACGATGATATCGAAATCTTTAAGCCTTGGGAACATGTCTTGATGCCTTCCCAAGGTAAGTGGGAAACCGAAATTCGTGCACGAATTATTCTTGCGTATGGTACTGAAACCCGACTCAGTAATTCCACACTTATTCAATACGATCAGTTTGGTAATATCGCGGCCACTGCTGCTATCAAAAGCGCAAAAAGAAAAGTGTTTGGCCCTCAATATTATTTCGATGTGGTGTTCTACAAAGATGCTAATTACCAAGCATTCCGTGATGATCTTCCAGTCCAAACTGAAGACGGCACTGCGTATGGCTATCTCACCCGTTCGTTAGCAAAGATTATTGTAGACGATGGAGGCGCTGGATATTCATTGGGCGATCGCGTGTATCTTGGAGGTAAGGAAGACGTTTCATTTAACGCCAGAGTTTCAGCTATTGATCCTAACACCGGGGCGATTGCTTCATTAGATTTAACGAATCCGGGTGTGTCAGCGTCCATTAACTATGTTGGTGAGATTGTAAATGATCCTATTAAGTTGAGTGGCGTAACTGAAATGTATCTAAACGGCGTCATCGCTGTTGATGGACTTAATCGTTATTATATTGACACTGCACCTGAAAATTATGACGATGCTGATGATGCGTATCAGTATCCTTTAACCAACAACCCAAATTATCTTGCGACTCTTCTGGGTTTGAATGTAGATGTATATGCAACGCGTTCGGACGATGGACTGACAATCGTTAGAGTACAACAGAAATTTGACCACACCGTCCTGCATGATTTTGAATATTATAATATGTATGATGCCAGCGACTTGCCAGATTTCGATTACAGCAAGCTTCCCCGATCATTGGCTAATGTGGTGATACAAAGTTCTAAGTCGGATCCCGGTGTCGGACTACCTACTTTCGCATTTGCATTTAATACGATATATGAAACAAATGGATCTTACACAGATGAGCTTCATCGTCCTAGTGGAATTTCTGTTTTACAAGATTCTTTCTATTACCAGATTTTCTCATATGAGATCACAAGTAATTATCCAATGAATGCTTGGGAAGATCTTATTGATGACTTCATTCACCCAGCAGGTTTTAAGTTTTTTGCTAGTACTATTTTCTCAGAGACAGCCAAGCTTGGTTCTGACTTGGTTGGTGCGATTGATAATTCTGATTATGTGTATGAAATGCTGCAACTTATATTAAGCAAACCGTTACCTCTTAAATCCGAAGTTGGATTAATTGAACTTGGTGAGGACGGCCCATTATATGGTACAGATCCTTATGCTAGCAATAAGTTTGAATGGGCTCTTGTCTTTACTGATCCTGAAGATGATATTGAATATGCTTTAAGCTTTACTTTGGCTGGTCCGACTGCCGCGGCAGAACAGGAATTAGTTATGTCGTCGAATACAATTGACTCACTTGGTGTCGAAGAGCTAGTACTTGATCCAACACCACAGGCAGTCTTGGCCTCTGGATTTTTAAGCCAGCCAGATACATTACCGTCAGACGTCTTTACATATAAATGGGAGCGCTCGGAATCTGGTACTTGGACAATTATATATGGAGAGGCTGTATAAATAAAGTTATGAGTTCAAACATTCAATATAATTTCATTTTAGATCAGATGCGTCATCAGGTCGTAAAGGCTTTCCTTACAGAGATTACCAGCGGTGCGCTGGAATACTATTTCTTTTACGCCAACCCATTCCCTTGGAGTGATGCGAATGATCTGCCAACCACGCCAACGCAGACAGTATTTCAGGAACTTTCAACCAAGAGTAATATCATTGGCTTGAAGCAGATCACAGCCAATGATATTCTATTGGGTCTTAAAAAACATATGTGGGAAGCTGGAGTGCAGTACAAACAATACGAATATAGCGCCAATACTATTCCATTATCGGGCAGTGAAGCTGATTCAAATTTTGTATTTACATCAAACAATAACATATATCTTTGCTTAGATAATGGTAGCGAAGTTGAGGTTAACGCGGGTGTTAGTAAGATTGCGTTTAAGCAGACAGGCGTAGGTCAAGAACCTAATCACACATCAGGTAAAGCTACTTATGATGATGGTTATACATGGCAGTTTATGTACTCAATCGATTTGTCTACTCTTCGCAAGTTTAACACACCTGATTATATTCCTATTGATATTACTGCAGGTGATAATCCCCAAGCAATTGCATCTGCTATTCCTGGTACAGTTGATCGTATCGATATCGTATCAGTATTAAGTACTGGTGGATTAGATACGTATGGTGGTGAAGGATTCTCATTACGTTTCAGAGACCCTGATGGTGTTATTGCGCCTATGCCGGAAATTCCAATTTACGTTGATGGAAATGGCGAAGTGAATGCGTCTGCTTCTATAACTATCAGAGAAGTTAGTGGAGGAACCGGCGCGATTGACATTGGAAACGAATTGGGCTCCAATGCTCTCAATGGTGTAGTTGATAATCTGTATCCATCTAACACAACTAACTTTGATCCAGACAAAGGGTTTGTTGTTGATGACTGGGGATCTGGTTATCACATTTGCGCAAACACATGGATCCCAATTAAAATTCGTCAAGAGTCTTCAATTAACAATGCTGGATATACTCCAGCGTATGGCATTGCGCGTGTTAACGATGAAGGAATTCTAGATGCTATCAGAATCACGCGTCCCGGCGCAGGTTATACTACTGACGTCGCTCAGATAGTTCAATCGAGTGCTGTAGCATATGCTTCAGTTAATACCGCAAATACTTCGTTAAAGAAGATCAGAATTGAGACTGCTGGGACTAATTTTACAAAAGCTTCAGCTATCCCTGTTACTACCGGTTGGGTAGCAGAGGCGAGATTAGCTCCTGTGATATCACCCCCATTCGGCCATGGGTCTAACCCTGAAGTCGAATTGGATGCTTTGGCAGTGATCCTGAACGTTCGAGTGAAAGGTGATGCAAACAACCTTAACTTTAGTGTAGACAATAGTTTTAGAACAGTCGGTATTATAACTTCAGTCAATGAATATGACAGTGAAGACGACGAAAACATTCCTGCTCAATCCGCAGAATTAACTAACATGATTTCATTACGCTGCAAGAACCCGATTGATCTTGATAAGTTCGTTATTAATGAGTTTATTGTTGGTGATAATAGTGGTGGTATTGCTCGAATAGTCGACATCATCAATGAAACAAATACGATCCGTGTTATTCGACCAATGAATGGCGCCAATTATCTCGATTTCGAAGTTGGCGAAAACATCTATTTGCTCAATGATCCAACGATTGAATCCCCTCCAGAAGTTACAGAAATAATCAAACCAACGTATCAACCTTTATCCGGCACACTACTCTTTATAAATAATAGGGAAGCAGTTGAACGGAGCAGCACTCAAATTGAAACGTTCAACTTCATATTAACACTATAGGTAACAAACGATATGCCAGATTCACTAATTAATTCACTAAGCCGAGCACCTTATTTTGATGACTTTAACACAGTAGATGCGAATGGTCGGAATGCATTCACAAAGAATTACCATCGTATTCTTTTCCAACCTTCTAAGGCTGTTCAAACACGCGAACTAAATCAGCTGCAGTCGATGCTCCAGAATCAGATTGCGCAGTTGGGCTTGTCACAAATTAGTAATAAGTATGGCGGCCAAGTTCTAAATGGTGAAGCATCTATTCAAGGATCTGGCGTTTATTACATCGACGCCACATTAGATAACCCTCTGACATCAGACGCTTTGCTGAATGCTGAGGCCATTCAGTTTATCGAAACACGTAAGAACATTGGAACTGAAGCTATTCCAAATATGGTTGTCGACCTTAAGGCCGAGATCCTTTCGATCTCTAAACTAACTGATGGTAAGTATCGCATTTGGCATAAGTACTCTACTGAAGGTGATGACGATGGCGTTGTCGAAGTACAACGCACCTTTAAACTGCATGATCTTCTATTCTTTCCTAATGATGTTCTGCCAGATGAGAACTCTACGCCCATCTCGGTTACAAGTCAGGATATCGCGGCTGTGGTTGAGAATGTAGATGATGAATATACTGCTACACAAATCGAGGCGTATGTAAATGCTGCAGACGAATATAATGTTGATAGCAACCCTTCAGGTAAAGGCTTCGGCGAAGCTGCGTGGGTTGCTTTAGGTCGTTGCTCGACGACAGTAGATGGAGTTGACGCTAGCACCCGCGTTACAGGTAACGGATTCACGATCGATGTTGAAGAGGGTGTCTTCTTCATCAAGGGATGCTTTGTTCACACCTTCAAACAAGAACAATATTACATAATTCCTGATGAGCAGGAAAGAGTTGATGGTTTTGTATCGCTGATCATTGACGAATCAGTTACAACACCTGAACAGGACGCTACTCTTAAGGATAACGCCACTGGTGCATATAACTACTCAGCTCCAGGAGCAGATCGTTATACGATTAAACTTACTTTGGCGTTGAATACAGCCGATCCTGAAGTACTTGCGCAGAACGCCGGCATTGCTCCGATATTTAATCCTGAAGTTGATACATCTATCCAGTTCCTAAACGTTCTTGAAATTCTTGATTCACGGGCAAAACTTAATGCGGCCGGCCAGAGTGTTTCAGAAATCATTAATGCTGATAGAGCTCGAAGAACACGTGAAGAGAGTGGCAATTATTCAGTAACACCTTTCAAAATTCGTATATCTGAGTATTTGAATGACGGTAGTAATGGCGGTTGTTATGAATTGAAGACTATCCTGCAGAATAATCCTAATGGAATTAAGAATGACTTCGCTGAGTCCCCAGGTGGAAATAGTCAGATTCTCGATATTGGTGGTAATTTGGTTGATGAAGTAGATGATTTAGAAAGTGAAACAGGCGGATATATTCGAGCCTTTGTTGAGTACCTAAATGAGAAGCTTGCAATTTCAATTGATCCGGCTGTTGCGTATGTTGATGGTTTCCGCATTGAAGCTGGTGGAACACGAACAGTTGTTCTCGATAAAGCGCGTGATGCTGAACATCAGCGGGCAGTTGAGGATACAACGTTCTCACTTAATCGTGGAAACTATATCGATGTGTTAGTCGATCCTACTGCGACCGATGTTACTCCTCTTGCAAGTATATTCAACGCTGATGAATATGGTAAGTACATTCGTGGCATTTCATTTAGAGGTACAGTAACCGCTAATGAAATCTATGATCCAGGTGCTTTAGATCAATATCAAATTCCTAAGTCAAAGCCATACGTTTCTGAACAAGAAGGTATGTTGAAGATGCGTCTATTTGTTTATGGTGATTTCAATTCAGCTGATGCTGGTAGTCTACCACCTGGGTTTAGTTATCCATATCTTGAGTCTTCGATTGTTGGTGGTAATCTTATCACTGATCAAATGATCAAGAATCCTAAGGCTAGTAAATCATTATTTGCGATGCCGGCCCCAGCGATTAAGACGATTAGTAAGGTACGTTACGTTGCTGAAAGGGTATTTACTTCAACTGCTGCAGTAGCCAACGTCGTAACAATAAGCCCTCCTGCTAGTACCCGTCCATTCCAATCTGGTATTAACGCGTTGGATATCGTTGTTTATAAGGATACTAACTTCGTTAACACTATCACTGCTATTAACAATATTGAATTTTCCGGTGCTGATTTGGTTATCACATTTGCTGAAGGTATAGTTGATATTGGCGATACACTCATGGTCCTTGCACCTATCGTTATTGAAGATGATATGACAGATGAAGATCTGGCGATTGGAATCAAGTCGCTAGAGACTCGGGGTGCTCTTGCTACAGAAGGCCGTATTACTTTACAGGTTAATGAGAAAACAAAGCTCTGCACACTTCCAGATCAAGATGTTAAACTTGACACTCTGATCATTAATAAAGAAGGCGTTACAAGCGAGATTCTCGATTATCGCGTAGTGTATGATGGCCAGGGCGATAATTTCTACGAGAATCCTATTATTAAAATTGTTTCAGATCTTGATCCAAGCACAGCGATCCCAGGTGTGGTTAACGTTGAAGCAACATACCAATACTTCGTGCATCCATCTGCTGCTGAGACGGATAAACATTACTTCACTGCTAACAGTTATCCTTCTGAAATTATTACCTTTGAAGATATTCCATTCTTCCAGGGACGCCCGATGACTGATTATATCGACTTCCGTGTGAAGCGCGATCGATCATACGATGCTGAGACTAACACATTTGTAACAACAATGTTGAATCGCTTGCCTGTTAAGTTAACGCCTAACAGCACAATTGCAGTGTCATATGTAAACTACATGGGCCGTACAGATATTCTTACACTGACAAGTTCTGGTGAATATGTTATAAGCAGGGGCATGCCAGCTATGGAGCCTCAGCCACACGTTGTTGAAGGTGCCGGCTCAGCATGTATGAATCTATACAACATTTACGTTAAGCCTTACACTTACTCGGCGGCTGATGCTAATAAGGAATACATTGACAACACACGCTATACGATGAAGGACATTGGTCGACTAGAAGGTCGTATTCGTAACCTTGAATATTACAGCTCATTGTCACTTCTAGAAAAAGAAGCTGGGAACAAAAAGATCTTGGATCTTAATTCGGCTGATGGCATTGAACGTTTCAAGAATGGCACAATGGTGGATTCATTCATTGGTCACACTGTCGGTAATCCTGCTGATGCTGATTATGCATGCGCGGTGAATACGAAGAAGCAAACCATGGGCCCGAGTTTTAAGGTTTACGATAATCGTCTTCGCTTCACGGGTTTGGTATGTCCTCCAGCAAATGACCCGCAGCTTCGTGCTTCATGGATTCCGGTGACGACAATTAATCCTCTCCCAACTGCAATCACGCGTTACATCGAGTCTGGTAGCACAATTGATGGATATGTATTAGATGACTTTGGTAATCCTAAAACGACAAATAGCTCGAAGACAACCGGTGCTGACTGGCCAGGATTTTGTAATGGCGAAGTTATGATGCTTTGGGCCGGTGAAAGAGAAATCCTATATGAAAATCTCTTAGCTTCGACGACAATAAGTGTTCAGCCTTATAGCGTAACGACTTGGACCGGTCGCTTGCATCTTAGCCCTTCTTCGGATGAGTGGGTTGATACTACTCGTATTCCTGATCATATCGTTGACTTGTCGCCTATAACTAATGGGTTTACCACGTTCGCGAATGAACTCGTTGATATGTATGGCGTTCAAGAAACGTTGGTTAGCGACGTCACAACTAGTGCTATTACTGCATCATCAAGTGGTAGTAGCACGGGGACTTTCACACGTAGAAATCCTAATCCATCAGTACAGCATGGTGATTGGATACAGACTGTTCAACAATCAAATAACTGGTCTAGTCAAACTACTGAGTTTACGAACAATCAAATCTTCGCTCAAGACTTTTTGACAGTTGAAGAAGGACACACTCAACATATTGATTTTGGCGATCGTGTTGCTAATGTGAATATCATCCCGTGGATGCGATCAAGAGATATCAGTTTTAAGGCTCGAGGATTAAAGCCTAATACTAAACTATATGCTTTCTTCGATGATGTCAACGTGACGCAATATTGCTCAATGATTCCAACCGATTCAAGCAATTCATATACAACTTACGCTAATACACAGTTGAATACAGCTGATTCGATCAATGGTAATCCTATTAGTGTATACAGTCTTGCTCCTCAGCAAAGTACATCTAGCGATGTTGAGCTGCATACAGGAGAAACTGCTAGTGATCTTCCAACGACAAATAGTCAGGGTGGTACACGCGGTGTATTGAAGTCTGATGCTAATGGTGAGATCATTGGTTATTTCACAATTCCAAATAATAGTCAGCATCGTTTCCAAACTGGCACGCGTACATTTAAGCTCATTGATAATGAATATAACAATGATGCTGAGTCAGATGCTCACGCTCAAGCTAAGTATACTGCTAACGGTCTAAACCAAGAGAAGCAGTCAGTTGTATCTTCTGTGCGAGTTCCTGTTATTGAACCTGCAAGAACGTTTAGACAGGAGACAAACGTTTGGTCTGAGACTCGTACATCATCGTCTAGTAGCTTGCAAGTTATTAATGAGTTTGATCCTATTGCTCAAACGTTCACTGTACGAGACAAGTATCCTAATGGGTTGTTCCTATCTGATATCGATATTTTCCTTGCGTCAAAACCAAATGATGGAAATGTTCCTATCACGATTTATATCGTACCTACTGATAATGGTATACCTACACAAACTATAGTCCCAGGATCTGAGGTAACGAAACTTGGTAAGGATATCCCTGCAAGCTTTATCACGGGCCGCCAGATCATCACTGACGATGGTGGTGCATCTGGATACAGTGGAAACTATGGCGAGGTAGATCCAACACAAACACGAATCATGACGAAGCCAACGCGCTTTACGTTTGATTATCCAGTTTATCTGAAGTCTGGTGAAGAATATGCCGTAATTATATTCAGCACTTCTCCTGAATATCGTGTCTGGACATCAGTGCTTAGCGAACTCGATTTGAATAGCAACCAGATCGTCACTCATAATCCTTCATTTGGTGTGATGCTCAAGTCGCTTAACAAATCAACGTGGACGCCTGACCAATACCGCAACCTCACTTGCCGCTTGCATAAAGCAATATTTGAAACTAATGCAACATATGAAGTTAAGTTCTCAACGTTCTTGCCAAATAATAACCAAGCATACCCTCGTCTGATTGATGATTGGACTTCTGCTACAGGTAATGATCAAGGGATCTCTGCATATGATCACACTGGATTTAAGATCCTGATGAAAGCGCAAGAATTCCCTTACTCTCGTCTTGCGCTTGAAGCTGCTCACCGCACGCCTACTGGTTCGCGGATTGAAGCAGAAGGAGCTCATGTTATTCCTGCTGGTGGAGAAGTTCAATTGGATTCTGAGATTCCTGGTGCAGGTATTGGTCACTTCACAGTAGATGCTCGAATGACTACGTTTGATCGTGATACATCTCCTGTTCTTGATCTTGAAACTGGCACAGTGATATTCTACTCAAATCTTATCAACGACGATTTGTCTGGAGAAGGTGCAGAGCTTTGCGAAGAGGACACTGATGAAGGAGATGAAGGAACAACCTTTACTTCTCAGGGGCGCACATTTGAACGCCTTAAGGATTTCACTGTTGCAACTAACGCTGGTGAGTACTTCCCGGGATACGTTGGTGGTGGTAATGCTCTTGCCCGATATATCACTAAGCACGTTGTTCTAAACAACGCGTCTGAAGATCTTCGAGTTAACGTTGCTGTTCATCGTCCTTCAGAAGATTGCGATATCGCAGTATATGCTCGTCGTAAAACTATCGCTGATGGCACTAAAAATATGTCTGAAATTGATTGGTACCGTATGACAACCTATTCGGTTGGAGGCGATACAAACGTCAAGTCAGCGCCTATTAGCAGTGTTCCAACAGATTACTACGAGATGGAATTTGTTCTGCCTAATCCCGATCCTAATGTGACGGATCCTGTAGTAGCTAATGCTTCTGGTCTCTTCACCGAGTTTGCAATTAAGATTGTATTCGTGACGAATAATAAGGCAAAGGTCTGCAAGATCAAGAACTTCACGGCGATTGCGAGTCTGTAATGGGTGCCGAAGAATTCGTTAAGATCAAAGACCACAACGATTTGGTTAGAGATAGACGCAATGGTGCTATCTTAAGTGTAGACAAAGCAGCATATGCGGCAGCGGTCAGGGGCAAGCAACTTCGCGCGAAGGAACGGGCAAGAATTGATCAAATAGAAAATGATATTGCTGAAATTAAGTCGTCATTAAAGACACTTATAAATATGGTTATAGATGAATCTAAAAAACAACATAGCAATTAAAGGTAACGTGTCGATAACACGTATGAGAAGTGATAAGAGTATTATCGAATCTTTTACGTCTAAAAACATGGTTGTAGAGACCGGTTTAAAGGTCCTTTCACATACATGGACTCCCGCGGCATTTCGTTATCAAGCGGACTTCATCGCTTTGGGCGCCGGTGTTACAGCAACCACATTTGATATGACAGCGATGGAATCTATTGCTCCTACTCTTGAATCGAAATTTATAAGTTCAGTGCAGGCGATTGAGCCCAACATCGTAACTTTCGAAAGTATTTTCCAAGGGGACGAATATATCGAGAAAGATGTTAATGAGATTGGTTTGTTTTTTGCTAATACGGCAGAGTTTGATAATACTGAATACATGGTTGCACGAACAGTGCTTCCTGAAGAATACAGATTTACTAAAGGTACTGACGAATACGCAAAAATAGTTTGGCGACTAACATTGGGCGCTATCAGTTAGGAGATGCAATGAGCAAGAAAAATAAATTTACAGGTGAATGGCTAACGCCAACTATTAAGTGCCACCATGTCGATGTATATGCTCCCAATCGTCCTGAACGTATTAAGCGCGGATGGGAACTCCGTAGTCACCTTGCTTACGTAGATGATCATAATCGTATGTGGGTGTGCTGTCCTGGATATGTATGGGATGGTCCTTCATATCCTTCAGCTAAAACTTTGCTTGGTAAATTTCTACGTTGGTCAATTGGAAATCGCACTAAAGAAGGTTTGCTTGCTGCTTCTGCAATTCATGATGTAGCTAACTTACATTCACGCGTGTATATAGTTACTGAATCTATGATTCGTAATATCAAATCTTTTAATGACGATACTATTCTTAAAGCTTACATTCATTCACTTGAAGAGCAATATATTGCTATCTCGATTAAAGATGCTGCTGAGTTGTATGTTAATATGCTAGCTAACTGGCCAGTGATAGAAGAAACGATCGGCAGCATTAGACGATGGAAACAATATATCGGCCTTCGGATATTTCAGCCGATCTACAACGCCCTTAAATTAGGTCCTGGCGAGGTCGGTTGGCACAAGGTAAAGGATAACCCTAATGACAAATAGCTGTCGCTTCTACGATGATCTGAGGGCTTCTCGCGATCATCGTACTAGATTGACCGGTTATTATAACTCTGGAAAATAAACATGGCTACTATATTACAATTTAGACGGTATGAAACTGCAGAAATTTCTGGTTTCACCCCAAACGACGGTGAGATATTTGTTGAAATTCGTTCTGATGGATCCCGCGGTATTCGCATTGGTGATGATGAAGATACTGCTGGAGGTCAGCTCTTAACGACACGTTTCGCCGATCTATCAGGTGTAGTGAGCGATAATCCAGCTATGAATGCTGCGCTTAATCTTAAATTAGATGTGTCAATATTCAATGATCATTTAGCTACGGCCGCATCACAGTTTAATCAGAAGGTTGATCGATCAGTCTACGAAGCACGTATTAATGCAGTTGATGCAATATTAAACTCATTGGCTGGAGCTGTTCTTAATGGAACCTTGGTTGACATCCCAAGTGGCGTTAGTGAAATCACTGTAGAGTTCGATACCGCTATGACTAATCCTCCGATAGCAGTGGTTGTATCTGTACGGAAGCCTAGTGCTGATGCACATAATATCTTTGCCACAACGCGGGACGTTAGCGAAACCGGTTTTACGGTTGATCTATCTGGCGTCACAGATTCTGCTGATTACAAATTAGAATATTGTGTTCTTGGTACTTAATAGCCAGAGTATAAATAGGATTAAAATGAATAATATAATACACCGATTTTTTTCACTGGGATTACTTTTCATAGCATCTCTTTCATTTGCAGCAGGCACGACACCGATCAATAATGTTATTTTGCAAAATGATCTCGATGGTGGGGGACAATCTATAACGAACGTAGTAATCCCAGATTATGTGTCAACTAATGATCCGCATTATCTAGCAGCCATCACTAACATCCCCGAAAATATTGCTACTCTTGATGATGTAACCAATATTGTTGATTCAGCGCTTGAGCCATACGCTCTAACTAATCATCAACATGATGCTAGTGATATCACTGGATCGACGTGGATAACAGATGCCGACACCAACGGCTGGGAAACAGGCTCTCACGCTGATTTCGTGACAGACTCCGACACGAATGGCTGGAACACCGCTGCTTTTGAGGCGTGGGTACTACAGAGCGATACGAACGGCTGGGAAGTTGGAAGCCATGCAGACTTTGTAACAGATGCCGACACCAACGGCTGGGAAGTTGGAAGCCATGCAGACTTTGTAACAGATGCTCTTGAAAATCTCGGAGGTGATACGAACGCGTGGCACGACGACGAATACCTGCGCAAGGACGGCGACTGGACCAACCCGCTCTCCGGATTCATGTCGACCGATCAGGCCAGGGCGCTGCTGCAGACGATAGGCAAGACCATGGAGCTTGTCGTTACCAGCACCAACGGCGCGCCGTGCGCCGGGACATACACGTGGAACGTGACCGATCCAGTGAGATTCGACATATCGTCGGTTGGGTATTGGTCCGGAAATGGCGTGACGACCGGCCCGTACGTGTTCTACGCGTTACCGGGCACCAACCAGTGGAACTCGTGGAAGATATTCCCGTTCGAGGAGGAAGACCGCGGTACCTACTGGATAGGCCAGGAGCTCGACGGCGTCGAGACAACGCCTTCCGGCACGGGTCGCCGGTATATCGGACAAGGCACCGGCGCCGGCACTGACGTACAGGTAACCCTCCGCATATTGCCAGACATTAACTCCGCCACCACCGGTGGCGGTTTGGCGGGGAACCTTGTAGATGTTGCATATACTAATGATATGTCAACCGCACTAACCATTACAAATACATATGAAACCGCAGCAGCTATTGCAAAGTTATTGATGAGAGCGGATACAACAAACCGGCCATTCAGTAAAACTGTAATTGTTGATATATATGCTGGTGATAGTTCTGATGAGGGAAACCGAATATCAACAGGCTCCTATACATTTGAGGCTGTTAATTTGCAGACAAATGCTACTGCAGGTGAAATGGAAATTGATATTGTTCAAGTTCAACAGATTTACGATGGAGATTTGGTATATTTGGAATCCGAAGACGGTGTGACAAATGAGTATATTAGGGTAAGTTTGAGCGTTGATGACGGTAGTTGGACAATCTCTTATGATGGAGCACAAGAGGTCATCCGGGCTCTTTGTGTATATGATGGCAAACTCTATGCCGGTCAAGGCTCTGGAACAGGAGATGGTGATGTCCTAGTCTATGATGGAACAACGTGGACAATCTCTTATGATGGAGCACAAGAGGTCAT